>Ga0137397_10003147_pt1 | contig 11493 bp, 11 predicted proteins | sample czorhiz116metaG_FD_106658 | JGI IMG/M metagenome (GOLD analysis project Ga0137397, IMG submission 106658) | Vadose zone soil microbial communities from Angelo Coast Range Reserve, California, USA - czorhiz1.16 metaG | ecosystem: Environmental > Terrestrial > Soil > Vadose zone | place: USA... | reverse complement strand
TTCTCATAAACGGCCACGCTCAGCTTTTCCTTTTGCGCAAAAAAAATCGTGTACGGCTTCGGCGCAAAGGTGAATCCGCGTTCCCGCAAAAGCCCGCGCAGCTTCTCCGCTTGCTCGCTCGTTAACGGATGCGTGTATGAATTCACAAAGTGTCTGGCGTTGAATACACCGTCATCCCGGGCGAAGTCGAGGGATCCCGTCGTGCAACCACCCGCTTGAACTCAAAAAAAACCATCTCATTTCGCCGCGCGCTCTCAACCTGGTTCCACCAAAGCAAACGCGATCTCCCCTGGCGCCAGACCCACGATCCCTACGCCATCCTGGTTTCCGAAATCATGCTCCAGCAAACCCAGGCTGCTACCGTCATCCCTTACTATAATAGGTGGCTGCACCGGTTTCCCACCATCCGCTCGCTTGCCGCCGCGACTGAATCGGAGGTTCTGCGCGCCTGGGAAGGCCTCGGTTATTATGCGCGAGCGCGAAATCTTCACCGTTGCGCCAACACCATCTTCGGAAAATTGGGCGGGAAATTTCCAAATGGTCCCGACGCGTTGCGGTCTTTACCCGGAATCGGCCGATACACCGCAAACGCAATCGCAGTTTTCGCGTTCAACGGATCCCTTCCCATCGTCGAAGCCAACACCGCTCGCGTTCTCGCCCGCCTTTTCAATATTCGCGCGCCAATTGATTCTACCCGTGGTCGGCAAGAATTGTGGAAACTTTCGGCAAAGCTCGTTCCCCAAAACACGGCGCGCGATTTTCAAAACGCAATGATGGATCTCGGCGCCCTGATTTGCACCGCGCACAATCCGCGTTGCCAAATTTGTCCGGTGAAAGAGTTTTGTTGCGCCCGCGATCCAGCGTCGCTTCCGCGAAAACGAAAATGCGCCGCAATCGTTCGACTCACTGAATCACACAGTTTGTCTACAAAAGAGGGCGCGGTGCTGCTTGAGCGATGCCATCACCGTTGGCGCGGGATGTGGATGTTACCGCCACTCAAACTTGACGGCTTAAAGCCGTCGATTTTGCGGCGACCGATTTATGTCTCGGCGTTTCCCTTCACCCACCATCGGGTGAAGCTCCGCATCTTTCGACAGCCTGCACGCGAGATCTACATTGGTAGTCAGCGGTGGTTTCGGACAGATGCGCTCGGCGCGATCCCCATTCCCTCGCCCCATCGTCGCGCCATTAACGCTCTTCTTGCTTGATTGGACGATTGCCCTTTTTTCTGCCAAACCATTCTCATGCGAGCGATTGAAAGGCTGCCTGACGCGCACGGCCACTTCGGCGTTTACGGCGGGATGTTCGTGCCAGAAACGCTAATGACGGCCTTGCACGAACTCGCTGCCGAATATGAGCGCGCCAAAAATGATCCGCAGTTCCAAAATCAGCTTGCCCAGTTGCTCCGCGATTTCGCCGGCCGGCCCACCCCTCTTTATTTCGCAGAGCGACTAACCAAGAAACTCGGCGCCGCGAAAATTTATTTAAAGCGCGAAGATTTGCTCCACACCGGCGCGCACAAAATCAACAATGCCCTTGGCCAGATCTTGCTCGCGCAAGGAATGGGAAAAAAACGTATCATCGCTGAGACCGGCGCGGGGCAGCACGGCGTCGCCACCGCAACAGTGGCTGCGCGCTTCGGTTGCGAGTGCGTCATTTATATGGGCGCGGTGGATATGGAACGCCAGGCCCTCAACGTCGCGCGCATGAAATTTCTCGGTGCGGAAGTCGTTACCGTCACCGCGGGACAGGCCACTCTCAAGGAAGCAATCAGCGAAGCGATGCGCGATTGGGTGACGAATGTGCGCACCACTCATTATATATTAGGCAGCGCCCTCGGTTCCCATCCTTATCCGATGATGGTGCGTGATTTTCAACGCGTCATCGGCGAGGAAACGCGACAGCAAATCCTCGACCGCGAACAACGCTTGCCCGATTTGCTCGTCGCTTGCGTTGGTGGCGGCAGCAACGCCATTGGCTTGTTCCATCCGTTTTTGAATGACGAGAGCGTCCGGATGGTCGGAGTCGAAGCGGGTGGCGAGGGAATCCGATCCGGGAAACACGCGGCGCGATTTCAAGGAGGACGACTGGGTGTTCTTCAAGGAACAAAAACATTTTTGCTCGCGAACGAGGATGGCCAGATCGAGCTGACGCATTCTGTTTCCGCAGGGCTCGATTATGCCGCGGTTGGTCCCGAACACAGTTATCTGCGCGAGATCGGCCGCATAGAATACGATTTTGCGACCGACGAGGAAGCACTCGCTGGGTTCAAATTGTTGTCGGAAACAGAAGGCATCATTCCCGCGCTCGAAACTGCGCATGCCGTCGCGCACATTGCAAAAGTCGCGCCCAAAATGGCCGCCGACAAAATCATCGTGATGAATTGCTCTGGTCGCGGCGACAAAGATGTCGATCAAGCGGCCAAACATTTGTTGTTGGGTTAGTGGTGCTGCGCTTCGATTTCCTCTAGCGTTTCGCGAGCCGCCGGTTCGTTAGGCACAATTTGTAACGTGGCGCGTAAATGCGCTTTGGCTTCGTCATATCTTCCAAGCCTTGCGAGAAGGATTCCGAGATTGCGATGAATCCCTGGCTGATTTGGCTTTAACTCCAACGCTTTTTCATACTGGGCAATCGCTTCCTCATAACGTCGCATTGCCTCGGCCGGAATTTCGCGCGCGCCATTGCTGAGGTTATTGCCAATGATCGTTAACGCATTTGCGAGATTCGTGCGGATCGTGGCAACCGACGCAGTTTGCCCAGCGGAAGGTTTCGCCTCTTTTAATCGCAACGCTTCACGGTACTCCCCGATTCCTTGGTCGAATTGCTCCGCGCGACAATAAGCCAAACCAAGCAGGTTGTGATCCTCCGGTAATTCCGGTTTCAATTCGACCGCGCGGCGCAAATGTTCGATCGCGTCAGAATATTTTTCCTGCCGAAAAAAATGTTGGCCAAGCCGCGCATGCGCTTGCCAGGCGTCCGGATTTTTCGCGAGATTGTCTCGCCAAAGCGATTCTTCGTCGTGAAGGACCTGCGTCCGCTGCCATGCGCAAACTCCCATCACTCCGATCGACAGAATGCTAATCACGGCGATCGCAGTCTTAAGTTCGCGGCGGCCGCGATTGGCAAGCATCGTCACGCCTGCGCAAACAAGCGCGATGAGCGAAACGTCGGCAAAATATTGAAGATGATCCGCGACCAGCGTCCCACTGCGCAGGTAAGCCATTCGAACGAGCCCAATCACTGGCAAGAGCGCGACCACAAAATATCCGGCGGCAACAAAAACGCCGCGCAGACCGCGGTTTCGGAAAAACCAAAGCAGGCCAATCAGCAAAACCAGCGCAATCAACGGCAGCCACTCCGACAGATCTGGCGAATCGAAGCGCCAACGCGGATAGATCGCCATCAGACGCGCTGGCAGAAAAACTTTGCCCGCGTACCACCAAACCGCCATTCCCGCGTTTACGAAACGGCGCGCAACCGAACCGATTATGATTTCTTCTTCGCCAATCCCGCGATTTTGAAACCAGATCGTGATCAAGCTGAACACCGCAGCCATAACGAAGAATGGCCACGTGCGAATTGCCTCGCGGCGCAACGTCGCGAAATCGCGAGCCCGCCACCAGAGGCACAGCACTAAAACCATCGGCATGAATACGACTTGCGTTTTCGATAGCAGCGCCAGCGCGAAAAAGATCAGTGATAAAATATACCAAGTGCGGCTGCGCGGTTTCTCGTCGATTTCAACGAAACACAAGATCGACAACAACGTGAAAAACATCGCGAGAACATTTTTCAGTTCGGAAATCCACGCGACGGATTCCACGTGGACCGGATGAATGCCGAAAATCAGTCCGGCGAACCACGCGCCCGGAATTTGCAAGCGACGCAAAACCAGCCAGACCAGCACCGCATCGGCCGCTTGAAGCAAAATATTGAGCGCGTGATAACCGAGCGGGTTGTCCCCGAACAAATGGTGCTCGATCCAGAACGCCGTGTTCGTGATTGGAAAGTAATCTGCCGTTCGCCCGCCCGACCAAATCTCGATCAAACCTGAAAACGTTCGAAGCAATGGATTGGAAGTAATGAGTTGTTCGTCATCCCACACGAAACCAGCACGCAACGCCGGCAAATAGACAAGCAATACCGCGCCAACGATTATCGCGGCCGCCGCCACCAACCGCCAACGACTGGACTCGTCACGTTTCAGCTCCGCTTGCATGAATCGGAAAATTAGAGAGCTCGCTCGATTGTTTCTATTTGTCATTTCACGGCTCTTTGTGAAGGCTAAATGACTGTGCGCAGCATGACTGGCTACGGCCGCGGCGAAGCCGATTGCCAAGGGGTAAAACTGAGCGTGGAACTCAGCACGGTAAATCGTAAACAAAGTGAGATTGCGATTAACCTGCCGCGCGATCTCACCGAGCTTGAAGCGCGAATTCGTCAGGCGATTAACGCGCGCATTTCCCGCGGTCGCACCAATGTGCTGGTCGCGCATCATGCCAGCGCGGACGGAACGCGGCGTCTCGCTCTCGATGTTGAGCTGGCGCGTTCTTATCATGATGCCATGCGGGCATTGCAAAAAAAACTGGGCGCACCCGGTCAAATCACTATCGACACGATTTTGCAGGCGCCTGGGGTGATGCGACCTCCGGAAGAAGCGATTGAGGCTGAAAGCGCCTGGCCCGCGGTGGAACGCGCCCTCGCTTCCGCGCTCAACCATCTGATCAAAATGCGCGAGCGCGAAGGCAAGCATCTGGCGAAAGATTTGATGCGCCGCCTAAAAGCTATTCGACAATTGCTCAAGGAAATTCGCCAGCTTCATCCCGCCGTTGTTAAGAAATTCCGGACGGCCCTGACCGAACGAATTGAAAAAACCGGTTTGCCGATCAGCAAGGATGACGAGCGGCTGGCCAAGGAAATTTTCCTTTTCGCCGACCGCTCCGACATTTCGGAAGAACTGACGCGAGTGGAAAGTCACCTCGCCCAGTTCGCTCATCATTTGCGCAAAGAAGAGCCGGTTGGACGTGCGCTCGAATTTATCGTCCAGGAAATTTTTCGCGAGTTCAACACGTTAGGGGCAAAAGCGAATGACGCCGACATCGCGCAACGGGTGGTGGCGTGCAAGACCGAGCTGGAGAAAATTCGTGAGCAGGTGCAAAACCTTGAGTAATAAATTTTCGCTGTGGCACCGGCATCTTGCCGCTGAAGGAACGGAGCCGAAGCCCCTGCCACGGTCTGCCGCTTCAGATAAATGAATTCCAACAAATTTTCGCGCTACGGAATCTTATTTGTCGTCTCCGCCCCATCGGGCGCAGGTAAAACCACGCTGTGCGACGCGCTTCGGCAAACGCCCGATTTCGTTTATTCCGTTTCCTGCACCACCCGTCCGCCGCGCGCCGGCGAAATCGACGGCGAAGATTACCGCTTCCTTTCCGAAGATGATTTTCTCGCGCGAATAAAGGCGGGCGAGTTTCTCGAACACGCTAAAGTGCACGAGCATTACTACGGGACGCTGCGAATCCCTTTGATCGATAATTTGAAAAAGGGCGTGGATGTTTTGATCGACATCGATACCCAGGGGGCGGCCGCCATTCGCAACTGCGGCGATCCCTTTGTCCAGGACGCATTGGCTGACGTTTTTATCATGCCGCCTAATCTGGAAGAATTGCGCCGCCGTCTAACCAAACGCCGCACCGAAACGGCGCAGCAAATCGAGGCCCGTTTGAAAACGGCTGCGCGCGAGATGAAGCACTGGCGCGATTACCGCTACACCATCATCAGCAAATCGATGGAAGAAGATTTGCTGAAATTTCGTCAAATTATGGGCGCGGAAAGAATCTTGAGCCGCAGACTGATTTTGCAGTGAATGTTGTTTCGCTCGTCATCCCGAGCGCAAGCGAGGGACCCCGCCTATAATCGTGGATCACGCAAACTAGCTTGCATTCCCAACATCGCGTTTGTGAGGTCCCTCGGTCCGAGCCGGACTGGCATTGTCTGCGCGCCTCGGGATGACACCGAGATCGTTTGCGCCATATTTCCTTCGTCATCATGGCTCCAAAATCGAAAACGAGGAATCAAAAATCGATCGTGCTCGGCGTGACCGGGTCGATCGCCGCCTACAAATCGGCCGAGCTGGCCAGTTTGCTGGTGAAACAGAATCACAATGTTTTTCTGGTGATGACAACTGACGCAACCGAATTCATCACCCCGTTGACCTTACAAACGCTTTCGAAGAATCCGGTAATGACGAATTTTTTTGACGAAAAAGAAAATTGGCGACCCGGTCATATCGAGCTTGCGGATAACGCCGATTTGCTTTTGATCGCACCCGCGACCGCAAACGTCATTGCCGAACTCGCCCACGGTTTGGCAAATCATCCGCTGACCGCCATCGCGCTAGCCACGCGCGCGCCAATTCTGATCGCGCCGGCGATGAACGGAAAAATGTGGGAAAACGCCGCAACGCAGGAGAACGTGGAGAAATTGAAATCACGCGGGGTGGAATTCATCGGCCCGGAGGCAGGCATGCTCGCCTGCGGCTACGAAGGCCTCGGCCGTCTTTGGAAAGTGGAGGACATTGCGTTCCGCGCCGAATTTCTCCTGCACCGGCACGATCGATTGATCGCGTGAAGTTCGTCATCACGGCCGGACCGACGCGCGAGCCAATCGATCCCGTTCGTTTCCTGAGCAATCGTTCTTCCGGAAAAATGGGATATGCCATCGCGGCGGCTGCAATTGAAGCGAATCACGAGGTCCTTCTCATTTCCGGCCCGGTAAATCTTGCAGCGCCGGCCGGTGCCAGATTGGTGAGCGTGATCACGAGTGATGAAATGTGCGCTGCGGTGCAGGAGGCGGTGCTCGATTGCGACGTGCTGGTGATGTGCGCCGCGGTCTCCGATTACAAACCGGCGCGCGTGGCCGAGCAGAAAATCAAAAAGCGTGACGAAAGATTTTCGCTCGAGCTCATTCCGGCATGCGACATTTTGAAATCGCTTCCACCATCTCGAAATTTCTTCGTCGTTGGTTTCGCCGCAGAAACAAATGACGTGGAAGAACATGCTCGCGCGAAACTTGCTACAAAGAATTGCGACATGATGGTGGCAAATGATTTGAGCGATCTAAACATCGGGATGGAAAGCGATGAAAATGCGGTCACGATTTTTTCGCGCAGCGGCGAAAGTGAAGAAATTTCGCGCGCTTCCAAGAAAATTGTTGCGCATGCACTTGTGAAAAAAATTTGCGCAAACGCGAAAAAAGTTTTGACAAAAAAATTCTGAGGATGAATGAACTCGTAAGTGAAGTTTCTCAAACCCTTCACAGACCCACCGCGATTGCGGATTGAAAGGGGGGAATAGTCGATGCCAGCAAAAAGAAAGAAAGCGGCCAAGAAAAAATCAGCGAAGAAAAAGAAGCACTAACGCATTAGTGCTCTTCACGGCTCCGAAAAGTTTTCGGAGCCAAAACCCAAACTTCAACCCGGGGGGAGAATTCGATTTCTCCTCCCGTTTTTTTATGCGACTCGGGCTATATATGGCAATCGGGAGAGAGAGCCTTCACCAGGCGCTTCGCGTACGGTCTCCGGCGCTGATTCCCCAGACACCCGCGACATGTGCCCTGCTCGCCCCTGGCAAAAGATTGAGCTGAGGGCGATTGGCTCGTCGATTCGTTTTCGTGGTGCACTTTGTGTTCTTTGTGCGAGCTAATCTCTCATGACCCATTATCTCGACGCCGCCGTTAAAGCGGCTTGCGCCGCCGGCGAAATGCTGCGGCACAACTTCGAGAAACCAATGCAGGTGAATCAATCCACCAAGCACGATATCAAACTCGAAATCGACGTCCGCGTGCAGGAATTGATCGCGGAATCGTTGCTCAAAGAATTTCCGCAGCACGCACTCTACGGCGAAGAAGGAATCGTCGGCGATCAAGCAAGCGAATTTCAATGGGTGGTCGATCCGCTCGATGGAACGGTGAATTATTATTACGGCATTCCGCATTTTTGCGTCTCAATCGCGCTGCGCTGCCAGGCCGAGATCATCGTCGGCGTCATTTTTGATCCGATCCGCAACGAACTTTGGACCGCGCAAAAAGGAGCGACCCCGAAATTAAACGACCGCGAATTTCGCGTGAGCGAGCGCGCGGATCTGGCGGAGGCGATCGTTTCAGTTGGTCTTTCCAAAACGGGGATCACGATCGAAGCCGGGATTCCGTTGCTACAAACGATGGTGCATCGCGCACGCAAATGCCGCCTCCTGGGCAGCGCCGCGCTCGACATGGCTTATGTCGCGTGCGGCCGATTCGACGCCTACATCGAGCAGGGTATTAGTCTCTGGGATGTAGCCGCCGGTTGGATTCTGGTGGAAACGGCCGGCGGTTCAGTGGAAATGAAACCGCGCCGAGATATGCCCGATCGCTACAGCATCATCGCATCCAACGGCGTGGTCGATTTGAAACTGTGAGCGCCTTTCGCTGCGGCATTGGTTATGACGCGCATCGCCTGGTCAGCGGACGGAAATTAATTCTCGGCGGCGTCAAAATTCCGCATCCGCGCGGGCTCGAAGGACATTCCGATGCCGATGTTCTTTCCCACGCCGTCGCCGACGCCGTTCTTGGCGCGCTCGGAGCGGGCGACATCGGAAAACATTTTCTGAACACGGATGAATCGATTCGCGGAATCAGCAGTATTGAAATTTTGCGTCACGCTGCGACAATCGCCGCGCAAAAAAATGCGCAAGTGGTGAATGTCGATGCGACGGTGTTGGCGGAAGCGCCAAAAATTTCTCCGCATATTGCCGCGATGCAGGAGAAAATCGCGAACGCGCTCGGGGTGAAAGCGAACGCGATCAGCATCAAGGCGACGACGAACGAAGGCCTCGGGGCCATCGGGCGCAGCGAAGGGATGGCGGCGATCGCAGTGGCGAGTGTGGAGGTAACGTGATCGTCATCCCGAGCGGAGTCGAGGGATCCCGGTGCGTTACCTGTCCGCTTCGCGACGGGATCCCTCGACTTCGCTCGGGATGACGATCTTGCGAGAATGATCCGTTTCTTCAATACCTACCCCCGCGCTCTGGAGGAGTTCGCGCCGCGCGATCCGCCCAATGTCTCGATCTATACCTGCGGACCCACGGTTTACAGCCATGCCCACATCGGAAATTTTCGGGCCTACATTTTCGAGGATTTATTGCAGCGGCATCTCGAAGCGCGCGGCTTCAAAGTCCATCGAGTGATGAATATTACCGACGTCGACGATAAAACCATTCGGGGCGCGCGGGCAGCAAAAGTTTCGCTGAACGATTTCACCGACCCGTTCAAGCGCGGATTTTTTGAAGATCTCGAAACTTTGCGCATCAAACGCGCCGACGAATATCCCGGCGCAACCGAACCGCGTTACCTGACGCGCATGATTGAGATGATTTCCGAACTGATCAAACGTGATCTCGCCTACCAGGCCGAAGACAAGTCAGTTTACTTTCGGATCAAGAAATTTCCCGATTACGGAAAGCTGGCGCATTTGAATTTGGAAGAATTGCGGCCAACCGGACGCGTTCGCAACGATGAATATGAGAAGGAAAACATTGGCGATTTTGCGCTTTGGAAAGCGTGGGATGAAGCCGATGGCGAGGTGGGTTGGGACTCGCCCTGGGGTCGTGGTCGCCCCGGCTGGCACATCGAGTGCAGCGCGATGGCAACCTCGTTGCTGGGCGATCAGATCGATATTCACTGCGGCGGGGTCGATAATATTTTCCCACATCACGAGGCGGAAATTGCGCAAAGCGAAGGCGTGACCGGAAAAAAATTCGTGCGCTACTGGATGCATTGCGCGCACCTGCTGGTCGACAACCAAAAAATGTCGAAATCGCTCGGCAACTTTTACACCCTGCGCGATGTCACCGCCAAAGGATACAGCGGACGCGAAGTCCGCTACGCCTTATTGCGAGTGCATTACCGCGTGCAATTGAATTTCACGTTCGAAGGAATGGAAGAGTCGCGGCAGGCGCTGATGCGGGTTGATGAATGGCTGCAGCGTTTGCGCGAAACGAGCTCGAGCACTTTACCAGGAAAGGAGCCGGGGCCCGTCCCGACCGACGATTTTCAATCCGCGCTCGATGACGATCTTAATATTTCCGGCGCGCTCGGTGTTTTGTTTGAAGCCATTCGCGAAACCAATCGGGCGATGGACGCGAATGAACTCGGGGCCGACGGCGCGAAAGCATGGTTGCAATGGTGGGAGGAGATCAATCAGGTGCTGGCGCTCGAAGCCAGGGAATCGATGGCATCGCCACCGGAGATTGAAACGCTGGCCGAAGCCCGTCGTCTTGCCAGACTTGCCAACGACTGGCAAAAAAGCGATGAATTGCGGCGGGAGTTAAACGCCCGCGGTTGGGAAGTGCGGGATACCAAAGACGGACAAAAAATTACCCGCCGTGTCGGCATTAAGCCCTGAAGAAGCATTCGCGCCCTCCGAGTTCATTGCGCTCGAGCACACCACTCACGCTAAACTTTTCGAGAATCAGCGCTACATTTGGGATGCGCTCAAACAAATCGCGAGCTATCTGCAATTTCGTTTGAAACCGGCGGTGTTGGGACAGTTGATGGGAAAACCGTTCATCAGCAATACCGTCTTTATTGGCAGCGGCACCATCGTCGAACAAGGGGCCGTCATAAAGGGGCCGGCTTGGATCGGGGAGAAGTGCCATGTGCGCAGCGGTTGTTACGTACGCGAAAACGTCATCGTGGGCGACGGCGTGGTGATGGGGAACTCGTGCGAGTTCAAGAATTGCATCCTGTGCGATGAAGCGCAGGTACCTCACTTTAATTATGTGGGCGATTCCATTTTAGGATTTCGCGCGCATTTGGGGGCGGGCGTGATTTTATCGAATGTAAAACTCGACCATCGCGAAATTTCTGTCGTTGCCGCCGACTACACCGTCCCGACCGGACTGACCAAATTCGGCGCCATTATTGGCGACCGGACCGAGATCGGTTGCAATGCGGTGCTTAATCCCGGTACCGTCATCGGCCGAGATTGCATCATTTATCCCGGGGCAAACATTCGCGGCGTGGTGCCGCGCGCACACATCGTAAAGTTGCGGCAGGATTTACAGACAATGAGCAGGCGCGATCTGCGCTGATGCCGCGATTACGATTACGAGCACGAGCGGGAGTAAAATAAAAGAGGAAAACGGATGGGAGGGGATTCGAACCCCTGGTGCCTTGCGGCACACACGCTTTCCAGGCGTGCACAATCGACCGCTCTGTCACCCATCCTTTCGAATCCTGTAATCGTATTCGATCGATCGATTATGAGCACGAGCACGAGTTACAACTGCAGCCGGCGGAACAATTCATCGAGCGGCAACTGAATGCCGACATAAAATTCACCAAAATCCGCGTACTCCGCGCTCACTGGATCAAAACGCATTTCGTAAACGATTTTCTTAATTTGGAAAGTATCGCGCGCGAAAAGCGTTACGCCCCATTCGGCATCGTCCAATC
>Ga0137397_10003146_pt1 | contig 11494 bp, 13 predicted proteins | sample czorhiz116metaG_FD_106658 | JGI IMG/M metagenome (GOLD analysis project Ga0137397, IMG submission 106658) | Vadose zone soil microbial communities from Angelo Coast Range Reserve, California, USA - czorhiz1.16 metaG | ecosystem: Environmental > Terrestrial > Soil > Vadose zone | place: USA... | reverse complement strand
CAAGGGCTCGCCTTCGCAGGTCAACGTCGACCCGCACCTGGCGCAAAATCCCCGCCATCTACCGGGCGACGAATTGAACTTCGTTATCTCACCTTTGATAACGGTATACGCAGTGCGGTCGAATGCCACGAAGACAGAAACGGGCGCACCGCTATGCTTCCGACAACTTTGGCAATGACACCACGCCACTCCTTTCGGTTGGCCGGTAGCCAAAAAGCGGATCGCGCCGCACAGGCAGCCACCTTCGAATTGTTCAGTCGTGCCACTCATAATCTGACCCTCTCTACCTCGTCTTGGGTGAGCTGCTCTTTCGTCCTGTCGTAACAGCGGCGCGGCCGCACCAAAAATCGCAACACGGCGCCGCGTGCTGCCAGCCGAGAAACTCCTCCGAGAGCTGGTAGTAACTGCAGGCTTCCTCATAAGTGATCTTGCCGGCCCGGACTGCGGCCACTACCGCGGCCTTGCGGTGGGCCACCCACCTTACGGTGTTCGGCGGCGGCAGCGGCGCAATCACGAACGTCCCAACTATGACACAGGCTCATGCCGCTCGCGGTAACCGTCCGTTCAGCACGTCAGGTCAAACTCGTCGACGGTATTCGTAGCCGGCGACAACCGCGCAAAAGGCCGATCGTGTCAACGAGCTCAAGCTAACTGTGTCGGCAAGCCGCGGGACGCTTGCCGGTGATCTTTTATGGCTCGCGACTATCGCCATCGTGTTCGCGGTCATCACAGGGATGGACGCAGGGCTCGATGTGTACGGTTACCGAGACGGCGAAAAGCCGGCCGCCGCCAAGCCATGACCGATCGCCTTCTACTGCTTCTGCTGATCGGATGCTTGGCGTTCGGCTCGATCATCTTCGTCGAACTCCAGCCAACTGGAACGGAAGATCCGGCAGTCGCCGAAGCAGCGGCTAGACCCGATACCCCTCCGGCTGCGAGGCGTCAGCAGAACCCGCAGGTTGATGAGCTGTTGACGGCGATACTTGCCCGGCCGTTGTTCAGCAGCACGCGGCGTCCACCCCAGGGTACGGCCGCCAACGAGGCCGATTCAGATCTCGCCGACACGAGGCTGACGGGGATCGTCACTGAACCTGGCCGGCGAATGGCGATTTTCGCCGTGAATGGTGAGAAGCCATTGAGGGTAGCGGAGGGCGACGCTGTCAGCGGCTGGCGGATCGAGAGCATTACACCGCGCGAAGTGTCATTGAGCGGTCCCGGTGGCACCAAGATCATGCAGCCAAAGATGGATCCCAATCTCGTCCAACCTCCCGGGCAGCTCCCGACCGCAGGTCCCGGTGGCCGACTGCCTATCCCGCCCGCGGCAGCCGGGGGGGTGCGTCCGCCCGTTCCGCCAGTGGCGGCCGGTGCCGGGCCGCCGGGCTCAGCCGTCCCGATCAATAATCCCGGCGTGCTGCGACGGCCGGCGCAGCCCCCGCAAGGCTTCCCCGCGGCTCCGAGGCCGAGCGCGCGATAGATCGTCGCCCGGTTCACCTTCAGGCTCGCTGCAAAGTCCTTGATGGTGTTCTCAGGATCGGCTCGGCCAGTGCCGCCCTGACATGAAAGAAAAACCGGCCGTGGGGTTGCGCCCCCATAGAGACCGCCGGCACCCTGGCGGCGCTGTGCTATGCCAAGGCGCAGGTCCAGAAGATCATCGCCGTCGTCAACCAGCCGCAAAGCTCGATTGCGCGCGAAGCGGAAGTCGTGTTGCCGACGTTGGCCGGGCCCCAGATTGGGGTCGCACTCCGTTAAGAAATCAGTTACCGGGAGTTGAGCGCGTACGTTCGCGGAAGTCAGAAGACTGCGACCCGCTCTATGACAGCCAGCGCGACTACATCACGCAGCTGGATCGCTACAAAGGTCATCAGGGAAAGCGCACGACCGGCACCACGGTCGAGAGCGTATGCGTGATCTGCGGCAACAAATTTGTCGGAAAGCGCAGCGACGCCGCGACTTGCGGCGCGGTCTGCCGAAAGAAAAGGCGCGGCTCTTCACCGGCTAGGCAAGCGTCCCGAGCAACATGCGCCACCCGACGAGCCCGGATGCCCAGATGATTAGAATGCGATAAGCGCAAAAATCCGGCCGGCAGGGGAACCCTTCGAGGTAATGCGCCCAATCACCATATAGCCGGGTCGGCATCTCCTTCCTAATCCAGTCGAATGAGACGTATTTCGGCGACGGCGGAGTAAGCGTGCTCGCTCACTGCGCCGAGGCCAGCCCCGCGACAGGAACGCCGGAAGCACCCGGTCGCCGAGCGCTGAGCAGGCGCTGCGCCTCTTCGGCTCGGTCGGCCTCAAGGTAGGCCTTCAACAACGTGAACTCGATCAGGTCGTGCTGCGCGCGGCTGCCGCCAATGCGCTCGTTTTCGGCAGCGAGCGGGGCGAGCACCTCGATCGCCGCGAAAAAATCCCCGCGCTCGAACGCCGCGAACCCGCGTGACAGCGTCGGCAAGTAAGAGCCTGACGGGTAGCGCCCCTCGCGCGCCATATCTTCCATCCGGCGACTGCGAGAATCGAGCCCGGCGTCGTCGCCCATGACGGCCTGCGCAAGGATGACGTTCAGGTCCGCGAGCCCATTCCCAGGCGACCGCAACGCGCTGATCGCGTAATCGTATATTGTGCGCCAAGCGGCGGCGTCGCGCGGATGGCCGGCGAGTTCGGAACGCCACAAAAACGCCGCCCCATCCGACATTCTCTGTTGCGGCCCGCCGCTGTGCCGGTGGAGCGCGATGGCGTCGTGATAAATCGTTTCCAGCGAGATGCGCGGTTTCCTCGCCGGCCCGGCATCGATCTCAGCAATGGCCACTTTGCCACCCTCGCGCGCGAAAAGAATCGCGGTGGCGCGGCCGATCCCGTTACCGGCGCCGGTGATGAAGGCTATCTTCCCTGCGAGCCTTGGCATCGATCTCTCCTTCAGAAATGAGAAAACAGCCGGAGGCCGACGGTTCACCATGCGATATCGTAACCGTCGCAACAGCCGGGAGAATGCTATGACCGACACTCGGCCGTTCGATCCAGCCTTATTCGGCTAGGCTGCGATAGACGCCGAAACCGTCGCGGCTGCCGGCGCCGCAAATTCGCTCATTTCTGCTATTGCAACCTCTAGATGGTGGTACTAGACGCGACACTGATCATTCCTGACAACCTCTACTGTGTCTCGAAGGTATAGAATGTCGACACTGGGCGAGATCACCAAGGAGAAGCAGCGGGTCAGTGAGGCGCTGGCGCGCGTCGAGGCCCAGCGCGAGAAGCTCGCGGGCCAGCTCGTCGAATTGGAGGCAACCGAGCGTGTGCTCGCGCGCTACAGCAAAGGCCCTGGGGCAAGAAAGACGGCCTCAGCCAGGACGCCAATGACGGCAACAAATGCGGCTGCTCCAGCGCGAGCACGCGGGCGCCCGCGCAGTACGACGACGAAACCAGCTGGCGGCAAGCGCAGCTCGCCGAACCTCAGCGATCAGGTTCTTGCTCTGGCAGCCGGCAAGACGCAGCAGGAAATCGCCGCCGCATGCAAGGGGGCTCGCCCGAACCACGTCGGTGCCGCGATTTCCCGGCACAAGCGGGCCGGCCGCATCGAAGAGCGGGATGGAAAGCTCTACGCCACGCGATCGACACAAGCGGAACAAAACGCCGCAGTCTAACAAACGAAAAAGCGCGCGGTGTCAGCAGGCTCCGCGGGGCGCGTACTGAAGGGCTTCGGGTAAAACGCCCTGTCTTGGGGTGAACAGTCATTCCTCGTCCACCGGGTCTGACCCCTTAACCTTGCTTCTGTGTCGGACCCCACTCAGACGCGCCAGTGGCATCCTCGATTCCCGGCCGAACCCTTTGGCCAGCTGGCATCGACTAGCTCCCGGTCAAGATCAGCCCAGGGGGAAGGCTCTCGTCGTGTAAACTGATCCGTTCTGGCCCTCCTACGGGCACGAATTCCTTTAGCTTGGCGGTTTTCTGAGGAGTGACACCGACATTCTCCAGTTTGGCTGCAATTCGATAGCGCAGAGCTTTGGGCAAGTCAAAACTCCGATTGCCGACGACACGTGCCGCGCGGAGGAATAAGGTTTGCAATTCTGCCAGCTCCGGCGCACCCCAATCAAACCCGCGAAAGGTCTCGTAAGCTCGCTCTACAAGATCGGGCGAGACCACAGTCTCTGGTCCGGCATACAGTGGTGCCCGGCTGAGGATGTGTCCCAGCGCGGCAACGTACGGAGCACAATGCTTCTTCTCGCCGGCGAGGTCGCTGGCCGTGTCAATGAACAGATTGGCCAATTCCGTCTTCGTTTCATTAGGAAGGCGTTCTAGTGATCCCGCGAGCCGGATGAGTTCTGGTAGAACTTTCTTGCGCGTACGGATCTTGTCAAGTTCGGGTGCGAGGATCTGCTCTTGACGTTGCTGCGTGAGGCCACCTGCCACGCGCCGCCAAAGGATATATTCCTGGCACTTGCTTCGTTTGCCCAAAAAGTACAGACCCTGATCGCGGAGCCGCCAGAGGCTGTCGATGCGAAGGTCGTCGCCGGCCGCCCCGAAGCCGGGACGCAGGAAGAAGCCGACGAGAATGAGCCAGGTCTCCTCATGGTCCGCGGACGTCTTGCGTTGGGCCATACAGCCCTCCAGAGCGGGCCAGAGTGAGCGGACAAGGCCCGCGTTCCATTCGATCTTCGCCATCCCTAGAATCTGCTCCAGCTTTCTAAGGAGCCGTGTTGCTGTAATCAAATCTCGTTGGTTGGCGGAGCGAGCAAACAAGTGCTGGATGTGCGATCGGGCGGCTTCGAGGGCCGCCGTGGTGACATTTGACTTGATTGGAACCAAAACCTTGGAGACTGCCGCTGATCGAACCGGCTGCCCATCGTGCTCGTGTGGGCGGAGGTTGAATTCCAGTGGCCAGAACTGCTTGAGACGGTCGTCCGCACTGACGCAAGAGACGTGCAATAGGCCCAATTCGTTCGCGCTGGCAATCAACGTTACGGGAAGCGCGTCGGAGGTTCTGCCGGGAGCAAGGTCGTCCACGTTTATGATCGTCTCCAACGGCGGAAGGGGGTGAAATTCCTCCTCACTCCAATCGACGATGTCGCCTGCTTTGCATCTGTCGTGGCGAGCGGAGCAATAGGCCTGAAAGCGTGCGAGACGGTTCGTGCGCACCTCGAGCGGAACGCCCGTGATGTCAAATCGTTGCTCCGGGGATGCGCCACGAGGGAGAACACACACAAGCGCGGGCCGAGCCCTGTTACCAGACGCGGGTGACCGCTCCTTGAGCACCTCCAGGAAAACCGCGCGGGCGGCGCCCGCAAAGATGCGTTCCGTGTTGCGATGAAGGGATTTTCCAAAAAAAGCCGCGCCGCGCGCAACAGCAAGGTCGGGATCTGCGTTTTCAAGCTCGAGCGGCGGCAAGCCACCTTGCCACATTTCGACCCGCTGACAGATCCTTTGGCGGAGAAGCCTGGGACGAAGCGAGCCGCCATTGAACAAGATCGCGTCGACACGCGGACGACCTCGCAGGAAGTCGGCGAGGTGCCGGGTGACCGCACAATCGGATGCATAGGGAAGCCCCCACTCTTTCAGGGCAGCCTGTGTCCGGTAGGGATAGGCCTGCGCGTCGCATTCGGGGAAGAAGCCATCGAGCAACACCATCTGAAGTTCGGCGCACGTCAGTTGGGCCGTACGCGATCCCGTGACCAATCCCGAACCGCGACCGGGCAACGAGATCGAGAACGACTCTTCGGGCCGGGCTTCGGTAGAGAGCATCTTCTCCTTCAGATCCCGGCAGCGCGCCACCAGATCGTCCCATTGAGGGCCGGAGAGTTTCCCGCGCTCGCCAATCACCCGCGGTTCGAGAAAGTGCGCGATCGCGAGATCGACATTATCGCCGCCCAAGAGGATGTGATCGCCGACTGCCTCACGCTTGATTTCCGGGGCAGAGCTGCGGCTTTGCGAACGGAATTCGAATAGGCTGAAATCCGAGGTGCCACCACCAATGTCGACCACCAGCAGGTGGTGCACCCCTTCATCGTCGTGGGGCAGCTTACGCAACAAGTCCGTTGCAAAATCGTGCTGCTCCAGCCACGAGTAGAATGCGGCTTGGGGCTCTTCGAGCAGTCGAGTGGTTTCGGGAAAACCGGCTTCCTGCGCAGCCATAAGCGTTAGCCGCTGGGCAGCGGCATCGAATGAGGCGGGAACGGTGACGGTGATTTCCTGGGCATCAAACTCGAAGTCGGGGCCGCGGTGGGCAAACCGGCTGTTCCACGCTCTCTTGAAGTGGCTGAGGATGACCGCCGAGGCGCGTAAAGGTGAGAGCTTGCTGGTACGGGCGATGTCGTCCGATCCCCAGGGCAGAAACGGCGCGGTGCGATCGGACGTGTGGTGGCAGAGCCAGGACTTCGCGGAATGGATGACCCGACCGGGAGATTCTCCGGCCTTTTTTCGTGCGAGCCGGCCGACGATCCATTCCTCCTTGGTAGCCGCCCCGCCCTGTATCTGGACCGCAGCTGTTTCGTCCGGCAGGTAAAGAAAGGAGGGAAGGCCCGAAGATTCCGTTATTCCAAATAGAGTCTCCCATTGTGGGATGCCGAGGATCTCGGATTTCGCTTCGCCATCCAGCGGCACGAACGCCAAGGCGCAGTTGGTTGTCCCGAGATCGATACCGATGCTGAAACGGGATGTTGGCATATTGGCGTGGTACCGGCTACTCCGTCCTGACCTGGAATTCGACCTTCCATCGGCGATCCGAATTAATGTGCTTCATCCACAATTCAAGCGTGCCCAGTTCGGTTACGACGGAGTTGATTTGCACAGGAATGACCTGTCCCGCAGGAAAGTCAGGGAGCGCAGGCAGGTTGATCTCAAGCAAGCTCGTTTCCTCCAACTCACGTTCGGCATCAGGCAGGATCTGTCCCGGTCGGTCGCCGCTCCGCACCGCCGACGAGTAGAACCGGAATTCGGCGGGGTGCCCAGTGAGAAGGCCGAACTCTCGCCCTTCGATGAGGAGTTCTGAGCCCTCCTGCATGCCCTGGGGAACAATGCACAGCGCCTTAACCGGCGGTTTGAAGCCGGGCACCGCTCGCATGGAGCTCTCGAGCCCGATGTAGTATGACCGCGCTGCCCCGGCCTTGATGCGGATACCTTTTTGGGTAGCCCGAGTTCGTCCATAGAATGAAGCCCCTTTGGCGACGGCGAGGTCCAGGTCAATCCCTCGTAGTTCGCGAACCGCTTGTCCTTCGTTCCATGAAGCGAGGAGCTCGAGCACTCGGTTGCGGATTGGCGCACTCTTGAAAACACCACCGTTGAAAAGGACCGACGTTGGCATGACGAATTCTTTCGACCCCGATTGCCCTTCCATCAGCGCGAAGAGCGACTGACTGCTTGCGAGGTTCGCTCGGCTCCGGGAGAGAAAGCGCGCCAAATGTTTGCTGATTACGGGATCGGCTGCAAAAGGGAGACCGAACTCCTGTAATCCTGTTCTGCGCGACTCCCGCGGCAGGCCATTAATCGCCGTCTTCGGGAAAAACCCATCGAGTATGACCTGCTCAAGGGTGGCTCGATCAAGTTTCGTCGAAACGGTTCTGGCGAGCAGGCTGGAGCCCCTTGAGGGAACCGCGATCGGCGCTTCCGCCAAGCGATCATCGTCAAACAATGCGATCTTGGCCTTGGAGGCGGCATGGACGAGTGCAAGGAACTGCCAGGCATCTATCGACCTCCCCTCGGCTTCGAGTTTGGCCTGGAGCGTGTAGGCAAGCGCCAGATCCATGTTGTCGCCGCCCAGAAGAATGTGTTCCCCGACGGCGATGCGTTCGAGCTCCAACGTGCCATTATTGTCGGTTACGGCAATCAGGCTGAAATCGGCGGTTCCGCCACCAACATCACAGACCAGGACAATGTCCCCGGGACTGACCAGGTTGCGCCACTCCCTTCCTGCTTGCGCGATCCAGGCGTAAAATGCCGCCTGCGGTTCCTCCAGCAACGTGACTTTGCCGAGGCCGGCGGCCTCGGCGGCATCAGCGGTCAAGCTTCGCGCAACCGCGTCGAATGATGCGGGAACCGTGAGAACGATCTCCGTTTCAGAAAGGTCCCAGTTCCCCCCCTGCACGCGTGCCGCATACAGAAACGCGTTTTTCAGGTGCGCAAGGTATCGACGCGAGCACTCGAAGGGCGCGAGCTTCTCATCCTGGATCTCTGATCGCCACGGGAGGGATGGACGTGTCGGGTCGATATGCGGGTTGGAAAGCCACGACTTGGCGGAGGTGATCAGACGATCCGGAATCAGGACGCCATGATCGTGGGCGAAATGACCGATGATCATCGCATCCCTCATGTCGTCTTCCCAAGGCAGCGGAAACGAATTCTCCGGAAACTCATCACGGTGGGGGATGTACAGCGCCGAAGGCAGCGTCGGTTTCTCTCCGATCTGGTTCGGTCCAAGTATTTGGGTGACTTCGAATACCTGGGCCCGATCGGAGTCCAGATCAGTGAACGCGATCGCACTGTTAGTTGTGCCAAGGTCGATGCCAAGACTGAAACGGGTGGTCATGAGCGGAAGTCTCGGTTGCATTCTGGGGGGGGAAAGACGGGAGCTGGTCATTACCTCTCCTGCGGGAGAGCCAATTTAGATCTCTCGCCGAGTTCGGCCGCCGTCGTACTCGCGGCCACGACGCGCTGTGTCGCACGCCGATTACCGGTGCAGCTTACTTCAGTTCGATCTCCGCAGGCGCGATTGTTGGCAGCCGCTCGGCGTTGACCCGCACCAAACGTGGCAGTTTCACCGCCTCCGTTTTCCAGCCGCGATGGACGAGCGTTCCCGAAAACGGCCCTGCCCCGCTGATCTTGCCGATAAAACGGTACTCATCGGCTGCATACGCCATGGCGACAGTGACGGCAGATCCCTCGCTTTCTTCGCGCAAGGGCTTGATTGTAAAGTGTTCCTGCAGGACCGCTTTGCACCCCCCGTGTACGACGCGAGCGGCGGCGCCAACTTGGGCGTCGTTGTAGGTTGTGATATCCTCCATCAGAAAGTCAACCAGCCGGCCCCGCTCCTGAAGTGTGGCGAGAAAGCTGGCAATTTCCGCTTCGGCCTGGTTGCTGGCTGCCGGGACCGGCACAGGTTTGGCTGCCTCGGCTTTGGGGCGCTCGGGCTCGGGTGCCTTGCCGGAGTTGACGAGCATTACCACGAGCAGAGCGAGAGCAACCGCCAAAGAAGCTCCCGCATAATACGAATGGAATTGGCTAGCGGCAGCAAACAGCGACGAAGCATTCAACGCGAGCAGAGCGGCACAGCAGATTACCGAAACTATTCTCATGTTCGGTGACATATTCATTCCTTTGCAACCGAGGTGTGGGCCCCGCCGATCGTGATCCCCGTCCTCTTGCTCATTGGTATTGCTGCCTATGGAATGCTTAGGCCGCCGATTATCGTCGGCCAGCCCCCTGCTCCCGCCGCAAACGCACAATCTCGGTTGAAATCTCCGGCGCCCTGAGGAACCCATCATGCCGGCATTGACGACGACAGAACATGGCGAGGTCCTGCGCGCGCTTCCGGCTCACCGTCTTTCCGCCGCTGTCCTTGCCACGGAGCGGGGAGCTTCATTCCGATGTCGCCGGCCTGATGGCTCGGGTCAAGGGCGACCTGATCGGGATACAGCAGAGCAAGAGTTTTAAAATGCGCGGCCAGATGCACCGACCGAAGGCGGCCTTGACGCTCGCCGATTGCGGCGGTCTCGGCCGACAGGAGTTCTGGCGACTACCCGGTCGGCTTTCCGGAACCAGGTGGCGAGGACCCTGCCTTCGCTCGTCCGGTAATCCAGGCGTTCTGCGCCGCGGCGCTCCGACCGCTGGGGGCTGCTGTTACCTTGAACATTGTCGCGGGAATTGGCGGAACTTTCTTTGCGATAACCGGTTAACCACCAGGCGAGGTGCCGGACGCTCGCCTTTTCTCTCAGTCCGGCTTGGCAAAGTCTCCCTGTCGCGGGTTTGCCATCCGCAACCTTGCCGGTGTCGGCGATCATCGACGCCGGCATCTTTTTTGGAACTCGGATAACGATACTGTGACGAAATCACAAAGGGTCGATGTCCGTCTTCAGGTTCGCACGAGACTCTTCGCTGGAGGAGGGAGTCAGCTGCTCCACAGACAAGCGGCGGGTGCGCCCGGCAACAGCACGACCGGCACTCCGCCAAAGGTGCGGCCGAGACCGGTGGTTTCCCCCGGACGCAGCACTATGCCATGGATCGCGAGTTCGCCCGCCTCGGCGAGCGCAGCAGCCGAGTGATCGTCGCTTCCTCCCCCTGTCCCGCCAATCAGAAGGATTATATCTACGCCAGGTTCGACCAGCGCCTCCCTGATGGCCATCTGGTCACGCTCGACCGCGACGCATTCTCCGATGACACCCCCGTCGCGCTCGACTACGGCGCGGATCATCGGCCCGTTGCTGTCCTCCCATGCGTCCGCCTGCGCCGGCTTAGCAAGCAATATCCGCACACGCGGCCGGCGGACGACCGGGACCCGGAACAGGCCGGCGATCGCCAGCAACCCGATATGGCGCGCGGCAAGTTGCGTTCCGGCGGGCACCAGCGTCGCTCCGATTGTCGCGATGGCGCCCTGCTGTTCGACATTGTGACCAGCCGCCGCTGCCTCGACGACCTCGATGTAGGCTCGCTCATCGGGCTCGGCAGACTCAAGCGGGACTACGGCGTCGGTCCCCGCCGGCAAGGCATCGCCGGCAGCCACCGCAATCAATGGGAGCCGAACAGGATTGTAGGCGCTCGCCCCTAAAGACGCGCTCGCCTGGACGGCAAACCCGTCCAGCGCTGCGCGATCGCTGGTGGGGATCGCCCAGACAGCACGCATATCTTCCGTGAGCACGCGTCCGCGCGCTGTACGCAGCGGGGCGTCTTCTGTATCGAGATGATGGGCGGTCGCGTCTACCCAGGCGATCGCCGCGTCGACCAAATGATGGCCTGGCAAGGGGTTGGCCGGCGGTCTCATCGTGCGCTAAGCCCATCACCGAAAGCGGGGCCAGATTTTGACGGACGCCGCCACAATCTATCGCCGTACTCTCGCACCATCTCGATCGCCGCTTTCAGCCGAATGCCGACGGTGCACCGGTCATCAACAAAGGCGCACTCGGCAGCATTCCGCTTGACGGTATCCTCGGCGGTCAACATCGGCGCGGCACCCGACAGGTGGGAATCGTAATCTGCTCGATCTCGTCGAGTCTGATGGCGTCCGAGGTGCGGTCGTAGAGCTTGGTCGTGCGCGTGCGCGGCCATAGCTGCTGCCTGCCTTGCCGATGAGGCTGGAAATGCGCATGTCGCGTAATACGCCAGTCGAAGCTGTTGTTTCCTCCCACCGAGGCTCCCCATGACCCAGGCGTTCGCCGACGCCGCGCCGCGATTGGACCCGCGCAAATTCCAGGACCCGCTCGTCACCGCCAGGGGCGAACGGCGGGCGCACGTTGCGCTCAAAGCGCTGGAGACGCTGTGGTTCAACACCGGAACCCTGTGCAACCTGACATGCCAGAACT
>Ga0137397_10003144_pt1 | contig 11495 bp, 11 predicted proteins | sample czorhiz116metaG_FD_106658 | JGI IMG/M metagenome (GOLD analysis project Ga0137397, IMG submission 106658) | Vadose zone soil microbial communities from Angelo Coast Range Reserve, California, USA - czorhiz1.16 metaG | ecosystem: Environmental > Terrestrial > Soil > Vadose zone | place: USA... | reverse complement strand
CCGCGTGCTCAACCCGGCGCTCGTGCTGGTCGAGGTGTTCATCAACCTGTACGTGCTGGTGATCAACCGCGCGGCGATCCGCGCGGTGTGGCATCGCGTCTGGCCGATCATCGTCGGCCTGCTCCCCGGGGTCGCGCTCGGCAGCTACCTGCTCGCCTCGCTGCATCCCGACTGGCTGAAGCTCGGCACGTATGTGCTTGTCCTCCCGCTCATCCTGCTGCAGGCGGCAGGCGTGCGCCGTCCGATCGGCGCCGAGCGGCTGGTCGGCGTGCCGTTCGGCACGGGCTTGGGCTTCCTCTATTCGGTGACCACGATCTCGGGGCCGCCGCTCGCGCTGCTCTTCAACAACCAGGGGCTTGTCAAGCAGGAGTTCCGCGCCGGCCTGGCGCTCATCCGCGTGGCCGAGTCCTGCCTCACGGCGTTCGCGTATTACCAGCTCGGCCTCTTTACCGCGGAAGCGCTGCACGTCGGCTCGTGGATCGTGCCGAGCGTGCTGATCGGCATTCCGCTGGGCGCCTTCGCCATCCGCCGCATGGACGCGGAGACGTTCCGGCGCATCTGCATGAGCTTCGACGTGTGGGTGGTCGGCTTCGGGCTTTCGCGCACCCTGATCACGCTGAAGCTCGCCACCAGCCCGTTCGCGTACAGCGCCATGGCGGCGGCGATCCTCCTGGATGTCTGCCTGCTCGTCGCCTTCTTCAGGACCCGGCGCTCGGCGCTGGCGCCGGCCTGACATGTACCGCTACGACGAGATCGATCAGCGGCTGGTGGACGAGCGCGTCCGGCAGTTCCGCGGCCAGACCGAGCGCTTCCTCGCCGGCAAGCTGTCCGAGGAGGAGTTCCGGGCGCTGCGGCTGCGGAACGGACTCTACATCCAGCGCTATGCCCCGATGCTGCGCATTGCTATTCCGTACGGGCTCCTGTCGACGCGACAGCTACGCAAGCTCGCGCAAATCACGCGCAAGTACGACCGCAGCTACGGCCACTTCTCGACGCGCCAGAACCTGCAGCTCAACTGGCCGAAGCTCGAGGAGGTGCCCGACATCCTGGCCGAGCTCGCCACCGTGCAGATGCACGCGATCCAGACCTCGGGCAACTCGTTCCGCAACGTCACCACCGACCATTTCGCCGGGGTGGCGCGCGACGAGATCGTCGACTCCTTCGTCTGGTGCGAAGTCATCCGGCAGTGGTCGACGTTCCATCCCGAATTTTCTTTCTTGCCACGCAAATTCAAGATCGCGCTCAACGGCGCGCGCGCCGATCGCGCCGCCGTGGCGGTGCACGACATCGGCCTGCACGCGGTGAAGGACGAGCGTGGCGAGGTCGGTTTCCGCGTGCTGGTCGGCGGCGGGCTCGGGCGCACGCCGATGATCGGCGTCGTGATCCGCGAGTTCCTGCCGTGGCAGCATCTGCTCACCTACCTCGAGGCGATCCTGCGCGTCTACAACCGCTACGGCCGCCGCGACAACATCCACAAGGCGCGCATCAAGATCCTGGTCAAGGAGCGCGGCGCCGACAAGTTCCGCGAGGAGGTCGACGCCGAGTGGGCGCAGATCAAGGACGGCCCGGCGACCCTGATCGCCGAGGAGATCGAGCGCGTTGCTGCGCGCTTTACGCGCCCGGCCTATGAACGCCTCCATAACGAGGAACTCGACGCCATCGGCGTGCCGGCGTTCCAGGCGTGGGTCAAGCGCAACGTCCATCCGCACAAGGTGCCGGGCTACGCGGCGGTGACGCTGTCGCTGAAGAAGACCGGCGTGCCGCCGGGAGACGTCACGGCCGACCAGATGGACGCCATCGCCGAGCTGGCGGACCGGTATTCCTTCGGCGAGCTGCGCGTGTCGCACGAGCAGAACCTTGTGCTGGCCGACGTGCGCCAGAGCGATCTGCTCGCGGTATGGCAGGAGGCGCGGCGCCTCGGCCTGGCGACGCCCAACCTTGGTCTGCTCACGAACATCATCGCCTGCCCCGGCGGGGACTTTTGCGCGCTCGCGAACGCGAAATCGATCCCGGTGGCCGAGGCGATCCAGCGGCGCTTCGACGACCTCGACCACCTGCACGATATCGGCGAGCTCGACCTGAACATCTCGGGCTGCATGAACGCGTGCGGTCACCACCATGTCGGCCATATCGGCATCCTTGGCGTGGATAAGAACGGCGATGAGTGGTACCAGATCGAGATCGGCGGCAACCAGGGTGAAACGCGGCCGGGTGCCAAGGCCGCGCTCGGCAAGGTCCTCGGACCCTCGTTCGCCCGCGCACAGGTCCCGGATGTGATCGAGCGGCTGATCGAGTGTTACCTCGAGCGGCGCGACAGCGAGGCCGAGCGCTTCGTGGACGTGGTGCATCGCATCGGCATTGAACCCTTCAAGGAAAAGGTCTATGGCAGCGCTGATCAAGCAGCGGCGCGTCGTCACCGAGAGCGCGCCGTCGCCTGACCAGGGCGAGGTGCTCCGGCTGGAGCCGACCGATGATCCGGCATCGGTCGCGGACCGGCTCGCCCGAGTCGCGCGCGTAGAGGTGAATTTCCCCAAGTTCGGCGACGGGCGCGGCTATTCGATCGCCCGGCTGCTGCGCGAGCGCTACGGCTACAAGGGCGAGCTGCGCGCGGTCGGGCACATCACGCGCGACCATCTGTTCTTCATGGAGAGCGTCGGCTTCGACGCCTTCGAGCTGCGCGAGGGCGAGGACCCGCAGGAGGCGCTTGCCGCGTTCGACGACTTCAGCGAGTCCTACCAGGCGTCGGTCGCGCGGCCGCAGCCGCTCTTCCGCCGGCGGCGCGGGTGAGCGCGCTCGACGCCGCGCTGCGCGAGGTGGCCGAGCGCTTCGCGCCGGCGGCGCTGGCCAGCAGCCTGCAGGCGGAAGACATGGTGATCACCGACGCCATCGCTCGGCTGCGCCTGCCGATCGGCGTGTTCGTGCTCGATACGGGACGCCTGCACGAGGACACGCTCGCGCTGATCCCGGCGATCCGGGAGCGCTACGGCCTCGAGGTCGAGGTCCACGAGCCGCAAGCCGGCGCGGTCGCGAATTACGTGCAGTTCTATGGCCGCGACGCGTTCTACCAGAGCGTAGATTTACGCCGCAAGTGCTGTGACATTCGCAAGGTGGAGCCGCTGAAGCGCGCGCTCGCGGGCAAGCGCGCCTGGATCACCGGACAGCGCCGCGAGCAGTTGTCCAGCCGGGTGGACCTGCCCGAGCGAGAATTCGACGCCGCGCATGGCCTGGAGAAATTCAACCCATTGGCGGCATGGAGCGAAACGGCGCTGTGGGAGTACATCCGCAGCCGCGAAGTGCCCTACAACCGCCTCTACGACGAGGGCTATCGGTCGATCGGCTGCGCGCCGTGCACGAGGCCGGTGCTGCCCGGGGAAGATGTGCGGGCAGGACGCTGGTGGTGGGAGCAGGCGGAAGCGAAAGAGTGCGGGCTGCACATGATGCCCGACGGGCGCCTGGTGCGCGCCAAGGTGCTCGCATGAGCGCCGTGCTGCGCGAAGAGCGCCTCAGTCTTGCGGCGCGCACGCATCTGGACTGGCTCGAGTCGGAGGCGATCTACATCCTGCGCGAGGTGGCGGGCCAGTGTCAGAACGCAGTGCTGCTCTTCTCCGGCGGCAAGGACTCGGCGGTCCTGCTGCGCCTGGCGGAGAGGGCGTTTCGTCCCGGCCGCTTTCCGTTCCCGTTGATGCATATCGACACCGGGCACAACTTTCCCGAGGTGATCGAGTTCCGCGACCGCCGCGCTGCCGAGCTCGGCGAGCGGCTCATCGTGCGCACGGTCGAGGATTCGATCCGCCGCGGCACCGTGCGCCTGCGCGCCGAGACGGACAGCCGCAACGCCGCGCAATCGGTGACGCTGCTCGAGGCGATCGGCGAATTCGGCTTCGACGCGGCCATCGGCGGTGCGCGGCGCGACGAGGAGAAGGCGCGCGCCAAGGAGCGCGTGTTCTCCTTCCGCGACGAGTTCGGCCAGTGGGACCCGCGGCACCAGCGGCCGGAGCTGTGGAGCCTGTACAACGCGCGCGTGCACGCCGGCGAGCACGTGCGCGTCTTCCCGATCAGCAACTGGACCGAGCTCGACGTCTGGCAGTACATCGCGCGCGAGGCGATCGACCTGCCGTCGATCTATTACGCGCATCGCCGGCCAGTGGTGCGGCGCCGGGGCCTGTTGGTGCCGGTGACGCCGCTCACGCCACCGGGCGCGGGCGAGACGGTCGAAGAAATCTCCGTGCGCTTTCGCACCGTGGGCGACGTGAGCTGCACCTGCCCGGTGGAATCGACCGCCGCGAACGTCGCGCAGATCGTCCAGGAAACGGTGAGTGCGACGCTGACCGAGCGCGGCGCGACGCGCATGGATGACCAGACGTCTGAAGCATCCATGGAGCGGCGCAAGAAGGAGGGCTACTTCTGATGAGCCTGCTCGGCGAGATCGAGCGCAGCGCCGCCGCCGCGGACCGCGGCGTGCTGCGCTTCGTCACCGCCGGCAGCGTCGACGACGGCAAGAGCACGCTCATCGGGCGGCTGCTCTACGACGCGCGCGCCATCCTCGAAGACCAGCTCGCGGCCGTCGAGCGCGCATCGCTGCGGCGCGGCGTCGGCGAGATCGACCTCTCGCTGCTGACCGATGGCCTGGAAGCCGAGCGCGAGCAGGGAATCACCATCGACGTGGCGTACCGCTACTTCGCCACGCCGCGGCGCAAGTTCATCATCGCCGACGCGCCGGGCCACGAGCAGTACACCCGCAACATGGCGACCGGCGCGAGCACCGCCGATGCCGCCGTGCTGCTGGTCGACGTGCGCAAGCGCCTGGTCGAGCAGACGCGGCGCCATCTGCTCCTCGCGCGGCTCCTCGGCGTGCGCCATGCCATCGTCTTCGCCAACAAGATGGACCTCGTCGGCTACTCGCAGGCGATCTTTACCGCCGTGCGCGATGAGGTTCTCGCTTTCGCTCGGCCGCTGGGCTTCGCCACGCTCGACATCCTGCCCGGCTCGGCCCTGCGCGGCGATATGGTGGTGGCGCGCGGCCCGGAACTCGACTGGTTCGAGGGGCCGACGCTGCTCGAGCGGCTCGAAAGCCTCGACTCGGCCGCCGACCAGGCCGCTGCCGGCGCGCTGCGCTTTCCGGTGCAGCTCGTCTCGCGCCCGCAGGGCGACAGCGCGCGCAGCTACCTCGGGCGTATCGAATCCGGCACCGTATCGGTCGGCGACGAGGTCCTCGTGCTGCCCGGCGCGCGGCGCACGCGCGTGCGCGAGATCGTGGTGCAGGGCGCTGCGTGCCCGATCGCTGCTGCCGGCGATTCCGTGTCGCTGGCACTGGCCGACGATATCGACATCGCGCGCGGCGACCTGATCGTCGACCCGCGCTCGGCGCCGCGCGAAGCGCGCGCGCTCGAAGCGACGCTCGTCTGGCTCGACGCCGATCCGATGCACGCGAGCGGGCGCTACCTGGTGCACCAGGCCGGCCGCCGTACGCTTGCGCGCATCAAGGAAGTCGCGAGCCGCCGCGACGTGCATACGCTGGAAGAGCGTCCGACCGACGGCTCGATCGGCACGAACGACATTGTGCGCGCGAAGCTCGCGCTGCAGTCGCCGCTCTTCGTCGACTCATACGACGCCGTGCGCGCCACGGGCTCGTTCATCCTGATCGACGAGGCTACCAACCGCACCGTCGCCGCTGGCATGGTGCGATGAGCGGCACCGTATACCTCGTCGGCGCCGGGCCGGGCGCGGCGGACCTCCTCACCCTGCGTGCGGCCCGGCTGCTCGGCGAGGCCGAGATCGTCTTCCACGACGCGCTCGTGCCAGGGGAGATCCTGTCGCTCGCGAGGCGGGCGCAGCTCGTCGCCGTGGGCAAGCGCAGCGGCCGGCATTCGACCGCGCAGCGCTTCATCAACAAGCGTCTCGCCGACGCGGCACGCAAGCACCGCGTCGTCGTGCGGCTGAAGGGCGGCGACCCGCTGGTCTTCGGCCGCGCGCAGGAGGAGATCGATTTCCTCCGCGCGCGCGGCATCGTCGTCGAAGTCGTGCCCGGCATTACCGCCGCGCTCGCCGCCGGCGCGGACCTCGGCGTCTCGCTCACGCAGCGCGGAGTCGCCCGCAGCCTCGCCTTCGTCACGCCGCGGGTCGGCGCCGGCGAATCGCCCAGCACCTGGGTGCAGAGCGTGCTCGCGGCGGATACCGCGGCGATCTACATGGGCGCCGGGGAGGCGCCCGCGATCGCCCAGGCGCTGATGGCTGCCGGAAAGGCACCCGGCACCCCGGTGGTCGTGATCGAGAACGCGTCGATGGAGCACCGCGCCGTCCACGGCACGCTGGCCCAGCTAGCGGTGCTTGCGGCTCAGCTCTCCGGCGGCCCGGTCCTGATCCTGCTCGGCGAGGTGCTCAGGAAAGCCGCCCGCGCCGCGCGGTCAGCCACAGCGCGTAGACGGCTAGCGCGATAAACCACACGAGCGCCCAGCCGGCGATCGAAAGACCCAGGAATTTCCAGTCCACCGCGGCGCATTCGCCGCTGCCCTGGAAGAGCTTCTCAAGCGTGCGCGAGAGCGGCAGGTTCTCGAGCATGAAAAAGAGGTCCGGCCCGCACTGCGGCACCCTGTCGGCCGGCAGGTGCTGCAGCCAGACCTGGCGGCCGGCGGTCGCCGCGCCCCCTCCAGCGAAGAGAACGATCAGGGCGCTGTAGATCGCGGTACCCACCCGCCCCGGCGCATGCACGGCGGCGAGGACGAACAGCGCCATCACGACGTAGAAGAACCCGCGCTGCACCATGCATAGCGGACAGGGCTCGAGGCCTTGCACGTACTGGAGGAAGTAGCCATAGCCGAGGAGGGCAGCGCAGACGGCCGCCCCCAGGGCGGCTGGCGTGCGAATTCTCATGACGGGAAGATTACACAGCGGCTCCCCAGGCTCAAAAGGGCTAACACCTAGTGTTTTCTCCTGTTCGTTCAGAGCTTAGGAAGGACGGCCTGTCACCTTGTCACGACATGAAATTAGGGGTGCTGCGGATAGTACGCGATCGGAGTAGCGGATAAAAAGACAACTGCTCCATCCGGAATAAGTAGGAAGGCGATGACACTAAGAAGCCCAAATATATTCGAGGGACGCACGTTGCCGGCGGACTGGCTCGACCGCTGGGCGCCGTCGCTCCAGCAGAGCGCGATTTCGCTCGACCCGCTCGACGGCGCGCAATTCATCCGCGTGCTGTCGGTTTCGCGCCTGATCAGCCGGCAGACCGAGCTTCTCGCCTGGCTCAAGGGCGAAGTGCAGCAGTTCCTGCCGCACCAGATCCTGGTGGGCGCGTGGGGCGCCTTCGCCAGATGGAAAGTGAACTGCGAAATGATCTCCGACCAGCTCGCGGTGCGCGCGCTACCCCTCGAAGGCGGCCCGCTCGACGAGCTGCTCAGGCAGTCCTACGCCCGCTGGCAGCACGGCGGGCGTGAGCCGCTGCTGCTGGAGTCCGCTGGCGCGCTGCACCCCGGACTACAGAGCATGCGGTCGCTCATCGTGCACGGCGTGCGCGACAAGCGCACGGGCTGCGACAGCCTCTACCTCGCCCTCGATACGCGCCGCCTGGTGCAGCCGCGGCCGCGCAGCGATTTCGTCGCGCTCGCGCATCTCCTGTTCTGCCAGATCGACATCGTCTGGCGCCGGGTGGCTGCCTCGCGCGTCGAGGACCTGCGCGACGCCGCCGACATCGGCTCCATGCAGGGGCTGGCGCTGAGCGCCCGTGAGCGCGAGATCCTCAGCGAGCTCGCGCGCGGCAGCACCAACCACGACATCGCCGAGCAGCTGCAGATCAGCCTGTTCACCGTCAAGAACCACCTGAAGCGCATCTTCAGGAAAACCGGCGCGAGCAATCGGACGCAGGCCGTCGCCCGCTACAACGAGGCGCTGATGCGCTCAGCGGAGAGCGTCGCCCGCTAGCACGCCGCACAGCGCGGGGGAATTGAGGATGCAATCAGGTCAACGCATTTTGCCGGCCACCGCCTCGGCGCTTGGTTCGCGCGCCCGCTTCCGTAAGTCCGGGCGCATGGCGCTCGGCCGCGACGAGCTGCTGAGCCTGCTGGAGATGGCGCTCGAGCCGCTCATGCTGGTCGCGTCGCTGTGGGGCCTGGCGGCGCTGATGGAAGGCCGCGTGGCGCCGCATTACGTAATCCTCGCGCTGGTCGTCTTCTCGCTCACCTTCCCGAGCGAAGCGCGCCTGTCGCACTCGCGGGGGCGGGTGATCGTCGGCATCGTCACTGGCTGGATCGGGCTCGCCGGCCTCCTCCTCGCCTTCGGCTGGGCGAGCGGCTACCTGTACTACTTCCCTCGCGACACGCTGATCGCCTGGGCCTGGGTCGCGCCATGGTGCCAGCTCGGCGGCCATTTCCTCCTGCGCGCCGCGGTGCCGCAGCTACGCGCGCTGGAAGGCGCGCCCAAGCGCGCTGTGTTCGCGGGGATGAACGCTGCCACCCTCGAGCTGGCGCGGCGATTGAAGAACGACATCTATTCCGACGTGCGCGTCGTCGGCTTCGTCGACGACCGCGCCCGCCAGCGCCTCGACGCGGCAGCCGAATACCCGGTGCTTGCGCGCATCGAGGAGCTGCCCCAGGTGGTGAAGCGCCTCCGCATCGAACTCGTGTACCTCGCGCTGCCGATGGTCGGCGGGCCGCGGCAGCAGGCGTTGCTCGACGCGCTGCGCGACACCACGGCGTCGGTGTACTTCGTGCCCGACATGTTCGTCACCGACCCGATCCAGGGAAGCGTCGATTCGGTGAGCGGCATGCCGGTGCTCGGCGTCTGCGACTCGCCTTTCAGCGGCGCGGCCGGCCTGGTCAAGCGCGCGAGCGACATCGTCTTCTCGCTTGCCATCCTCGTCGCCATCGCGCCGCTCCTCGCCGTGCTTGCGCTGTGCGTGAAGCTGAGTTCCCCCGGCCCCGTGATCTTCAAGCAGCGCCGCTACGGCCTCGATGGCGAAGAGATCGTGGTGTACAAGTTCCGCAGCATGACGGTCACCGAGGACGGCGCCGAGATCCGCCAGTGCGCGCAGGGCGACAGCCGGCTCACACGCCTGGGCGCGTTCATGCGCCGCACCTCGCTCGACGAGCTGCCGCAGTTCGTCAACGTCCTGCAGGGCCGCATGAGCATCGTCGGGCCGCGGCCGCACGCCGTGGCGCACAACGAGCTCTACCGCAAGCTGATCAAGGGCTACATGCAGCGGCACAAAGTGCGTCCCGGCGTCACCGGCTGGGCGCAGGTGAACGGCCTGCGCGGCGAGACCTTGACGCTCGAGCGCATGCGCGCGCGCATCGATCACGACCTCGACTACCTGCGCAACTGGTCGCTGCGACTGGATCTCTACATCGTGGCCAAGACCGCCTGGGTAGTGCTGAAGGGCGACAATGCGCATTGACGCCGCGCAGCGCATCCGCGACAGCGTCTGGCCGGTATCTCCGCGCTGGGATGGCGCTCGGGCGATGACCACGCTTCTCACCTTCACCCAGCTCGCCGCGAAGGATCTGCTCGGCGTGCGGCCGTGCACCGCCGGTCCCGAGGCGCACGCGCTTGCCGCCGAAGCGTGGCTCCAGCGCGCGCACGACTGCAGCGCCGACGACGGCGTGAGCTACGGCTATTCGCTGCGCGGCGGCTGGCGGCCTTCCTACCGCGAGACCTCGGGCTACATCGCCGCCACGTTCTTCGCGCTGGCGCGGCATCGCGGCGACCCGGCCTACCGCGAGCGCGCGCTGCGCGTCTGCCGTTGGCTGCTCGAGGTGCAGAACGCGGACGGCTCGTTCTCCAACCCGCGCTTCGGCGATGAGGGCATCGTCTTCGACACCGGGCAGGATCTCTTCGGCCTGGCGCGCGCCTGGGAAGAAACCGGCGACGCCGCATTCCGCGAAGGCGCGCTGCGCGCCGCGGGCTGGCTGGTGGGCATCGCCGACGAGGCGGGCCTTTGGACGCGCAACGAGCATCTCGACACGCCGCACGTCTACAACACGCGCACCGCCTGGGCGCTCCTGCGCGCGAGCCAGATCGAATACGATGCCGCGAGCGAGCGCGTGGCGCGCGCCAACCTCGACTGGGCGCTCGAGGAGCAACAGCCGAGCGGCTTCTTCGCCCATTGCGCTTTCGAGCGCGGCGCCAATCCCTTCACCCATACGCTCGCCTACACCGCGCGCGGACTGCTGGAGAGCGGGGAGCTGCTGGCCGACGAGCGCTACCTGCTCGGCGCGCAGCGCTGCGCCAACGCCACGCTGGTGCTGCTCGCCGACGACGGCTTCCTGCCGGGCGAGATCACGCCCGACGGCAAGCCCGCCGCGAGCTACAGCTGCCTCACAGGCAACTGCCAGTTCGCCGTCGTCTGGGCACGGCTCTACGACCGCACGCGCCAGCCCATGTACCGGCGCGCGGCGCTGCGCGCGCTCGACTACGTGATGCGACGCCAGGACATCCACAGCCCCAATCCCGACGTGCGCGGCGCGATCAAGGGCTCGCAGCCGATCTGGGGCCGCCATGCGCCGCTCACCTTTCCGAACTGGGCGACCAAGTTCTTCGTCGACGCGATGATGCTATGCAGCCGGTGGCGATAAAGCGGCCCGCCTCCGCCGCGACGGCGCTCGTCGGCGCGCGCCCGATGCACCAACCTCGCTCGCCCAAAACCGGCGCCATGCCGCCTCGACGCAATACGTGAAACGCGCGGGATTGATTCGCCTATCCGTTGGAATCCCATGACTTGGTTTTTCGACGGCGCGGTCGAGGTTGTCCCGGTACGGCTGGACGTCGGCGCGGTCGTCGCGCAGGACTTCGAGGCGGAGTCCCTCGGGGGGGCCGGCCCTCCATGACATACGAATCGCCGTGGATCACCGACGAGATGCGGATGTTCCGTTCAACGGTCCGCAGGTTCGTCCAGAACGAATTCACGCCCCATCAGGCGCGATGGCGCCAACAGTGTCGACCCGATGCCGAAGCCTGGCGCAAGGCGGGCGGCGCCGGACTCCTGCTCACCGACGTGCCGGAGGAATACGGCGGAGGAGGGGGAAACTTCGGCTACGAGGCGGTCGTGCTGGAGGAACTCGCCCGCGCGGGAGTCCGCTTCGGTTCGATCGTCCAGAGCGTCGTGGCGCACTATGTACTCGCCTACGGAAGCGAGGAGCAGAAACGCGCCTGGCTCCCCCTGATGGCGCGGGGCGAGCGGGTGGGGGCCATCGCCATGACCGAACCCGGTGCCGGCTCGGACCTGCAAGCCATCAAGACCACGGCCCGCCGCGACGGCGACCGCTATGTCATCAACGGTTCGAAAACCTTCATCACCAACGGTGTCCTCGCGGGACTCGTCTGCCTGGCGGTGAAGACCGATCCCAAGGCGGCGGGCATGAAGGGCATCTCGCTCATCATGCTCGAAACGAAGGACCTTCCCGGGTACCACATCGGCCAAGCGCTTCAAAAAGTCGGCATGCACGAAGTGGACACCTGCGAGATGTTCTTCGACGACGTACGCGTTCCGGCGTCGAACCTGCTGG
>Ga0137397_10003141_pt1 | contig 11503 bp, 20 predicted proteins | sample czorhiz116metaG_FD_106658 | JGI IMG/M metagenome (GOLD analysis project Ga0137397, IMG submission 106658) | Vadose zone soil microbial communities from Angelo Coast Range Reserve, California, USA - czorhiz1.16 metaG | ecosystem: Environmental > Terrestrial > Soil > Vadose zone | place: USA... | reverse complement strand
GCACATATCGTTGCATCCCGATTGACCTGCAGCAATCACCGGGGGTAGATCACGGAGTGTCGCGGGCAACTCGGTCCGTCAGGCTTCGGATCATCACGTCCACACGGCCGCGTTCGGCGTCGTAGTCCTTGCGGAGCTGCCGGGCGTCGCCGACGGAGCCGTAGTGCGCCGAGAGGGCATCGAACAGGGCCTTCGCGACGGTGGCCGGGATGGTGATGGTCTTCCCGAGCGTGCCTGCGGGGACTTCCTCGACGATGCACTCGTGGTCGCCGCCGATGGTCGTGACGTAGTGGTTGCTCTCCTCGCCTGGCCAGCCCAGGAACAGCACCAAGCGGTCGGAGACGAAGTCCATGCCCTGCACGCCGCCCTGCATGGGACGTCCTCTGAGGTTGCCGAAGCCGAAGTCGGTCATGCTCCCTCGCCGGGCAGGACTCCCATGACGAGCTTGATGACGAGTCGCTCCTGGACCGGCTCAGGGTTCATACCGTAGATGTTGCTGTCGCTGAAGTCGCGCTCCATGTCCAGGTCGTACTCCTTCAGCAGCGGGTGCTCGCGGGTTGCGTCCTCGCGGAGGCGCTTGGCGAGGTCTTCCAGCTCCTTCGCGACCCAGTTGATCTGGTCGGGTGTTGGCTTGCTCCAGACGGCCATTCTGTTCTCCCTGATCTCGATGTAGCGAAGTATCTCGGCGAGGTCGTAGCCGGGCCCTCGGCTGATGCGTTTCCGGTGCTTCCACGACCTCAAGGTGATGGGGCTTACGGGGTGTCCTGAGGCTGCCAGCATCACCACCGCGAGGGACGCTGGGACACGCTTCACGGCGGGTCCTGGCTGCCGGGCGTAACCCACCGCACCGCGTTCGGGTGGACACCTCGGGCGGCCAGGTCCATGTCCCGCTGAAGGCTAGCTAAGGCGTCGAGAAAGGCCTCGCTGAGCGGCGGGGGCGGGGTGACGCCGAGCATCCAGCGCTGCGGGTAGAGGACGTCTCCGGGCTTCACGCCCGCCGGGAAGGTCGGAGTTGCGGAGGCGCGCGGTCGGCGGATGCCGAGGCGTCGGGCAGTACCCCGCTTGATCGGAATGATCACGGTCGCCACTCCTCGCGGCAGTCAGGGTGCCCGGCAAAGGGGAGAGCGAGCAGCGGCAGGACCGCGTAACCCGCGTACGCCCCGATGACCAGCTCGATGATCTGCCGCTTGGCGGCCACGTCGGCCAGCGCGTAGGCCCGGCGCGCGGTGAGCCCGCAGTCGCAGTTCTCCTCGCCGTACTGCAGGTCCCCGCAGCGTTCCGGGTCGCGCGCGGCCGGGCACCGCTGGATCACGCTCTCGATGTCGTAGACGAAGTGCCCTGACGGGGCGCTGGCTTCGAGCTCGTCGAGTCGGGCTCGCAGGAAGGTGATCAGTTCGTCGGTCATGCTGCTGTCTCCTCGTTGACCCCGAGGCGGACGAGGTCCAACCCATCGTATTGACGTTTGCAGGCCCCGCAGCGTGCTGGACGGCCAGGGCCACCCCACCGGACCTTCCCGTCGCAGGTGACGTTCAGACAGTCCCCCAGAGGCTTCTGAGGACGGTCCTGAGCGAACTGCTGCGCGGTCCGGTGAAGCTCCAGAAGATCGGTGGCCAACTCGTCCACCCAGTCCTGCGTGGCGCACCACCGCAGGTTCGAGCGGATGTAGGCGTAGGGGTCGCCGCCGCGCTGCTCCTCCCTCGCCTCGGCGATGGCGTCGGCCAAGCTGTCCAGCGTCGACGGCAACGACCGGACGTCGTCGTGCTCCACCGGTGCCAGCTCGGTGCGTTTCAGGAACGCCACGACATCCAGCCGCAAAGGTGCCTGGCTCGCATAGCCCGGCTTCATCCGGCCCGTGGTGCCCCTGATCGGGTAGCAGGCGTACGGAAGATAGGCGGCGTAGGCCTCCAGCTCCCGCAGTGCCCTCGTGAGCCTGGTGACGCAGTCAGGGCAGCAGAAGACACCCTTCGCGGCCAACGCCCGGAGCAGGTCCACGCGCTCCTCGACCGTTCCCGCCTTGGTGCAGATCAGACACTCGCTCATCGGGGCACCTTCCGCCGGTTGTGCTGGCCAACCCACTCAAACCCCGGATCGGCCAACCCCAGCATGCGGAGCAGCTCCAGCCGCTCCTCCGGGTCAGGGGCCTGCGTAGCGACGTAGAGGGCGGCCTTGCGGCGCTCGACCGCGGCGTTGTTGTCGCCGATGTGGACACCGTTGAGGAGGGCGCCGGCTCGTCGGTGCTGCTCCACGAAGTCACCTGGACCGTTGGTCACGCCGCCTCCAAAGGGTCGGGGCTGGGTTCGGCTCGGTCGGCTGCGATCTGTGCGGTGATGTCAGCCCAGCGGATACCGACACCCATGCGGGGCATCGGGCGGACCGTCTCGAACGGCACAGGGCCTTGGTCCTCTACAGACACGGGATCGGCGGTCATGAGGTCTCCGAATCCGACCACTGGACGTGCATGGCGACGGCAGACGGCTCGAACTTGGCCTTCAGTTCGGCGTAGGCCTTGCGCTGCCATGCCTCGTGCCGTTCGGCGTTACGCGCGCGGTTGGCGGCCCTCGCTGCCAGGTCGGCCTCGGTGGGCGGCTCGCTCCACTTGACGGTGGTGAAGTTGAGGCTGAGCGTGAGCGGGTCGACGTGCGGGTAGTGCTCGGCGAAGTGGTCGACTAGCTCCCGGAGAGTGATCCGGTGCTGCATGCCGAGGTAGCAGCTCATCCAACTGTCGTCGGCTTTGGTCGCCCATATCCTGCTTGGCTCGCTGCTGATGTTGTTGGTCATCTCTGCTCCTCGGGGGCACCGGACAGGTGCTGTGGTCCGCCGTCGGGATAGCTGCACACCCGGCAGATCCCGGCCCAGTTGTGGGCGGCATCGTCCTCGTAGGCGTGCTTCTCGACGGGCGGTGTCGGCTCCTCCGCCTTCGGCTGACCTTCGAGCCACATCCGCGCCCGGTCGGCCAATGGCAGGTGGTCGCCCTCTGACTCAACGAGGTGGAAAGCTTCGACAGCGGCGGGCAGCGTCAGCTCGGCGAACTCAGCCGCCTCCTCCACGAACGGCGCGAAGTCCGCCTCTGTTGCCTGTTCTCCACTTACCGGTAGAGGAGAAGAGGGCGAACCGGAGGGCGTGACTTCGCGGAATACGCCACGGAACGTCTCTCCTCGGTCGCGCTTGAACAGCGTTACCGCGTCCTCCGTGCTGGTGGCGCTGACGAGCCACACGCCGAAGTCGTCGCGCACGAACAGGTACGCGTCCTCGTGCGGCTCCTCCGGTTCGGTGGGCTGGTCGCCCTGCAGTGCGGTGCGGATGTTGTCCTCGCGGAAGTAACGCCTGCCGTCGCTGAATGGCTCGCATCCCATCCCGGCGTCAGGGTCGAGCACCGCGAATATGGCGTCGAGGCGGGCCTGCAGCTGGTCCCGCTCGGCGCCGAGTTGGCGGTTGATGCTGCGCAGCATCCAGACGCGCTCGCTGGGGTCGGCGGCCAACTCAGCGCGCAGCCGTTCCAGTTCGGCGTCGAAGCGTTCACTGACATCGGCCAGCAGCTCTCGGGCCAGGTCCCGTTGCCACACGGCCTCGGCGTGCAGCCACAGCGCGAGGCGCAAATCCTCCGTGCCGTAGATGGCCATCTCGTCGAGCTGGCGCTGTCCCTCAGCGTGAAGCCACAGCAACAGATCCCGCTCGGCGGTGACGTCTTCGAGTTTGATGTCCAGCGCGGTGCGGTCCTCGGCGCGCATCTCCGCGAGTTCGCGCGCGTCGACTGTCTCCTGACGTGCCGTGGCGATCCCGTCCCGGAGATTGGCCGCTTCGCGCGCCACGGTGTTCCGCTCGCGGGCGATCCTGATCCACTGTTCAAGCTCGGCGGTCACCGACTGCAGCCGCCCGGAGATCAGGCCGTGTTCCTGCTTGAGTTCGGCGATCTCCTGTTCCAGTTCGGCTTGTAGCCCGGGATCGGCGAGAAGGCCAGCAGCGTGCAGGATGCGGACGTCCGCAATGTCCGACGGCGCGGCACTGCCCCCCGAGCAACCGGGCACGGTGCAGCGCTTCGCGTGCAGCACCCGCGCGGCTTTGTCGATCAGCTCGTCGGGGCCGGGCAGGGGCTCAGTCATGCGGCACTCCTCGCGTCCAGGTTGAGCAGGGCAAGCAGGTGCCGGAACGCGGCGATGGCCTGCTGGGTGACGACACCGTTGCCGGCGAGCTTCAGCTGCGCGGCACGGGACAGGCCAGGGACGGCGGTGATCCAGCCGTCGGGCAGGCCCATCATCCATTCCGGCAGGGCTGGGTTCAGGACTCGTCCGCCGCGGACGCCGGTAGCGGTAGGTGCTGGTGCCGGTCTGCTGAGGATGGCTTCCCAGCGTCGGATGGCGGGCCCGTAGGGTCCCCATTCCAAGGAGTCGGCAGTAGATGCACCGCCGTTTCGTTCAGCATCGGTGTTCTCTTGGGGTTCAATTCCCGACGGCGATCGGGGTGCGAAGTACCCTTGGAGTCCCGCGCCAGCGGGGTTGGCAGCAGCTGCGTGATCGAGTCCAGCGACGGACGCACCGCTGCGCCCGGACTCGGCGACTGGTTGTTCCCGGACCGTGTCGCTGCCGGCGTCGGCAGCAACGCCACCTGGTCCTCCAGCCGTCCCCGCGGATCCCCGACGTTGTCCCGCAACGGATGGGAAATCCCGTCCGCGCACCTCGGAGTGCCGAGCAGCGGCGATGAAGACCCGTTCCCGTTGGTGGGGGGCGCCCACGTCGGACGCACGTACAGTCGCCCATTCCGCATCGAACCCGAGCGCGGCAAGGTCGGCGAGGACTCGATCCAGCCCTCGAACAACGAGTGCTGCCACGTTCTCAATGAGCACGTATCGGGGTCGTAGTACGCGAATGGCGTCGGCGTAGTACGACCAGAGTCCGGAGCGGGCACCGATGATCCCCTCTCGTCGGCCGGCGTTGCTGATGTCCTGGCACGGGAACCCGCCCGTGAGAACGTCGACGGGTTCGACGGTGGTCCAGTCGACGGCGGTGATGTCGCCGAGGTTCGGGACGTCCGGATAGTGGTGGGCGAGGAGTGCGCTTGCGCCCGGATCGAGGTCGCAGAACCACGCCGGCTCCGCGCCGAGGACTTCGGCGGCGGCCATGTCCAGCGCGCCGGTGCCGGTGAACAGCGATCCAGAGGTCATGCCTCCCCCGTTCCCGGGGCGGAGGCGCGGATCTCGCGGATGCGGTTGTCCTCGGTCACGGCTTGACCCCCTCGTCACGCAACTGGTTGAGCACGGCATCGAACGTTCCGCTGCCGACCCGGCGGTGGTAGCGGCATTCGCCGTAGTCGGTCGGGTACTCGAAGGTGATGACGACCTCGTCGTGCTCGTCGAGGCGCGGCTCGTCCATCGGCTGGAAGCTCACTGGTTCGTCTCCTTGGGTTCCACGCGCTCGACAACAGACCACGGACCGAACCGGACCTCGCGCTGCACGAGCGTCAGGTGATCGTCGGCGGCGCGGAAGCGGGCGTACTCCTCCCGGACAGGGTCGACGATCTCGCCCTCGTGTTCGCGGTACCCCCATTGCATGGCGTCCGGCTCGACCTCGTCGGCGGGCAGCCGCTTGAGCTTCGGCCACGGCACCCCACGGCGGATCGCATCAGCGGTGTCGACCAGCCACTCCGCCATGTCCTGCCGGTTCGTCGCCGAGAACATCCCCGCCATCGTGCACACCGTCCGGACAACCTCGTCGGCGGGCAGTGGCGGACGCCAGCCGGCGGCGGCCAGGCCGTGAGCGAGGACGGCGTACAGCGTGTCAGCGTCGCAGTCCACGCAGTTGAAGTCCACGTACCACTGCTCGTGGACGGACAGGCCGAGGTCTTCCGGTCGCGTCTGTGCGGCCAGCCGGAGAGCCTCGATCAACTGGGCCCTCAGGTCGCCTCTGCCGTCTCCTTCTCCTCCGTTGGCCTCTACGGACTCAGACAGTGGGATAGGGACGTCCTGAGGCGACTGAGCGGGCGGAAGCCCCTCAGCGACGCGATCCCACGCGCGGACCGACAACTGCTCAGGCCACGCCTCCCGGTCGGCCATGAACGAGTGAGCCCAGCCCTGCGTGTAGCCGCACGCTGGCGAGCACGGGCAGATCCAGCCGCCCGGGGTCGCGATCAGCACCTGCTCGCCAGGCGTGAAGTGCTCAGCTCCGCACGTGAACGGGTGCATGACCAGTCGCACCTGGAAGTCGTTGAGCGCGTCCACGGTCTCGTCATCCCACGGCGCGAAGATCTTGTCCTCAACGGACGTGGTGATCGGCGTCTCGGCGGGTTCGGGGGTTTCTGGTAGCACCTCCACCACCCGGCCGAACAGGCGAATCAGTAGACGCCAGGAGCGCACCTCGTTGCGCCCGTAGGAGACGTACGCCTCCTCATCGCAGTCCCATGCCCATTGGACGCCACGCTCGTCGACCACGTCTGGGCGGTCTTCGGGCATGGTGTCGCCTGCGTTCCACTGTCGGGGGGTTCGAGGGGCGGGACTGTGCTCGACCGTCTCGCCGTGAGCATGGCCTCGGAGGAAGGCCAGGACGTGCTCATCCCCGCGCATGAATCGCGAGACCGTCATCGACGATCCGACGTGCCCGTTCTCGCAGCGGAGGTAGTAGTTCCCTTCGCCTTCGGTCACTGCGATGTGCTCTGGCACTGTCCATCCGAGTAGCTGTCGGGGGGTTCGAGGGGAAGTCACAGGGACACCGCCGCAAACTCCAGATACTCGACGGGGCGGCCAATCTTCTCCGCGTAGGCGATCTCGTTCCGAGTGGACTCACCGATGTAGCCACCGACGTTGAGAACGAACACCCGGTCCGCCAGGTCGATCTTCCGCATGTGGAGCTGATCCAGGCCGATCTTCGCCTTGGTGACGTCCGTGCCGAAGAGCTGAGCTTCCGCCAGGTCGGCATCGGACTTGGTGTCGCAGCCGATCGACAGGACGATGTGGCCAGCGAGGGTGAGCCGCAGGTTCGCGGCACGGAAGTGCTCACCGAACCGGGTCGAGCCGCACAGGACCGTGATGGGCGGTCGCGGGCCGCCGAAGTCGCGGACGAGGCCGTGGTAGACGCCGCAGTCGGCGGTGAAGTGGGAGTAGCTCATCAGGCCAGCGCTCCTTCCAGGGCCGCGCGGATCTCGTCGAGCATGTCGTCTGTCTCCGCGCTGCGACCGTCCAACGCCTCAAGCTTGACGATCACCGCCGTCAAGGCATCACGGAGCTTCAGCACATCGGTATCGACGAGCCATTCGATGCGGTCATGCAGTTCTTCGATGGTCATTTCGGCGGTCTCCATGGTTCTAGGGTTGTCAGGAAAAGAGCTGCGAGGAGGACGCAGAACGCGGTACTCAAGCCGACCTCCGAATGCCTCGCGGTCTCGCAGTCGGGTCGTCAATCGTGTCGTCGTCCCACGCGGCGGGCGGTGCGTACCCGCGAGCCCGGGCCTTGGTGGCGGTCTGCTTCGACGGACCCCGCAGGTGTGACAGCTCCGCGAACAGGACCTTGACTGCCAGCGCGACCCGGAATGAGACCGGTTCACCCCTGCTCCGCAGCGTCGTCAACGTGTACGGCTTCAGCCCGAGACGCCCACCGATGTCCGACATTGGCCACCCCATCCACTGGAGCGCCTCAACACGCCGGAACGTGCCCGTGCCATCAACGCCGCGGTGCGACTCCACCGGCACCAGCGATATCGCCAGGATCGCCGCGAGGTGCTCCTCCAGCAGCCGCCGCGCACCGCCGGTGGCCAGCTTGTGCGGCACCCAGTTCGACGTCCCGGCCGCTTCGGCGATCTGAACGTAGGTCCAGCCAAGAGCGCGGAGGGCAAGCACGTGCCGTCGGGCTTCCTCGCCGGGGCGGTAGCCGTGGCGGCCAGTGTGGAGACGGCGGCGGTAATGCCTGCCGCACCAGCCGCGAGTCTCAGGGGGACGCCCGCAGTCCGGGTTGGTGCATGTCGGTTCGGTCACGCCGCCTCCGGCCCGGAGCCGCGAGCTCGACGCTCGGCCTCCTCGACCAGGGCGCGCAGCGCAGCAGCTCGCCGGCTGGTGTTCGAGTGGCCGTCGACGTCGGTCTCCGGCGGGACCCAGCCGGACCATTCCCGGACGTCGCGGAGGTTGATCGGCTCCTCAAGGAGCTTCGCCGCGAGATCCGGGCAGGCGAGGACCAGCGCACGCCGGTTCCGTGAATGTGGCTTGGAATCACCGAGCTTGGCTTGCCACATGTCCTTGAACGACTTGATGTTGTACGGGTTCTCGATCAGCTGGCGGGTGATCTCGTCCTGCCGGGCCCGGTTGCGGTGTCCTTTGATGATCGTGTTCACGTGGCCGGGCATCACGAACCCGACCTCGTTCGCGTAGTGCTCCTTCACCGCGTCCACGGCCTCTTCGAACGTCCACCTGCCCCGGTGGGCGGCGTCCAGCCAGGCGGACGTGTTCAGCTCCCCCGGCTTGCGGTTGTCGAACCCGGCGGCGACAGCCAGCAGCATGGTGACCTGGTCGCTGTAGAGCGTCATGAAGCACCTCCGGGGAGCGCGAGGAGTTGAGGTCCGTCACCGGGGCGCTGCCGGTTGAGGAGGGCCGCGAAGTGTGCGTCGGTGGAGTTCGGGGCTGCGCGGGGCCGGACGGGGCGCTCGTCGTTCCACCGGTCGTTGTTCAGCCATGTTGAGGCGTGAGGGATGTGCTCCCGGTCCTTGCCGACGTCCTCCCACAGGCGAGCCCAGAAAGCAGCTGCCTTCACGAGGCGTTCGGGCTCGAGCCGTTTGCAGGCTTTCGGCCACGCCTTGCGGGCTTGAGCCTTATTGTCCTTGCGTGGGTAGTTCGACCAAAAGGCATCGAAGAGGTCCGGCTCGGTGATGGCGGGCGCGGCGACGATCGCCAAGTCTTGTTGACCCTTCTCCCCTTCTCCCCTTCTCCCCTTCTCCCCTTCTCCAGCATCGAGACTGTCGCGAGTGTCTCGCGAATCGTCCGAGTGGCCGGTGATGAAAGTCGGGTTCTCGCTGCTCACTGTGTTGGCGGGGCGTAGGTCTCGCTCCTTGCCCGGCCGGTCGATCTTCTGGTGCGTGTCCCACTTGGGAATGAAGATGAAGCGCTTCCCGTCGACCCCGAATCGAACGATCTGCAACCCTCGCGAGAGTGTCGCGAGGCCGTCGCGAACGTATTCGCGGACCTCGACAGGATCATCCTCGAGCGGGAAAAGGTCTGAGGCGATCTGCCGGTAGTCGTCGACACCAACACCGTTGTCGTCCACGTAGGACCACAGGCCGACGAACAGCAGCCGCACGTCACGCGGGTGCTTCTTGACGTCCTCTGACCGCCAGAACTCCGGCCGGATCGACCTGATGCGCATTACGCAGCTTCCCCGTTCGTCATGATGTAGAGGTCCCGGAACCGCCGGAGTGCTGCGTAGGAGCAGCCGACCTCGCGCCAGATCCGCTGCATCCCCCACCCCTGCCTCAGCAGCCCCAACACGGCCGTCTCCTCGTCGGAGGTGAGGGTGGTGAGTGGATGACCGCCCGGGAGGCCGATGTGGACAGGAACATCCGCCGCGAGGGCGCCACGGCCGAGCTTCCTGCGCTCCCGCTCCGAGAGACCGCCCCAGATCCCGTACCGCTCCTGGCGCCGGAGTGCGTACTCCAGGCATTCGTCCCTGACTTCGCAGGAGAGGCAGACCCGCTTGGCTTCGCGGGTTGAGCCGCCCTTCTCCGGGAAGAACGCCTCAGGGTCCGTCTGGGCGCACAGTGCGCGTTCCTGCCAGTCCTCGTCGTCGGCTTCGAGAAGCTCGGCGAGGGAAGCCAGCTCGGGTTCGGGGATCAGGCCCCAACCTCTTGTCGTCCATTCCGTTGCGGTCACTGTGCACCTCCTCGGGTGGATGGGGAACGGAGGTTGGATCAGGTGAGGCGTTCCAGGATCATCTCCGGCAGCCACAGTGGCTCTCGGGTAACGGCATGGGTCTGCTCGCGCCAGAAGTGGGTGACCTCCGATGCCGTCTCGCCGTCTTCGAGCGCGGCCTGAACCCACTCCCCCGCGATGTCAGCTAGGTCCGGGTTCTGGCGGTGCAGGATCACCAGCAGCGCCGCCAACGTCCAGCTCTGGATGGCGAAGGGGTAGAGCTGACTCGTGCCCATCTCGTTTTCCGGGAGATCGTGGAGGCGCTCCAGTAGCTGCTCGTACCGGGTCAGCGCCAGGTCGATGCGCTGCTCCGCGTTCGGCTCGGTCATTGGCCGTCCTTTCGGGTGGATGGGGTGCGCTGCCCGGGCCCGGTGATAACAGGTCCGGGCAGCGCGGTCTATAGGCGGAGAACGGTCAGTCGGCGACCAGCGCCCACTCGCCCCTGTATTCGCGCTGGCGGCCGATCTCGTAGGTGCCGGGGGCGATGGCTAGGAACCCGTGCTCCGGGTGCGCCAGCACCGCCTCCGACTCCTGCGGCACCGTCAGACGCCCGAGGAGCAGCGAGCCGTCCGACTCGGGTGCGGCGTCCCAGAAGATCGGGCCATCGCCGTGCAACGAGTGGGTGTTGCCGCCGTTCTCTCCCCGCACCACCGCGACACCTGCCTTGCCGACCGGCTTCACCGCGCGGTCCTTCGTGACGCGGAGAATGGACACATCGCCCTGCATGCCGCACTTGGTGATGGTGGGGACTTCCGCGTCCCGCTCGAGGTAGTCGAGGACCTCGGTGTCGAACTTCTTGATGGCTTCCTTGACGATCACAGTGATCGGTTCCTTTCCCTTTGGGTTTAGCGGCGGACTTCGAGTTGCCGATAGGCGGCGACGGGCCACCCGTAGAGGTCGGCAGCGGCCTCCACAGGGTCATGGTGATGAGCAGGGACCGGCAGCCCGAACCGGCGGCGTGTGCCGTCCCGCTCGACAGTCCCGTTGACGCATAACAGGATCCGGGCGGGCTCCTCGAACATGTCGGACAGTTCATCCGGCAGGTCGTAGAGCGCGATGTGGTGCGGCGCGTTCCCCGGATCCGGGGCCGAGGCGACCTTCTTGATGCCGGACTCCTGGATGAACCAGTCCCACCCGGCCTTCTCGATCGCGCACCGGCGGATCTCGGAGTTCTTCTCCTCGAAGATCTCCTTCACCCCCCAGCCCTTCTCGATCAGGTCCTGCGGGACACGGGTGCCGTGCCACATCCACAAACCCCACCCATCGGGGTAGCGGATCGCCTGCCCTGTCTCGTTGTGCAGACGGCCTTGCGGGTCACGGTGCAGCTCGGTCGGGCGTTCAGTGAGGACCACGACGTCTTTCATCGGGAACCACCAGCCGGCGTTCCGGGCGACCTGCGCCAGCCCGGCGATCTTCTGTGCGCCCTCGACGTCGAACTGTCGGAACGTGTCGTAGAACGCGGTCCACGCGAGGTCGTAGTAGTAGCCGTTCACGCTGTTGTTCATGTGAGCCCTGACCTGATCCCTGACCTGATCCCTGACCTGAGCCCCGACCTGTGCCCCGACCTGATCCCCGACCTGAGCCCTGACCTGAGCCCTGACCTGCGCCTTGACCAGATCCTCAACTC
>Ga0137397_10003140_pt1 | contig 11505 bp, 10 predicted proteins | sample czorhiz116metaG_FD_106658 | JGI IMG/M metagenome (GOLD analysis project Ga0137397, IMG submission 106658) | Vadose zone soil microbial communities from Angelo Coast Range Reserve, California, USA - czorhiz1.16 metaG | ecosystem: Environmental > Terrestrial > Soil > Vadose zone | place: USA... | reverse complement strand
GCTTCGGCATCAGCATCCCGTCGGCGCCCGGCTACGTCGGCGTGTGGCACGCGGCGACGGTGCTCGCGCTGGCGATCTTCGGGGTGAGCCAGGCCACCGCGCTCGGCTACGCCGTGCTCTATCACGCCAGCCAGTTCGTGCCCATCACACTCATCGGCTGGATTTTCCTGCTGCGCGAGCACGTCTCGCTCGGCGAGGCCACGCGCGCGCCGGCGCCTTCCCTTGCCGGTCCCGATGGTGGTTGATAGGATGCCTGGGCTATGGCGCTGATCGTCCAGAAATACGGGGGCTCGTCCGTCGCCGACGCCGCGAAAATCCAGAACGTGGCGCGCCGGGTGGCCGAGAGCGCGCGCGGCCATCAGCTCGTCGTCGTCGTCTCCGCCATGGGCAAGACGACCGACGGCCTCCTGGGCCTCGCGCGGCAGATCGCGCCGGCCCCCGACCCGCGCGAGATGGACATGCTGCTGGCCACCGGCGAGCAGGTCACGATCGCGCTGCTCGCGATGGCGCTGCACGCGCAGGGCTTCAAGGCGCGCTCGTTCACCGGCGCGCAGGCCGGCATGCGCACCGACCGGGGCCACACCAAGGCGCGCCTCGCGCAGATCACCGCCGAGCGCGTGCGCACGGCGCTGGAAGCCGGCGCCATCGCGGTGGTGGCCGGCTTCCAGGGCCTCTCCGACGAGGACGAGATCACCACGCTCGGGCGCGGCGGCTCCGACCTCACCGCCGTGGCGCTGGCCGCCGCGCTGAAGGCCGACGTGTGCGAGATCTACACCGACGTGGACGGCGTGTACACCGCCGATCCCAACGTGGTGCCGGAGGCGCGCAAGCTTCCGCGGGTGGCCTACGACGAGATGCTGGAGATGGCGAGCCTGGGCGCCAAGGTGCTGCAGGCGCGCTCGGTCGAGTTCGCCAAGAAGTACGGGGTGACCGTGCACGTGCGCTCGACGTTCAAGCCCGATCCGGGCACGATCGTCACCCGGGAGGAACGCGCGATGGAGGACGTCGTCGTCACCGGCATCACCCACGATCGCAGCCAGGCGAAGATCTCGCTGCTGCGGGTGCCGGACCGGCCGGGGATCGCCGCGCAGGTGTTCGGCGCCGTCGGCACCAAGAGCGTCGTGGTGGACATGATCGTGCAGAACATCAGCCGCGACGGCTTCACCGACATCTCGTTCACGGTGCCCCGCGGCGACATGGAGCGCGCGCGTACCGCGCTGGACGAGGTGGCGCGCGCGGTGGGCGCCGACAAGACGGTGCACGACGAGCGCGTGGCCAAGGTCTCCATCGTGGGCGTGGGCATGCGGAGCCACTCGGGCGTGGCGGCGACGATGTTCACGGCGCTGTCGCGGGAAGGCATCAACATCCAGATGATCTCGACCTCGGAGATCGCCGTCTCCTGCGTGATCGAGGACAAGTACGCCGAGCTCGCGGTGCGCGCGCTGCACGACGCCTTCGGATTGGGGAGAGAGCGATGATCAAGGGCAAGGCCGCCGTCTTCTTCGGTCCCGGCAAGCCGTTCCAGATCCGCGAGATCACGCTGCCGGAGATCGAGCCCGACGCGGTGGCGATCCGCGTGTCGCTGGCCAACGTGTGCGGCTCCGATCTCCACTTCTGGCGCGGGGACGCTCCGCTGCGGCTGCCGGAGGACGGCTGGATCTTCGGCCACGAGATGATGGGCCGGGTCGCCGCGCTCGGCAAAAACGTCAAGAACGACTCGCTCGGCCGGCCGCTCAAGGACGGCGACCGCGTCGCCTACACCTACTTCTACCCGTGCGGCCGCTGCTACGTCTGCCTCAACAAGGAGCCCGCCAACTGCCCGGCCAAGATCGAGCGGCCGCGCGGCCCCGCGGAGTTCCCGCACTTCCACGGCGCGTTCGCCGAGTACTACTACCTGCGGCCGGGCGGCCATCTCTTCAAGGTGCCCGACGAGCTCTCCGACGAGCTGGTCTCGCCGGTGAACTGCGCGCTCTCCCAGGTGATCTACGGCCTGCACCAGGCCGGCCTGCGCTTCGGAGGCAGCGTGGTCATCCAGGGCGCCGGCGGCCTCGGCATCCAGGCCGTGGCCGTCGCCAAGGACATGGGCGCGGCCACCGTGATCGTGGTGGACCAGATCCCCGGCCGCCTGGAGCTGGCCCGCGCCTTCGGCGCCGACCACACGATCAATCTGAAAGAGGTCGCCGAGCGCAAGGATCGGGTGGCGCTCATACGCACATGGACCGGCGGCGCCGGCGCCGACATCGCGTGCGACTTCGTCGGCTTCCCGCAGGTGATCCCCGAGGGCATCGAGATGCTGCGCGCCGGCGGAACCTATCTCGAGATCGGCACCATCTCCCGTGGCGCCAAGATTGACTTCGAGCCGGCCCAGCTCGTGTGGGGCGCCAAGCGGATCGTCGGCGTGATCATGTACGACCCCTGGGTCATCCCGCGCGCGCTGGACTTCCTCGTGCGCAATCGCACGCGCTGGCCGTTCGAGCGGCTCGTCTCGCACAAGTATCCGCTCGAGCAGATCAACACGGCATTCAGCGAGTCCGAGTGGCACGGCCGCGAGACCACCACCATCACGCGGGCGGCGCTGGTGCCATGACCAAGGACCTGCGCCGGCGGTTGGAGCGGGAGCGCCAGGCCGCGGCCACGCGGCTGCGGCAGCTCGGCGGGTCGATCACGCTGGAGGAGATCGGCGGGCCGGCCGACAGCGTGTGGGACGAGGCCGACCACATCCAGGCCAGCGAGCAGCGCGAGATGGGCCTCATGAGCCGTGAGCGGCTCGTGGAGCGCATCGAGAAGCTGACCGCCGCGCTCAAGCGCGTGGAGGACGGCACCTACGGCACCTGCGTCGAATGCGAAAAATCCATCGGCCAGGCCCGGTTGAAAGCCATTCCAGAGGTCGCGACCTGCGTGAGCTGCCAGGAGAAGATCGAGCGCGGCGGGGACATTTGACGAACGGCTGACGACGCCCGCTGGCACGGGCCTTGCCCCCTCAGGTCTGAGCGCCGCCCATCAGGGCCGCGAAAGGGGCCGAACGCTCGTGAGCGCCGAGCACTTTCTGGATGATCGCCAGCGCGTAGAGCTCCTGGCCGACGCCGCCGGTGCGGTGGCGCGATCCTCGGATCCCTCGGTCGCCCTTTCCCGTGTCGCCCGGCTGGCCGTGCCGCGCCTCGCCGACTGGTGCGCGGTGGACGTGCTCGACGACGGCGAGACCTATCGGCGCGTGGCCGTCGCGCACGCCGATCCACGCTGCCAGCCGTCCGCCGATCGGCTGCTCGGCCGCTGGGAGCCGCACCCGCAGCGGCGCGGCGTCGCGCACGTCGTGCGCACCGGCGAGCGCCAGGTGGCGATCGACACGGCCGATCCGACCGCGCTCGTGCCTGCCGAGCACGAGGGCCTGGAGCGTCTCGTGACCGAGCTCGGCCTGTTCGGCTACGTCTCGGTGCCGATCCACGCCGACGCGCGCGCGCTCGGCGCCCTCACCCTGGTCGCCGCCAGCCCGCGGCGCCGCTTCGGGGACGCCGACGTCTCGCTGGCGGAGACGCTGGCCCGCATGGCGGCGCTGTCGATCACGCAGGCCCGCCTCGGCCACGAGTTGGCCGCGGTGAACCGGCGGCAGGATGGCGTGCTGGCCGCGCTCTCCCACGAGTTGCGCACGCCGCTGACAGCGATGATGGCGTGGCTGCAGCTGCTTCACCATCGCACGGACGCCAGCGAGACCGCCCGCGCGCTGGACGTCATCGAGCGCAACGGGCGCCTGCTCGGCCGCCTCATCGACGACCTCATGGACACCTCGCACATCGTCATGGGCAAGGTGCACGTCGATCGCCGCGCCGTCGACCTGGCGTCGATCATCCAGCGCGCGGCCACCGAGCTGGCGCCGGGCGCCCGTGAGAAGGGCGTGCACGTCGAGCTCCAGCTCGATCGTGCCGCGCGCTGCCACGGCGATCGCGATCGGCTCGGGCAGATCGTGATGGCGCTGCTGGCGAACGCGCTGAAGTTCACGCCGTCGGGCGGGCGGGTGCTCGTCGCCCTCGACGCCGACGACACGAGCGTGCGCCTGCGCGTGAGCGACACCGGCCACGGCATCCCATCCGAGCTGCTGCCGTACGTCTTCGACGTCTTCCGGCGCGACGACGACGTGCCCGGTCTCGGCCTCGGGCTGGTGGTGGTGCGCGGGCTGGTCGCGCTGCACGGGGGCACGGTGGACGCCTTCAGCGAGGGGCTCGGCCGCGGCGCCACCTTCACCGTGCGTCTGCCGCGTCACTGACCGTACCGGTTCGTCCACTCTAGAAGCGGGCGCGTCCGCGTGCGATCGTGCGCGCATGACGCTCTACACTCGTCATCAGCTCCTGCTCGTCCTGCTGCTCGCGGGCGCCGCCGGCGCCGGCCTCGCCATCGATCACTGGCGCCGCGCCAGCCCCGACCTCGTCGAGCGCCTCGAACGGCTGGATCGCGCCGAGCGCGCCGCCGCGCCGGAGACGGCGCGCGAGCCGCGACGGGCGCCCGGCGGATCTCGCACGCGCGAGGAATCCGCGCGCGAGCACGACACGCCACGCGAGCGCGTGCGACGCGAGCGCGGGACGGGGCCGGCCGGGCGCGCCGTGCGCGAGCCGCGACGCGAGACGGCCACCCCCGAAGCCCCGCTCGACGTCAATCGCGCGGGCGCGCCGGAGCTCGCGCGCCTGCCCGGCATCGGGACCACGCTCGCCGCGCGGATCGTCCAGGCGCGACCGTTCGCCTCGCTGGAGGACCTGGCGCGCGTACCCGGGCTGCGGCGCGCGACGCTCGAGCGCGTGCGGCCTCGGCTGATCGATCCGTTGGGAAGGGGCACCCTAGGGCCGTGACCTGGCGGCGCGGGCCGTTGCTGCCGCTGGCGGTGGCGTTCGCGGGCGGGATCGCGGCGGCGCCGCTGGCCACGCCGGCGGTGGCCGCGGCGGCGTGGGCGATCGCCACGGCAACGGGCGCCGGCGGGCTTGCGCTCGCGCGGCCGCTGATCGCCGCGGGCGCGCTCGCCGTGGCCGTGGCGGCGGTCGGCACCCTGCGCGGTCTCGATCCGCCGGCGCCGGCCGACGACGTCAGCCGTCTGGAGCTGCCGCGCACGGCACGCGTCGAGGGCCGGCTGCTCGAGGAGCCGCTGGCGTGGACGGGCGAGCGCACGCGCCTGCTGCTGGACGTGGAGCGCGTGGACGGCGCGCCGCGTACCGGCACGCTGCAGCTCACCGCCTACGGCACGGCGCCGCCGCTGGCCGAGGGCCAGCGCGTCAGCCTCTCCGCGCGGCTCGATCGTCCGATCGGCTTTCGCAACCCCGGCACGTTCGACCATGCCGAGCGCCTCGCGCGGCACGCCATCGCCGTCGTCGGCACCGCGCGCGCCGATCGCATCGAGGGGGAGGCGGCGGAGCCGCCGTGGAACGCGCGCGTGCGCCGCTTCGCGGTGGGCGCCATGCGCGAGGCGCTGCCGGCGACCTCCGCGGCGCTGCTGGCCGGACTCCTGCTGGGCGAGCGCACCGGCCTGCCGTCCGAGGTGGATGCGGCGTTCCGCCGCGCGGGCGTCTATCACGTGCTCGCGGTCTCCGGCTTCAACGTGGCACTGGTGGCCGCGACGGCGTGGACGCTGCTGACGCTGGCGCGCGTGCCGCGCCGGCTCACGTCGCTCGGCGCCATCGCCGTCGTGCTCGGCTTCGCCGCCGTCGTCGGCCCGCAACCCTCCGTCCTGCGCGCCACGCTCATGGCGGTGCTCGTCCTCGCCGCGCTGCTGCTGGAGCGCGAGGCCGCCGTGCTCAACAGCCTGGCGCTGGCCGCGCTGGTCATCCTGGCCCTGCGCCCGGATGACCTGCACGACCCGGGCTTCCAGCTCTCGTTCGCCGCCACGGCGGGCATCGTGCTGGCGCCGATGCCGCGCCGACCGTGGCTGGCCGCGCTCGGCGTCAGCGCCGCCGCGCAGCTCGCCGTGCTGCCGATCGCGCTCGCGCACTTCAACCAGGTCTCCACGATCGGCGTCGTGGCCAACCTGGCGGTCGTCCCGCTGGCGGGGCTCGCGACCGTCGTGGGCCTCGTAGCCGTCGCCCTGGCGGCGTTGAGCCCGCTCGTGGCCGGTTGGCTCTTCGCGGCGACGTGGCCGGTGCTGCTGCTCCTGCGCTGGGCGGTCATGCTTGCCGCCGCCGTGCCAGGCGCGGTCGTGCACTTGCCAGCGCCCGGTCCGATCGCCATCGTGGCGTACGTGGGTGCGCTCGCCCTGGGGCTCGGGGCCTGGCACGCGCGCACCACCCGGTTACGGCTCGCGCGGCGCCTGGGGCTCGCCGCCGGCGCGCTCGCGCTCGCCAGCGCGCTGCTGACCCTGTGGCCCGCACTGCGGCCGGCCGACGGGCGGCTGCGCGTGAGCGTGCTCGACGTCGGCCAGGGCGAGGCCATCGTGATCGAGGCCCCCGACGGCCGCGTCGTGCTGGTGGACGCCGGCGCCGGCGGGGCGTATCGCCTCGACGCCGGCGAGCGCGTGGTGGCGCCCTTCCTCTGGAATCGCGGAATCTTGAAATTGGCCGCGGTCGTCGTCACGCACGCCGACATCGATCACGCCGGCGGCATGGCGGCGGTGCGCGAGCTCTTCGCGGTGGCCGACGCGTGGGACGGCGCGCCGGAGCGCGGGCCGCTCGCGCTCGGCGGCGCGCTGCTCACGCCACTCGCGACCGCCGCCTCCGGCCGTAACGACGCCGCGCGTGTCCTGCGCCTGGAGCTGGGCCGCGTGGCGATGCTGCTGACCTCCGACATCGAGGGACCCGGGGAGCACGCGCTCATCACGTCGGGCGTGGCGCTGGACGCCGCCGTCCTCAAGGTCCCGCACCATGGCTCGCGGACATCCAGCGGCCCCGAGCTGCTCGCCGCCGTCCGACCCGCCGTCGCGGTCGTCTCCGTCGGCGTCCGCAACGCCTACGGTCATCCCGATCCCGGCGTCCTGGCCCGCCTGACCGCGGCCGGCGCCGACCTCTACCGCACCGACCGCGACGGCGCCGTGCTGCTCGAGACCGACGGCCGCGTCCTCGACGTCACCCGGTGGGTGTCCCGCGCGACGACGCGCTATTGCCTCGACCCCGAAACCCGGTGCTAGAATCACCGCCCTATGGCGAAGATCAACGAGAACTACCTCAAGCTGAAGTCCTCGTACCTGTTCAGCGAGATCGCGCGCCGCATCCGCGAGTTCCAGGCGGCGCATGCTGACGCGCGCATCATCCGCCTGGGCATCGGCGACGTCACCCAGCCGCTGCCGCCGGCCGTCATCAAGGCGCTGCACGAGGCCGTGGACGAGATGGCCAAGCCCGAGAGCTTCCGCGGTTACGGGCCCGATGCCGGCTACGAGTTCCTCATCGCGCTCGTTGCCAAGCACGACTACGGCGCCCGCGGCGTCAGCATCTCGCCCGACGAGATCATCATCAGCGACGGCAGCAAGAGCGACAGCGGCAACATCCAGGAGATCTTCGCTGCCGACGCCACGGTGGCGCTCACCGACCCCGTGTACCCCGTCTACATGGACAGCAACGTGATGGCCGGCCGCACGGGCGCCATCGACGAGCGGGGCCGCTACGCGGGCGTCACCTACCTGCCGTGCACGGCGGAGAACGACTTCGAGCCCCCGCTGCCCGATCGCCCGGTCGACATGGTCTATCTCTGCTTCCCGAACAACCCGACCGGCTCCGTCATGAAGAAGCCGGTGCTGAAGAAGTGGGTGGACTGGGCGCGCCAGCACGGCGCGGTGATTCTCTACGATGCGGCCTACGAGGCCTACATCCGCGACCCCGCCATCCCGCACTCGATCTACGAGGTGGAAGGCGCGCGCGAGTGCGCCATCGAGTTCCGCTCGTTCTCCAAGAGCGCGGGCTTCACGGGCACGCGCTGCGCCTTCACCGTGGTGCCGAAGGACGTCACCGGCCGCACGGCCTCCGGCGAGCGCGTCGGCCTCAATGGTCTCTGGCTGCGGCGGCAGTCGACCAAGTTCAACAGCGTGCCGTACATCATCCAGAAGGGCGCGGCGGCCGTGTACACGGAGGAAGGCCAGAGCCAGGTCAAGGCGCTCGTGGACTTCTACATGGACAACGCCCGCATCATCCGCACCGGCCTGCAGTCCGCCGGCCTGACGGTCTTCGGCGGCGAGAACGCCCCCTACATCTGGCTCAAGACTCCGGCTGGGCTCTCGTCCTGGGACTTCTTCGACAAGCTCCTGAACGAGGCCCACGTGGTCGGCACGCCGGGCTCGGGCTTCGGCCCGTCCGGCGAGGGCTACTTCCGTCTGACCGCCTTCGGGTCACGCGCGCAGACCGAGGAAGCCATCGCGCGAATCAAGACGCGTCTGTCACGCTGACAGGACGCCGCAGGGTCAATGCGCTTCGGCGTCGCGCTGCCGAATTTCAGGCCGTTCGGGACACCACCCGTTCTGGTGGAAATCGCGCAGCAGGCCGAGGCGCTCGGGTACGACTCCATCTGGACGACCGACGTGGTCGTCCAGACCCGCAGCCCGGAAGACGAGCGCTTCGCGCACGCGCTCGAAGCGCTGACCGTCGCCGCGTACCTGGCGGGGCTGACCACACGCGTCGAGATCGGTATCTCCGTCCTGGTGCTGCCCCAGCGCAGTCCCGTCCTGGTGGCCAAGGAGTTGGCGACGCTCGACCACCTGAGCGATGGGCGGCTGGTGCTCGGGGTGGGCGCCGGTTACCACGAGGCACAGTTCGGCTGGCTCGGCGCCGACTTTCGTCATCGAGGGCGGCGGTTGGACGAGTACATCCTGGCGATGCGCGAACTCTGGACGTCGCCGAACCCGCGCTTCGAGGGTCAGTACGTCGCCTTCTCCGACGTGGTCTTCCTGCCCAGGCCCGTCCAGCCGCGGGGTCCTCGCATCATCGTCGGCGGCAGTAGCGCGGGCGCGTTACGCCGGGTGGCGCGGCTGGGGGACGGCTGGCACCCGGTAGGCCTCACACCGGCGCAGTACGCCGCGGGCATGAAGGAGATACTGGCGCTCGCGAACGGCCGGCAGGTGGAGGGCTCGCTGCGCCTCCGTACCGTGGTCGACGGCAGGCTCGAGGCGAAGACCGGCGGTGACAACGCCGTCCAGGTCAGCCTGGACGGCTCCCCTGCCGAGCTGCGCGCGCGGATCGCGGAATATCAGGCCGCCGGCGTCGGCCACCTGGTCGCCGCCTTCGAGGCGGACGACCGTCAGGCGTTCTCGAGAGACATGCGCCGCTTCGCCGCCGAGGTGTTCCCAGCGGCAGCGGATCAGGTCTCGTAGGCGCGCTCGTACTGCGAGCGCAGGCGCTCCAGCTCTTCGGGGTCGAGCTTCATGCCGAGCGACAGGCCCATCTCGCCCAGGATCGTCTTGATCTCGTTCAGCGACTTCTTGCCGAAGTTCTTGGTCTTGAGCAGCTCGGCTTCCGTCTTCTGCACGAGGTCGGCGATGGTGCGGATGTTGGCGGTCTTGAGGCAGTTCGACGCGCGCACGGACAGCTCCAGCTCGTCGACGTTGCGGAAGAGGTTGTCGTTGAGCTCGGTGCGCGGGTGCGCCTCGTCGCGGCCGGTCTCCTCCTCCTCGGGCGTCGCCTCGGGGAAGTCCGTCAATAGATTGAAGTGGTCCTGCAGGATGCGTGAGGCCTCGCCCACGGCGACGGTCGGCGACACGCTGCCGTCGGTCCACACCTCGAGCACGAGGCGCTCCGGCGGCTCCTCGCCGGCGGAGGCGGTGCCGATCTGCTCCACCTTGAAGTTCACCCGCTTCACCGGGGAGAAGTCGGCATCCAGCAGGATGGCGTTGATCGGCAGCGCTTCCGGTTCGCGCTTCTCGGCCGACACGTAGCCTCGGCCGCGCTCGATGCACACTTCCATCTCGAGCACGCCGTCCTTGTCCAGGATGGCCAGTGGCACGTCGCGCGTGAGGATCTCCACGTCGGCGTCCTGCTCGAAGTCACCGGCCTTCACCGTCCCGGCGCCCTGCGCCTTGAGCCGCAGGATCTTGGGACGGTTGACGTGCAGCGTGAAGACGACCTTGCGCAGGTTCAGGATGATGTCGAGCGTGTCCTCGGTGACGCCGGGCATGTGCGAGAACTCGTGCAGGACGTTCTCGATCTTCACCCACGTCGGCGCGGCGCCGTGGATGGCCGACAGGAGCACGCGGCGATAGGCGATGCCGGCGGTCAGCGCAAAGCCGGGCTCGAAGGCCTCGACGTTGAGCTTGCCGTAGGTGGCATCCGACTGAATCCAGTTGTGCTGCGCAGGGAGCTGAAGCTCCAGCATGAGACCCCCTTCAAGTCCTTGGCTGACCGCGGTGTATGAGTGCGGGATTCCAGGGGATTGACCCCAGGCCCGACAGTATACCAGACGGTCCGACCCGGTCACGCTCCGCGTCACGCCGGTCCCGGCGGGGTGTCAGGGTAGACTCGAATTATCATGCGCTTGCGCGGTCTGCTCCTGACACTCCTGCTGCTGGTCGCCGCGGCCGGCGGCTTCGCCTGGCTGGCGCTGACGCCCGCGCCTGCCCTCGAGGCCGGCGCGCTGATCGTGGACATCCCGGCCCACCAGAGCCTCATGGGCATCGCCGACCGCCTGGCCCAGGCCGGCGTCGTGCGCAGCCGCGCGGTGTTCCTCGGCGTGGTGGGGCTCAAGGGCAACATGCGGCGGCTGAAGGCCGGCGAGTACGAGATCCCCCGGGAGGCCTCCACGCTGGACGTCGTCGAGCTGCTGGAGAGCGGGCGGGTGCGCCAGCACGTGGTGCTCCATCCCGAGGGCGCCACGGTGGGCGAGCTGGCGCGCGCGCTGGAGGGCGAGCGGCTGGCCCGCGCGGACGACGTGCTGAACGCCGCCGCGAGCGAGCGGCTCCGGCAGTCGCTCGGCATCGAGGGACCGAGCCTGGAGGGCTACCTCTTCCCCGACACGTACCAGTTCGTGCGCGGGATGTCCGTCGACGAGATGCTCACGCGGATGGTGCAGCGGATGCGCGGCAAGCTGACCCCCGAGGTGCAGGCGCGCGCCCGCGAGCGCGGGCTCAGCGTCCACCAGCTCCTCACGCTGGCCTCGATCATCGAGCGCGAGGCGGTGGACGCCTCGGAGCAGAAGCTGATCTCGGCAGTCTTCTGGAATCGCCTGCGGCTCGACATGCCGCTACAGGCCGATCCCACCGTCCAGTACGCGGTGGCCAGGGAGCGCCGTGCGCTGACCCGGGCCGACCTGGCCAGCGAGAGCCCGTACAACACCTACGTGCACCGGGGCCTGCCGCCCGGGCCCATCGCCAGCCCCGGTGAGGGCGCGATCGCGGCGGCGCTCGATCCGGCGCCGGTCAAGTTCCTCTACTTCGTCGCCCGGAGCGCCGACGATCGCCGCCACACGTTCTCGACGACCGTGGCCGAGCACAACGTCGCGGTGGCGCGCTACCGCCTCTCGCGGCGTCAGCTATGAGTCACTTGCCACAGCGGGTGCAGCGGCCTTCGCGGCAGCGCACACACAGCATCCGGCGGTCGCATCCACACACTGAGCACTTCATTG
>Ga0137397_10003139_pt1 | contig 11505 bp, 9 predicted proteins | sample czorhiz116metaG_FD_106658 | JGI IMG/M metagenome (GOLD analysis project Ga0137397, IMG submission 106658) | Vadose zone soil microbial communities from Angelo Coast Range Reserve, California, USA - czorhiz1.16 metaG | ecosystem: Environmental > Terrestrial > Soil > Vadose zone | place: USA... | reverse complement strand
TACGCCGGGTTTTACGCGCGCGAACAGTCGGAGGAACCGGACCTGCGAATTGGTGGCGTTGCGAAGCAGAGGTGCGAGATCGCGCGGCATGAGCAATTCCGCCTGCTCGTACGTCGGCACGCGGAAGCCCGGGGGCATGACGCCGATCACTTCGACCGGCCCTTGAGACGACTCAATCGTGCGTCCGACTACGCCCGAGTCGCCGCCGAAGCGGCGGCGCCAGAGTCCGTCGAGCAACACGACCACCTGGCTGGCCGGTCCTGATTCCTCACGTGCGCCAAAGGTGCGTCCGATCGCGGGTCGCGCCTGGAGCACATCGAAGCCATCGGGAGTCAGCGCCACGGCAGTCACCTGCTCAGGCTCTCCGTTGACGGTCAGGATGATGTTGCCTTGTTCCGCGCCCGCTATTCCCGAGAAGGACCTTGTTCGCTCCCGCAGTGCGACCAGCGCCGCCGCGCTGTGGCGCCCACCACCCAGTCCCGGCCTGATGACCCCGTTGTCCGCCGCCGGCAGATACACGAGGGTTTGTTCCGCGCCGTACGGAAGGCGGCGGAGGAACATCGCGTGCACGATACTGAACACTGCCGTTGTCGAGCCGACGCCCACTGCGAAAGTCAGCAGCACGACCGCCGTGACGGTGGGTGTGCGGGCGAGGGTCCGCGCCGCGATGCGCAGATCCGATCCGAGCTCCTCGATCCAGAAACGTACGCGGAGTCGACGGTCTCCGGCGACATCCTGGCGCGCCCCGTACTGCGTGGCGCCGTCCGCGTCGCCGAACTCCTTGAGGGCGCGCCGGCGCGCGGCTTCGGGCGCCATCCCGCCGGCGGCGAAGTCGGCGGCGCGTTCCTCGATCCAGCCGTCGAGCTCCGCGCGGTTGTCGGCGGCGATCTGCTCGCGACTCCGCGTGGGAATGATGGGCTCACGCATGGGCGTCCCGCACTGCGAGCACGCGGGCGACGGCGGCAGCATGCCGCTTCCATCCGTCGGCTTCAGCGACGAGCTGCGCCCGTCCTTTCGGGGTCAGGTCGTAGATGCGAACGCGGCGCTTCGTGTCGGACGTGCCCCAGCGCGACCGGATGAGGCCTTTGCGCTCGAGCCTGTGCAAGCCCTGGTACAAGGCGGCCCCTTCGACCGTGAGCTCGCCACGGCTCGTGTCTGCGAGGAACTTCGCGATCGCGTAGCCGTGCATGGGTTTCCAGGCGAGCGTCTTGAGAATGAGCACGTCTACCGTGCCCTGGAGGCGTTCCGAGGGAGCCGTCATACTCACCACTCACATGTTGATAGCTCACCACATGATATATGTGGTGGCGCACCGCCGCAACCCTGTTCGACCGCTACTACATCATGGACGAAGCGGACCTCGCAGAAGCTGTAGCGAAACGGTTCGAGGGGCAGCCAACGGCAAACATTGACACTCCCACCGCACCACCCAGCCCGCTAAGTTCTTCTGCTGCATAGCCCGGCCAGGTAGCTCAGTTGGTAGAGCAGCGGACTGAAAATCCGCGTGTCGCCGGTTCGATTCCGGCCCTGGCCACTGACTACTGGACACCGTCAAGCAAGAACGTCGAGAAAAAGCGTCGAGCGACTTCGACCGCCGTTGCTCGACGCGTTCGTTAAACGTCTTTGCTAGACGCCTTTGCTCGACACAGTTACTCCAATCCCCGGTCGCGCAGTCGGATCACTTCTTCGAGCGATGGGTTGCCGTACCCGCGCGCCTTCACACGCGCGATGAATCCTCTGGTCACGCCGTGGTCGCGGGCCCGGCGCAGCTGGTCCAGGGACAGATTCCCGTACCCCGCCTGCTTGAGCGACACGATGTAAGACGGATCGACGCCGTGGTCGCGGCACGCTATCAGCTCCTCCTGGTTCGCGGGCGCGTAGCCCAGCTCCTTCATGTCCGCGATGTAGTCTCCATCCACGCCGTGATCCCGCATGCGCACGAGGTCCTCGGCGCCCAGGTTCTTGTAGCCCGCGCCATTCAGTGACTCGATCAAGTCCGGATCCACACCGTGATCCCGCATCCGGACCAGGCTCTCCAGGTCGCTGAACTGGTATCCCCGGGCCTTCATCTCCGCGATGTAGTCCCCGTCCACGCCGTGATCTCGCACGCGCACGAGGTCCTCGGCGCTGAGGTTCTTGTAGCCCGCGCGGTTTAGTGACTCGATGAAGTCGGGGTCAACACCGTGATCCCGCATCCGAACTAGGCTCTCCGAGTCCTTGAGGTGGTATCCCCGTGCCCCGATGCCCCGGACGTACTCCAGATCCACTCCGTGCATCGCCATCCGCGCGAGCTCCGCGGCCGTCGGGAGCGCGTACCCCTGGCGCTTCAGTTCGTCCACCAGTTCCAATCCTACGCCCGCCATCGTCATCTGGAACTGCTCCCAGGCCGTCGGAGGCGGCCCGTTGATGCCGCGTTTAGCCAGCTCGATCACGAAATCGGAATTCGGCTGGTAGGTGAAATGGCCCGAGCCCTTGCCGTCGTCGAACCAACCTTCACAGTCGAGCGTACCGGCTGACCGGACAATCTTGAAGTGCACCGTAGCTCCGGATCCGCCCAGGTCCGCGGCGGGGAGCCCCACGAGCTGGCTCACCGGCACGTCATCCTGGCTGTTCCAGCTATCGTGGTACCGGCGCTCGCCGTAACGAATGGTGAGCCGGACGAAGCCCGAGCGCTCACCCGGCTCGATCAACCACTGCCCGCCGGAGGGGACGGTGCGTTGAGCCGAGAGCACTGGAGCTGCCAAGACGCCTGCCAGGAGAAGAACGGCGAACCGCATAGAGACTCCGCGAGTGGATTTAGGAAGTTGGATGGGAAGGGCGCCCCGAAGGTTGCAGGCATTATATAACTTTGATGCCTCTCTCGTGACTCCTGCTCAGCTCGTTCGCCGCAGCGAGACGTATACCCGCGAGACCAGCCGCGCCTACGTCACCTTCCTGCTGCCCAGCATCATCTTCGTGCCGGGGATCGTCGCCTTCGTGTACTTCCTCGGTCGCGATTGGGACGCGACCCTCGCCACCGGTGTCCTCGGCGCGATCTGGCTTCCTGCTGGTCTCGTGTTGTTACGCCGCGGCGCTGCATGGCGCGCTCGCGCGCTCGGGCTCTTATGCCCCTCCTGCGGCCGGCCCTGTATCGCGCCGGCGAGCCCAGGCGACGAACACGGGAATTGCCAGCAATGCGGGACCCCATTGATAGAGCCCGCCGGCGCGCCCGAGCGTGCGCTGTTTACGCGCCTCGGGTACGCACGCAACCAGGCGAGAACCTTGAGCGTGCAGCGAAAGATGTACGGCGCATGGTTTCTCCTGATAATCGGGATCGCCGTCGCGTTCCCCATTGCACTCACCTTGTGGCCGGGCTCAGCGCGGGGCGCCGAGACGTTGTTCGGCATAGGGACGATCGGACTCATCGGCATCGGTGGGATCGTCATTACTGTGTTGGAGAGCGTGCAGCGGCGTCGCGCGTTGCTCGCGTGTCCCGACTGTCGCACGGAGCTCGTCGACGAGTATGGAAACGCTGCGTTGATCGATGGTCGGTGCCCCCAGTGCGGCCTGCTGATCGTCGATGACTCCGCACCGGTCCAACGATCAGGACTTCGACGAAGCGGCGTGCCGCCGCCGGCAAGCGCCGCCGAGCTGGCCGAGCGCAACGCTCGCCTCGAGTATGGAACGCGGTACGAGTACGCCATCGTCGTGCCGCTGTCAGTCGGCGGCATCGTGGCCGCGGAAGTCCTGCTATTCGTGCACCGGCGCGGGTCGCCGGCGTTCTTCATCTGGATGATGATCGGATGCTTGGGGATGATCGGCATCCTGCTCTACGCGAACAAGATCTGGCAACGGCGGGCGCGCCGACTCGGCTTGACGTGCCCCGTTTGCGGCGAGCTGCTCGTCGGCGGACCCGAGAGCGTGGTCCTGCGCTTCGTGGCCGAGCACGGCGCGTGCAAGTTCTGCGGGACGATCCTCTGGGACGCTAAGGAGAGCACAGCCCCGGCCGTTCGGCAGACGACACCCAGGTCGTGATCAGGACATAGCCGAGCGGCGTTTCAAGCCTCGCCGCGTCAGAAACGCGAGCGACGCGACGACCATGACTCCACCCGTGAGCAGCCACGCCTGCGCCGTAGCCCGCGCCAGCAGTGCCACGATCAAGGCTGCCGCGACCCACGGCACCACGCGCCCGCCCGGCATGACGAACGGGTTGTCGGCCGCGCCCACCTTGAGCCGCCGCAGCCGCCACACGGCGAGACAGCATGCCAGGTACACCAGCAGGACCGCCACGTCGGCCACGATCGCCAGCTTCACGTACGTGCCGGTGACGGCGATGGCGCACACGATCACGCCTTGGATCATGATCGCGACGTGCGGGGTGTGGTGCGCCCGGTGCACTCTCGCGAGCGACTGCGTCAGGTAACCGTCCGCCGCGAGGGCGAAGAGCGTCCGCGGAGTGGAGAGCATCGTTGCGGTCAGGAAGCCGAAGGTCGAGACGATCATCCCGATGAGGATCAGCGTGGAGCCCGTGGGTCCGGCGAATTGCACGGCCGCCGCGGCGAGCGGGGCCTTGGCCGTCTCGGGGGCGGCGAGGGCGCTGCCAAGGATACCCTGGGCGACGAGCTGGACGGCGATGTACAGCACGCCCACACCCGTCACGCCGAGGGCGATCGCCCGCGGCACGGCGCGGGCGGCATCGCGCACTTCGCCGCTGACTTGCAGCGCCGACTCCATCCCGAAGAACGCAAACATCAGGAGCAGCCCCGATTCTCCCAGCCGCGCAAGCGAAGGGAATGATCCCAACGCGAGATTCTCCGTCCGGACGTGCGATAGGCCGAGCGCCACGAACGCGATCAGTGGAACGATTTTCGCAACCGTCGCGATGCCGCTCACGTGCGATCCCAGCGCGGCACCGCGGATGTTGACGACGGCGAGGCCGGCAATAACGGCGATGAGGAGCACCGCGCGTGGCAGCGGGGCGCGGACGCCCGGCAGTAACCCGCCGACCGCGTCGGCGAATACCGTGGAGACGGCACTCATCGCGAGCGTGATCCCGAGCCAGAGCAGGACGCCGCACAGGAACCCCGCGTACGGGCCGAGCGCCGTGCCGACGTAGGCGTACGGGCCGCCGCTCTGGGGGACGCGGCTACCGGCCTCTGCGATGCAGAGGGCGACAAGCGCGGTCGCCACGGCGCACACGAGGTAGGCGAGCGGAGCCGCGGCACCGAGGCCGGCGGCCATGTGCGCGGGGAGCACAAAGATCGCGGCGCCGACGGTGATGTTGAAAATGGCGGCGGCGAGCCCGCGCACGCCGATCACGCGTCGCAATGCGGGGGCGGGTTCGGTCACACTGCCGCGGTAATCAACTCGGAGAACTTCTCTAGGTCGATATTGCCGCCGGAGACGATGGCAACGATCGGGCCCTTGCCCGCCTTACCCGTGAGCGCAGCCGCTAGGCCGAGCGCACCCGCTCCCTCGGCGATGACGCGTGCCTTCTCGGCCATGAGACGCATGGCGCGTTTCACCTCGTCCAGGCTCACGACGATGTAGCCGTCCACAACGGGCTGCATGCGCTGCCACATTCGCGGAAACACGCTCTTGCCGCCCGCGCCGTCGACGAACGTGGCCTTCCAGTCTGCAAACACCTGCGCCGAGCCCTTGGCGAACGAGAGCGCGGCCGGCGCTGCGGTCTCCGGCTCGGCGCCCCACACTTTGATCTCGGGGCGCAACGCCTTCACGGCACTGGCCACGCCCGTGACCAGGCCGCCACCGCCGATCGCGGCGATGATGGCGACGGTGTCCGGCGCGTCCTCGAGAATCTCGAGGCCCATCGTCGCGTGACCGGTTATGAAATTCTGATCGTCGAACGGATGGATGAATGTCCCCGAGACGCCCGGATAGGCGCGATCATCGAGCGCCTGCCACGCGACCGCATACGGCACGAGCACGAGCTTCGCGCCCAACGCGCGCATGCGCTCGAGTTTCGCGGCGGGCGCAGTCTCGATCGCGACGACGGTGCACGGGACGCCCGCGGCCCGCGCGGCGTACGCAACACCCTGGCCGGCGTTGCCCGCGCTGATCGTCCAGACGCCGCGCCGCCGCTCGGCATCGGACAAGAGTGCAACAGCGTTGGCAGCGCCCCGCAGCTTGTAGGCGTTGATCGGTTGGAGATTCTCGAGCTTGAGCCGGACGTCCGGGAATCCGGGGCCTAGATCTAGACGGATTACCGGCGTGCGGACGATGGTCCCGGCGATACGCTTCTGGGCATCCCGGATCTCGTTCAAGGAGATCGGACGGACCGGTTCAAGCACGCAGCACCAACGCCGCGGCTGCCACGTCTTCGACCGCGACGCCCACCGACTTGAACAGCGTGATCTCCTGATCGTTGCGCCGCCCCGGATCGGTCCCGGCCACCACGGCGCCGATCTCCGTCACCTCGGTCTTCGCCGCAATGACGTCACCGGATTCGCGCAGCGCCGCCTCGCGAGAGTCAACGAAGATACGGGCGGTTGTGACGAGATCGTCGTCCAGCTCGCGCCACTCGGGACGGGTCGCACCGATGGCATTGACGTGTGTCCCGGGGGCGAGCCAGCGCCCCTGCAGGACGGGCGTCGTCGCGTTCACGGCGACCACCACGACGTCGGCCCCGCGCACCGCGTCGGCCGCCGTCGCGGCAGCCTTCACGCCATGCCGCTGGGCGAACGCCGGCGCGTTTCGTGGACTCCACACACGTACTTCCTTGAAGGAACGGACGTGGCGCAGCGCGGCGAGGTGACTCCCCGCCTGCACGCCGGATCCGAGAATCGCGAGCACGGATGCGTCCGCTCGCGCCAGCCGCTCGGTGGCCACCGCGGACGCCGCGGCGGTCCGCATTTCGGTGATGAGCCGGCCGTCCATGACGGCGAGCGGCTCCCCTGTCTCGGGCTTCACCATCACGATCAGGGCGTGGTGCGTGTGAATCCCGACATTTTTCGGATAGAACGTGACGAGCTTCGCGCCGAGGGCGCCGGCGTACGCCGGCATGACGGCGAAGAAGCCCTGATGCGGTGCGACGGGAAGCACGGAGCGCACCGGTTGCACAACCTGGCCCGCCGATAACGCCGCGAGCGCCTGCGCGATCGCGGGAATGAGATCCTCGTAACGGAGCCTGGCTTGCACCTCCGGCTCGTCGAGGACGACGAGGTGCATGACTACGCCGCCAGTTTCCGGCGGATCCACGCCTCGAGTTGCCAGCGTCCCCCGCCCGACGCCCAGATGAACAAGAAGATGAAGCAGTAGAGGGCCGGCAATTCGCCGCGATTCTCCCAGGGCCAGAGCGACCCTCGCGCCGCGGCGTGCCGCCAGAAGTACGTGACGGCCATTTCGCCGGCCACGATGAACGCGGCGTAGCGCGTGAAAAGCCCGAGCGCGATTGCCAACCCGCCGAAGAACTCCAGCACGCCGGCGACACCCACGGGCCACCACGCCGTGAACGCCGCCTCCGCGCCGAACCAGCCAAACAGCTTCTGGCCGCCGTGGATCATGAAGAGAAACCCGGCGACGATCCGCAGCGCGTTGAGCGTGAGCTCGTAATACTTCTGACCAAACGTGCCATTCACGGGCCGCTCCGGGAGTGTGGGTCGCCCAAAACTTGCTGCGGGAAGTGATCCATTGCGAGCCGCTACGAGATCGAACAGCCCACCGGGTCACTCTCGGTAACTCCGGGAATGCGGACGCGATACGTCCCGCCGGTCGCCCCCGACCATCGCAGCTCCCACCACGCCAGCCCACCGCGCCGCGACCGCAAATGCATCTCCAACGCCGGATCGTCGTCCCAGCTCACCACCGTGCGAGGTGCGTCGTTGACCACGACCTCGACGCGCGCGTGCGCTGCAATATCACCGGTGGTGACCGGCCAGTCGCCAGCGTGCCCAAGCTGCAGCCGTGCATAGAGCGTGTCGGCGCCCGCCGAACACCAGACCCGCTCGATCCGCGACGTCGGCACGTCGGCGGACGACGTGCGCGAAAGGATCTGTCGCTGGTGGCCGACGTCGAGGTCGAGCGGCGGCGCTGCGGTCGCCGGTAGACTGTCTCCCCTGGACACTGAGGCCGCGAGGCGGCCGAGCTCGCGCCTGAACATCGCCGCCTCGCCCGGCCCATAGATCGTGGAGCCGCCTTCGTAGTACTGGGCGGTGTACTCCTCCGCCGTCGTGACGTACTCCATGTAGCCGTTCGCGTGGCCAAGGATGAGAGCCGCAGTCACCGGCAGCCCGGCCTCGCGGGCGCTCACCAACATCTGCTCGCGCATCCGCCGTCCCGCCGTGGTCGTCACCTCTCCCGGCACAGTGCCAATCACGCGATTCCCGACTCGCAGCACCATGACTTGGGCGTAGGAGGGCAGGTTGCCGCTGATGAACAGGCGGTTGGCGAGGCCCCGGAATGCCGCGTCCAAGAGTTGCCGCTTGTGTCCCTGGCAACCCGGCACGTCCGGGTTGGGCGAGCCCTGCTCGAGGCCGACATCGAACAGGCCGAACAGCCGCCATCCGTCAATGCGCGTGTGGGCGTCGTCCGCGCCGACCAATGTGCTGAGTCCGAGCGCAGGCTCGGAGCAGATTCCGAGCGCGCGCGCGCTATCGCGCAGGAACAGCGTCGCAAAGGAACGCCCCAACTCCAACCGGTCGGTCAGGGCCGGGCCGAGCGCATCGAACAACGCCACCGCGCCGTCGCCGACATTCTTCCCGACCACGTCGATCGCTTCTCGCGCCGCGTGCCGGCAGGCGCCCAGGTGCGTGGCGGTGGGAGCGCGCCACTCCCACAGCGTGCGCGTGAACGGGCCGTTGAGCGCAGGGAGCGGCGCGAGTGTCGGGACGTTGCAGCGGCTCTGGGGCGGCCACGCCGGTGACACGTCGCCTTCGGCCCCATTGGCGAACAGATACACCGCGCGGGGCACGAAACCGCTGCTCACGCGATTCAGGTCGCCGTCGATGTGGCGTTCCAGCCGCCGCTCGACGATGCCCTGAATGTCAGGGTCGAGCAGGTCGTTCGACGGCGCGTTGCCCGTGCCGTGCATCGCAAAAATGCTGAAGGCGCCCGCGGGCCGAAACACGCCGCTCGTCGGGTCGCGCTGATCGACCCGCAACATGACGAGCTCCGGATCGACGAGCTGGTATTCTGGCGGCAGGCCAGGCGCGTCCGCGGGTGCGCTCGGGAGAGGAATGTTCCGGAGTATCGCGGGAAGGCTGCGGATTCGTGTCTGACCCCAGATCGCGCGACTTCCCCAGGCCACACGCGCAGGCCGCAGATCGGCCACCGCGGCATGCACCGCGCGGGCAATCCGCGCGGTGAGCGAATCGACCATCACGGGATCGAACCCGGCGACCGAGCTTCCCTGGTCGTTATATCCGGCGGCCTCAAAGAAATGACCGGGGCCGGCGTGCGTGTGCGTCACCGCGATCACGAGGCGATCGACGCCGATGCCGTCGGTGCGCGCCGTGAGCGCCGCGACGCGGCGGTGCAGCAGCGCCGAGCTCAGGCCGAGATCGGCGACGACGAGGGCGAGGCGATTGCCGCCACCGTCGGCCAGGACGAGGACACGCGCATACAGTCGCAGCCGATAGCCGCGTGCTTCGCCGCCCTCGGGACCGTTCCCTGCCAGTCCGACGCCCGGCGGCGGCGTGATGTCCACGCGGGCAAACCCGGCCTGCAACACCGCCTCTGTTCCGGGTCGGGGCACTGGACTGAGCGCGCCAGGTACGTGCAGGTGCGTGGAGCCGCAGCCCACGAGCAGAACGACCGAAGCGTGGGCTAAAACCCTTCGGCGGCGACTCATTGCCGACGCTCGTTGCCGCCGAGCACGATGGTGACCCCCGACCACAGCCACACGACAAAGTCCCGAGTGCGCACCGGGCCGTCGGCCTTGGCGGCAGCATCGACATTGAGCTGCGACCGAGCCCCAAAAGCGAGCGTGCCTAAACGTCCCGCGCGCACCTCCGTCCCCAGACCGAGGCCGAAGTGCGTGATGCCCCGCTTGGCGAAGTTGGCAAGCTCGCCGGGCCGGGCAGGGTTCGGCCCTTGCCCGATGTTCATCCCCAGTTCCGTCTGGACGAACACGAAGGCGTACGGCGGAAAGGGCCACCCGAGAACCGGGAGATCGAGCGCCGCGCGGAGAAAGGCGCCACGCACGCGCTTTACGTCCCACCAGGCTTCCAAGCTTGGGTTGAGGTAGCGGCTGGTCGTCGACACGGACGCGAACACTTCCGTCGTGTTACTCGCCGGGCCGATGCCGCCCACGATTGCGTCGCCGCGGAAGGCGTAGCGCACTACCCCTGCGTGCAAGCGGGTCGGTCCGAGGACGAACGACGCTGCCCCCCAGACGTCCTGCTCGCCGAGGTGTCGACCACCGGCGCCGGTCTCGGAGAGCTCTCCTGACGATGCGGCGTCCAGCTCGTAATGCAGGACGGCGCCGCTCTCCAGGGAGAGGCGCTGGACGCGAAGTCCGAAGGCCAGCGATGGTTGCGCGACCAGGCCTGCCGCGCGGGAGATGCCGTGCCACACGTAGCGCCCAGCGACGGACACGTCGGTACGGGCGGAGAGTTGTGCGGCGGCGCCTGGAGCAACCACCGTCAATCCCGTGAGATACAACCAGCTATATCGCACGGGTCTAACGTACCTCTCTTAGAGAGTCCTGAGAAACGCCACCAGTGCCGCTCGGTCCGCGGGCGGCAATGCCGCGAACAAATCACGTGCGCGCGCGCCCTCGCCGGCGTGCATTTCGATCGCCTGCTCCGGCGTCGTCGCGCGGCCGTTGTGCATGAAGTGCGTCACGAGTCGCAGCCCCATCAACGGCTCGGTACGGAACTCGCTCGGCGTCGCGAGCCCGAAACAGATGTCCGCGAGATCAGGACCCATGTCGTGCAGCAAGAGATCTGTGTATGCAGCGACTTCCTTGTGACTCAACGCCGGAATTGGGTTGTCGCCGGTCCGCAGCGTCGGCACATGGCAACCAGTACAGCCGACCCGCGCAAAGACTTCCGAGCCCCGACGCGCCTCACCCGACTGCTTGAGCGGCGCGGGCGGAGCGAGCAGCCGCACGAATGCGTCGGTCAACACGAGCGCGCGGGCGCCGATTTCGGGATCCGGTGCGGGATCGGTCCCGGCGGGAAGCGAGTCGCCCCCGACGGTGCCGTCCACCGGGACGGACGGATTCGTGATGCCAATCTCGGCCTGAAACGCACCGTCATTGAACTCGCGGAGCCTCGGCACGAGCGCCTTGCGTCCGAACCGTCCCAGCCTGCCGTCGAAGAAGCGATTCGGCCGGCCGGAAATACCATCGTGATTGGTGTCGTTGGGGTCGGCGTAGGAGAGAATCACGGAATCAGGGACCGCGTCGAGTAGCCCGAAGCCGAAGATGTCGGGAGTACTGCGCTCGGCGATGACCGTGGCGATCGGCGGCCGCGGCTCGCGGTCGATGCCGAGTGCGGCGTGGAGCGCGGGGGTCACGCTGTCCTGGAACACCGGCCCGCCTTTGTCGGCGAGCTCGTCACACAT
>Ga0137397_10003137_pt1 | contig 11510 bp, 7 predicted proteins | sample czorhiz116metaG_FD_106658 | JGI IMG/M metagenome (GOLD analysis project Ga0137397, IMG submission 106658) | Vadose zone soil microbial communities from Angelo Coast Range Reserve, California, USA - czorhiz1.16 metaG | ecosystem: Environmental > Terrestrial > Soil > Vadose zone | place: USA... | reverse complement strand
TGTTTCCGGTTCGGTGCGGCCCTCAAAGGTAGTCGGCTACCGCATCCTTATGAATCGTATTTCATTGCCGATTTGAACCACTATTTCACATCCCGCCGATTCGGCCAACCCGGATATGCGCAACTGAGCGCTTCGGCACCGCCTGGACTGCAGACCGGTGCGGAGAACGGATCGGAAATCGGCGCCTTCAGCGCCTTGCTGAATCCCATCCGTCTGGACGGCTTACGCGCGAAAGTCGACGAGTATCTTCCGTTCGGGCTCATACCTGATTTTGTATTTGAAACCTGAGGGTGCGGCGTCATGTCAACCAACGATCTCTCCCGTTCGGCAACTGATCATCGCAAACACTACAACAGTGTTCGCGCCCAGCAGGGCCGGGTGTTCGTCGATGACGACCACAACGAGAACGAGCGACTCCATATCGAGCACGATCGCCGTTCCCTCGTGGATATTATCGGTCCGGCGGGGACTCCCGATGGCGGTTTCCTGATTGCAAATCCAAGAATTACAGGTGGCTTCATCGATTTTGATATCGACCCTGGCTCGTTTTACCTCGGGGGATTTCGGCTAGAACTCGAAGCCATCGAGCCGTTCCAAACCCAGAAAGACTGGCTCGAACTACTGGGCCTCACGCTGCCTGGACCTCCTGCCCCAGGAACCACGCGTCTCGACTTGGTGTATCTCGAAGCTTGGCAGCAGCCGGTCTCGGCCGTAGAAGACAATGAGCTATTCGAAGTCGCGCTCGGCGGTCCGGACACCTCGACGCGCATGCGACTCATGCGTCGCGTGCATGTCAGCCAAGGTGTTGCGGCAGCAGACTGCATACAGGACTGGACGACGCTCATCGGCGCGTGGTCCGCGGCCGGGCTCGGCACGCTCAATGCGGGCGACGAACTGGTGGTCGATGCCAAACTCAAGGTCGGCTTTACCCCTGGCAACACTACCGACCTCTGCTCTCCTCCTGTTGCCGGCGGATATCTCGGCGCAAACAACCAGTCCGTCCGTATCCAACTTGTCGACAAAACGCATTTGACCTGGGGTTTTGACAACGCGGCCCCTCTCTATCGCGTGCAAGTCAGCAACAACGGCGCCGGCCAGCCAGTGGTCATGACCATGCTGACCGATCCCAAGGACCAAGCGCACTGGCCAACGACCGGACAAATTGTGGAAGTGCTTGCTTGGTCGGCGGTGCTAGCCAACAACGAAAAGCTTGCGGAACAGAGCGGGTTTCTCGCCCGTGTGGACGCGGGATACGATCCCGATTCAAGACAATTCACCATAACCACTCCCGTCCCGGTCGGCTTCGGGCAAGGTTGGAAGAGTCGTCCCGACGCCGGCACTCTGGCTCCCCCAGAATTCTTCTTCTTGCGCGTGTGGAATCGCGGCGGCGACATCACATCCCCGCCTGCCATTCTGTTCACCACTGGTGTCGCGCTCGATCTCGGCGACACCGGTCTCAACGTCACGATCACAGGTGCGGATGCGCATCCCGAAGACTATTGGATCATCGCCGCGCGCCCCGATTCACCGAACCGCGTGGTGCCCTGGCTGCTCGAAACCGGTCGCGGACCGCATGGGGTGCGCCGTTTCTATGCCCCGCTGGGCATCATCGAATGGGACGCCACCGGCGGCGCGCTGGTCGCGACAGTCATCGACGATTGCCGCCAGCAGTTTCCCCCTTTGACCCGCATCCGGTCCTGCTGCACCTATACCGTCGGCGATGAAGTGCACAGCTTTGGCAAATTCAAAAAGATTCAGGATGCGGTGAATGCTTTGCCGGCCGCGGGCGGCGAGGTGTGCGTCCTGCCGGGGGTGTACCACGAGGAAATCGCCATCCTCAATCGCGTGAACATCATTATTCACGGATGCGATCGCAACACCCTGGTCGTGGCAGACGCCAATGCCGCGTCTCCGGCCTTTCTGATTCAGGATTCTCAGGAGATCACTCTCGAAGACTTCGCCATCACGGCCGAGACCGTGGAAGCGATCAAGCTGGTCAGCACTCCGGCGGCCGAGGCCAACAAGAACGGGCTTCGCAATATTCACATCTACGATTTGGATATCACCGTGCGCGATCAGAGCGCTATTGAGTGCAGAGGTGGCCGTTTCATTCGAATCGCCACCAACGACATTCACGTGGAGCAACTACCTCAGCCGCTGAACAATTCCTCGAGTGCGGGAACCTGGCCAGCGATTTTCACCCAAGCGGACGACGTCTTGATTGAGAAGAACATTATCCTGTGCCCGGTGGTGCGCCGTCTGGTGTCGCCTCTTTCTGGAATTCAAATCGGCGGCGGATCCGAGCGCGTCGAAATCCGGCGCAACAAGATCGACGGCGGCATCGGCAACGGCATCACCCTCGGCAGCGTCACCTGGGTTCCGCAAGGCGGCGCGGGTGGTGGAGGCGGGAGGGTCATAGGAGGCTTCACCATCTATGTTGATGACAACGGTTGCATTCATATCCGGCCGGATCCCACGCCCACTGACCCCCAAGGCAATCCTCTGGATCCAGTTTCCGATGGCGACCTTTACGACGTCCGTATCCTCGAGAACGATATCCTGAATATGGGCAGCGACGGCATCGGTCCGGCGCTGTTCTTCCCGGTCAGTCAGGGCATCATCACCGTTGTACTGCTCGACGTCGAGCAAAACCACATCACCGGATGTCTTCAGTTGGACCTCTCCACCGGGCTGGCTCCCGGCTCGCCCGCAGGCTTCGGGGGCATTGCGCTGTCGGGCGTCGAATACGGCGAGATTCGCAACAACTGGATCCGCGACAATGGAGCCAATTTCCTCCAGCCCGTCTGCGGAATATACGCTCAAGCGGCGGCCGGACTGTGGATCGACGGAAACGAGATCTCTAACAACGGTCACCTGACCAACACCACCGCGCAGCCATCGCCGGGTCCCCGCGCGGGGATCTTTGTGGCGCATGCGATCGCTCCCATGATCACCCCCGCCGTAGGGGGCACGCCGGCGCAAGCTCAAGAGGGCTACCCCGCTCTGCGCGTTAACGACAACATCGTGGTTTCACCGATGGGTCCCGCGCTGCATGTGCTCGCCCTCGGCGACGTGCAAGTCGAAGCGAACAAGCTGACCTCCGAAGCCGTGGAGGTCGCCGCGGCAGGAGCGGCGTCGATCGGGTTCGTGGGTCCGACGACGATTGCCATCGGTGTGGTTGTGCGCATCCTCGACGCCGGTAAATCACTCGAACTCGGACTCCAACCGGCGAACTACAATACTATTGGCTCACTCAGTTACAGCAGCGCGGGGGTTGCCACTCGGCGCGAGCTCCCAGGCGGGCTGGTGTTGTTCGACGACAACCAGGTGTATCTGGCGCTCCGCCGGTCGGTTCCGGCCATCATCATCAGTTCGGTGCTGATCGTAACCGCCGATGAAATTTCCATGGCCGCCAACCAGTCCACATGCCGCTTGACCCGTGAAATTCTGCTCACCAACGCGCTTCTTCTCGGCTTCTCACTCCGCATGGACGACAACCGCTTCGAGGAACGCTTGGATGTTTTTGGATTCTCGGCCTTTACACTCGCGGCCATGAATTCCACAACAGACAATCAAGGGACGCGCTGCTTCCTGCCGATCGGTCTTCCGTCGCTCTCTGTCGGCGGTCCGAATCGATCGCTGCTTGATTCCTTTCGGCCATTTTGTGCGGAGTCGCTCAAGAATATTGGCGGAACGCTGCAATTAAACGGCTTAAAAGTGTTGGAGAACAAACCATGAAAACTCAGCAGACCGGGCCGCAGGCGCTCCCTGGCGGTTTGAAACAGGCCATCGCGCTCGGCTCCAAATCGCGCCGCGACGCATTGAATCTCACCGCTAAGACCTGGGACGGTCGTCTCGCGGCCCTCACCGCCGAGCAAGCACGTCTGGCTGCGAAATACGGCCCGAAATCTTCGCGGGCCAAGGGCGCGCAGATTCGCGTGGACATGCACCAAGCGCTCAGAATCGAAATCCTCGCGGAGTTGGCGCGCACGTCGATGAAGACGCTCACGCCCGTCCAAAATCAATTCATCGTCTATGGCCGCGTGCTCGACAAAAATGCGAATGCCATCCCTGGGGTTGCGCTCGCCGCCCTCGACGCGAAGGGAGCCAAGTTGGTGGAGGCTGTCTCGGACCCCTCAGGCGCCTTTGAATTGGATGTGCCGGCGCCAGCCGGGCTTGAAGCCGGGGTAATCTTCACATTCAAAGTCATGATGGCGAACACGCGCACGGCCGCTGAAACTTTCAATGTCCCCGCCGGGGGGCTCGCCTATCGGGAATACGTCACGTCGGCGCAACCCCAGAAGCGCGGCTAGAGGAGTTGATCGACAGGCTGGTCAATGGCCGTTCAAGGCTCAGGGGTTACGCTCGGATACGCCGCGGAGTGGGGTTCTCAGTCTCATCTCGAAAGGCGAAGATTCCAAAACCTTCTGCCATTTCCTTACCGCGTCCCACACATGGTTTTCCATCCACTTCGGGCCAGGCGTCTCGTAGCTCACCGCAAATTTGCCAACAACCAGGCGGGGCGTCTGCAGATCGAGTGCAGGCAAGGGATAAGTTCGGCGCAAATCAAGGATTGAGTGCGCTTCCACGAGAACAAACTCCATCGCGGGATTAATGTTCGCTTCCAAGCCTTTCAGATGACCTGTCGCGGTATGGTTGATCACAAAGGGCCGACTATCCAGCATGGAAATCGGCCCTTTGGAAAGCACGTGGAGCGGTCTCGCCGAGGGACTCTGAAAACGCCATACGACTTCCAGCCACCAAGCCTCCGCGTTGCGGGAAGTCAGCGAATGCTCGATAGCCACCAGCGTTGCTTGCATAATGTCCACTGACAGGACTTGGACGGGCACTGCTCGAGTGGAGAATTCTGAACTCTGCGTGCTCTCGCTCTTCGACCACGAACCGGTCAGGCCAATGAGTACAGCATATAGCAGACAGCCAACACTATGCCGGGCAATCACGATGAGGGAATGAGCAAGCGGTCGCCCGAATGAAGGACAAACGGCGGCGGAATCTGGGGATTGGCCCGTCGCAGGGAAGCCAATGGCACGCCCCACATCTTCGCGAGGCTGGACATGTCTTCGCCTTTGATCACTTCATGCCAATCGATCCCTTCAATCAACAATTCCTCGCCAGCCAAAAGTTGATCTCGAGTAGCAGCTGTAATCCGTTTGCCATCGGAGCGCCAAATGTAGTCGAGCATATTAGCCACGGGAATTCCGCAGCGAACAGCTATGGCGGCGATCGTGTGGCCAGACCTGGCCACGAACACCGCCCCTAAATGGTTGACGAAGTTTCCCATCGCATCGAGAGCGTTGAAATTCCCACGCCGGATTCCTAGGCTGGATGCGAGCGTCGAGTGTTCACGGCGAATACGGTTTTCAATGTCAACTGTTGTGGCGTCGCCCTTCCGTGTAGTGGAGTGGCCCACGCCTGTTGGCCCCATCACTCCCGCCTGCAGACGGGCGTGGCCGCATACCTCGTGACCGAAGATAATCCAAGGTGGGTCAGGGACGGTCTGTGTGCGGCCAGCGCCTGCGAGCGGCTTCGTAGCACCCGCACCCGTAATCCCAACATGCTCTCTCCCGGTGAACCCGGAAGCCTTATCAGTTGGTCCGCGATGCACTGTTGCTGCTTCTCCTTGCGGAATTAGAGGAATGACACTTGCGCCGACTCTAAGGTTCTCGTCAATCTGCACCTCAACCGTCCTGGAACCTGGCGCCGTCAACTCACACAGGCAGCCACAGGAAGTTTGCTGAGCGGAGTTTGAATGGTGACGGTGGCCCTTTGCGGGCCTTGGACCACAAAAGGTCGCTCTGTCCACCGAATCGACTACGCCGCCAGCATTAACATCCCAGTTCCCACTAGGACACAAAGTATGCAACCATCCGCCCAGGGTAAAGGCTTTTGTGGGGAAAGGTCCCATTGCTCCCGGTGGCTGGGGGGGAGTTCCACCAGGGTCCGTCAATGTGATCGACCGCTGGATTCTAAGCGGTCTGGCGCTTTCGCTCTGTTGAATAACATGAGTCAATTCGTGAGCCAGAAGATGCTGTCCTGCATCTGTCGCCGTTGCATATTGGTTCGCGCCGAAAACTATGTTGTGGCCCACCGTGTAGGCGCGCGCATTTAAAGTCTGCGCCGATTCTGCGGCTAGGGGGTCGAAATGAACGCGCACGTTGCTGAAATCGTGACCGAAGCGCGACTCCATTGCCGCGCGCGCGTATGCGGCTAGTGGTTGGCCAGGCGAGTTTAAGACCTCGCTGACGATAGGTGGCGCAACAGTCGCTTCTGAGGCACTTTGCGAGATGTGCTTTGCCTGCATTCGTCTTTTGTTGCTGTGCTCCTCTTTACAGTGCTGACACTCCCCACCGCAAGCGCACGCGCGTTGTATTGGGGCGTCGGGTTCGCGCATCACTCGATCGGCGATGCGGTCTGCCTCCTGCTCGTATATGTCTCCCGGCGAGTTAAGTTTCAGTTTCGTCTGAATCGTCATCGGCGCCCTGTCATAAATCGGTATCCCGGTAAAATCGTGAGCGAAGCGATCTGTGGCAGATGTGCCATAATCCCCTTCGAGACCTTCGGAATTTGCGCGCAGCAGCCGCTGCACAGCCTGATTTCCAAGCGCGCGCTGCAAGTGGAGGCTGGGCTCTGTCCGGCGATTCGCCCCACGGGTCACACTACTCGAACTTACGATGTTGAGGGCTGCTCGCTGTTGAGCTGGTTTCTGTTTTTGCGTGAACGTTTGTATAGCTCATCTCCTATTGCCGCCTATTGCCAAGCTAGCATAGTCTTCACCACTCGGTCGTACAGTCTCGGAGCTGGGCGGCCACTGAAGCTGAGTCCCGATACTCATCCCTCGATCTCTGTGCGAGGATGAATGGACATACGGGCCAAGAAGGCTGGTAAACAAAGTTGTTTCACCCAACGTCAGTCAGCATCACACAACCCCGTGCATTTAGTGCTGAAGCTGGCTCCAGGTCGTCACCACCTCGCCGCTCGTCCAGAAATTCTTAGCCTCGCCGCGGGCCACGCTCTCCACGCAAGCGGCATGAGCGCATTGGCTCACGCCATGCCGGCCTGGGTGGAACTCATAATAATCAAGCATGGATATACGTAGTTGAGTCGTAGGGTCGGAACGCCAGGAACGCCTCCCTGGCGTCAAGGCTTCCCATTGAACACAGTCGATGGCGCCATACGCAAATTGCAACTCACGGTCTCCATAATCGCTTTGCTCCAGCCGGGTCGTGCCGGTCATCCCTCCTCGTGCAATGGACCGGCGAATCTTGCGTCGCACACCAGCGGAGCGCCGGATCATGTCGTCCACGTCGATGGTCATGGGGGTCCCACTGGCGCCCAGGAAATGCCAATAGAGGAGAACGGCCAAGGTTCCAGCGGCGGCGAGGACCGGCAGCGCCGCCAACGCTGCCTGCCGCGGAGTACCAAGCGCGCAGGCACAGTCTACTGAGGATCGTGGATCGGGCAGATGTGGCGCCCGGGGCATGCGACCGTGCAGGATGTCAGTAAAAGTATGTCCCACCTGGCCCGCCACGTCAGCAGCCGCTGTGGTGCACCGAACGCGGTATCCTCGCTGCAAGTCAGCCCATGGTGCAGTGGGACGGAGATCGTCCTGAACCGGCCGGCAGCCGCCCAGGGTCGGCGTCGACGGACGAGAAGGTGTGGTACGGCGATGCTCTCGCATAAGCTCGTGCTTGCCAGATACCGAAACCGAGATTCGCTGCAATCGGGGCGAAGTAACTGCGGTTTGTTGCACAACGTGAGTGAGCTCGTGCGCGAGCAGTTGACGTCCTTCGCGTGTGCCAGGTGTATAACCTCGGGGATCCACCACGACATCGTGGCCGACGGTGTACGCCAGCGCATGCACAGCGCGGGCCGATTCTGCTGCACGCGCATCTACATGCACACGCACCGAGCTGAAGTCATGCCCGAAGCGCGGATCGAAGAATGCGCGCGATTCCTCGTCAAGCGGCTGTCCAGGTGAACGGAGAACGTCGTACACGACGGGCGGGATCGAGCTCTCCGGAACGTCGGTTGGCTGGACCGCTTTGCTCTGCACGCCCCCATCCCCCCGTGTATGATGCATTGCCTTGCACTGCGGGCATTCTCCATCGCACAGACACCCTCGCTGAAGTGACTGCTCAGGCATGCTCATTACGTGCGTGGCAACTCGGTCTGCCTCCTGTTCGTATATGTCTCCAGGGGTGTTAACCCTCAGTTTCGTCTGAATCTCCATCGGCGGCCTGGCATAAATCGGTATCCCGCTGAATTCGTGAGCAAAGCGATTTATGGCAGAGGTGCCATAATCCGCTTCGAGACCTTCGGAATTTGCGTGCAGCAGTCGCTGCAACGCCTGATTTCCAAGCGCGCGCTGCAAGTGGAGGCTGGGCTCTGCTCGGCGATTCGCCAGACGGGTCACCATACCAAAACGTACGATGTTGAGTGCTGCTCGCTGCTGAGCTCGTTTCTGTTTTTGCGCAATCGTTTGAATAGTCTATCTCCAGAAAGCCAATTACCGGACATTAGAACACATCTTAAACGCCGAAATATAGCTGCTGCTCCGCCAGCGGCCCAACGCAGCACCAGCGGACGTCTAACTCTGAGATCGCTAGCAATAGGACCCGCAGGAGTTGGGAAGCTATTTACCGCCCTGTAGTGCACCCCGCTAATTTAGACGTTCAGGGCCTCGTTCTTAGTTAGAACTGCAAAAGCCAAGAACGCCTCCTGCAGAGTACGATTTTCGACTCCGCGATGAGGGCGGTCGTGATTGTACTCCTGGAGACGCTGACCGATGTTTTCTCTCGCTTCCGTCAAGCTGGGATACGCCGTAGTTCTGACATCCCGGTCCTGTGGCGAGGCATGCGCAAAGCCAACAACCGCGCGATCAAAACTCCCGCCTCGCCGCGCAGTCTTGAAGTATCGCGGCGAAGAATGACATTGCGATTTGCCGTGGACTCTTGTGCCCAAAGCCACGATGAGCACATCACTGAAAGAAGCAGAGACATAGCTATACGTCGCAGCTGCGCGATTCCCATACTCCCTCACTTATTTACACTGCGAATGCTATTCACATATTGGCTGCCGAGCACTCATGGTCCGAACTGATAGCAATATTCCGCATACGTCCCAAAGAGATTGGTCCGCTCACCGCGTGTCCCATTATTGTTGGCCCAGAACATCGGCAAAAAGCTGACGAAACCGCTGCCAAAAACTCTGCCCTTTGTTGAGGCACCCGTATCGCCTGACCACACGAGACGCACCTGCGCCGAATGGCTACCTCGCACGATGGGTAACTGAACCGCGTCAGTCAACTCACCGCCGCCGCTACAACGTGCATCTGAGCTTGGGAACTGTGCCGAACTAATTGAGAGTATAGCGGAGTCAACAGATGTCAGGTTGTAGCTCACATTTATGTTGAATGCGACTGGTTGGCCGCGTTTTAAGTAAGTACCTGAAGCTGGCTCGACAGAATTAAATGCAACGCTGTTTGTTGAGACATCCACGGAGTGTGCAATCAGCTCCTTCAGAATCGGCTTAGGCTCAGGTTTGTTTGCTGCAACAACGTCTGGAGGCGTGCCGCTTGTCTGCGCTGGAATGCACTTGACCGAAAACGCCCTCGACTTATCGGAAGCTTTCTTCGCCGGAGCAATAACCTGTAACCGTACCCACGCGTCCCTCAACGACTCGTGCACTTGCCATACTCCCGGAACGACCTGCGGATTAGTGCGCTGAAAAGTCGTTGTGCGAGGTTCGCTGGCGTTTCCATTGCTGAATTCAAAGTAGGAGATCACATCGCCAGATCCTGAAGCGTCCACGACACCTTGTAAACTGACAGTCAACGGACAAGACCCTTCTTGAGATTGAGGAGGAACCACGTCAACTGATGTAATTCTGAAATTGTGGAGGACAGAGTGATACCAAAAGCCGAAGGCGAAAAGTGCGGCTCCTACGATCCCAGATGCGATCCGCCCGCCCTTGCCAGGCTGGATTTTGCCAGAAATGTTTCCTAAGACTGCAACTCCTACAAAGGCCAAGCCGACCAGAAGAAGTAAGGTGTCCCAACTGGTTTCGGAGAGAATTCTAAGAATGTCACCAGGGACCGAGGTGAATGCGATTGCCATGGGGGACTTCCTCCTCGCCACCCTCGCGCAGTGCGCAAATGCTGTTGTTCAACCGTCCGGAAACCAATGGGGCGAAGGGTAACTGTCAATGTACGTAGCAAGCGTTTACATCAGTTGTTTGCGTGTTGTCAAGGATTTGAATGCTCTTCGTTCAAAAACCTCCCGAACAACGGCGGGGGTGGAGTTCCCTGCTGGACTAAGCTTCTAGTCACACGCTGTACGTTAGCACCCCGGACCCATCGAGAAGCGAAGGAGGCGACACCCGAACATTCTTAAGGCGGCAGCTTCGATAGCGTGGAAGGTTGGGCCATCCTGAAATTCAACGTCAAGACCAAATGCGATCTCAGGGTTGAACAGCCGTCCAAATGCAGTTGATGTTCCAGGCGCGTTACTGGCCGAAGGTCAGCGTAACAGTCTGCGTGTTATTCTTGTTGTAGTCGCCGTTGCCACCAATCGTGACAAGGGAAATCGGTACGTTAACCCCGACATTTCCATCGAACTTAATTCCATAGGAAACCTGAATTTGCACCTTGCTCAGCGGTAGACCCAATGCTGTACTTTGCGCTTGAGCAGCACTGGCCGCGGCTGCGACTTCTTTAACTAGCTCCTTGAAGAGATCCACGGGAGCTGGCTTTGCAAAACCTTTAGGTGGAGGCAAGATTACCTTGGGTATGCTGTATGTAAACGATACGTCGTCCGTGACGTCCTTCTCCCGGCTTGCGCCGACCTTGAAGACAAATATTGAGAACGAAAACCCGAGGGTCTTGCCGGTCGTAGTCTTGAAGTCCATTACGGCACTACTTATTTTCGGCAATCCTTTGGGCTGCAACGGATCTAAATCTTTAGACAGTGCTTGATAGCATTTTAATGCGTGGTCGACCAACTGAACGACAGCAGCCAGGTCCGCTGTATCTTCGGGCTGGTCCTTAACATTTTTCTTCTCGGAGGTAGTCGCGGTAGCAGGTTTCGGCGCACCGCAAACGTCATCCGGAGCTATTGCTCTTTGTTGAGCCATACATGCCGTACTGGCAATCAAGAAGCCGACGCAAAGCGCTACTCCTCGTATTTTCATTCAAGTGCCTCTGGCCGAGACACTATTTTACAATCAATAGAATATACAAGAAGATAAATATACGCCGATAAGAAACTCAACCGCCCCAACGAAGACTTGATCGCCGGAAGAGGTTCAGCTTGATCGAAACTGGATCAACGAGAGAGAGCAGCGGACGTGGTGTTCTCCGGTGCGACACGACTGGACGAGTTCGTATGTATTAAGGATGGAAAATGACACATCGAAATTCATTTCAAACGCGCTCCTAATTCTTGCGCGCCACTCGGTTCGAAGATCCGCAGTACAAGACTCTAAGTGCCGCT
>Ga0137397_10003136_pt1 | contig 11516 bp, 17 predicted proteins | sample czorhiz116metaG_FD_106658 | JGI IMG/M metagenome (GOLD analysis project Ga0137397, IMG submission 106658) | Vadose zone soil microbial communities from Angelo Coast Range Reserve, California, USA - czorhiz1.16 metaG | ecosystem: Environmental > Terrestrial > Soil > Vadose zone | place: USA... | reverse complement strand
CCAAATATCTTCCGGAATCCTATTACTGGTTTGTCTGAGTTGGAACCAGGTCAGGGCGACTGGAGAAGTTTTCAAATTGAAAAGTTAAACGGTGTGGCGCCAAGACCAAGACCGGGCGGCGTTGCACATCTCGCTAAAAAGTTCCTTCCGAAGCGGGCCGACGTTCTCCGCTTCGGTGCCTGCTTGTTTCTCGCCGGGGGTCCTAACCGAAGTAACATCAAAGGAACTGATTTTCTCGTTCGAAAAAATCGCCTTTTTTCTCTTGTCCCATTTCTGAACTTCCGAACCCTATTTCGTGTCCCCTTATGTAGACGATTGACTGCGCACGCGCCCAACTCCGCGATCGACCCCTGCAAGTAACTGACTTGGTTCGAGTTCTCCACTCTCCTTGTCAGGTCAGACTCAGCCAAGTGGGTGATCGGTTATCACATTCCGGTTCCCGCGTGTGCTACGATCTCGAGCCCAATTTTTGTCTCCCACTCCCCCGTGCGCTTTTCCGCACTAGCACTTTTTTGTCCTACCACTTCGGGAAATCTAATAATCCGGGAACGTGATCTAGGATACGTCCTTCTCCGCGTTACTATTTGAGCAGCCGAAGCAGTCACTCAGGCTCCCTTTCCTCCCCCGCACAGCATCCTTCCATGACATCGGGTATCCTACAAGTGAGCTCTTTTCCGCCACGACAACCGTTCGTTGAATTTTGTACTCACCTCCGTTTGCGTAGGACACACTCCCGTCTGCTGGAGGTCCTTCTACCTCTTCCCCCCGCTTCCGGCCATACGCGAGCCCAAACCATCATGTAATCAAAAGCCGGTACATCACCAGTAACGACCCCCGTGGTTACATGTTAGTCGCAAAGGACATTAAGCCTCACTTTTCTAATCATGCACCTTAGTCCTGTTTACGAATACCCTCTGAATGGTCAATGGATAATGATGGACGTCGACGATGGGTATATTCTCTGGACCGGCATCTGGAAAGGTAAATTATCTCTATTTTCTGGGACCATTCCATCCATGACAGTGTGATTACCTCGTTGCTTGTCGCAGCCTTAGGGAATTCAAAAGGTTTGCCTTCCTCTGGTTCTCGTTATGGTGCATGGTTTACACCCCTCGTATGCTCAGCCGACATAGTCAAGATGATAGAATCTCAACCCGATTTGGCCTCCCAGATACGGAGAGTTCGTGGTGGCTATCTCAAGATCCAAGGGACATGGATGCCCTATGAGGTATTTCGTCCCACCAGCACCCATATCTCTACCGGCTGACTGGAGCATGAATGCAGGTTGCTCTTCGCCTGTCTCGGCGGTGTGCATGATCAGTGCTTAATATTGCAGCTCGTTTTCTGACGCATTGTTATAGCGTGGCATGGCCCATTCGACACGACCTTGTGCCACTATTTGGGTACGCGATCCGAAGCAGCATGGCGTCTGTTCTTCTGAGTCATTCAATAATCTCTTAGCCCAACCTTTCCCACCACCTGCTTGTCCCCAGAACAGCCCGGATATGGGCAGGTTGTTACCAACGGCACCGGCCGGCGCCGGGCCAGACGAAACAATCCTGTCCAAAACTCGGGGATGTTATCCACGGGTACATCTGGCCTCCAGGCTGGATGGACGATCATCTCTGGCCCTACCTACCCACACGAGATCACTGAGCCATCGCCCCAATTTTCACACCAACATGGATCTCCATTTGCTCAACCCATGTGGCCAACCCAACATCAAAAGATCCGGTCAACACCATCCCCATCGGATGCGCTTTCCATCGATGGAGGTGTCGGCCGGCTGTCCTTGACTCGGGAGCGCAGCCACAATGCCCGTTACTCGCCGTATCCTTCCTCGTCGCAGCCGAACAACACTCCTCTCGCATCGAACGCATCATCTCCAGTCGGAACCTCTAGAAATGCTTTTCTCGATGCTCCTGCTTTGAGTGGCCCGCACCACGCCCCTGTTCAGAAAGAACATATCAGACTTCCACCACTTCATCCCCCACCCTCAGCGCGTGCTTCAGGGCAGATGCCTATATCGCTTCCCCCTATCTCTTCCTTGGCATCTACGCCTCAGTCCAATGACTCCAGGGCTGTTCTGCAGAGGCTGCGAGCAAGTGATGGTGCCGATGTAGCCCACCCCCTCCCTGCATCAGGAGAACAGGTTAGGTACCAGCAGCGCCCGTCTTTACCATCAAATGCTCAGTAAGCTGGCAACTCAAGGCTTTACCTGCCATCACTGATGTGTGCGTTCTGACAGACACCTCGATCTAGGACCTCCTAAAGTGTTGAAGCCCACCACGGGAGCTGAAACACAATATTGGACCTCGGAGCGCTCAGGCTCTCAAGATACTCCCAGATTCAACACGCTTGCCCACAGACAATCCGATTCAAGTTCGGCAGTATCCTCTACATCGGCATCGTTTCTATCGTCAGCTCCCGATGGCGTCTCTCCAAGCGATCCATCCCCGGTTCTACCGCTCACCGCTCACACACCTGCGCCTTTACCGCGGGAACCACAGGGCTTACTCCCGTCTTCGATGAAGGTGTTGTCAGGGAATAATCGGACCTCTATGCCTCCGCACGCGTACACAGATGCACTGCGACCGCCGTTCATCGACGACAGAGAAAGACTCCTGACGTATGGACGCCGCTGTGGCGATGATCATCCATCTCCACCTCAGCTTCACAAAACGGAAGCGTCGCCTGCGCGTGCGCCTGCTGAGCTGCGGGATAAATATGGCGTAAATTATTCGAACTCGCGTCCTGTCCGTCCATGGTAGAACATACCACTCTTGTTTTTGGATTTTCCAAATTTCTTCGAGTCCCTCCGTTATTGCAGAGCTTGCACTCGTAACACTTATCCGTTAGAATAGTATTCCTCTCACACGCATCGCTATCGGGTTCTCATCCATACGTTGGCCGTCATTCTTTTTTTTTCTGCTATGATTTGTGCTTACACTGTGCCTACGCTGTGCCTACTTTCCCTCCAACACTTGTCTTCTTACTGAAGAGAGCATACTTGAATAGAACACGTTGAAAATTCATGGTCGGAGACTGGACGGTGTTTACCGTGTTCGGCGCTCAAAAATCCGATCTGTTGGGAGTACTTCGACTTCGTGATCGGTGCTTATTCCTACTATGTCAAAACTCGTGGTGTACTCGAGGACGAGGAGCCTCATTCCCCCGCCTCGCGAACACTTACAAATTTGCGGCTCTAGGTTTTGTCTCAGTAACGTCAAGCTACAGCTGAGATCGTCATTTCGCTGACCCATAACCTCCCGAAATTCCCACACTCGTGCGCGTTTTGTACCGTGGCATGGATAATGGCAAGTAACGGAGGCCCTCAACAGAATCACAATCAGAACATTAGATTTTGAAGCTCTGCTCTGCAGGCACCCCACCTGTGCTCGAGGGAATGAAACATAGTGGGGTGCGACGTTGGCCGATTGTCGCATCGACGAGTCTTATCGATAATTTTTTTACCCGTAACACCGGAGCTTAGCCTTGGGCGTCTCAACAGGTATCACCACCCGGACATTCTCGGCAGCGTGAAACCACCAGCCTGGTGAGCGGAAGCGCATGTACAGTATTAAACGCTTTCTTTGGTGGGAAGCTCGCCCTGGGGGACCATTTTCCCTTCCGTCACCAAATTTGGGTCGTGTAAGGGGGACGTCTGCGAGGGTACCGAGAAGGCAACGGCCTCTCCGCAGTTTCTGTTGATCAATACCTCAACTCGTTGGTGTGGGTCATGCACGTACTGGTAAGTCGCTGTTGGGATGTTAATGGTGCTGCGCGGAGGAGGAGCGGGGCCTAACACGGCAAGAAGGCCTCCTCGGCCCCATGTCTTGACACATCGTACACGTTCTCTACAATGCTGCGCGCATTCCTGCTGGCCTGGGAAAGATATATTACGTCCTTGATGTGAAGCTCAGCCTACCCGCATGCTTGCGGCTCGCGTGCGCGCTGGAGTTTTTCTTCTAGAGGCAAGCGGTTTACTCCGTGAGGGTCCGAGTCAGCAGACCGGTGTGCGTGGAGAAACTGGTGAGCTGGTGAGAGTGTTCGCCACCTTGGGCACCCCTAATGACATAATTCGTGGCCTAGGGGCGAGAACAGCTGAGGGAATTGTGTGTGTGGCTGCCAATCGTGTCCCCTTTCCAAATCCCGTCCCGGCGACGATGATGGCCCGTCGTCCTCGGACGACACACGACATTCGCGAGAAGAAGGCCGGATTCCCTCCGCTTCCACTAGGCATTTCGGACGTACAGAAGGTGAGAGGGTTGCCACCCCCTGCCAAGGGAATATGCATTCATACGGCACAATGGAACAAGGATGAGGCGTTCGATGCTTCGTGGGGACTAGGTGATGATATTACTTCCCTTCCCCCATCTCCCGTCTTCCACGTCTCACGTCGTCCCCGTCCCAGTCAGCTGCCCCGCTACAGCTTTTGCAAGAGCAAGGCATTATACACATGGAACACTCCGTAAAAAAGGCGCCTAGTTGCATCTAATTTTACGGACGTGGGATAACCCGATTCTAACCCTCAAGAGCAGAAAGGGCGAAAGGGGGAGATTTAATTTTGACGAGCGATGCGTACGTTCGGCCCTTCCATACAACGCATGTAATATTTATAGACATCACGTCCACGTCGTCCGTGAGAGCGGCCAAGTTTCCGAGGTCCGTGGTTGAGCGCTGAGCGGCGGCGCCGTTCATCGGTTCTCCCCCGCGGACGCCCGAGGCCATTTCGTCTGAGGAGCAGGGGTTGTTGATTGAGTTTGTTGAGGCGACCCGTTCTAGCTTAGACCGGAATAGGCACGATCATTGTTCGGTTTTCGAACGGTAAAACGATACGTCGGGGCGGATGCCCGGAGTGCCTCACATCTCGCATGCCAGTGGCTTCAGTACAAGAAAGGCGGCAGTTCCTGGACTTTGATCCTAAACGCAGGGAACCGAAGAATCCCGTTTTCGCCGCATGGGCCAAGGTCGAGATTAAGTTCTGGGCCGTACATGAAACGTACTAGGGTCAAAAAAATTATGTCTGCATTTGAACGAAACTCGATTGTGATAATAATTGGCAAAAACAGTCCCTTACAGCGCCGTGGAAGGGGTCGCATATCGTCATTTAGGGACCCTGGTCGTTGATGAAAGCTATTCGCAAGGATTGGAAAAAAAAAGAAAAGGAGGTCAGTAACCCAGAGCCATCGCTTTCGTATACACCGATCTACCTTACATACCAACGCGACCAACTGGATGCCCTTGCCTATTTTTCACGACGGATCGACTCGTTGGGGCACTGGTGTCTTCGGGCTTGCTCTCGGAGTGGGAGGGGGGAGTTCCTAAAAGGCCTAAATCTGCCTGAGGCCGGTGGGCCAGCAAACCAAAGACGGCAGGCAGCTGCTTGTAGTCAGTAGTGAGGTAGATCAACAGAGAGGGGCTGGCGCTGAATTTAGACAGGGCTCAGCCAAGTGCCAGTGGATAACCACACATGGTGCCATGCCAGAAGGTTTTTAGCATAAAACGCCATCATCTTGGTCGTTTACGGGGTGGGGTGCAAAGGAATATAATTTCAAGAGTTGATGGGTTGGGTGAAAGGGTGAAAAACCCAATATCACATCGGTCATGAATGCATGCCGGTATAGCGCGAGCGCGGGACCATAAGAAATGGCCGCTAGGACTTGCATTTCCTGCGAATTAAAGGTGCACGTTCAGTTGCGATTGACATTTAAAATTCCCACGTCGTGTTAGAAATTAATAAAAAATTGATAGAACTTTGGAGATCGAGGTGAAACGAGGAGGAAGCTGGGGAAATGAATGAGGTGACATGATGGCTTGAGCGGTCACTGAAACTGAATAAGCCAAAAGCTAACTGAAATGTTTATACCGCCAGGTAACGTTAGGGGTGATGGGGATCAAAATTCGGGTCAGAACATCGATACAGTACTGTATGTAGGGAACTGAACTGGCGTGACTTAGGAGGAGAGTGCGCTTCTAATTAGGTTGCCGGCCGGACCGAAGCGGCGAGGGGTGACTACGACTCCAACTGTAACCCTTGTCTCGGCCTAACCACGACAAATTTAGAAGCGACTCGAGGGCTGCCGCGCTGCCCGCACTTTAAGCGACCTCTCCAGTCTCCACCCCTTTGTCGAACCCTGTTTTCTTTCTTTTCAACTTTCTTTCGTTCTTCGGAGCCGACCACTCGCCTCGCGCGGCACTTCGAAGAGGAACAGATACCCCTTACTCGACTCCATAATCGAACACAACAGGGAAACAGCTTTGACACACAGAAATTTGCCATGAAATTCAGGTATATGTTCCTTGGTTCATACATGTGCTATTGTTTGGTCGCTGACAATCCCTTCTCGCCTAGTTCCTCTCTCAAGTTCAACGCCGAGATAGAGTGGTGGGATGAATACATCGCGTGCGTGCTATATTGATCGCAGATGACAAGTGTCCGCGTGTACTGAGCATATTTCCATCCCAACAGATACGATGCCCTCAAGAAATACATCTACCAACTTGAGAAGCAGAAGCACGAGGCCCTCGTCCAGTCTCATGATATAGAGTCAGCAACAGAACGGACATCCTTGGTTGACCGCGTCGAACAGTTGCAGGACACAGATGCAGTCTTCAAGCCCCTGTTGGATGCAGAGCTACGCAAGATTTCCTCCTTCTATACTCTCCAGGAAAAGCAGTTCCTGCAAGAGCTGGCAGAACTGGAGGAACTTGTAAAGGAACAAGATGAAATTGGCATGCTGGCCGGTCGGCTTTATGGGGACACCCAGTGGGACGAAGACGAGGACGAGGACGAGGACGACTGGCAAAGTGCCGAACGGAGTCACGAGCCCCCAACGTCGAAGCGCAGAAGGCGAGCTTCCACCTCCGCGGGTCGTGCAATGTCTCAGGGAGGTGAGTGCATACTTGACATGGTTTTTACAATACTACTTCCGGGCTGGGCCTTTCCTCACCTATCATGGCTGGGTTGAAGTGCAGACGTTGGCGTTGCCCTTCCCCACCTCCCCCGCTCCCCGCAGTTGCAGCTATCTTCTTGGTCCGTTTTCAGGCTAATTACCTCCATAGCGAGTCATCCCAGGGATATGCGCACCCGCCGCGTTAGTGTTTCGTCCACAGAGGAGAACCTTGACCTCGAGGCTTCGCTGGCTGCCCTCCGTGTACCTCAAGGGCATTCGTTCCCTGCCCCCGTTCCGGAACAGGAGGAACCCATGCCTCAGCCAAGTATCAGCAGAAGTGGTACTAGGAATGGTACGGGGAGTTTGGGTCGTAGCAGATCTCCAACTGCTGCAGTGCGAGGACTCGCGAATCGGCTCCGCAGTAGTATCGGCTCGCTAGGTTCCCCTCATTCGCCGGTACAGGGGAGTGGTGAGACGATTTGGACTTTAAGGAGGAACGTTGCCACCGATCAGCAGCTGTTATTCAAGCGCCGAATCACAAACTTGTATGTTCAAGTGAGCGCACTACGCTCTTACGTCGAGCTGAATTATTCCGGATTTCGCAAAGTCCTGAAAAAGTAAGTCATTTCCAGCATTGTGGTCCTATCATTAATCCTTCTCGGCAGATACGATAAAGTCACTGAGAGCTCGGTATATATACTTCTAATAATTACTAAACGCGTCTGATCAATCTCATCAGCTGCAAGCGCATTACCTTCATGATATCCTTGAGCACACACCTCCTTTTGACCAGGCGTCCCGCTCGAAGATTGCGGATGCCCTGTCCGCATTGTTACAATTGTATGCTAAATGCGTTACGCATGGTGACGCAGCAGCAGCGCAGCGGTACTTGAAACTTCACCTACGTGAACACATTGCGTGGGAGCGAGACACCGTATGGAGACAGATGATTGGACGTGAACGCCGCGGCGAAGGAGGAACGCCGCTAGGAGTCCCGGTAGATACTACAGAGGAAAAGGCCTTTGAGGTGCGGACACGCGTTGGACGTTTTCGTTTCAGCAGACGCAAGGCTTGGGTTGTCCTGTCGGTCCTCATATTCTCTATACTACTGAACGTGCAAACTGTCGAAGAGGAAGAAGCAAATCGATGTTTTGCCGTGCTTGTATTTGTCACCCTTCTGTGGGCCACTGAGGTTCGTCGAGTCTCTTCCCCATTCTCGTCGCCGGCCAGCAGGGTCCTCAGTCAAATTTCCGTAGGCAATACCACTTTTCGTAACTTCGATCATGGTCCCTGCCTTATTTGTTTGGCTCAGGGTGATCCGGGACCCGGACACAGGTGGGCGGTTGAGCGCAGCAGCAGCAACTCGGCAAGTATAACCCTTCATGTGGCTGGGTGTTTGATGCTTATTTACTCGCAGTTGGACGTTCTCTGTGATGTTTTCGCCAACAATCATGCTTCTCATTGGTGGCTTTACAATTGCGGCGGCGCTTTCGAAGACGAACATCGACCGTGTGTTGATCACGCGCGTACTCAGTTTGGCCGGTACACGCCCTAGTGTCGTGCTACTCGCCGTCATGGGCGTCGCTTGTTTCGCCAGCATGTGGATCAGGTGCGCTGATATACGGGCGCTCACCATTCCCGTTACTTTATGTTTTAACCTTATCCTGCCCCCTAGTAATGTCGCCGCGCCAACGCTCTGCTTCACGCTCGTGCGGGTGCGTTCGGCCTATGCTAGGTTCCACCTCGCGTTTCGCACGCTCACATCTTCCTTATCGTAGCCGATCTTGCGGACTCTCCCACCCAAAGCATCCTTTGGACCCTGCCTCGTCGTAAGCGCTCCCCCAATTATTGGTTTGTTCCCAAGCCCGACCGATTTCACATCTCTTACAGCTTGCGATTGCTCTGGCCGCTAACATCGGCGGACAGTCTTCCCCTATTTCGTCGCCCCAGAACTTGATTGCTTTACAAGCGATGCAACCACCGCTGGATTGGGGTCGCTGGTTTTTGGTCGCGATCCCGGTCTCGGGGGTCTCGATCGTGCTAATCTGGCTTCTCCTCCTGGTGTCCTATCGCCCGTCGCGTTTGCCTACGGGAGATGGCACGCTCGAGATCAAGAGCATTCGGCCAACACGCGAACGTTTTACTGTGAAGCAATGGTGGGTGACGTTCGTATGCGTAGCCACGATCAGTCTCTGGGTCGTTGAACAAGCCATCGAGAAGTGGATTGGCGATATGGGCGTCATTGCCATCATTCCCATTGTCGCGCTTTTTGGTACAGGTGTCCTGAAGAAGGTGAGAGGGCATTTTCTTGCACTTCTTGCCGTGAACTGATTTTTTTTCTCGCCAACAGGATGACTTCGAGCAATTTCTGTGGTCGGTCGTTTTCCTTGCAATGGGTGGCATCGCACTAGGCAAAGGTGTCACATCGAGCGGACTGTTAGACAAGATGGATATTCTCATCCGTAGACTTGTGGAGGGCCGTTCTGAGTTTGGAGTGGTCGTGGTGCTCACCATTGTCATATTGGTAAGCCTCACCTGCGGCTGGGCGCTAAACCCCAGCTGTCATTGTGTGTAGATCGTCTCTACGTTCATCAGCCACACTATAGCAAGTGTGCTTCTTGTTCCAATAGCAAAGGCAGTCGGAGGCAACCTTCCAGGTAATCAAGCTAATCTTCTCATTTTCATCACCGGGCTTGTCTGCTCTACCGGGATGGGCATGCCCGTCTCGGGATTCCCCAATCAGACCGCGTGCGTCCTCTGCTTTTATTCCCAGGAATCTAATTTATCTGCCATCAGAGCAACCCAGGAAGACGAAATGGGCCAACTTTATTTGACAAACGTTGATTTCCTGAAGAACGGTATACCTGCCAGTGTCATGGCTGCCCTAGTATGCGTCACCCTCCTGTTGTCTTCCTCGGTAGATAGGACACTCATCGCAGGTACGATAGGTGGTCGCATCGCTTGGCTATGCATTGATGAAACTTATTGGGTACGTGTTGCCTTTTCGTTCCTTCTCCCTCCGTTTCTCTCTGCAGAAGAACAGCTCACGTTACATTCAGGGTGGACTAACCTCACAACTTCTCGGAGTGTTGCGCCCTGCGAATGCCGCACTCGAATCTCGTTGACAAAATCGGTCTCAGGGGGGTTCCGAGCGCACATCTCCCCAGCCTCTTTAATCTATCCAAACGTGATACGCTCAGGAACAATAGAAAGAAGGGATTTAATAGAGTTTTTTAGAATGGCAAACTTTGTCTTCGCAGAGCGCCCTGCTCATGCTCTTCACATTTCCCACCATGGTTAGCCCTCATTTTGTTTATGGATTTGCACATCGAGTTTAAAGTCCCTCTGAGCTGTCGTCTATAATAACATATTTATTGAATCCCCAATCCCGGAGATGGATCACGCTTTCATTTGTCGACTGTAATTTTGATGCTCTACTATAGGTATATCATGCGGTGCTGTGTACTACTTACTGGTATCGAACAACTTCTGATGATGCTGAGCGGTTGTAGAACAGCAAGGCGGGATTCATTTTTTCTGAGCTCTGGTCATTCAGCGACAGTCTCGGCATCGTCGTCCGACTTTGGCAATGCAAGCATGACACTATGTTTCCAGTCCCCCGCGGTTCGCGGCCCAGGCCGCAGACTCGAGGAACGCTTCCCTACCTTGAACACGCATGCGTGTTGAGGATCACCTGCCTGCAATATTGACAGATGCATCCCAAGAAGCAAGGGGGCAGGACCGACCGTGACAGCAGTCGGTACTGTACATAGTTCAGGATATTTTATTCACCCGAGTTGTCTGATGCCGGGCACACGGAAGAACCTGAACACACACACTCTGCCTTACGTCTCGTCTCAACTCAATAATTTTTTTTCAGGGTGAAAGTAGTTGTCTTGATGCTGGTTCGATATTTACATGAAAAAATAGTAACAAGAAAAAATATAAGAACTTGAAACGAGGACGCCAGCGGTCAAAAAATGTGGTCTAGGGGCACCCTGCGCCTTGTATTCAACGTACTGAATGAACTGAGAACGGAGTGAGCACATGCGACGGCTGCAGGGGACAAGTCATTCACCCTTTTCTTCACACCTGCCGAGCTTACCCTACAGCGCCTGTTACGTTACCGTGATATTCAGAATGACCCAGGACTACGGCTGATTCCTGATCTGGTGATGGGCACGCCCTCGTGTGTGCATACACAACAGGGCAGGTCACCGACGCTGTGGAGGCATAGAATGAACCCCGCGGTATCCACTGTATTATCACAAGGGACTGATTGCTTACGGGCTGGCAATTCATTTCGGGTGCTTCTGGCGTCCGTCCTCGGTTGATTAGACTTCACCGGAAATGAGCCGCACCTATGTGTCAGTGGAATCAGTGACGCAAAACGAGTAAAGATTTCGGCGCGTGTAAAATAGGGGCGTCGGGTGCAATTTGTAGGGGGGGCAGCTGATGTGCCTATTTTCTAGAACGTTTCAGTACGAGTACGAGGAGGTTGCCAGTCGGTCCAGGGGGTGGCGGAGGTTTTTACCAGGTCCTTATTGCACTTACGGAGCTCCGCTCCACCATGTGGTTCATCACCAAGATACTGGCTCAGCGCTTCATTAGCGCAGGGAT
>Ga0137397_10003133_pt1 | contig 11519 bp, 7 predicted proteins | sample czorhiz116metaG_FD_106658 | JGI IMG/M metagenome (GOLD analysis project Ga0137397, IMG submission 106658) | Vadose zone soil microbial communities from Angelo Coast Range Reserve, California, USA - czorhiz1.16 metaG | ecosystem: Environmental > Terrestrial > Soil > Vadose zone | place: USA... | reverse complement strand
GCCAAGGACATGGTCGAGCGTTTTTTCGAGGAGATCCGCATCGCCCTCGAAGCCGGCGACAGCGTCAAGCTCTCCGGCTTCGGCAACTTCCAGCTGCGCGACAAGCCGCAGCGCCCGGGCCGCAACCCGAAGACCGGCGAAGAGATCCCGATCAGCGCGCGCCGCGTCGTCACGTTCCACGCCAGCCAGAAGCTGAAGGCCATGGTCGAGAAGGCCCGCCATGGAGCAAAGCCGCAGGAAAGCTGACCTCCCGCCGATCCCCGCCAAGCGCTACTTCACCATCGGTGAGGTGAGCGACCTCTGCGGGGTGAAGCCGCACGTCCTGCGCTACTGGGAGCAGGAGTTCACGCAGCTCAAGCCCGTGAAGCGCCGGGGCAACCGCCGCTACTACCAGCACCACGAGGTGCTGCTGATCCGGCGGATCCGCGAGTTGCTCTATGAAGAAGGGTTCACCATCAGCGGCGCGCGCAACCGGCTCGACAACACGCTCAATGGCGATGAAAAAGCCGAGGCGCCGGCGCGCAACGGCCGCGGCAATGGCGGCGGCGTTGATGTGACGGCGATAAAGCGCGAGCTACGCGCCGTGCTGGAGCAGTTGCAGCGGTAGAATCACCCGCTTCGGGGCGTAGCGCAGCCTGGTAGCGTACCTGCATGGGGTGCAGGTGGTCGCGAGTTCAAATCTCGCCGCCCCGACCAACCCCCCAATTCAGAGCGGCACGGAGCGCGGTGCATTGCCCAGCGGTTGTCCACCGGGCCCGTTCTTGTACGTCATCCATGGCACCGTGGCTTGCTGATTTACGCCGGCCTTCGTGTAATCGCATATTCCTGTCGGGAACGCCTGCTGGAGCTGGCTCCACTGCGCATCGGTGAACAGATTCGGGAAGTAGTCGGTACGGTTGATCGGCTTGAGCTGACACTTTGCAATGTCGTCGGTGAGTGGCTCGCCAGCACCCAAACGCGGCGACCCGCTCTGAGGGATGACGCAGGGACCCGCGATACCGGTGCCGGTTACAGTGCAGCGATCGACTGCGTCCGGGGGCTTGTTGTAAACGACCTTCTGGGCGAGCGTCCGGTCGCTCGTATCCGCCGCGATCGCCGACAGCCACCGATCCATGAGGTCGAACGCCTGTGACTCGAGAACCTGGTCGATCACGAATCCAGAAGCGGTGAACGAGTCCCAGATGATCTGGTTGTCGTGGTTACCGTTGGCGCGCTCGAGGCGTGCGCGCATCGACCAGCTGTGAAAGGTGTCGTGCAGCTCGACGTTGCTGGTGCCGCGAATGTCGATGATGGGGACGTGCATGTTGTTGGCCTGGTTGAAATACCCTGATCGATAGACGACGCTCAACGCGGCGGGATCCGCCACGGTGCGTTGGGGCTGCGCGTGGTAGTCGATGTCGTGCCCTCCGACCTTGGCGTTGAGGTCGACGAACTGGGCCGGCGTGATCAGACCCTGCATCAACGCCTTCAGCCCGAACTGGATTCCGACGGTGTCCAACGGGCGATTCGCGAAACCGTGGCCAATCGCCTTTTCGACTGCACCCCATGCCTCGGCCGGCCGACGGCCAAGCTGCGCAACGCTGTAGTCCCATAACGTGCCACGAACCCCAGTTGGGTTCGCCTGCGAATCGTAAACATCGCCTGCCGGTACCTGGCCGGTCTCATCGGCTGGCGTGAACAACCCGTTGAAGGCCGCGACCCATACTGCGCAACTGGACGGTGCGTCGCCATTCTCAACGAAGCTCTGATCGGCCGAGCTCCAAACGACCCCCGGCGCCCATCGCGTGGGATCGGTCCAGTAGCTGAGGAGGGAGATGCAATCTTCGGTGTTCTCCATCAACGACCAGGCATCCGGAAAACTGGCTTCGACGATCAGCCCGTCATAGATGCCCGGATAGGCGTTGGCGTTCCACTGCTGCACGATCGACGCGCCGGACCCGCCGATGGAAAACGTGTAGCGGACCGGACCGTACCCTTCGATGAAGTGTTCTTTGGCCATCATCAGCGACTCAGCCTGCACGACCATGTTGCAGTTGCTGCCGGTGGCCTCCAGGTCGCTGGACATCGTCGCGAAGCCACGTCCAAGGACCTTGCCGTACAACACGCCAGGCGCCGCTCCCTCCTGGTACGAGATACCGCATCCGGCACCGCCGAGCAGAAACAACTTGCGGTTCCAGCCGGCTTGCGGATTGCCGATGTCCCAGGGTTTGGATGGGTCATACAGGACTGCGATCTGATACTGGCCCCGATCCACCGAGCCGGTCTCCTGCCGGACGATGAAAGGAACCGTGTGCCCCTGATCGGTCGTGGTCTGCGCAATCGACGCAGCTGGCGGAGGATGGTCCGGGTCGTAAGTCAGAAAGTACGCATCCGGTGTTCCGGGAGCGCCGATCAGCCCCGGCGTCGCCTGGGGCTCAATGCCTGCGGGAACATAGAAGTATTGGTAGCTCGGCGCTCGAGTGCAGTACGAATCGGTGGCGCCAGGATTGCAAGACCATGGCTGCACCTGTGGCCCGCTGAACACCGGCCCGCCGCTGGGATGGTTGGTAATGATGATGCGCGCGCCGCGGCCATCGGGAAGCTTGGCCGTGACGACGTTCTCGCCCAGCGCGAGGCCATCGATCCGGCCGAAATAGCGGCCGTCCGCGCGCACCGCAAAGGCGGCGGTCACATCTCGCTCGCCGACGGTCACGCGCATCGCCGATGCGGCTGTTCCGGCGGGAATGGTCACTGCCACCAATGCGTCGCCGCCGGAGATCAAGTCAGCGCGGTTGGAGAGCACGTAGATTCCCACATCGTCGGCGGCGTACGCGACTCCGGCGGCGAGGCTGAGCAACACAAACACGAACCGGCTCGTGATCAGGATGATTTCACCTGTGACGTGCGTACGCTCGCCAATGTTGAAGAGCGAGGCCTGCGCCTGCACGATAAATGCATGCTCTAGGAGATCGACCGCTGCGAGTCTGTCCGGGGCTTACCGCGTGCTTGGTTCGTCACTTGCCGACGAACCGATCCAGGACGTTGGACGTGATGCGCTGGATGCGCGGGTCGGCCGTGCCGTCGAGGTCGAGGCCCCACGCCCAGCTCGTGGTGCCGGCGCCGAACACCCACGCGGCGCTCGGCGCCTGGTAGATCGACGCGATCGCTGTTTTCTGCGTCACGCCGTCGACGTCGGTGTACGGAGACGCCGACAGGAGCACATAGGTGCCGCCGATGGCGTTGGGCGCGGGGAAAATCGACCAGATCCCGTCCATTTCGTAGCCCACCATTCCCGGAATCGAGTCGCCGTCGAGCACGCCGGTACCGGTGTAGACCCAATTCGAGCTGTTCTGCACGACGAAGGGCACGTTCGGCGAGCTGAAGTCGATCTGGCCGTGGAACTGCACGCCGATCAGCGGCTGCGGCGGACGGCCGACGTCGCGCCACCGGATCGTCGTGGTCGGCCCCTGCACCGGGTCCTTGGTCTGGTCCTTGTAGCCGACGAGCACCCGGTCGGCGGCGCCGGTGAGCGGGGAGGCCTCGAAGCGCACCTGCCAGAACACGGCGCCCGCGCCGAAGAACGCGAGGTTCACCCCGGCGTCGCGCGCCGCTTCCAGACCGTCGTACATCGCCTGCGAGTAGTTCTCGTCCATCGCGATCGAGAGGACGCCTTTGTCGACGAGCAACTGATCGCCGTGCTCGTGCACATCGATGTTGGTGCAGTACTTGACGTCGTAGCCCGAGCGCTCGAGCCAGCGGATGAAGTTGTACTCCCAGTTGAAGAACTGTCCGGCGCCGCGATCGGCATAGGGCCGGTTGAACGACACCTTGACTGCGCGCGCCGTGCCGCTCACGGTAGGCACGCCGTAGCTGTTGAAGTCGTAGAGGCTCTTGCCGGTCGCGTTGTCGTTCGGGTAGTTGTTGTACCCCTCGTAGGTGTTGACCGGCTGCTGGTAAACGAGATCGGCCGGGCGCGCGTCGTCGCGCACTACGAAGATGACCCAGTTCTGGAAGCCGGCGGAGCTCGTGAGCTTCGCGAGGAACACGCCGCTCGTCCAGCTCGTCGGCACCGGGAGCGTGTAGCCCGCCGCCCAGTTGCACTCGCCCAACCCGGTATTCACGTCTGCGAGGCACGGCGGCTGCGGCGCACCCGCCACCGGGCCGACGCTCTGCATCAGGCGGCCGCCGAGGCCCTGGTAATAGCCCATGCGATAGAAATCGATCGTGTACGTCTGCGCAGTGGCGACGCTCACATAGAAGGTGATCGAGTCGCCCTTGTTGACGCTGGTCGCGGACGCGTAGCCCTTGATCTGCTTGCCGACATCGTCCGCCGGCCTGCCGCCGACCCACATCGCCCAGTTGCCCGTGCCCGGCTGCTGGTTCTCGGTGGCGACCGGCGAGTTGAAGACCGTGACCGTGACCGGGTTGGAGGTCCACTGCGCGCCGAGCGCGTCGTGCGCCACCGCCGTCAGAGTGTGCGTGCCGTTGCTGGCCGTGACCGTGTCCCAGGAAATCTCGTACGGCGCGGCTGTGTCCGCAGCGCCGAGGTTGGCGCCGTCGAGCTGGAACTGCACGCTCTGTACCGTGAGGCCGCCGACGATCGTCCCGCTCGCCCTCACCGGCGTGGTGCCGCTGACGCCGGCGCCGCTGGAGGGCGCTGTGATCGTGACGATGAGGCTGCCGCCGATCCCGAGATTCAGCTGCGCGAGCGCTGCGCGCGGCGCGATCGTCGCCAGGAGGATGGTTGCTGCGAGGCTGAGGATGTACGCGAGCCGCCGTGCCAAGTTCATGATCGCCGCCGTTCAGACTTATCGAGAGTGGATAAGCTGCGCTAGCGCCGGCGCCGTTTCAATCACTCTTACGCGCTAACGTAGCGATCGAACTACGAGGCGGTACGGGCGGTCCTTACACGGGCGGGCGAATGCTTGCTTAATTGAAAGCCGGGCGCGCAAGCGGCGCACCTGCGCCGGGCGGCGGAAACACCCAGAAAAACTCGCCGGTGCGGCCGCCTTCGCGCGCGGCGCGCTGGGTGACATGCTCGACTTCCGACTGCAGCTCACGCTCGGACCATCCCAGGCAGGAGCGCATTTTCAGCGTGGTGAAGTCGTAGGCGAGACAGTAGTTGGCAGGCGCGCGCACCATCAGCGCCGAGGGCAGCACGACGCAGTGGTAGACGCGCAGTGCGCACGGCAGGCTGCGCGCACGCTCGAAGGTGCGCCGGAAGGTCTGCGGGTTGTCGCCGGGCAGTCCGAGGATGATCTCGACCGCCACGTGCGCCACCTCGCGCAGCTCGGCGAGCGTCGATTCGAAGCGAGCCTCGTCGTACGAGCGCTCGACGTGGCTCAGCACCTGGTTGTCGAAGGACTGCAGGCCGACACCGACCAGCGGCTGGCGGACGCCGGCGAGGAAATCGATGTGCTCGCGGCGCACCTTCGCCGGGTAGACCTCGCAGATGAACGAGCGGGTGCTGAAGAAGCCGCTGCGCTCGGCCGCCTCGCGCAGGTTGCGGAACGCGTGCTGGTTCAGGTTCAGGCCTGCATCCACCTCGAGCGCACCCGCCACGTCGTGGCGCGCCATGCCCTCGAACTCACGGCACAGCGCCTCCACTGCGCGCACACGCTTGGGCGATTCCAGCGTGCCCCATTCGCAGAACGAGCAGGTGAAGGTACAGCCGCGGTAGGTCTGCAGCACACCGAGGCCGCCCTTGGGCGCGAGGTCCATCGCGTAAGGCGACGGCAGCTCGTCCAGGTCACCGAGCGGCCGGCCGGCGGTCTCGATCCAGCCGCCTTCGGCCGGAAGCGCGAGTCCGGCGAGCGTCATCAGCGCGGCACTCGTGCGCTCGGGCAGCGCGATGATCTCGCGAAACGCATGCTCGCCTTCGTTGATCACGAGCGCGTCGACCCAGCGCGCGGCGGCGCGATACGGCGGCAGGCTCATCATGCTGGGCCGCGCGGAAGGGCCGCCGAACACGATCAGCCTGCCGGGATCGTCTTCCTTCAGGCGGCGCGCGACTTCGATGAAATAGGGGAAGGACCAGAGGTAGGCTGAAACGCCGACCACATCGGGATCGAACGCGACGACTTCCTGGACCAGCGCGTCGACCGAGCCGGTGACGAGGTCCCAGGTGCGCAGTTCCAGCTCCTCAAGCGCGGAGGCGCGCAGCATCGCCTCGACCATGCGCATGCCGTGGTTGGAGATGAACTGCGGCATGGCGCGATCGCGATCGGGGTAGCGCGCGAGCAGCGCCACGCGCCTGCCGCGCCGGCGCGGCGCGTGAGACGTGCGCAGCAGCTTTACTGGCGCTTCGGGAAGAACCACCAGTACGCTCCAGCCTTGCCGCCCGCGGCGCGCACCTCCTCGGTGATCCAGGCGCGCATCTCGCTGAGGTCGTGCTCGCTCCAGCCGGCGCACGAGGTCAGGCGCAGGGTGAGCGGATCGTAACGCACCTGCCATTCCGGCTTGCTGCGCGTCATCAGGGCGTCCGGCAGCACGAGGCAGCCGTAAGCGCGCACGTTGACCGGCATCGAGCGCGCCGTCTCGAGCGTGCGCCGGAATCCCTCGGGCGTGTCGCCGGGCAGGCCGAAGATGATCTGCAGCTCGGTGCGCGCCACATCGGCGACCTGCCGCACCATGGTTTCGAGCTTGCGTTCATCGAAATACCGGTCCAGGCCTTTCAAGACCTCCGGGTCGGTCGATTGCAGGCCGATGCCGAGATAACCGGTTTGCACGGATTTAAGGAACTCCAGATGCTCCTCGCGCAGCATGGATGGATAGATCTCGGCCCATAGAGCGGCCGACTTGAAGAAGCCGACGCGCGACTCGGCCTCGCGCAGGTTGCGGAACGCCCGAGGATTGAGATTGAGCCCGGCGTCCACCAGGAACACCGCGGGGGCGCGCTGCCGCGCATAGGCCTCGAGCTCCCGCGTGATGTAGTCGGTGGAGAAGACCGCCTTGGACTTGTTGCTCGAGCCCCATTCGCAGAACGCGCAGGAGAATGGGCAGCCGCGGTACGTTTCCAGATAGGCGACGCGGTCGGGCTGCATCGCGCCGAGCTGATAGGGCGAGGCGATCGCGTCCAGGTCGGCGAGCGGCGGGCGCGGCGCGGTGCGCCACCATCCCGCGGCCGCCGGCAGGTCGAGCCCGGGCACCGATTCGAACGCAGCGCGCGAGAACTCCGGCAGCCGTGCGATCTCGCGGAACACTTCCTCGCCCTCGGCTGCGACGATCGCGTCGACGTAGCGGCGCGCGGGCGCGTACGGCGCGAGATCGAACAGCGCCGGGCGCGCGGAGGGGCCGCCGAACACGATCGGCCGCTCGGGGCGCCGCTGCTTCAGGCGGCGCGCCACTTCGACCAGGCAGGGCGTCGACCAGACATAGATCGACATGCCGATGAGATCAGGGTCGAAGCGCTCGATCGCCGCGACGTACCCCTCGACGTCCGGGCGCTCGGCCTCGATCAGCGCGACCTGCGTGTCCTTCAACGCCGGATCGGCCATGACGGCCGCGAGGATGCGGCGTACGCCGTAGCTTGGCAGCTCCATGGCGCCGTGCTCGTTGGCGTCGGCGGTAGGAGTCATGCAGACGAGGGCGATGCGCTTCGCGCTCATGGCGCCACCTTGTCGAAGCGAAGGTACAGGTATTGGAGATGGCCGTGCGCGTGCAGACACTCCAGCATCAGCGTGGCGTTCGCGAGGACATCGCCCGGGTCGTGCCGCGCGCGCTGCGTTGGAGTGGTAAAGCGATGGCTGGGGAGCGTGTTCGCCGTGGCGTCGCGCCACTCGGTGCACTGCAATCCCACCGCGGCGGCGAGCGCGCGATGATCGGCGTCGCGGCTCCACAGATCGGGCCACGGGCCGAAGCCGGCATCGATCGCTTGCGTGATGCGAGCTTCCAGCTCACGCGCGGCCGGCGAAACCAGGACATCGCTCGCGACCAGCACGCCGCCCGCGCGCAGCACCCGCGCCGCCTCGGCGAAGAACGCGCGACGCGAGGTGAAGTGGAACATCGCCTCGATGCAAAGCACCCGCTCGAAGCTGGCGGCGCCAAAGGGGAGGCTGCAGGCGTCGCCCTCCTGCCAGGAAAGCCGGTTGCCGTTCGTAGCCTCGATGCCGCGGCACAGCGCGAGCTGTCGCGCATCGATGTTCAGGCCGGTGAGCGTCATGCCGCTCATGCGGCGGTTGATGGTCTCGAGCGTTGCGCCGAGGCCGCAGCCGACATCGAGCACACGCTGTCCCGGCTGCAGATTGGCCATCTCCAGAAGGATGTCATCCATCCGAGCCTGCGCATGCCCGAACTCCGCGCGCTCGCCGCCCGCAGCCTGCGGCCGATCCCAGTGGCCGAGATGCACCGAGCGTCCGGCGTGACCGCGGCGGAACGCTTCGAGCAAGGGGTCGAAATACGCCGGCACTCTCATCCCCAGCAATACGTCGCCGCGCGCGCCCGGGCCCGCGCCATGAAGCTGCAGGCAGTCCAGCGCTTGCGGGCGCCGTGTACCGGTGTCAGGCGGTGCAGATAGCGCCCGGAATCGAGCACGATGAGCGTGCCCGCCGGCAGGCTGAAGCTGACCGACTCGAGCAGGGCGACGTCAGGGCGCACGCTTACGCTGTCGTCGCTCAGCAGCCGCGCGTCCTCCGGCTCGACGCAGAGATCGAACACTTCGAGCGCGCCGCCCGCTTGCGGCTCGGCCAGCACGAGAACGAAAGACATCATGTTGAGCTCGACCAGCGTGCGCAGGTGCCGGTACGACGGGCGCAGCCGCTGCTCGTTGTCGAAATGCGCCGGCAGGTAACCGCTCTCGGCATGGGCGCGCACGGTGGTGAACATGTACTGCGTGCCCGGCATGGGCCCGGGTGCGCTCACGAAGGGCCGCCCGCCGTCGAGGCGCGCGAGCAGCTCGCCGACGCGCGTGGCGATGCCGAGGCCGGGCGGAAACAGATCCTCGAGCTGCGCGTGGAAGCGAGCGGCCTCCTCGAAGTAGCCCGGCAGGCGCGCATCGCTCAGGTTCAGGTTGCGGCCGTAGAACCACGAGCGAAACTTCTCGGGAAACCAGGTCTGCAGGAACGCGGGGTCGTTGCACTCCAGGCGTGCGACGATCCCCTCGAGCACCTCGCGCGGATAGACGTGGTGGACGATGAGCGCCTGCAATTCCCCGGCGCGCAGCTGCTCGAACGCGTCGGCGTGCGCACCGGCCTCGGCGGCGTCGAGCTCGGTGGTGCGCAGGAACCCGGCCAGCGCCTGCGTTGCGCCGGCACACATGCCGGGTCGCCAGCTCACCGTGCGGCGTGCAGGCGCCGAGCCGCTGGACGGCCGTGCGTTCATCTCCCTTGATTCCCTCCCCAAGCAGTGAGTCTACCCTTGATTCGTAAAGCAAAGAGCCCGTGGGACATCCAAAACCGGCGATTTGTCGTTAAAGAAATCTGATCCGCCTCCTTACCCAATACGAAAAGAAGGGCGGCGGCTATCCAGCCACGGGCGCAGCCGCGAGCGGCGACAAGTTGACGTTCCGGATGGGAAGGCTCGTGGCGCACTGCGCACGCTGCGATGGCAGCGAGTTCGTGCCCGCTGCAACCTGATCGCGCAGTTCGCCCGGGATGCCGTGAATCAGTCGCGTGCGTCCACGGCTGCGCGCGCCAAACGCCAGGCGGCGCTCGCCGAGATGAGCGCGAAGCGGCGCGCGCTCAAGCATGATTGAGCTCGTATTTGCTGCGCCAAGCGGCCCGACGCTGACGAAAGGTTCGCCGACCGCTCCATCGGCGACGTGGAAGCGGCGCCGTGGTAGAGGCCGCGCGATCAGTCCCAGGAGAAGCGGTAGAACAGCCCGCCGCCGCTCGAGGTGCCGGTCTCGGCGCGCAGCGACCAGCGGCGCGAGAGCGAATAGTCCATCTTGACGAGGCTCGAGGTGACCGAGCCGAGGCCTTGCTCGTAGCTGAGATACAGCTTGTCGGAGACGCGCTTGCCGACGGCGAGCACGCGGTCCTGCAACTCGCCCGTGCCGCGGAACGACACTTCGTCGAGACCGAAGCTTTGCGCGAGGCGACGGTCGAGCGGCATGCTGTTGCCGCGCGCAAGCAGCGCGCCGGCGGCGGCCTGCAGGAGCCCCAGGTCCGCTTTGTTCGCATCGGTGGGCGCGCGCCCGAGCACCAGCCAGGAGAGGCGGTCGCCTTCCGAGACCTGCGGCTGCGACACGATCTGCACGATCGGCGCGCGCATCGTGCCGGAGAGCTGCACGCCCGCCTCGACCGCCTGGTTGCGCCGCCACGCCGTGACCTGCAGCGCCGGGTTGTCGAGCGGGCCGTCGAAGATCAGCACGCCGGGATCGACCTGCAGCTTCTGGCCGTAGGCGTAGAAGATGGCATTGAGGGTGGTGAGCTTGCCGTAGGCGCGCAGCTCCCCTTCCTTCGACGTCACGAGGTTGATGCGCCCGGTGAGCTTGCCCTCGAGGCCCTGCACGCGCACCGAAAGATTGGACCCGAGATCGAGATCGACGTTGAGGTCGAGCGGCAGCGGCGTACGGTCCTCGGGCGATGCGCGCGCCGCGCCCGAGACCACGACGTCCTCGCCGAGCTTCGGGATGCGCTCGCGCTCGAACTCGAAGTGGCCGCGCTCGGCGCGCAGCTCCCCCGAGAGCGCGAAGCGCTTGCCGTCGAAGCCCGCCTCGCCCTCGCCGGAAGCGATGAGGCGCAGGTCGGGCCGCTCGAGCACGCCGAAGTTCTTTGCCTGCCAGGTGAGCTTGGCGTTGCCGTCGGCAAAGCGCAGCGGCAGTGAGCCGGTGGCGTCGAAATTACCGTCGCCCGCCTGGACGGTGAAGCGCTCGACCTGCAACCGGTCGCCCGCGAGCTTCGCGCGCAGCTCGCCGTTCTTGAGATAGACGCCGTACGGCGGGTATTCGAAGGCAAGCGCGTCGCCGCGCAGCGTGCCGGAGAAGACCGGCGCACCGAGCGTGCCGCTCGCTTCCAGGTCGGCGCTGATGCGGCCGTCGAAGCGCGCATCCGCGAGCACCGGCTGCACCAGCGCGCGCGTGCGCGAGAGCTCGAGCTGCCCCTGCACGAGGAGCGACGAGCCGGGGCCGAGGCCGAGCACCCCGGCCTTCGCATCGCGCCCGATCTGCCCGCCGGCCGCGGCGCTGATGTAGCGCGAAGTGAAATCGAGCCGTGCGCCGACGCCCGCGTCGGTGAAGCGCGCATCGAGCGTCACGCCGCTCACGCCGAGCTCGACCGCGCGATCACCGAGGATCGTGAGGTCGCCACTCGCGCGACGCACGCGCAGCGTGCCATCGAGCGCCGGCGCGGCGCCGATCGACCACTGGCCGTCGAGCAGCATGCTCGCGCGCAGCTCGCCGGTAAGCCCGGCGGCGGCGATCAGCCACTGCGCAGGCAGGCCGGCGAATTCGCCGCTCGAGGCGAGGCGCTCGCGCGACCAGGTGAGCTCGCGTACCAGGAGCCGGCCGTCGCCGATCGCGGCCTCGAGCCGCCCGAGCTCGACCCTCGAGCGCGACAGCTTGAGCGGCGTGGCCGCGCGCAGCGTGAATCCCACCACGCCCG
>Ga0137397_10003132_pt1 | contig 11525 bp, 9 predicted proteins | sample czorhiz116metaG_FD_106658 | JGI IMG/M metagenome (GOLD analysis project Ga0137397, IMG submission 106658) | Vadose zone soil microbial communities from Angelo Coast Range Reserve, California, USA - czorhiz1.16 metaG | ecosystem: Environmental > Terrestrial > Soil > Vadose zone | place: USA... | reverse complement strand
GGGATAAGAAGGAAACCGAACGCCTGGAAAACTGCGGGATGATCGTCAAGGAAGTGATGGATATTCCCGATAACATCCCCGAAGACCTTATTAATAAAGCGGAATGCATCATCGTCTATCCGTCCGTGCTCAAGGCTGCCTTTGTTATCGGCGGCAGCTACGGCCGCGGGGCGATGACGTGCCGCTCCGGTGAGCATTTCACCGGCCCTTGGAGCGCTCCCACGATGATGGCACTGGAAGGCGGCAGCGTTGGCTTGCAGCTCGGTGGCCAGGCCACGGATTTCGTCCTGCTGGTCATGAATCCGCGCGGAGCCCGCTCCATCTTGAGCAGCAAGGTAAAGCTTGGCGCTGATGCTTCGGCAGCCGCGGGTCCAAAGGGACGCACCGCGAACGCATCGACCGACGTGACGATGCGCGCCGAAGTCTTGAGCTATTCCCGCAACCGCGGCCTCTTCGCCGGCCTCTCACTGGAGGGCTCGACGGTTCGCCCTGACAATGACGCCAATGAGCGCATCTATGGCAAGAAGGTCGAAGCAGAATCCATCGTGTTCAAGGGTGCTGTCGCCGTTCCTCCGGCCGCACAAAAAATGATCGCGTATTTAAACCAGAAGTCTCCGAAGAACACCTCGGACCCCGATTCCCTCAAATAGGAACTCCAAACCTACGGCCTCTCGGGACACCCCGGCTCAAGCCGGGGTGTTTTAGTTTGTATCTCCCCGCAACGCCTCCGGCGATTTTTCCCTGCTAGCCCAGGAGAAAAAGTCCTTGACATCTGATCCGATATGACTTATAGTCATTTATGAGCGTTGGTCACTATGACCCGTCAATCAAAATCTATCCCCCGCGACAAACCAGAGGCGTCAACCTCCCCCTCCGACCGTCGCCAGCGTCGGAGCGCGGATATCCGCGAGCGTCTTTTTCGCGCCTCCCTTGATCTTTTCGCCCAGAAAGGATTCGCCGAGACGACTGTCGAGGACATCACCGAGTCTGCTGACGTCGGTAAAGGCACCTTTTTCAATTACTTCCCGAGCAAGGACCACATCCTGCTGGCTTTCGGAGAAATGCAACTCAGCAAGCTGGAAGCAACCATTGAGACGGCTCGCCGCACTGGCGAGCCCATGCCGGAATTCCTCGGTTCGCTCGGTCTCCGCATGACCCAGGAGCCCACTCGGAATCCCGCCATCATCCGTGCGCTTCTCCAGGGCTATCTTTCAACGACTCCGGTTCGTGAGGCCATGATGGACTTGCAAAAGCGCATGCATGCCCTGCTTAGCCAGATGATTCAGCTCGGTCAGGACCGTGGCGAAATCCGCAACGACCTCCCTGCCGCGGAGATCGCCCACGTTTTTCGCCAAACCATTTTCGGCACGCTTCTGATTTGGTCGCTTTACGCCGACGCGACTTTGCACTCTCGGATCGAAACTGCATTCAACTTGCTCTGGTCCGGCTTGGCGCCTCCCGGGACCTCGACGCCGCCGTTGACGGTCCCTTTCTTCACGTCAGGAGACTAGTTTTATGAGCCACAAGCGCATCCTGATTCTTCTCGCTGCCGCCGCCGTGCTGACCGCCACTGTGCTCTATGCCGGTTGGTTGCGCCGCGACACTGCCCTGCAAGGCTCCGGCACCGTCGAAGCTCGCAACATTCGCGTCGGCTCCAAGATCGGCGGCCGCATCGACAAAGTTTTGGTCCGCGAAGGTGATTCCGTTCGACCAGGCCAAGTTCTGATTACCTTCGACGACCATGAATTGCGGGCCGCGCTCCAACAATCCCGTGCCAGCGCTGAAAAATCCCGGCGCGGCTATCGTCCCGAGGAAATCGCGGAAGCACGCGCCGTCGCGGCTCAGTCCAAGGCCGAGTACGAGTTAAAAAAGAACGGCTATCGCTCGGAAGACATCGCCACCGCGCAAGCCGATCTTGACCGAGCGAAGGCCGACGAAATCCGCACGCATCTTGACTTTGACCGTTACGCCGCACTCGCAAAAAAAGATCTCGTCTCCAAGCAGCAACTCGATACCGCCGAGGCCAATTGGAAAGTCGCCGCCGCCCAGCAACAGAGCGCCCGGCACAAGCTCGATGAACTCCAGCGCGGCTACCGTCCCGAGGAAATTGCCTCCGCCGAAGCGCACTACCATCAGGCACAGGCCAACCTGGAAAAACTCGAGCGCGGCAACCGTCGCGAAGACGTCGACCTCGCCAAAGCAGCCTACGCTTATGACGAAGCGCGTTTCCGAGAGCGCCAAGTCACCGCTCCCTCCGCCGCCATCGTCGAGGTTCTAGACGTTCGCCCCGGCGACCTCATCGCGCCCAATACGCCCGTCGCGACTCTTCTTGAAAAGGATCAGATCTACGTTCGCATCTACATTCCCGAAACCGAAATCGGCCGCGTCAAGCTTGGCCAAAAAGCCGAAGTTCGCGTCGATTCTTTTCCGAACACCGCTTTCGATGGCCTCGTCGAACAGATCAACCAGCAGGCCGAATTCCTGCCGCGCAATGTTCAGACCCGCGAAGAGCGCGTCCACCAGGTCATTGGCATAAAAATTCGCATCAATGATCCCGCCGGTCGTGTCCTAGCCGGCATGGCCGCGGATGTGAAACTGAAAGCCCAAAGCTGAGGCCATGGCGACGCACCCGCAACCCCTCTCGCAAGCCGCCATCTCCGCCGAACATCTCGTGCGGCGCTTCGGCAACTTCACCGCCGTGAACGACGTGAGCTTCCGAGTCGAAAAAGGCGAAATCTTTGGTTTCCTCGGCCCCAACGGCAGCGGAAAGACCACCGTCATCAAAATGCTGACCGGACTTTTGCCGCTCAGCGGAGGATCGGCCTGGGTCGAAGGTCTGGACGTGCGGACCGAATCGGAAGCCGTGCGCGAGCGCATCGGCTACATGTCGCAAAACTTCAGCCTCTACTACGATCTTACCGTCGCGGAAAACTTGCAGTTCTACGGCCGTATCTACAGCCTGGAACCCGCGCGCCTAAAGCGCCGCATGGACGAAATTGTCCAGCTCAACAGCCTGGCACCCTATCTGAATCGCCTGGCCGCGCAACTTTCCGGCGGCTGGAAGCAGCGCCTCGCCCTCGGCTGCGCCATGCTCCATGAGCCGACACTCCTCTTTCTCGACGAGCCCACCGCGGGCATCGATCCCGTCGCGCGCCGCCAGCTCTGGGATCTTCTCTTCGAGCTTTCCGGCCATGGCATCACGTTTTTTGTCACCACTCATTACATGGACGAAGCTGAGCGCTGCAGCCACGTCGCTTACATTTATTACGGCAAGCTCATCGCCGACGGCACACCCAAGTCGCTTAGAGAGCTTCCTGACGTTCAGCCACCGGGCACCCGGCGCGTTGAAATCACCACGCCGGAAGTTACACGCGCGCTCCGCTTCGCGCGTCACCTCCCGGGCATTCTCAGCGCCACCATTTTCGGCCAATCCATCCATGCGCTCATCGAAGACCATTTCAATCTCGACGATCTTCGCGAACAGCTTATGAAAAACGGCATCGCCGTCACCGAAATTCGTCCGCTTGCTCCCAGCCTCGAAGACGTCTTCGTCGAGCTCACTTACAAGCATCAAGCGCTCCTGGAGGCCGCCCGTGCGTAACTTCTTTCGCGGTTTCGGCGCTGTCTTTTACAAAGAGGTCCTGCATGTCCGCCGCGACCCCGCGACTCTTTTTTTCTCTCTCGTCATTCCGCTGCTGCAAATGGTTGTGCTTGGTTTCGGCATTGACACCAACATCCGCCAGATCAATACCGTCGTCCTGAATGCCGACGGCCGCCGCGAAAGCCGCGAGCTGATCGACCGCTTGAAAAACTCCGACACCTTTCATTTCATCCGTTACGTCCAAAACGACCGCGATCTCAACGACGCCATCATTGCCGGAAAGGCCCGCGTCGGAATCAAGATTCCCGTGGATTATTCTGACCGCCTTCTCCACAACATGAGCGCCCAGGTCCTCGTCCTCATCGACGGCTCGGACTCCTCGGTCGCCGGCCAGGCCATCAACGTGACCACCGCCATCGGCCTCGACGAATCGCTCCGCCGCGTTCTTCAGGATCGTTCCACTTTTGCGGTCGATATCCGCCCCAAGCTGCTCTTCAACCCGGACTCCCGTTCCCCGAATTTCCTCTTGCCCGGCTTGACCGCTATTCTCCTGCTGAACGTCACCACATTCCTCACCGCTTTCTCTATCGTCCGCGAGAAGGAACGCGGCACGCTCGAACAGCTTTTCGTCACGCCGGTCCGCCCCATGGGCCTCCTTTTCGGCAAGCTCCTTCCCTATCTGGCCATCGGTTTTGCCGAGCTCTGTCTGATTCTCACCTTCATGCGCTTCGTCTTTCAGGTTCCCATTCACGGCAACGTCCTGGTTCTCGCGTTCCTTTCTCTCCCCTATCTTTTCGTTTCGCTTTCCATCGGCATTCTGGTCTCCAGCAAAGCCAACTCGCAATCCGAGGCCATCCAGCTCGCCTTTCTCACGTTTCTCCCCAGCATCTTCTTCTCCGGCTACATCTTTCCGCGCGAAACCATGCCCGTCGTCTTCTACGTCATCAGCTATTTCATTCCCGCCAGCTATTACATCAACATCACCCGCGGCATCATTTTGCGCGGCGCCGGCCTTTCTCATCTCTGGCTCGATGGCCTGGCCCTCTACGCCATGGGCTCCATTCTTCTTCTCATCGCCGCCCGCCGCTTCCAGAACAAAGTCATCATGGCGTGAGTTTTCGCCCCGTTAGCGGGTCTTTTTGAGGTAGCACACAAGTCGCTGATTCCCACTTCTCCGTTCGTGGTCAGTGGGGGCGAGATGTCCGGAAACCTACCGGGACTTAGCTCCTGGCTCTACGACGGAGCTCCGTAACCGACGCGGCATAAATACCAGCGTTCAGCATCGCAAGCGCGGCTAGCCATGCGTGTCCGGATTGTTCAAGCGAAGGTCAATCGTCTATATGCGGCCTGAAGGAAGCCGCTCGCCTCGATCACTCCTCATCGTCATCATCGTGATCGTCGTCGTCGATCGAGCGAAGGACATGGGAGAAGACCCACTGAGCCACGTGGCGCCCTTGCCTTCGCGCCTGCACGTCCGCAAAGCGGAAGTGGATCCCCTGGTAGATGCGGGCGTTAACCACATCCGCGGCGGCATCCGAGAAGCGGTTATAGGTGCGCGTCTGCTGAGGGGCTGCAGCGTTCGTGGTGGTTACCGTGAAGGTCTTTTTGTCAGTCCCGAAGAAGAGGGCAAGGACACGGGTTATGGCGCCCGTGACGTTGTTGGCGCCCGAGGTGTAGTCGGGATAGTTTGGCGTGTTGATCATCGGCTGCCAGTTCGGGTCGCCGGCCGTTTCTGGGTTCCCGTCATTGTCTCCCTCTTGAATGGCCGTGAGGGGTCGCCAGAAGACGAAGTGGAACTTGCTGTCCCAGGCAGTGATCCCGGCATCGCCCATGGCCAGGCCGGCCAGCGCGAAGATCCGCGCACTGTCACCGATGTCGGGCACGTGCAAGCCGACGATGTCCCTCAGTGCCCGGTTCCACAGCACGAGGAAGTTGGAGTTCCAGAACTTCGCGAGGTCGGCCTGCTCGGGAGTGCGGGTGCTATGGGGGTCGGCGGCGCCCAGGTCCTTGACCTCGTTATAGGCTGTCGCGTATCGCTCGCTTGTCAAGGTTGGCGGCGCCACCGGACGAAACTGGGAAGGACTCTTCAAGGTGAACGGAGTGACAGTCGCGAGCCACGGCGCGAGTGCTGCCGAGAGAGTTGGAGGTGGTCCGGGGAGGTATGAAGGCGTCGGGCGCCAGACGCCGGGATCGGTGCCGCCAGTGAAGGGTGGTGGATTCAGCGGAAAGCTCCCGTCATTGGCTCGCAGGGCGATGATACCGGCAGCAGCCTGCGCCCCCACTGCGACGCCGGTGTCGGTCTCCGCCAGACCATGCGCGGTCAGATAGTTGTGATAGGCGGTGTCGAGGGACGCCGTTTGGGCAGGGAAGCGGTTCACGAGCACATCGTGCGCGGCCTTGGCGGCTGCGGCCGCCGGCGAGCCCGACGCTCCCGGGATGTGCACGTGGTACGGTTTGAATCGGCCGTCGATCGCCTCGACAGCGTCATACACGGCAATCTGGACAGTCGCGTTGTCGAGGAAGCCCACTGCGCTGCCATGGGTGGGACCGCCGTTTACGATCGTTTGTACAGCGATCGCATTCCAATCCGTTACGGCGTCGGCTCGTACGACTGACGGCATAGCGAGGGGCATCGCTAAGCCAAGTATGAGTACACAAAATCTTTTCAGTAGTCGCATTTCTTGTCTCCTCTCGAGGCCGATAGGGATTCACCAAATTAGGGCAAAGTGAAGCAGGACGCTGTCAGAATGGAGGAAGGGACCCGGTAGGAAGACCAACAGCTCCGCACCTAGTCGCTCTGCCAGTTTGCAAAACGGACCATACGCCGCATTTCGAGCGAAGTAAAGTTGTTATTTGTAAAATGCCTGTCGCCCGGCATACCAGACTCACATTGCAGAGGCGCTCTAGTTCACCTAGTACTTCCGCCTGCCTGTTTTGTCTTTTATTGCCGCACCGCGTATTCTGCTGAACTGTCCTGACGTTCTCAGGAGATTCCGTGTCCTGCCCCATCTGCGAAAAGCGCAAAGCCGCTCGCTTCTGTCCCGCGAAGGGAGAAAAGATCTGCGCCGTTTGCTGCGGCACAGAGCGCGAAGTCTCCATCGACTGCCCCTCCGATTGCTCCTATCTCGTCGCGGCGCACCGTTACGAAAACGAGCACCGGCGCTCCTTGCCCGCGGACACGCCGTGGCTCGACGAAAAAATCCCCCAGGATATCGTCTACGCCCACCAGCAGCTCATGGCCGCGCTGGCCTTCTCCATCGCCAAGTTCTGCGGCGTCCAGCCCGCTGCCGTGGACGCTGACGTCCTCGCCGCCATCCAGGCCCTCACGCAGACCTACAAGACGCTGAGCTCCGGCATCATCTACGAAAAACCGCCGGACGCGCCGCTCCCGCGCGAACTCTACGCTGCATTGATGGCCCTTATTTCCGAACTCAAGAAGCAGCCAGCCGAACGCGCCAACTCAGCCGGCCTCAAGGACGCGGATCTTTTCTATCTGCTGGTTTTTCTCTACCGGATGGGTTTGCTGCGCACCAACGGCCGCCCCCGCTCGCGCCGCTTCATTGAATTCCTGCGTGGCCAATTCCCGCAATCCCCCGAACTCAAGCGCGAAGAATCTCGCATCATCGTCCCCTAGCAGGTTTTTTTGCGGCACAGCGACTCCTGGCTGGGCGTCTTCTTAGCCGCCTACCCTGCCGCGCATGACCGCGTAGGTTGCATCTGTTGCGCCACCAACGCCGCGTCCCAGCCCAGAGACAACTGAGAGCAAGGCGTCGTATGCTTCTTGTCCACCCACGGCCGCGACCGAAATCCATACTTCTCACGGATTCGCGCCACCCGTTCGCTGGCCGTCCGCCGGTATTTCTCAGGCGCATACCCGTTCTTCGCGTACCACTGTTCGTACTGCTTCGCCAGGCGCGGAAACTTCTCCCGCACAAACGGCAGGAACTGCTTCGCCGACGACGGCATCAAAAACAGCACTCCCGAGAAAAACCACTGCGCGCCCGCTTCTTTCGCGGCCGCCGCGACTGCCTCGAGCTCGCCCTCGCCGTCCGTAATCCCCGGCACCAACGGCGAAGCGGAGACACCGACAGCCAGCCCCGCTTCGTGCAATTCCTTCACAGCGGCGATTCGCAGATCCGGCCGCGGCGCCCGTGGCTCCAGCAATCGCGCCAGCTTCGGCCGCATCGTCGTCACCGTAATGTCTATCTGTAACGAGGACCGCGCCGCAATCTTCGTCAGCACGTCGATATCGCGCACGATCTGATTCGACTTCGTGATGATCGAAATACTCAGACCTTCGCGCTTCGCCAATTCCTCCAGGCACGCCCGCGTCACCCCGTGTTCCCGCTCAGCGGGTTGATACGGATCGGTCGCCGTCCCAATCGCGATATGATCCGGCTTTTCGCCGCCCGACCTCTCCGACGCATACGAGTACTTGCGCGAAATATCATGCGCCAGCAAAGGCGCGGCATCCTTCTTCACATAAATCTTTTTCTCGAACTCGGACCCGTCCAGTTCCATGTATTCGTGCGTGTACCGCGCGTAGCAATACTTGCAGGCAAACTCGCATCCTCGATAAGGATTGATCGTCCATTCGAACGGCACGCGGTCCGAATCGCACCGGTTTAGGATCGATTTCACCGGCAGCACAAAATACTCCGGCCGCTCCGCCGATTTTCTTTGCGTCTCCGCTGGCGGGGAGGATGCTGCGAGGCGGGCAATGCCAACCAGTCGCGCGCGAGCGCGTTCAAGGGGCGCCGCGGAATCAATTCGAACCGGACCTGATTCACGGTTTTGGGTTCCGTGCTGGTTCCTGGACGCTGGGGGGCAACCCGCCGTCGCCTGATTCGAATTGCTGCCGCGTTGGTCAACAGCCGGGGCAGGGCTACTGACCATCTTCATTGGGCTTATGGCATCAGGGCACTCAGGAAAGAGTCCTGCTGTGGTTGGTGAAGCGCGGCGGCGTCGAATCCGAAAACTCGGCGCCGATAGGGAGTGAACTGGAGACATAGCCCACCTCGAAGCACGCCGCAGTATTTCGCTTTTTGTTCGCTTAGTCAAGGACTATTTTCGCTTTTTCTTCATGCGGCTTCCCGCCCTCGCATTCTCCCTTTCCACCGTACCTCCATGGATACGGCGCCTCTTCGCGAAAGCTCGCAGACAATTGCCTCCCTTGCTGTCACAAGGTATTCTCAATGTCCGGGGGAAGCGTCGTCGGCATGCTTGGTAGATCCAAACACTTTCTGCTCGCGGCATCTGTGCTGCTTGCTGGCCTGCCAGCGCTCTCCCTCGGCCAGAATGCTCCGCCGGCAAAGAAGCTGCCTGCAGGTCCCGCCGCCCCGCAATCGACCCACTATCCCATTCTCCTCCTTGCTTTTGGCAACGATCCCAACTGGAGCCTGCGCATCGGCCTGAAAGGGCCGGAACGCTTGGATCGCCCAGGGTACCCGCCGATCCCTCTGGAGCCGGCCGAAGTAACCCATGAAGCCGGCGCCGACTCTTGGACCTATCACGCCAAGGATGCCGCTACCGGCGCGATCGTCGTCGTCCACCTCACGCGGGAAGCGTGTACCGACGCCACCAACGATACGCTGACTCCCGCGCCGCCCCCCTCGGGAAAATACTCCTTCCGCGCCTCCGTCGATCACGCCCAAATCGGCTCCTTAAAGGGCTGCGCCCGCGTCGCCGCCGAGATCTTCCCCAAGATTAACAATCAACCCGACGACGAGGAGGACGCTGACAAAAAAAAGCCACCCGCTCCAACCGTCACCAACTTCAATCCCTCCGTCGCCGTCGCTTACCTGAATTCAGCAAGCAGCGTTGTACTCAGCCGCGGCAAGACGAAGAAGATCGCGGCGCCAGCCGGCACCGAGCTGGCCCTCTCCCACGACGGCAAGAAGCTTCTTTACACGCGCTCCGATTCAAAGAGCAGCCCCGACCACACCATCGTTCTCTACGATTTTGACTCCGGCAAATCGCTGGATTTGGTGCAAGGTCTCGTGCGGCAAGCCTTCTGGTCGCCCGATGACGGCCGCGTCGCTTTTCTCAAAGCTCTGGATAACTCGTGGCAGGTGTGGTCTTTCCCCGCCACAATGCCCGAGGCCGCCGCAGTTTTTTCTCCGCAGTCCGTGAATTCTCTCCATGGCTGGGTCGACAGTCACACTGTTCTCGCCACGGACATGCAAGACGCCTTCTGGCTTAGCGAAGACAACCAGCCGCAATCCGTAGCGCTGAAAGATATCTACGGTGCCGCATTTCAAATCATGAGTTCAGATACAATCCGCGTGAATCCCGTCAATTCAGACTTGCTGTTGATTTCGGCCGCTTATTTGTCGGCGCCCGCCGGTGCTCCAGGTGGTTCCACGGGCTCGACCGCGGGTTTTTTCCTTTACGAAATGCGTGCGAAGCGCCGCGTAATTCTCTGCCCGCCTGAGCAGTCGGGCCGCGCTGCGGAATGGTCGCGCGACGGCCTTCAAATCTTTTTTTCCGGGAGCGATTCCTCGCATCGTCCAATCGTCTACCGAATTTTTTGGGACGCCACAGGGTTGCAGCGAGTTCTTACCGGCAGCAACTATGTAGTAGGGCAGTAGCCTACTCCCCCGAGGGTGCTGATAGGTTTTAGATCACCCTTGCCTGATACGCCGCAGTCGCTTTATTCGCCGCCTCTCACTACCATCTTGGCGTATACTGAGTTTTATGAGTACTGGTCCCACGCCCGCTCTCACGCAGGTGGGTATACTTGTCCTCGACGAAAATGCCCCGGGCGGAAGCGCGGTGAAGCAGATCCTGGACTCCGAGGGGTGGCGCGTACGCATCGTCCCCGACACCCAGATGCTCCTGGCCGAGCTGAAAACCGGGGAATGGTCTCTTGTAATCGCTGATGTGGCTCTGACCGGTGTCGACGGTCCCGCCTTCGTCACCCTGCGCGAGCTTGCCAGTGTCTCAGCGGCTGACGGTGGGCGCGTCCGCGTCCTGTATCTGATCCCGGAACTGGCCAGCGGCCAATACATTGTCCATCTGGAAGCCGCGCGCCTTCCCTACGTACTTCGTCCCTACCACCTTCACGACTTTCTCGAAAAAGTCAGCGATCTGCTCGTCGAAGTGAAGGCCATCGAGGGTCCCATCCGTCAGGTCCGCCATGAATTCGGCGCCCTGCGAAAGAAGAAGAAATTAGCCGCCCGTTCCAACTCCATGTTCGCCTCGCGCGACTCTTTTTCCTACACCGACGAGGAACTCGCCGAATACGAGAAACAGGAAGGCGAAGCCTCCAAGTCCAGGCGCAACAAGCCCCGCGTCAACCTCGGCGATCCCAACCGCTGAATGGGGCAAAGCAAGTTCCAAGTCTTAGTTCTTGAGCCCTTAGTTCTCAGTTCTCAGTTCTCAGTTGTTACTAGGCGGCCTCACATTCTAGTTTGTCCCTCTGCCTTTACCCGGTTCACCAGGCCGGCTCCTTCTTCCTGCTAAGAACTAAAAACTAACAACAAATAAGTTCCACCAGTGCAAGGAATGGTTCCCTCCCCGTTCTAATCCTGAGTCGTATCCCCGCTGGTTCGCTCTGACCGGGTCGGGGTTCACGCACAGGAGGCTTTCATGGAACGGTCGATTTTTGCCGCCCTGATCGGCGGTCTACTCGGTATCACCACTCTTGGGGGCTTGGCTTTCGTCGGCTCGGCACCGGGCTCCCCTGCCGCTCCCTCGTCTCGGCCTGAGGGCGATTGGCGGCTCCTCAATCCCGTCACCTACGAGAACATCTCCGTCTTCCCCGTCGTCAGCTCCTACAGCCAGGACACCAGTACCTTCCTCACCCTCGAGGAAGGTCTCGCCACCGGCAACGTGGCCGTCCATGAGCAAGGTTCCGAGAGCATGGTTCGCGGCCGCGATGGCCATCCCGTATATATTCCGCAGCCCGGTACCAGTGCTTCCG
>Ga0137397_10003131_pt1 | contig 11526 bp, 14 predicted proteins | sample czorhiz116metaG_FD_106658 | JGI IMG/M metagenome (GOLD analysis project Ga0137397, IMG submission 106658) | Vadose zone soil microbial communities from Angelo Coast Range Reserve, California, USA - czorhiz1.16 metaG | ecosystem: Environmental > Terrestrial > Soil > Vadose zone | place: USA... | reverse complement strand
TTGTGAGCTACCTCAATTCATTCGGTGTGATTGCATTCTGATGTTCCCAGCCATTCTCACCCTCCCAGATAATCTTCACCGGGATCGGGATTCTTCTTGGTGTGAGTCTCTCTCCGAGTTCCTAATCGCGGAACTGAGTGATAACAAATGCTCAGGCTGTGAGAGACGTTGCAGCGAGTCATAACACAATCATGCACCTTTTCGAGCGTATCCACCTTTTCCTCCAACGTCTGGGCTGTTACGTAGGGTTACCTTTGACGGAAAATTTGACCGAGTTGCTCGGGAAGATCATGGCGCAGTTACTCACCATCCTCGCACTTTCGACGAAGGCAATGACGGACAGGCGAATGAGTCAGTTGGATCATTCACTCTGCCTTCCCTTCTTGGCTGACTACGGCTCAGAGAAGTTTATGAAGAGGTTGGTGGGAAGGAAGGAGGTTGAAGACGCAGTTTCACAGCTGGACACGCTCACGAAAGAAGAGAATTTAATGATTTCGGCTCGGAACTTGGAGATTACACATCGCGTCGATGGGAAGGTTGAAACAACCAAGGTGCTTACCGAAGATATCGACGGCAATGTAAAGGCAACTAAGGTCCTCACCGAGGACGTCAATGACAATGTGAAGCTGATTGACCACCATGTGAAAGTGGTAACCGAGGAGCTTAAACGTTTGTCGTTTCCCTAACGTTGCCGTCCTGGACGTCGAAGCTGACACACCCTCGCAGGGAACCAGTTACAAGAAAAATTCCGAACATGGCTCTCTCCTCCAAATCCTTCCGTCAACCATAATACTGCTTGCGAAATTCAGCATTGCGGTACTGCGACGTGGTTTATTCAAGGGAGCACATTCCGAGAATGGAAGCAGAACGGTTCCCTCCTGTGGATTCGTGGCAATCGTACGCATTTCCCCACTTTCTATCTGTACGACTGTTAATCCTTTCACCAAAAATCGCAGCCGGAGCGGGAAAAAGTATTCTATGGTACGCGTTTTCCCATCTGTTTCCGTGATTGGGAGGTCACGTTCTCGATAAGCTCTGCCATAATTGAAGACATCCAGAACAAGCGAGAGGCCAGTTCTGCGTTGATCGCATATTATTACTTCGATTATAAGGACTCCTCAAAGCGTGACATCCGTGGCTTATTGTCGGCCCTTGTCTTCCAACTCGGTGGCGACTCTGACCGTTGCTGGGACGTTCTTTATGTACTGTACACCAAGTGTCGTAATGGCTCCGACCAGCCTAGTAATGCCGCCCTCACAAAATGTCTCTGGAACATGGTCGAATTGCCAGGACAAGTCCCTATTTTCATTATCTTGGATGCTCTAGATGAGTGTCCGAGTACAACCGAAACACCCTCCGCGCGAGATAAGGTGCTGGACTTCCTGGAGGATATTGTTGGATCGAGACATCCAAATCTATACATCTGTATTACAAGTCGGCCTGAGCAAGACATAAAAACTGTTCTTAACCCCCTGACATCGCCGTCGCGCCGCGTCTCCCTTCACGAAGAAATCGGTCAAAGAGAGGATATCCGCAGCTACCTCCACTCGTTCGTTCATACCGACAGGGCAATGCGGAAATGGAAAGAAGAGGATAAAGAACTTGTTATCAATACGCTTACCGAACGAGCCAATGGCATGTAAGGGTGTCTGATCATTTACGTAATCGTAATCGCTGATCGTCTCGGACAGGTTTCGCTGGGTGTTTTGCCAGCTGGACACGCTCCGTCGATGTATGCCGTCAAGCATTCGAAAGGCCCTTAACGAACTCCCCATCACCCTAGATGACACGTACGAACGGGCATTGCAAGGAATCCCCAAAGAGAAGCGACAACATGCGCATCGCCTTTTTCAGTGCTTGGTCGGGGCAATTCGACCCTTTCGCGTCGAAGAACTCGCAGAGATCTTCACGATCGACTTTAATCCGGGCGCGGTCTCTAACTTCATGGAAGGCTGGCGCCCCGAAAATCCTGAAGAGGCCGTACTTTCCACATGTTCAACTTTAATCTCCGTCATCGACGACAACGGTTCGAAGATCGTTCAATTCTCTCATTTTTCGGTGAAGGAATTCTTGACTTCTGCTCGCCTTCGGATGTCCGGGGTCGGGGACATCCGCCACTACCACATTCCCCTGGACGCAGCCCACACTGTTCTCGCGCGAGCTTGTCTCGCAGTGCTGTTGCAGTTGGACGGGAAAGTAGATTGGAAGCGCCTCAAGACATTCCCTCTGGTGTCATATGCCGTTCGGCATTGGATCGATCACACGAAGTACGAGGACGTGGCATCGCGGGTTCAAGGCGCCATACAAGGGTTATTCGACCCCAAGAAACCACATCTTTCAGCGGGGATTCCGATGCACAATGTGGCCCAGGAATGGCATCGACAATTCTTCTTTTCTAGTCCTACACATCACCCGTCGCCTCCCGGGGCAGCCACATTGTTCTATGCCGTGTTGTGTGGGTTCAGTGGGGTGGTCGACTACCTCATTGGCACGCACGCGCTGGATGTCAATGCCCATCATTCTTATTCCGGAGCACCGCTACATGTGGCATCGGGCCGCGGACACGCCAAAGTTGTCCATCTGCTACTTCAACGCAATGCCGATGTGAACGTTAGATGCACAAGCCATTACAATTGGACGCCGTTGCACTTTGCGTCATTTGTTGGACATGCGAAGGTCGTTCAGCTACTCCTGGAACACGGGGCCGACGTCAATGCACATTCCAAGGGCTACAATACCCCCCTCTGGCTTGCATCGGACAAAGGATATGTCGATGTTGTGCGGCTGTTGCTTGCGCACGGGGCGGACGTGCACGGTCGAGGCGAACTCCGTCAGACACCATTCCAAAGGGCTACAGCGAATCGACACGTCGAAGTCGCGCAGTTGTTGCTAGAACATGGCGCGGAAAAAGAATCAGTGAGCGTGGCAGGCGGATAACTACAAATGTTCTACCCTATGCATCGCTTTAGAGTCCACTTTATAAATACAACTCTTGAGTCTCTGACGTCGATTTCACTCATTTTAAGTGATTCCGCCATGAATTTGACTTCTGTACCACGAAAGAGACTGTTGCAGACACATTCTATGAAATGATTTTTTTCGCGGATTTCGTCTGTATGGACATCCTTAAAGTATGACCTGCCGTCTAATTATCATCGCTAGAGATAACTATCAGTCGATACGTACGTATCTCCGACCGCCTTTCCTAAACACAACGATACTCCCAGGGTCAAACGTGTAACTGAGCCAAATAGCTCCGTGTGCGACGCCGCGCACGCAGTCCCAGTCCCTTTCGTCGTGGTGAGTCATTGCGCTTGGCCTGTCGCCCTGTCGCAATTGACGCCCTCCATTGAAACTCCGCGTAACCACGAGCATTGCTGCTATGACATGACTCTACTGTATCCTCGCCAGTGCAGACACAAGTACTCCCTCCCTCTGCTCCAACGACTTCTCCCAGTCTTCACGCCGCGCCGTTCCCTCATGGACCCTGCCATCCAATTCTCCTCCGACAAAATCAAAGTGCTCGTTCACGAGCAATACGATAGTTCGGATCATCTCTCCCCTTCCACTGTTCCTGCCAACCCGCTCGACTTGTTCCGCCAATGGTTTACTTCAGTGCAGAGTACCGTCCATGAACCAGAGGCAATGGCTCTGTCAACGGTGTCGGCGGATGGTATTCCATCAACAAGGAACGTGCTCCTCAAGCAAGTCGACAATCGCGGCTTCGTCTTTTACACTAATTACAATTCTCGCAAATCTCGTGAGATGGACATAAACCCACACGTATCGCTCGCCCTCTACTGGCGCGAGGTTCATCGCCAGGTTCGGGTCGTCGGACGGGTTGAGAAAATCTCGCGGGAAGAAAGTGAAGCATATTTTCGCGGCCGTCCTTTGGGTAGTCGAATCGGTGCTTGGGCCAGCAACCAGAGCGCCGTGATCGCCGAGGGTGAGCTCGAGCAGCGGGTAAACCAGATCAAAGAAAAATTCGGGATAAAGGAGGGTGACGTCGAGGCCGATATTCCGCTCCCGGATTATTGGGGGGGTTGGAGGGTCATCCCCATGTGAGTTTTATTCGGGCTATCAGGCTCGTCCCGGTCATTGGCTTACGGTCCCGGTGCAGCGAGGTCGAATTTTGGGCTGGCAAACCTTCTCGGCTGCACGACCGTGTCCGATACCGTCACCCGCAGGGTTCACCGACCGACCAACCAGAATGGATAACAGAGCGGTTATCGCCCTGAACAGTCTGGGGTACTTAAGTCATGAAGGATTTTGTCCAGCCGGAGAAAAAGGCGGACACTGTTTAGCCCGGGGGTGTGCTACCAGTGTATACACTTTGTTTGTGTATTGTAACGGTCAATGAATGTCTTTCGCGTTTTGTCTTGTCCTTCTTGCGTTTTGCCACACATATTTCTTATTATCTTCTTGTTTTGTTTTGTATCCATGTGCGCATGCCTTTCCTTTGTACATAGAACTTGATAGAAGCGAGAACAACACCTCTGCGTGCCGGTGCCTACTAGACGCAGGCTTGACAGCGGCTGCGAGAGAAAGCGGAAAGGATGGTTCAACTGAGGCGTACAACAAACCTACTAGTGAACAAGTGACAGGTCAACGACTTCAAGCGGCGCATCTAGTCAGATTGTTGGGTTGTTGGGCACGCGTGCAACCTGGGCGTTCCAGAGATCAGGTCGGCGATGGAGTTAATATCACGGGGAAACCGAGTACAAGTAGTGAAGCTAGTGAAGCACAGTCGGAACTTGAATTCGGAGGCGGTGCTCAGCACCTTCAAATTGGCGACCCAGAGAAGGGTTGCCGAGTGGGAGTCCGATGGACGGACTCGAAAATGCGCCCCCCCATACTTTTCTTTACAAAGCTTCAGCGCTCAAGTTTTTTTTACATCCTCTCAACAACACGCGCGAGCGTGTTACACCTCCCATTCCCGACCAGAAACCCTGGTATCGGCATCTATTTTGAATTCTGCCAAAATGTCACGGTGGATGTATAGGTGCACAATTCTCGTAATGTTATATTCGTAGTAATCTCTCCTATTCCTTTTCTGCCCCACTGGTATGCTCTAACAGCAGTTGTGCGACCTCGCTATATCCCCTCGATGCGGCCACCTGGAATGCTGTACGATTGAATTGCCCCCTGGTGTGCACATCCGCGCCGTGCTCGAGCAGTATCTGCACAACCTCGAGACGTCCATGTCCGGATGCGAGAAGCAGAGGGGTGTTGCGGACCTTGGATTGCGCGTTGACGTCGGCCCCATATTGCAAGAGGAGCTTTACGACTTCCGCGTGTCCTTTTTTTGATGCCCAGTGCAATGGCGTCCACTTTACGCTCCCTCTGGCATTCACATCGGCGTTGTGCTGTAATAACAGGTGCAAAATTTCTGCTTGTCCATGAGATGATGCGTCATGGGATAGAAGTCCCCATGGATTGTATCGCGCGTTCACATCTGCTCCGCGGTCAAGCAAGAGCCGCATAACCTCCAGATGACCGCCGCTGTGTGCCGAACACAGGGGAGTCCTCTTGAGTTCGTTTGTCGCGTCCACGTCGGCCCCGTGATGGAGTAATAACCTTGCAGCGTCAAGGTGTCCCTCGTACGATGCCGCATGCAGCGGAGTTCCGTGATTGCCACACTTGGCATTGACGTCTTCTGCATGCGTAACGATGAGGTAGTTGAGCAGCGTATTGAATCCACATAACGCTGCGTAATACAACGCAGTTGCCTTGGGTGGCGTCGGGTATTTGGCAAGAACGCCAGTGGATTCCCGAACTTGACCTCCGTCCACATCGTGTATCCAAACCCATGCCGCAAGATAGGGTTTGCTCGGGTTGAATAGACGCTCCATCGCATCTTGGATCCGGAATGCTACGTCCCCGAACTTGGCATGATCGACCCAATGCTGGGCAGCGTAGAAGGCCAAAGGAAACGTCCTGAGGCGCTTCTTGTCCACCCTTTCGTCCAAATGCAGGAGCACCATGAGGCATGCCCGCGCGAGAACGGTATGGGCTGCATCCAAAGAAATGTGGTACTGACGGATGTGCTCTACATCGGTTGTCCGAAGACGATCAGAAGTCAGGAACTCTTTCACCGAAAAATGAGAGAACTGAACGATCTTCGAACCCTCCTTATCGATGATCGTGATCAATGTGGAACAAGCGGAGAGCACGGCCTCTTCCGGGTCTTCTGGTCGCCAGCCCTCTACGAGATTCGGCACAGCGTTCCGGTCATCAAACTCGATCGCGAGTATCTCCGCGAGTTCTTCGACACGAAGCGGGCGAATGGCTGCGACCAAGCACTGGAAGAGTCTATGGGCATGCTGCATTTTCTCTTTGGGGATCCCTTGTAATGCCCGTTCGTAAGTCTCGTCCAGTGTGGTCGGCAGTTCGTTCAGAGTCTCGCGAATGCTTGAGGGGAAGCATCGACGTAGGGTGTCCAGCTGGCAAAACACCCATCGAAACCTGTTCGATACTCTAAGCAAAAAAAGCTAGATACCAACCGTCACGGAAGTGCCTTACATCCCGTTGGCCCGGTTTGAGAGCGTACTGATGACGAGCTCTTTGTCCTCTCTTTTCCATCTCTGCATCACTCGGTCTTTGTGGACGAAAGAGCGTATATAACTATTGATATCTTCTCTTTGACCAGCTTCCTTATGAAGGGACACGCGGCATGATGCTGGTGTCAGGGGATTGAGAACAGTTCGTATGTCTTGCTCGGGACGACTTGTAATGCACATGTATAGGTTGGCATAATTCGATCCAGCCAGGTCCTCCACGAGGTCAAGGACCCTTTCGCGGGCAGACGGAGTGCCGATATCACTCGGGCATTCATCAAGTGCATCTGCGATGACAAAAATTGGGACTTGGCCAGGGATATCAAGCATGTTCTTGAGACATCGCGAGAGCGCGGCATTGCTGGGTTGTCTCGAGCCATCACCGTACGCTTTGTGAAGCTGAGAAAGAATCACCCAGCAATTGTCGGAGCAGTCGGCGAGTTGAAAGAGAAGGGAGGACAATAAGCCACGAACATCACGCTTGGCGGCGTCCTTGAAATCAAAATAATAGTAAGTGATCAAAGCCCTGTCCCCCTGCATTCGCTTGACGTCTTCGATAATGGAGGAGCTTGTGAACAGTGGGAATTCCCTTTACCAGAACATCTCTGAGACGACGTACCAGAGAATACTCTTACCCGAACCCGCTGCATACATGAGAAGAGATCAATCACAATCATATAGAACAGTGAACCAGCGTAGCTTACGATTGCCACATATCCATAAAAGAGAACCGTTCTGTTTCCAATCTTCAAATCTTGCGCCTTTGATGAACCACCTTGCAGTCCCATCGTGCTGAGTGTCGCATGCGAGGTTATGATTAATGGAAGGATCTGGAGGAGAGAGCCACTTCAAGAGTTTCTCTTGCAGCTGATTCCCTGTAAGTGGGTGTCAACTTCGGGAACTAACGATGGACATATCAGGAGGCAACGAACGTTTGAGCTCATCTGTTGCTGTTTTGGCATACAACAGGAAAAGCGATCGGTACGTACAAGCTGCATGTCAGAGAACACTGCGGCGCACCGTCCTTGGCGGCTCTTACATTGTTATCCATGCCGCGGGCGACCCACTTAATTGCCTTTACACTGTTATGAATGCCTTGGGTGAGCTCTCTTGTCGTTGTAACGTTGGAATCGACATGGTGTGCAACCTCCAGGTTCCTCGCCACTACCATTAAACACTCTTCCTTCGTAAGCATGTCCAACCGTAAGAGGGCCTCCTCAACCTCCCTCTTTCCCATCAACCACTTCAAAATCTGTTCTACGCCATAGTTAGCCAAGAAAGGGAGTATCAAACGCATTGAACCCACTCATTCGACCGTCCTTCATTGCCTTGGTCGAAAGCGCGAGGATGGAAAGTAGTTGTGCCATAATCTTTCCGAGCAACCCCGTCAACTCGTTGGTGAGTGAGACTCCAGTGTAGCTGCTCAGACGTTTGAGGAAGAAGTGGAGGCGTTCGAAAAGCCGGATGAGCGCAATACGGCTCGCCGCAACGTCCCTCACAGCCTGAAAATTTGGATATCACCCGGATGTGTAAAGACGAACTCAGTAACAGACTCACCCCGAGAAGAACTGCTATGCCAGTAAAGATCATCCTCGCAGGGAAGAATGGCTGAGAAATAGACGTCGGAGAAGGCACATAGAGAAAATGAACGAAGGGCTTACCAGTCCGATCCCATCGCTAAGAGTTGCTGAAACCGTAAACAAGACATGCACTGTGGGATCCAACCAAGCCATCAATTTCTCGTCACTTTGGCGACATTTACTGAAGGCCTGGGCTTGATTTCGAAGCAGTTTCGAGACAGTTTCTGGACTGCGGCAGGTGTCGAGCTGTGCTGCAAAGGGATGGGCATCCAGATCTTGTTCCGTCACACTCTGGTACTCCTTTAAGGCGGCTTTCAATATTGCAGTAAAGTTGTCTGTCGAGGGACAGATGGTTGGATTGCTCCCAGACATCGTGGATAGCAAGTGGATAGAGGGGGGATTGGGGGGAGGACAAGCATGAATGACGAGATGCCGAGTGAGGCATTTAAGCGCAGCTATGACAAATTATAGCTTTCTTCGCTGAATCAACATGGAAGCGCCAAGCTGGAGGAGCGAGAACAAACAACGCCACGTCTTTGGTGCCTACTAGATGCCCACGCGGCCGCGACTGTGAGACAGATTGGAGCGTAAAGGGTGCGAGACATACACATACTACGAGTGAGTTCGACTGTTAGTAAGCGCGTCGTAGGATCGTCTGTAAGAGATGAGCAGTCACAGTAACTTGAACTCAGTAATCGGCGCGCGCGTACACACGAGAACTGGGGGAGACGACGATTGCTACTGGGGATCACTGCATATACAAAGATTAACGTATCCCGAGCGAGCATCAGGTCGACGGGTCGTCGGGAGTATAACAAGTGGTGAGCGGGGCGTGAAAAGGTGTAATAACCAGGACGTGCTCGAAACGGTCTGCTGATCATGCGCATGTCCTAAATCCATATGGGTTGAAGCTTGGGGTATCTTATCTTGCCAAGCCAGGTCCCAGGAGGTGCTCGCGCGTTAGGTCCCGGAGCCACATTCGACAGTTTTCTGGAAAGAAACGATTATGACAGGGGCACAGCACCGAAAGAGAGAGAGAACCGAAAAAGAAAAAAGTAGCTCTTCCACGAGGTTTCCGGCCTTGCAAGTTGCGACTCGAGCCGAAGGTCGTCTGAGTCATCACGGTCTCCACAGGCTCCACTGGCACGGATCTACCGTGTAAACAGATAAAGTGACGGCTAGTTGGCTACACAAGTCAATGCTGTGGGTGGTGGTACTAGTTGTGGCGTCGGCTGCTGGGGCTGGGGCGTGCGGAACCGCAAAACTGGCGCATCTTTTCCCGTGCCCCGTGCCGGGCCAACTCCGTCGTCGTGTTCACTCAATTCACTGGGGTTGCTGTAATTTTTTTCTGTACAATTCTAGGAGTTGGCTGATGCGCCCGAACGAAAAAACACACACTCACAGCTACTGTGTCATGATCATTTCTAATCACTATCAGGAAAACGCAATCCCACCCTATGAAGTACTTGAGTCCTTGGCTGCTGTTCGTTGTTGATGATGATCCACACGTTTCCGGTGGTGTTGTTCCTGAACTGTGAGGGTGAGATCAAGCCGCTGTTTCGCGGTACTATTGATGGATCCCAAGATCCGACTCGGACGAGTACTGTATGTACCGTATGTACTGGACGGACCATTACTCCGCCTGTTCGCGGTAGAGTATGATATCGTGGAACACACTGTGCTGTACATGGAGGCGAAGACTACTAGATGGTTCAGGGATTTCAAATTCGACGATCAAGTGCCACTGGCCCACAGCCTAATAATCACCCGCAACCTGTGGTGCGTGCTTCTCTGCTTTGAGTCCTAGGACACAAACTGCTGTATTCGGTTGCGCGAATTATGCGGGCGTCGATCATCATCGCGTTTGTTTTTATGCCATCACGCCCACACACTGGCACTCGGGGATCGAATCCGCAGCAAGGGTCTGTCACCTGCCACCTGCCATCACCGTACAAGGGGGGGAGCCTCAGAGGTGGGGAAGGGACGAAATAAATAGTTATAGAAGCGAGCGTCCAGTGTTTTTCTCTAAAATACATACATCGCAAAAAAAAAAATGCTTCGAACAACGCAGCGAGGAGAAATTAATCATCATCCTTCGTATATAAATCTCTCTCGCACTCAAGCGTCGGCACCCGAGAGTCCTGCTCATTGCGACGACGGCCTCCCATTCCCCCAACTCAGAACCCAGATATCGGTAATCGGCAATCTACTGTAATCCTGTCAGAATGTGCTCGCCCAAGCCTCCAGATCAAAGTTTGTCGTTCGTGCATTTGTGATCCACTCGTGATTCTAAAACAATGAAAAAATAAATAAACAAAAAGCCAAAGTTCAGCACTTGATAGACCACGCACCAGAAGGTCCTTTGGCGTCCTTCGCTGATCCGGATCTTTAAACAGACAGCTGTACACAAAGTCCTCAGCGACTTTCGGGAAGCGGCCCTCCGGCGTGAGCTTAGGTGCCGGCTCATTGACGATATGCTGTAGTAGTTCCAGGATGCTCATTGTCATCCCACCGCCTTGAAGGCTCACGCCCTTACTTTTCCGTCGGTTGCGCTTCCTTTCCTTGGCATCATCTTTTTTCTTCTCCAGCGGCACCGGTCGTGATGGCGAGAGCGTACCCTCAAAGTCGGACAGGTCAGAGTCGTCGTCCGACGCAGACTCCGAGAACGGGAATCGACCAAGGGCAAGTTCGATCAGCGAGATCCCGAGGGACCATACGTCTGACTTGACCGTATACTGTGCGCCCTGTATCCGTTCGGGCTACAAGCCACGTTCCGACGTCAATATCATAATGAAATCAAAAGCACGGAAATGATACGTACGCTCATATAAGTCGATGTCCCGACGAAGGTATCTGCGATCGAATTGATGAGTTCTCCTGAAACACCAAAATCGCATATTTTGATTTGGCCCTTGGAGTTGCACAAAATGTTGGATGGCTTGATATCTGATGGTAGGTGAGATGGCCCGTCAATCACGTAATAAGAAACCAAGGTGACATACCGCGATGAATGATACGGTGAACGTCATAGAGATACGTGAGTCCTTCAAGCACGGCGTGTGCAACCTTGGCAACGACCTCGATGTCGATGGGGCCGATGCGTTTGTATATCCCATCAAGGGAACCCTTATCCATAAACTCCATGCAGATACAAATGTTCGGATCAGACAGGAAGGCACCGTAGAACGAAACGATGTGTCCCGAGTGACAGTCGTGCATGATGTGAAGCTCGCGCAGGATCTGCTTACGAACGGACGGCTTCGCACCGAGGAGAAGGTTCTGCCCAAGGAGCAAGGTGGGGGCGGGCAAATAAAATTGGGGGGGGGGGGGGGGGGGGGGGATGGGGCAGTGGGCAGTGGGCAGTGGGCAGTAGGCAGTGGGGAAGAAAG
>Ga0137397_10003130_pt1 | contig 11528 bp, 9 predicted proteins | sample czorhiz116metaG_FD_106658 | JGI IMG/M metagenome (GOLD analysis project Ga0137397, IMG submission 106658) | Vadose zone soil microbial communities from Angelo Coast Range Reserve, California, USA - czorhiz1.16 metaG | ecosystem: Environmental > Terrestrial > Soil > Vadose zone | place: USA... | reverse complement strand
CACGAAGTAATCAATCTCGGCGAATCCCGCACGGTCGAGCTGCGCGAGTTGATTTCGCTGTTGGAAAAAGAGCTGGGCGCGACCGCGAAGATAGATCGTCAACCTTTGCAACCCGGCGATGTGCCACAGACCTACGCCGACATTACAAAAGCGCGACGCTTACTTGATTACGATCCGCAGACTCAAATTGAAGAAGGTCTGCATCGATTCGTTGAATGGTTTCGAACACAGAGTTTGGGGAATTGACAGTTCTCGATGGAACTTTCGCGGCTCGGCGGACGCTCAACGCAGGAAGCCTGTATTTTCCAACGGTCGCAATCCGCACTGTGCGGCTGCAGAGCCGCGAAACTCCGCTCGCCAACCATGACCCTCGCTAGCCAATATGGGAGCGAGGTTCTAATGCTTTACAATGCGGGGGACCAACAGATAAAGCCAATGTCAATCACGACAAACATCATTGAGAAACCACTGCCGCGGGAGATGCAGCAACATACCTATGCGATCATGCGCCGGGTTGAGGAAACGCATTGGTGGTTTGCGGGGCGGCGGCGAATCATAAAGAGCTTTCTTGAACGCCTTTGTCGTGACGTTAAAGTGGAATCAGCCGGCAACGGCGGGCAGCCTCCGGTAAACATTCTTGATGTCGGTTGTGGCACGGGCGCCAACCTCGAAATGCTCTCGGAATTTGGTGAGGCGGAGGGAGTCGATATTTCGGGCGAAGCTTTGACTTTCTGCCGCGAACGCGGACTCGAAAACGTGAACCAGGGGGAGGCTGAGGCCTTGCCTTTTGAAGACAGTTCGTTCGACCTGGTGACAGGTCTCGATGTAGTAGAACATCTCGATGACGATCTCGCAGGTTTGAAGGAGATGCGACGCGTCCTGCGTCCCGGAGGGCACGTCGTCGTCTTTGTGCCGGCATTTATGTTTTTGTGGGGAGTTCAGGACGATATCAGTCACCACCGCCGGCGCTACACGATCGACCAGTTAAAACGAGTAATGCTTCAGTCCGGCTTTAGTGTTGAGCGCGCGAGCTATGTAAACATCAGCTTCTTTGCCCCGATACTTCTTGGCAGGCTTTTGATGCGCGCCCTCCGCATTCGTCCTGAATCCGAAAACAATATTACGATAGGATTTCTCAATGGCCTGCTGGGAAAACTCTTCGGCGCAGAGAGTTTGGCCCTGCGCTATTTGAACTTTCCTTTTGGTGTTTCGATCATATGCGTGGCTCGGAGAATCGATTAAGACACGCGCCCGTTTGGAGTTGTGCCTCCGGCGCGAATCGGCGCCAAGGTCCGTTATTTAAACAAGACACAGCGCGGATTAACGGAAAGAGAGTTCCGAAAGCGGTGAGTATCTGAAACCAGTGAAAATCTACGACGAAGAAGAAACTTTGGCAGACAACGCGCGGGTCCAGTTGATCGGTGAAAGGCCAGAGATCTCGGTTTTCCTGCCGGTTTACAACGAAGAACAAAACCTGCTGCCGCTCCACGAAAAACTTGATGAAGCGTTAACCACCCTGGGCCGCTCAGCCGAAATAATTTACGTCGACGATGGATCGACCGACGGTAGCCTGAAGGTTTTGCGCCAGTTGGCAGAGCTCGACGCCCGCGTGCGAGTGGTTGCCTTGAAGCGTAACTATGGTCAAACAGCGGCGATGGCAGCGGGTATCGACGCAGCACAGGGCGAAGTTCTTATTCCGATGGACGCTGACATGCAAAACGATCCCGCAGACATTGTGCGGCTGCTTGAGAAACTTGAGGAAGGTTATGACGTGGTTTCCGGTTGGCGCAAGAACCGGCGAGATAAGCTGATCACGCGCAAGATTCCCTCGATGCTAGCCAATCGTCTGATCTCCTGGATCGGTGGCGTGCCCCTGCATGATTACGGCTGCTCGTTGAAGGCCTATCGCCGAGACTCGATCAAAGATGTTCGTCTTTACGGAGAGATGCATCGTTTCATTCCTATCTATGCATCCTGGGCCGGCGCGCGAGTGGCCGAGATACCGGTGGAGCACCATGCGCGGACAATGGGGCAATCGAAATACGGACTGTCTCGAACGATCAAAGTTGTCTTCGATCTCATGACGATCAAGTTCATGGCGTCATATCAAACCAAGCCTCTTTATATCTTTGGGACCGCGGGGCTGCTGACGTTTGCTGTTGCTCTCCTTTCTACGCTGCTTGCGTTTTTGATGAAGTTTGCCTCCTGGCCTCATCATGCGGACCTGGTTCAGACTCCCTTGCCCGTTATGGCCATGGTCTCGCTGGTTTTGGGGATCCAGTTTTTTCTGATGGGCCTTTTGGCTGAGATGCTTGTGCGCACGTATCACGAGTCGCAGGCAAAATCGATCTACGAAGTCCGCGAAAGGATCGGATGGGGCAAGGAGTAATGAGTGCTGAGTTCTGAGTGCTGAGTGCTGAGTAAAAGCAAGATTTGTCGTACTCAGAAACGTAGAACTCCTAGAACTCAGTACTCAGAACTCAGTACTCAGAACTCAGTACTCAGAACTCAGTACTCAGAACTCAGTACTCAGAACTCAGGACTCAGCACTAATCACTGTATCTTATGTGTGGAATAACCGGTTGGGCCAATCTTGACACGCGTGCCCCTCAGCCTGAGGGCGCGCGAGAACTCCTGCACTCGATGTGCGAGCGAATGGTCCACCGTGGCCCTGATTCTGAAGGTCTGATGGTTTCCGGGAGCGTCGCCCTGGGAATGCGGCGTCTGGCAATCATCGATCTCGTAACCGGCGAACAACCAGCATTCAACGAAGACAAGAGCGTCGCCGTCATCCTCAACGGCGAGATCTACAACTACCGCGAACTTCGCCTGGATCTGGAAAAGCATGGACACTCATTCAGAAGCATGTCCGATACTGAAGTGCTCCCGCATCTCTATGAAGAGTATGGGGAGGAGATGGTCAAGTATTTAAACGGAATGTTTGCGTTCGCGCTGTGGGACTCGAACCGGCGAAAGCTTTTTCTCGCGCGTGACCGTTTTGGTGAAAAGCCGCTCTACTGGGGGATTTTTGACAAAACCTTGCTTTTTGCTTCCGAACCGAAGGTCCTGCTGGCTCATCCTTCAGTTAAAAGCTCACTGAATCTGCAGGCGCTGCGCCAGTATCTTTCCTTCGATTACGTTCCCGCTCCGCTTTCGATTTATGAGGGCATCAACAAACTACCAGCGGCCCACACCTTGGTGCTCCACGACGGCAAGGTTGAAACTCGGCGCTATTGGTCGCTTAGTTACAAAACCAGACAACCGCCTCCCTCTGAGGCTGAAGCCGCCGAGCATCTGCGCGAGTTGCTCGCCGATTCGGTGCGCATGCGTCTGGTATCAGACGTACCGCTGGGAGTGTTGCTTTCCGGCGGAGTTGATTCATCGACAATTGCGGCACTCGCTGTGCGCGCATCGTCAGAACCAGTGAAGACTTTTTCGATCTCCTTTGCGGAATCGTCCTTTGACGAATCGTTATATGCCCGGGCAGTCGCGAAGTTTCTCGGAACGGACCATCACGAAGAGCGCCTTAGCGCCAATCTCGCAGCCAATCTTGTGGGCGATATTGGGTCATGGATGGACGAGCCTTTCAGCGATGCGTCGCTGGTGCCTACTTATTTATTGTCTCGCTTCACGCGGCGGCATGTGACCGTAGCGCTTGGTGGCGATGGCGGCGATGAGCTCTTTGCCGGATATCCAATGTATCGCGGCCATCGCCTGGCGGATCTATATTCAAGAATTCCAGGTTTCGTGCGACGAGGAGTGGTGGAACCGTTGGTCCACTTGCTTCCGGTCAAGACGAAAAACCTTTCGCTTGACTACAAGGCGACGAGATTTATCGCTGGAACAAAATATGATCACGTTGCTCGGCATCACGTTTGGTTTGGTTCGTTTGCTCCGAATGAGCAGGAGGAGTTGTTGACGGCCGAAGTATTGGGCGAAACAGACGGCGACATTTACCGCGATGCCCGGCTGATGTCGGAAGAATGTGATTCCACCGATCTCGTGGAGCGTATGCAAAGTCTTGATACGCGGCTTTATCTTGCCGAAGACATCCTCACCAAAGTCGATCGCGCCAGCATGGCTGTATCACTCGAGGTCCGTGCCCCCTTCCTCGATCCGAGAGTGGCCGAGTTTGCCGCTTCGTTGCCATCAAATTACAAACTGAGAGGCCGTAAAACAAAATACATTTTGAAGCGGGCTGTTGAAGGTTTCGTTCCCCGCTTTGTGACAAGTAGAGGCAAGAAAGGTTTTGGAGTGCCGGTAGCGGAGTGGTTGAAAGGACTGCTGCGCCCCCTCGCAAGAGATCTTTTATCTCCCGAACGGGTGCGGAGGGCCGGAGTTTTCAACGCTGAATACGTCACGCGATTACAGGATGAGCACGAGCGGGGGGTGGCGAATCACCGCAAGCTGCTCTGGACGCTGCTGATGTTAAAACTCTGGCACGAAAGCTTCATCGAAACAGCCCGGCGAATTGAAACGTCAGTCAGCAGCAGTCAGTGAGAAGAGAAACTTCATAGGACCTATAGGACTTATCGGTCCTATACAATTCCCAATCCATGCACAATTCAATTGAGCAGGCATTCGCCGATCTTCTTCAGTGGTGCCGACTCCGCGAATTCGCCGGACACGATCCGTTCGATGCTTTGAATAGCCGCGTTTTGCAGGCAACTCCCCTCACGCAATCCCGAACAGCTCGATTGATCTCGACGCAACTCATCAAGCGATCGCCCTGGAATCTGCGTCCGCTCGCGCGTGTGCCTGGGCAAAAGAATTCGAAGGGAATTGCTCTGTTTGCCCTGGCGGCTTTGTCCCGCTACCGTTTGCAAAAAACCCCCGCAGGCGAGAAAGAAGCGCGCGAGTTGCTGGATGAGTTGTTGCGAATGCAAATCGTTGGATTCAGCGGAGCGGCGTGGGGCTATAACTTTGACTGGCAGAGCCGCAACTTCTTCGCGCCGCGAGGCACGCCCATGATTGTGCCCACCGCCTTTGCCGCCCGCGCCTTGCTCGATGCCTATGAAACATTCAACGACGCTAAATACCTGGAAACAGCTCGTAGCAGTTGCGAATTCGTTCTGAAGGATTTGAGACGCACTACTGATTCGGACGACCCCGAAGGCGAGCTTTGCTTTAGTTACTCCCCACTGGACGAAACCAAAATCTTTAACGCGAGTTTGTTCGCAGCCGAAACGTTAGCCTGCGTCGGAGTGCTGGCGGGCGAAAGTGACTTTAGCGGCGCGGCTAACGACCTGGCTATCCGTGCTGCCCGCTACGTCGTTCGCCGACAAAACGAAGACGGCTCATGGAGCTATGGGGCCGGGCCAGGTCAGCTATGGATTGACAGCTTCCACACTGCCTACGTGTTGCTTTCGCTCTCGAGAATCATGAAGTGTTTGCGCGCCGGTGAGATCGATCTAAAGCCGGCCTTGGAGCGCGGATACCGTTTCTGGCGCGAGCGCTTCTTTCTTGCGGACGGATGGCCGAAATACTACCATGACACGCTTTATCCGGCGGACTCGCATGCAGCAGCAACTGCGATCATCACGCTTATAGAATTGCAGGAATTAGATCGCGAAGCCTTGCCGCTAGCCGAAACAATTGCAGCCTGGACCATTCGCAATCTACGCGACAGCCAGGGCTTCTTTTATTATCAGCGCCGGCGCTTTTACACAGTCCGCACGCCTTTCATGCGCTGGACACAAGCCTGGGTGCTCTATGCGCTGGCCCGTTTGCTGGAAGAGAAGACTTCGTAACGCGAACAATAGTGTTCGTGCTGAAGTTTTGACATTCGCCTCCGGCGTGAAGACTACAACCCGGAGGGTTGCGAGAAAGTAGCCGGAGGTCGAAGCGTAGCGTAGACCTCCGGACAAGTGAATAATTCGTTCGCATCCCGAAGGGATGCCTCGACCGTTCTGGCACCCCTCAAGGGTGCTGAATAAATTCCCTGGCCCACCGGTGGTCTACGCTGCGCTTCGACCACCGGCTACTATCTTTCACACCTTTGGCGTGAGGACAACGCAAACTAACAGTTTGCGTTACGAAGAGAAGAGAAAATTAAAGTGCCAATAGCTTCAGATGTATCGCTAGGCAAAGACGTTCGTATCTTTCAGCCCGGGCTGGTAAACCTCTATGGCTGCACGATCGAAGCGGGAACGAAGATAGGAGCATTTGTCGAGATTCAAAAAAACGCTTCCGTCGGCGCGCGCTGCAAGGTTTCATCTCATACCTTTATCTGCGAAGGTGTCACTATTGAGGATGAAGTTTTCATTGGCCACGGCGTAATGTTCACAAACGATCCCTATCCTGGCGCCGTGAACGACGATGGCACTCTGCAAACCGATACCAATTGGACGGTAGTGCAAACGCGGGTCAAGCGGCGAGCAGCAATTGGTAGCAACGCCACGATTATGGCTGGCGTCACTATTGGCGAGCATGCCCTGGTGGGAGCAGGCGCTGTAGTCACACGAGACGTGGCAGACTATGCGATTGTTGCGGGCGTGCCCGCGCGCGTGATTGGCGACGCGAGGGACCGCAAATGAACCAGGCGAGCGAAATCGAAATGATTCCCATAGTAGATCTCAAGAAACAGTATGAGAGCATCAAGTCCGAAATTGATAGCGCGATCAAAGATGTAGTTGATAGTGGCCAATTCATCTTAGGCAAGCGAGTGGCAGACTTCGAAGCTGACTTTGCGACTTACTGTAAGTCGAAATATGCCCTGGGGGTGAATTCCGGCACCAGCGCTTTGCATCTCGCGCTTCTCGCGGCCGGCGTGGGACCAGGCGACGAAGTGATTACTGTTAGTTACACGTTCGTGGCGACGGCCGCGGCTATTTGTTATACAGGAGCAAAGCCGGTTTTCGTCGACATTGATCCGCGCAACTGCAATATCGATCCGGCGAAGATTGAAGCGGCGATTACCCCGAAAACGAAAGTCATCATGCCGGTGCATCTCTATGGAGGCTGCGCGGACATGGATCCCATCCTCGATGTTGCGGGCCGCCACCATCTAGTTGTGATCGAAGACGCAGCCCAGGCTCATGGTGCGGAGTACAAAGGAAGGCGCGCCGGCAGCATGGGCGAGCTTGCTTGTTTTAGTTTTTATCCCGGCAAGAACCTCGGGGCCTACGGCGAAGGAGGAGCGGTTGTAACCAGTGACGAGCGGTATGTCGAGCACCTCGAGCAACTACGCGATCAAGGACAGAGTGAAAAGTATTACCACCCGGTGGTCGGCTATAATTACCGCATGGAGGCCATTCAGGGCGCGGTCCTGGGCGTCAAACTGAAGCATCTTGACGACTGGAACCGACGTCGCCAAAAACATGCGGAGGTCTATCGTGGTGAACTTGCCGAGTCCGGATTGCGACTTCTGGAAGAACTGCCGGACACAAAGTCGGTCCATCACATCTTTCCTTTATTTACCGAGCAACGCGACGATTTGCGTGCATACCTGCAAAATGCCGGCATCAGCTGCGGTTTACACTACCCAACTCCTGTTCATCTCCAGCCTGCCTATCGACATCTTGGATATGAAGAAGGAGATTTCCCTGAGACGGAACGGGCGTGCAAAGAAGTGCTCTCGCTTCCAATCTATCCTGAACTGGCGGACGAAGCTGTACTGAGCATCGTGGATTCTGTGCGACAGTTCTGTCGCAAATCGCGGGCAGTCCACCCTTAGTTTCCTTAACGTTTCATTGGTGGCCCTGTTTGATTGGTAATAATGCGAATTTGGATCGATTTGGCGAATTCACCTCACGTGCCATTCTTTCGCTCACTCGCGAACGAGTTCATTCAACGCGAATATGAAATCGTCGTCACTGCACGTGCATTTGCTGAAACGGTTGAATTAGCCGAAGCCGCCGGTTTCACTCCACATGTGATTGGCGGGCATGGTGGCGGAAAACTTTCGGGAAAGGCAGGCAATCTTGTCCAACGCGCCCTGGCCCTCGCGCGTTGGGCTCGCGGGCGAGATCTCGATCTTGCGGTTAGTCATAACTCCTATTCACAAGTGCTGGCGGCGCGAGCTCTCTCTATTAGGACAGTCACACTGATGGACTATGAACATCAGCCGGCAAATCACCTGGCCTTCCGTCTGGCGTCACGCATCATTGTTCCGCGCGCGTTTCCCGAAGCGGCCCTTTCTCGTTTTGGCGCGCATTCTGCAAAAGTGAGACGTTACAACGGTATAAAGGAAGATGTATATCTGGCGGATTTTCAAAGCGATCTGCAATTCGAAAACCACTTGAGCAAACTGGGTATCAGCGGGAACGATATTCTTGTGACCGTGCGCCCTCCCGCCAGCGAAGCGCTCTATCACCGTTTCGAAAACGAACTATTTGATCAACTGCTCGAACGTCTTTTAGCAATGCCTTCGGTAAAGGTTGTTCTATTGCCTCGCAACTATTCTCAACGGAAGGCTTACTCTATGCGGGGAAACTCTAATCTAATCCTGCCCCCGAGACCCATGGAGGGAGCAAACCTAATAGCGCATAGCGATCTGGTCGTCAGTGCCGGCGGCACGATGAATCGCGAAGCCGCGGCCCTCGGCATACCCGCGGCATCAATATATCTCGGGAAATGGGCTGCAATAGACCAGGAGCTGGTAAAGGAAAACCGGCTGCGAAAGATTTCTACAAAGGAAGACGTGCGCGACCTGCCCATTCAAAAGAAGGGACCAACAAGCGCCCGCCGGGCGGTTCATGTCTGCACGGAGGTGGCTGATTTAATTCTGCAAGACTGACATTTGTTATTTGTACCTGTGTGCGAACTGCGTAAAAACAAACAACATACAGAACCTGGAGCGGTAGCGACCTCGTCAACAAAGCGAGAGAGACTCAATGGAGTCAGAACCCGGTCGCCACCGCTCCCGGTTCTGATATGCTCCGGTAGCCGGGTAAACCAGGCGCGACAGGGATCTCCGTTGGAGTCAGAACCCGTGGCTGCCGCTCCCGGTTCTGATATGCTCCGGTACTACGTGAATTAGTTATGGTACGCCCTGTGAGAGCTGCACAAATCAACAATCCATTAATTGACCCCAGCATCGTGCAGGCTCCTTCGCGGGCCCCACAGTGGGTCATTCCGACCGTCAAAATCGCGATGGTAGTAGCCGATGCGTTAATCGCCGCGACTTCTTTTGCTGCCGCATTTTACATTCGCGAAGGCGCACCTGTTTTTCAAAGAACCAGCGATGGAGAGTTCGGGTGGAGTCCGGGATTTGCTCCGTATGGCGCGTTAATGCTGTTTGTGATTCTCATTCGAGTGCTGGCGCTGCGTTACCACGATCTCTACCGGCTGCGCGGCGAGTTCTCGTTTGTGGATGATGGTTTTGGCGTGTTCAAATCAACCGCCATTGGATCATTGCTAGTTATAGCGGCCGCATTTTTGTATCGTGGTGGTTTCGACTATCGCACCTTCTCCTATGCGCGTGCTGTATTTCTGCTCGACTTCCTGATCGCCCTGGCACTCTTCTGTGCCTTCCGACTGCTGGTGCGCAGCGCCCAGACGTTCTTCAGACAACGCGGTATCAATCTCATTCCGACCCTGGTAGTTGGTCGGGGACCGGAAGCCGCTTTTTGCATCAGGGAAATGCGAGACCGTCCAACGCTCGGCTATCGAGTAATCGGCGCGGTTGAGAGCGGCGCTTTCGGTCCGGAGGTTCCCACAAGTTATGAAGGAGTGCCGATCGTGAGCGACCTGGCGGGATTGCCTGACGCTATTCGCGAATCGCGAGCGAATGAGGTGATCATTGCCGATTCAGCGGTCAATGGGGACGCACTCTTTGACGTGATGCTCCGTTGCGGCCGGCGGCGGGGAGTGGAGTTTCGTATTGCTCCAAGTCTTTTCAGCTGTTTGCCGAGTAAGACGGAAATCGACCAGATAGGCAATCTGCCGATGATCAGGCTCTTTCGTGAGCCACTCTCTGATTTCGCGCGCGGCACTAAAAGAATCTCCGATATCGCCATAGCTTCCTTCAGTCTGACTTTGCTTTCGCCTTTCTGGTTCCTCATTGCCTTGCTGATAAAGTTTGATTCCAAGGGCCCTGTCTTTTATGCGCAGGAACGCGTGGGAATGGATGGTCGAATATTTCTGGTCTACAAGTTCCGCACCATGCGTGTCGATGCGGATAGCGAAATGCACCGCGAGTACCAACGGAAGTTTATTGCCGGACAGCCTGAAGCAAATGTCGGAGATGACAAGCAACCTGCATATAAACTTCGTAACGATCCGCGCGTAACTCGAATGGGACGTATATTGCGACGGCTGAGCCTCGACGAAGTGCCACAGCTCTTCAACGTGCTCAGGGGCGACATGAGTGTGGTTGGCCCACGTCCGCCAATCCCCTACGAAGTGGAAGCCTATGAACTACGCCATCGCAAGCGTCTCGATATGAAACCCGGACTGACGGGACTTTGGCAGGTGTCCGGAAGAAATCGCCTGCCATTCGAAGAGATGGTTAAGTTGGATCTTTTTTACATCGAAAACTGGTCGTTGCTTTCTGATCTGAAGATTATTCTGCGAACCTCACTCGTGATCTTCCGTGGTGATGGTTCATAGCTTTGAGTTTGCACTGCGGTTTGTCAGGGCGTCCCAAATGTCCCTGGCGAAAGGAGTTTGTACATGAAGAGAACAGCTTGCCTGCTTGCGTTGGTCTTTGCATCGAGTATCGTGATGGCGCGCGCCGGCGCCGGGATCATAAAAGTTGTACCCGGAGGCTTTGAGCAGCAAACTCCTTCTGCGGCGCAAACCACCGCACAGCTCCCATCCAATCCTTTGAAGTTTGGCGCCTTTGTAGCGCGGTTCGATCCGGGCGGGACCTTTACGCTTCAGGGCCAGGGATGGCCACCCCTGAACGGCAACTGGAAAAGAGATGGCTCTGAGATTCAGTTTTTGATGTCAGGTGGCCCAGGTGGTTGTGACGGACCCGGCCGGTATCAATTTCGCTTAGACGGCAAGCGCGTTGGCTTCGATGTCGTGTCGGACGATTGTGTCGTCCGCAGAATGATAATCGACCGCAGCCTTTGGTCGCCGGCAGAAGAGGCCAGATCCATACCTGCGCGACGAATCACGCTGGTTGCAGGTGCGCGCGCGCCTGCTCGTTCTGATGCCGGAAAGGGAAACTGGCCATCCTTTCGTGGCGCACAGGCTTCGGGCATAGCGGAGGGGCAGAACCTTCCTGAATCCTGGAACGGTAAGACCGGCGAAAACATTCTCTGGCGCACACCGATTCCCGGGCTCGCGCATTCAAGTCCTATCGTTTGGGGAAAGCGGATCTTTGTAACCAGCGCCGTCAGTACCGACCCGAAGGCGACCTTCCGTCCCGGTTTGTACGGCGACGGCGATGCCTCCAAAGATCGCTCGCGTCACCGCTGGATGATCTATGCGCTCGACAAACACAGCGGGAAGATCGTCTGGGAACGCGTGGCACACGAGGGCGAGCCAATCGAGAAGCGCCACATTAAATCGACCTATGCCAACTCGACTCCCGCCACCGATGGTCGCATCGTGGTAGCGTGGTTCGGTTCGCAGGGAGT
>Ga0137397_10003129_pt1 | contig 11528 bp, 8 predicted proteins | sample czorhiz116metaG_FD_106658 | JGI IMG/M metagenome (GOLD analysis project Ga0137397, IMG submission 106658) | Vadose zone soil microbial communities from Angelo Coast Range Reserve, California, USA - czorhiz1.16 metaG | ecosystem: Environmental > Terrestrial > Soil > Vadose zone | place: USA... | reverse complement strand
TCTTTCCGGTGTCGGGAACCTGGTTCCACATGTCCCAGATGAAGCTCGCAGTTTCGTTAAGCTGATGAATTTGCTTGCACTCCATGTCCAATAGCAGCAGTTCATTTTGCACTCTGCTCGACGTCAGGTCATCGCGCCTCTTGACAGGACCTGTCACCTCACCCTCGAATCCTGCGCGATGGACCTCGGCTTCAGAGGTGCTCTCCCTTGGTGACTTTTGCAGGTCAGGATCGGAGGCTTTCACGGAATTCTCCAAGGCTCATGAGCGTCAGTATCGGCCGAAAAAGGCTAGTTTCACGTGATTTTTCGAGCAAGAAACACGCCAAGCCTCGCGCTGAACCTGCTCAGTCATGCCGCGGGCCCGGGGCCCTCGGGCTCGGCGCCAGCCATCCGCATTGCGGAAGGAACGACCGCCGCGGACCGCCAATTTCTGCATGCGGTTGAGGCCGGCCTGGGCCCACTCATGTATCACGCGACGCGCCTCAGCCCGGAGAACATTCCGCTTCCATGGCGCGACCCCCTTCGCAGCGCCGATCTCACGGCCCAGGTCCGGTTCGAAAACCTCTGCGAAACCGCCGCTGAGGTCATCGACGCCTGCCAGGGTGAAGGGGTGCGGCCGACTCTTCTCAAGGGCATTTCGATCAGCCTCCAGCACTACCCCGTCCCCCACATGCGATCGATGGGGGATATCGATATTCTGGTGCCCGAGCCCGACTTCGAGCGGGTCGAGTCGTCCCTGCTCCGCAACGGCATGGTCCGAGCATCGGATCGGAGTGAGCCCGCGGGTTCGCACCACGGAACTCCTCTGCTGCACCCTCAGCGCCGCGTCTGGATCGAGGTCCACTCGGCGCTGTTTCCCAAGACCTCCGCTCTGAGCAGCAGTGCATGGTTCGGACCCGCGCAGATTACCGCATCCTCCGTCGCCTCGACGTTCCAGGGGCGATCGGTTTACCGCCTGAGCGACGAGCTGCAACTCGCCTATATCGCGTCATCGTGGATGCGGGATCTGTCCCGGAACGAAATCCATCCAAGCTTCGTGCTGCCCCTGCTCGACGCCGTCTATCTGCTCAGGTCCGCAGGACATTCCTTCGACTGGGAAAAGCTCCTGGACGGTCTGGACGACGACAGCGAGCTCGCTGCGGCATCCCTCTACGTGATGCTGGCCTACCTTTGCAGGCACGGGCTCGCCGCGTGCGAGCCCCGCGTGCTTTCGCGGATCGCATCCCGGCAGAGAATCATCGGGGCATGGGAGCGGGCGATCATCGAGATACTGCTCGATACCTATCTTGTTGGCGGCAGGCCTTTCGCGCGCTTCTTCACCCAATGGACTGCGCTGACCGTCCTCAATACCCTGCTCGAACGTGGATCGCGTCTGAGCAAGCTGTTCGCACTTCCCTGGAACATCGTGTTTCCCCCTTCCCTCCCGGACCGCTACAGCATCGGGTTCCATGCCCGGAGGGTCGCGCGCCTCCTGCGCGACAGCGGGAGGGATCGGCGCTGACGGTATGGCAAACCAAAATTCCTAAGCCGCTGTCGAGACAGAGCTGTCCTTCAGGCATAGGCGCCGCAGCTGCGGGACGCAGGATCCGCAGCTGGTTCCGCACTTCAGCGAGCGCTGCACCCCCTGCAGATCGGCGCCGTGCGCGACCGCGGCGCGGACATCGGCTTCGGAGACTTCGAAGCAATTGCACACGATCCTGCCGCGCGGTGTCCCGGCGGCCGCCGGCCGCGGGGCGAGGGCGAGCCCCGGCGGGACGACGACGGCGTTTCGCATCTGCTCCTTCAGCCAGGCGGCCGCGGTCGTGTCGCCCGAGAGCCGCGCGCCGGTGATGCGACCGTTCGCGTCGGTCCAGATCCGCTTGGCGACCCCACGCGCCTGGTCCTCGTAGCTGGCCGAGCGCAGGGTGTCGTCGCCCAGGGTGCGGTCGAGCTCTGCGATCTCGAAGGGACCGTCGCTGCGCGCGCGCAGCATGACGCACGCGTGCTCCTCTCCGAACATCGACAGGGCCGCAAGAGGAAAGCGACCGAGCAGTGACTGCAGCCGCTCCAGCGGAGTCCAGTCGCCTGGAACGAGGCGCCGCAGGGCGATCAGCTCATTCGGCAGCTCGATGCGGAGGACCTCCACGGCCGCGTGCTTGAGCTCGGGCTGCTTCGAATAGGGATCGAAAGCGCTCACGGTGAGCGCGTTGGCTCCGGCTCCGCTCATGAAGCGGCTTCCCCAATGCATCGGAAAGAACACGTCGCCGCGGCGCTGCTCCGCCGAGCTCTCGGCGCGCACTACCAGCTCTCCGCGCACGCACCGCACGCGTACGCTGTCGCCGTCCTTGATGCCGCGCGCGGCCATGTCGTCGGCGTGCATCGACAGCACCGGCTCGGGCACGTGGCCGAAGAGGCGCGGCACCGTGCCCGTGCGGCTCATGCCGTGCCATTGGTCGCGCAGCCGTCCGGTGTTGAGTTGCAAGGGGTAGGCGCCGCCGCTCGCCTCCCAAACGGGCCGGTGCCGGGTCACGACGAAGCGCGCGCGCCCGCTAGGGGTGGGGAACACCCCATTGGCGTAGAGGCGCGCGAGACCCACGGGTACACCCGACGGATAAGGCCATTGCTGCGGGCCCTGCGAATCCAGCACGGCGTAGGACATTCCGCTTATGTCCAGATCGCGGCCCCGGGTGGTTTTCCGGTGCTCGTCGAAAATCTGCTCGGGACTGGAATACGGGAAAAGCTCCTGCGCCAACGGATTTCCAAGCCTCGCGCCCAGACGCCGGGCGAAGTCGACGGCGATGTCCCAGTCGGCCTTCGCCTCGCCGGGCGGCGGCACGGAGGCGCGCACGCGCGAAATCCGCCGCTCCGAATTCGTTACCGTTCCTTCCTTTTCGCCCCAGCTCGAGGCGGGCAGCAGGAGGTCGGCGAATTCCGCCGTGTCGGTGTTGCGGTAGGCGTCCTGCACCACGACGAACTCGGCGCGCTCGAGCCCCGCGCGGACAAGCGTCGACTCCGGCATCGATTGAACCGGGTTCGTGCAGGCGATCCATACGGCGCGCACCTCGCCTTCACGCAGCGCGTCGAACAGCTCGACCGCGGTCTTGCCCGGTTTGGAGGGCACGTCCGTGACGCCCCAGAGGCGCGCGACCTCGGCGCGGTGCCGGGGATTGTCCAAGTCGCGATGCGCGGAAAGCAAGTTCGCCATGCCGCCGACCTCCCGCCCGCCCATCGCGTTGGGCTGACCCGTGAGCGAGAACGGGCCCGCGCCCGGCTTGCCGATCTGGCCCGTCGCCAGATGCAAATTGATGAGCGCGATGTTGTTGTGGGTGCCGTGGGTCGATTGGTTCAGGCCCTGGCAGTACAGGGACAGACTCGCACCCGAAGTCCCGAACCAACGCGCGGCCGTCACGATGTCCCGGGCCGCAACGCCGCACAGGGACGCCGCGCGCTCCGGCGGACATTCCCGCGCGGCCCACTTGAGGCGATCGAACCCCTCGGTGTGGCGGCGGATGTATTCGGTGTGGATGAGCTTGTCGGCGAGGAGCACGTGCAGCATCGCCGTGAACAACGCGATGTCCGTACCGGGCGCGATCGCCAGATGCATATCGGCCTCGGCCGCGGTGTCGGTGCGGCGCGGGTCGACGACGATGGTTTTTAGCGAAGGATTTGCCGCGCGCGCGGCCTCGATACGGCGGTACAGGACCGGGTGGGCGACCGCGGTGTTCGAGCCTGCGATCAGAATGCAGCGGGCGAGATCGATGTCCTCGTAGCAGGCGGGCGGCGCGTCCGCTCCCAGCGACAGCTTGTAGCCGGCCACGGCGGAGGACATGCACAGGCGCGAGTTCGTATCGATGTTGTTGGTGCCGACGAGCCCCTTGGCGAGCTTGTTGAAGACGTAGTAGTCCTCGGTGAGGAGCTGCCCCGACACGTAGAACCCCACGCTGTCGGGCCCGTGCGCGCGTATCGTCGCCGCGAAGCGGCCGGCGGCATGGTCGAGCGCTTCGTCCCAGGAGACTCGCCTGCGCGTCTCGTTCCGCCCCCTGCGCAGCTCCGGATAGCACGCACGCAACTCGTGGCCGGACGAGAGATGCAGGCTTGCTCCCTTGGTGCAAAGCCGCCCGAAATTGGCCGGGTGATCGGGATCGCCGTGCACTGCGATGATGCGCTTCGCGTCGCTTCGGATGACCACTCCGCAGCCCACGCCGCAGTAGCAACAAGTTGATTTTGTTTCTTTCATGGGCATTCGCGCCTCCGGCGCGCTTCATGCACTCTCGCAATGCCCGTGCCATGCGCCTGCGATGGCACGGCAATTGCAATTGATGAGTCGGAACAATCGACATGCGCGTGCTGATCATCGACGAATCACCCGAGCGCATCGCCGTGCTGCGCGAAGGGCTGGAAGGGGCCGGATACGAGGTCGCGGCGGCGCTCGCTTCGCCGCTCGAGCTGCTGCGCGCGGTGGAGACGATGAAGCCCGACGTCATCATCATCGATACGGAATCACCCAGCCGCGACGTGCTCGAACACGTCGTCTTGATTACTCGCGATCAACCGCGGCCCATCGTGATGTTTGCGAGCGATGATGCGCCCGAGACCATTCGAAAAGCCGTACGTGCGGGCGTGTCGGCGTACATCGTGGACGGACTGGATCCGACGCGCGTCAAATCGATCGTCGACGTCGCCGTGGCGCGCTTCGGCGAGCATCAACGGCTGCGCGCCGAGCTCGCCGAGGCCAATCTCAAGCTGTCGGAACGGAAGCTGGTCGAGCGCGCAAAGGGCATCCTCATGAAGGCGCGCGGCATGGGCGAAGAAGAGGCGTTTCAGGCGCTGCGGCGCATGGCGATGGATCGAGGGAAACGCCTGGTCGAGATCGCGCGACAGGTCATAGACATGGCCGATCTCCTGACCTGAACCGGAGCCAAGGTAGTGCGAAGGGTAGCTTTGCTGCACGGCAACAGTGCACTGCTGCGGGCAACCCTCGCTTGCTCGCTGCGGGAGTGACAAGGCAACTCGCTGTAACGATTGGGAAACCGAGGCGTACCGCCGCGTTGGCATATCGATTGCATAGTACGTAAGGCAGTACGCGGCCAATGGCGGCCGCGACATGAGCAAAGGCGTTCGTCGAACGGCGGGAAGTCCCGTCGCAAGCGAACGCCTTTTTGTTTTCACGGAGACGGAAATGAATGAGAACGGAGCGGACAAGCGGCGCAGATTTATCAAGCAGGCCGGCGCGGCGGGCATCATGAGCCTGGTACCTGCGGCGGTGCGCAGCGTCGCTTGGGCGGCGGGATCGGATGCTCCCGAGAAAATGGAGGTGAAGATCGGATTCATCCCGCTCACCGACTGCTCCTCGGTGGTGATGGCCTCGGTAATGGAGTTCGACAAGAAATACGGCATCAGGATCGTTCCCTCGAAGGAAGCCTCGTGGGCCGCAGTGCGCGACAAGCTGGTGAACGGCGAGCTCGACGCGGCGCACGTGCTCTACGGCCTGATCTACGGCGTGCAGAACGGGGTGGGCGGACCGAAGAAGGACATGGCCATTCTCATGAACCTGAATCACAACGGCCAGGCGGTCACGCTCTCCAGCAAGCTGAACGAGAAGGGCGTGAAGGACGGCGCGAGCCTGAAGGCGCTCGTCGACCGCGAGAAGCGCGAATACGTCTTCGCGCAGACCTTTCCCACGGGCACCCACGCGATGTGGATCTACTACTGGCTCGCCGCGCACGGCATTCATCCGTTCAACGACGTGAAGGCGATCGTCGTGCCGCCGCCGCAGATGGTGGCGAACATGCGCGTGGGCAACATGGACGGCTTCTGCGTCGGCGAGCCGTGGAACAACCGCGCCATCGTCGACAAGATCGGCTTCACCGCGAACACGACGCAGGACATCTGGAAAGACCATCCGGAGAAGACGCTCGGCACCACCGCCGAGTTCGTGCAGAAGTACCCGAACACCGCGCGCGCCATGACGGCCGCCGTCATCGACGCCGGGCGCTGGATCGACGCGTCGCTCTCCAATCGCCAGAAGACCGCGGAGACCGTCGCCGACAAGTCCTATGTCAACACCGACAAGGACGTGATCCTCGCGCGCATGCTCGGGCGCTACGACAACGGCATCGGCAAGATCTGGGACGACCCGAACTACATGAAGTTCTACAACGACGGCTACGTCACGTTCCCGTTTCTGTCCGACGGCATGTGGTTCATGACCCAGCACCGTCGCTGGGGCCTCTTGAGGGAGGACGTGGACTACCTCGCGGTGGCGCAGAAGGTCAACCGTATCGATGTCTACAAGGATGCCGCAGCGGCGGCGAAGGCGAGCCTGCCCAAGGAGGCGATGCGCTCTGCCCGACTGATCGACGGCGTGACCTGGGACGGCAAGGACCCGAAGAAGTACGCGGGCTCGTTCAAGATCAAGGTGGCATGAGGAGCCGTCCATGGGCGCCGTTCCCGCCACCGTGCACACGCTGAAACCGCCGCGCGTCGAGATCGATCTCGCTCCGGCGATGAACCCGGCGAGCGCCGTCCCCGAGAAGCCGCCGTACGTCCGCACCCGGGCGCCCGACTGGCTGCCGCGGGTGCTGGCGCCCCTCCTCGGTCTCGGGCTGTTCGTCGCGCTATGGGCCGTGCTCGCGAAAGCCGGCGGCCGGCTTCCCGATCCCGTGTCGACCTGGAATTCAGCAGTCGACGTCTTCAGCAATCCGTTCTACAGGAAGGGGCCGAACGACCAGGGCATCGGCTGGAACGTGCTGACTTCCCTGGGCCGTGTCGGCATCGGTTTCGGACTGGCGGCGCTCGTCGGCATCCCGCTCGGATTCATGCTGGGGCGCTTCCGCTTTCTCTCGGACATGGCTGCGCCCGTAATCAGCATTCTCAAGCCGGTGTCGCCGCTCGCGTGGCTGCCGATCGGCTTGATGGTGTTCAAGGCGGCCAACCCGGCCGCAATCTACGTGATCTTCGTGTGCAGCCTGTGGCCGATGATCGTCAACACCGCGGTGGGCGTGCGCCAGATCCCGCAGGATTATCTCAACGTGGCGCGGGTGCTCAACCTGCCGGAGTGGACCGTGTTCCGCAAGATCCTCTTTCCTGCCGTGCTGCCGTACATGATCACGGGCGTGCGCCTTTCGATCGGGGTGGCGTGGCTTGTGATCGTCGCGGCCGAGATGCTCACCGGCGGCGTTGGCATCGGCTTCTGGGTGTGGGACGAATGGAACAATCTCAATGTCCAGCACATCATCATCGCCATCTTTACGGTCGGCGTCGTCGGCCTCCTGCTCGAGCAGGCGATGATCATGCTCGCCCGTCGCTTCGAGTACGAGTGAGACCGGCATGACCGACCGATACCTGCAAATCGACAAGGTGCGCATGGTGTTCGAGACCAAGAAGGGGCCGTTCTGCGCTCTGGAGCAAATCGAGCTCGACATCCGCGCCGGCGAGTTCGTTTCCCTCATCGGGCACTCCGGATGCGGCAAATCGACGCTGCTCAACATCGTCACCGGGTTGCTCCGGCCGACCGACGGCCACGTCTTTCTCGCCAACCGCGAAGTCACGGGCCCGGGTCCGGACCGCGGCGTGGTGTTCCAGAACCACTCGCTCCTGCCCTGGCTCACCTGCTACGAGAACGTGCAGCTCGCCGTCGAGCGCGTGTTCGGCGCGAGCGAGAAGAAAGCGGCACTGAGGGAGCGCGTGAGGCGCGCGCTCGAGCTGGTGCAGCTCGGGCAGGCGCGGGACAAGTATCCGCACGAGATCTCCGGCGGAATGAAGCAGCGCGTGGGCATCGCGCGGGCGTTGTCCATCGAACCCAAGGTGCTGCTGCTCGACGAGCCCTTCGGGGCGCTCGATGCGCTGACGCGCGCGCGGCTGCAGGACGAGCTGATGCGCGTCGTGGCCGCCACGGGGAGTACCGTCCTCATGGTGACCCACGACGTCGACGAGGCGGTGCTGCTGTCCGACCGCGTCGTCATGATGATCAACGGTCCGGCGGCAACGATCGGAGGGATCCTCGCCATCGATCTGCCGCGGCCGCGCGATCGTATCGCGCTCGCCGGCCAGCGGCAGTACATGGCGCTGCGCGCGGAGCTGCTGGACTTCCTCTACCGCAAACAGATGAAGGAAGCGGCGTGAAGAGAATGAGGCTGGTCATGGTCGGCAACGGCATGGCCGGTGTGCGCACGCTGGAGGAGCTGCTCAAGATAGCGCCCGATGTCTACGACATCACGGTGTTCGGCGCCGAACCCCACGCCAACTACACCCGTATCCTGCTCTCGCCCGTGCTCGCCGGGGAGATGACCATCCGCGACATCATGCTCAACGATGTCGACTGGTACGAGAAGAACAAAGTCGGGCTGCATCTCGGCAAGAAAATCGTGAAGATCGAACGCGGTGCCCGCAAGGTCGTCGCCGCCGACGGCACGGCGGAGCTCTACGACCGGCTCCTGCTCGCGACCGGATCCAATCCGTTCATTCTGCCGGTGCCGGGCAAGGACCTCGAGGGCGTGATCACCTACCGCGACATCGGCGACACGAACGCGATGATAGCGGCGTCGAAGAAGTACCGGCACGCGGTGGTGATCGGCGGCGGCCTGCTCGGACTGGAGGCGGCCAACGGCCTGAAGCTGCGCGGCATGAACGTGACGGTCGTGCATCTGATGGAATGGCTGATGGAGCGCCAGCTCGATTGCACCGCGGCGCAGCTGCTGCGACAGTCGCTCGAGGCCAAAGGCCTGCAGTTCCTGCTGCAGAAGCAGACCGCCGAGATCGTCGGCAACGAAAATGGCCGTGTGCGGGCCGTTCGCTTCGAGGACGGGTCGGAGATCGCGGCCGACCTGGTCGTGATGGCCGTCGGCATCAGGCCGAACACCGAGCTCGCGGAATCCGCCGGGCTGCACTGCAGCCGCGGCATCGTCGTGAACGACACCATGCAGACCTTCGACCCGAAGATCTACGCCGTCGGAGAATGCGCGGCGCACCGTGGTACCGCCTACGGACTGGTCGCGCCGCTGTTCGAGATGGCAAAGGTCTGCGCCAACCATCTCGCGAATTTCGGCATCGGCCGCTACGCCGGGTCGGTGACCTCGACCAAGCTCAAAGTGACCGGGATCGACCTGTTCTCGGCCGGGGATTTCATGGGCGGCGCGGGCACCGAGGACATCGTGCTGAACGACGCGCAGGGCGGTGTGTACAAGCGCATCGTGCTGCGCGACAACCGCGTCGTCGGCGCCGTCCTTTACGGCGACACGGTCGACGGCTCGTGGTACTTCCAGCTGCTGCGCGACCGGCAGAACGTCGCGGAGATCCGCGATCACCTGATGTTCGGCCAGAACCACCTGGGTAACACCGGGCACCAGGGGCAGAGCCGCGCGGTCGCGATGGCCGACGCCATGGAGGTGTGCGGCTGCAACGGCGTTCCCAAGGGCGTGATCGTGAAGGCGATCAAGGAGAAGGGTCTCTTCACGCTCGAGGACGTCCGCAAGCACACCAAGGCCTCCAGCTCCTGCGGCTCGTGCACGGGATTGGTCGAGCAGATCCTCGCCTCCACCGTCGGCGGCGCCTACCAGCCGCAGGAAGCGAAGCTGAAGCCGATGTGCGGCTGCACCGACCACACGCACGAGGAGGTGCGAGCGGCGATCCGAGACGGCCTATTCGAAGGAAAGCGGCTGCTGTCGATCTCCGCCGCGATGCGCTTCCTAGAGTGGCGCACGCCGAACCGCTGCGCGAGCTGCCGCCCGGCGATCAACTACTATCTGATCTGCGCCTGGCCGCACCGGGCGAAGGACGATCCGCAGTCGCGCTTCATCAACGAGCGCGCACACGCCAACATCCAGAAGGACGGCACCTTCTCGGTCGTGCCCCGCATGTTCGGCGGTATGACCACGCCCGATCAGCTGCGCCGCATCGCAGACGTCGCCGACAAGTACAAGATCCCCACCGTCAAGGTCACCGGCGGCCAGCGCATCGACCTGCTCGGCGTGAAGAAAGAAGACCTGCCCGCCGTCTGGCGCGACCTCGACATGCCGAGCGGCCACGCCTATGCCAAGGCGCTGCGCACGGTAAAAACCTGTGTCGGCTCGGAGTGGTGCCGCTTCGGTGTGCAGGACTCGACCAACATGGGGATCGAGCTGGAAAAGGCGCTGTGGCGGATGTACGCGCCGCACAAGGTGAAGATGGCTGTGTCCGGCTGTCCGCGGAACTGCGCCGAATCCGGCATCAAGGACGTGGGCGTGATCGGCGTCGATTCGGGCTGGGAGATCTACGTCGCGGGCAACGGCGGCATCAAGACCGAGGTCGCGCAGTTCCTGGTGAAAGTGAAGACGCGCGAGGAAGTGCTGGAATACGCCGGCGCCTTTCTTCAGCTCTACCGCGAAGAGGCGCGCTATCTCGAGCGCACGGTGCACTACGTGCGGCGCGTCGGTCTGGACACCGTCAAGAAGAAGATCGTCGAGGACGCCGAGAGCCGCAAGGCGCTGTGGGCCCGGCTGCAATACGCCCTCGAAGGCGAGCCCGATCCGTGGAAGGAGCGCGCCGCGGGCAAGGACCGCGTGGAATACGAAACGCTCGAGACGGCGGAGGCCTGATGGCCGCGGTGATGGCGGAGCTCCGCTGGATCAAGGTCTGCCAGCTCGAGGACATCCCGGAGCTCGGCGCCCGCGTAGTCCGGAGGCCAGGCGGCGACATCGCCGTGTTCCGCAACGCCGGGGTCGAATGCTTCGCGCTGCTCGACCGCTGCCCGCACAAGGGCGGCCCGCTGTCGCAGGGCATCGTGTTCGGGAAGAGCGTCGCTTGTCCGCTGCACGGCTGGACCATCGGGCTGGAGGACGGCTGCGCGGAAGCGCCGGACGTCGGCTGCACGCGGATGTTTCCGGTGAAAGTCGAGAGCGGCGAGGTGCTCCTGCAGCTGTCGGACTAAGTTGCGCCGATCTCGCGGAGCACCCGCTCCGGCGTCAGCTCGAGCATGCACTTGAAATGTCCCAGCGGACACTCGCGCGCATAGCACGGGCTGCAATCGATTCCGGTTCTGACGATGCGGAAAGTGCGCGCCAAAGGTGGCGTGTGCTCGGGACTGGACGACCCGTAGAGCGCCACGACCCGCCGGCCGACCGCGGCGGCGACGTGCATCAGCCCGGAATCGTTGCTCACCACGACCTCGGCGAGGGAAAGCAGGTCGATGGCGCTTGCGAGGTCGGTCTTGCCGCACAGGTTGACCACGGCGCCCCCGCTCAAGCGCACGATTTCCTCGCCGATTTCCTCGTCCTTGCCCGAGCCGAACAGCCAAATCGCGCGGCCCTTCACGGTGAGTTTCGTAGCGAGGTCGGCGAAATAGCGCGCGGGCCAGCGCTTGGCCGGACCGTACTCGGCGCCGGGACAGAACGCGACCACGGGTTTCGCGCGCGAAAGGTCCAGGCGCTCGAGGGCCGCAGCGAGATTCGCCGGGTCGACGCGCAGGCCGACTTGGGCCAACGGCCGGGCGGGAGGCGAGCCGGGTTCTTCCGCGAGCTGCGCGTAGCGCTCGGCCATGAGCGGCAGCGCTTTCTCGTCGAGGCGGTGCACGC
>Ga0137397_10003128_pt1 | contig 11529 bp, 10 predicted proteins | sample czorhiz116metaG_FD_106658 | JGI IMG/M metagenome (GOLD analysis project Ga0137397, IMG submission 106658) | Vadose zone soil microbial communities from Angelo Coast Range Reserve, California, USA - czorhiz1.16 metaG | ecosystem: Environmental > Terrestrial > Soil > Vadose zone | place: USA... | reverse complement strand
CGCGCGCGAGCCGCCGCCAGTCCCGGGGATTGCCCAGACCTGGTTCTTCGGGTCTTCCAGCATCCGCGCGAATACCTTGAAGCCAGAGCCTCGGAAGTGTTCGGAGACGTCCTGCATGACAATCGGATTGCGCAGATCGGGCTTGTCGCTGCCGTATTTGCGCAAGGCTTCCGCGAATGGAATCCGCGGCCATGATTTGGTGACGGGCTTGTCCTTGGCGAAATCCTCGAACACGCCCGTGATGACCGGCTCCATCGCCGCGAACACATCGTCCTGCGTGACAAAGCTCATCTCGACATCGAGCTGGTAGAATTCACCGGGCAGCCGGTCGGCGCGCGGGTCCTCGTCGCGAAAACACGGCGCGATCTGGAAGTAGCGATCGAAGCCGGACATCATCAGCAACTGCTTGTATTGCTGCGGCGCCTGCGGCAGCGCGTAGAACTTGCCCGGATGAATCCGCGACGGCACCAGGAAGTCGCGCGCGCCTTCCGGCGACGACGCCGTCAGGATCGGGGTCTGGAATTCGAAAAAGCCCTGCTCCTTCATCCGCTTGCGCATGGAATCGACGATCGCGCCGCGGGTCATGATGTTCTGGTGCAGCTTTTCGCGACGAAGGTCGAGGAAACGGTACTTAAGCCTGATGTCCTCAGGATATTCCTGGTCGCCGAACACCGGCAGCGGCAATTCGCCGGCCGGTCCCAGCACCTCGATCTCGCTGACGTAAATTTCGACCGCGCCGGTCGGCAATTCCGGATTGTCGGTGCCGGCGGGGCGGCGGCGCACCTTGCCGTCGATCCGCACCACCCATTCCGAGCGCAGCTTTTCGGCGTCCTTGAAGGCCGGCGAATCCGGATCGGCGACGCATTGCGTCAGGCCGTAATGGTCGCGCAGGTCGATGAACAGCACACCGCCATGGTCGCGAATGCGATGGCACCAGCCGGACAGGCGGACCGTCTGGTCGATATGGCTGTCGCGGAGCGCGCCGCAGGTGTGGGATCGGTAACGATGCATGGAATTCCCAAAACCAGGTGTCGGAGGATCGAATCGAGGGCCAAAAGCCTCCCCGAAGAGCGTCAGGGTTTACCCGACGCTGTCAGGCGCGGCAACCGAATGCGGAACCTGTTTTGGCCGCCAAAACCGACCGCGCGGCCGGAAAAACGACCGAAAAACAGCAGCTATCGTGCTGCGACGGCTCAAGGCGATTGTCTATTCCCGGAGCGCGCCTATCTTGACGTCCATGACGGTCCATTTCCCCTTCCAGAACACCTATGCGGCGCTGCCGGACAACTTTTTCGCGCGGGTTGCGCCCACGCCGGTCGCCTCGCCGCGGCTGATCAAGCTGAACCGGCCGCTCGCAATCCACCTCGGCCTCGACCCGGACCGGCTGAACAGCCCGGAAGGGGCCGAGATCCTCGCCGGCAAACGCATCCCCGACGGGGCGGACCCGATCGCGATGGCCTATGCCGGCCACCAGTTCGGGCATTTCGTTCCGCAGCTCGGCGACGGCCGCGCCATCCTGCTGGGCGAGGTCATCGACGCGGATGGGGTCCGCCGCGACATCCAGCTCAAAGGGTCGGGCCCGACGCCATTTTCGCGCCGCGGCGACGGCCGCGCGGCGCTCGGTCCGGTGCTGCGCGAATACATCGTGAGCGAGGCGATGGCGGCGCTCGGCATTCCCACCACGCGGTCGCTTGCCGCTGTCATCACCGGCGAGAGCGTGATGCGCGAGACGCCGCTGCCGGGCGCGGTCCTCACCCGCGTCGCATCGAGCCATATCCGCGTCGGCACCTTCCAGTATTTCGCGGCGCGCAGCGATACCGAAGGCGTGCGCCGGCTCGCCGATCACGTCATTGCGCGGCATTATCCGCAAGCCGCCGATGCCGACCGCCCCTATCACGCGCTGCTGGAAGGCGTGATCGCCCGGCAGGCGCAGTTGGTGGCGCGCTGGCTGCTGGTCGGCTTCATCCACGGCGTCATGAACACCGACAACACCTCGATCTCGGGCGAGACCATCGATTACGGCCCCTGCGCCTTCATGGACCAATACGACCCGGCGACGGTGTTCTCTTCGATCGACGAGCAAGGCCGTTACGCCTACGCCAACCAGCCGCGGATCGCGCTGTGGAATTTGACCCGGCTGGCCGAATGCCTGTTGCCGCTGTTTTCCGACGCGCAGGAGAAGGCCATCGAAGAGGCGCAGATCGTGCTTGGCGACTTCGCGGAAAAGTTCACCGAGGCCTATCAGGCCGGCCTGCGCAGCAAGCTCGGCCTGTTCACGGCACGCGACGGCGATCCGGCGCTCGCGCAGGACCTGCTGGACGCGATGGCCAAGAACCAGGCCGATTTCACCCTCACCTTCAGGCGGCTGAGCGAGGCCGCGCGCGATTCGGATGGCGATGCCGAGGTTCGGCAGTTGTTCGCCGACCCTGCCGCCTATGACGAATGGGCGGTACGCTGGCGGCAACGGATCGGCGACGAGCCGCAGTCGGCGGCCGAACGGCAGGCTGCAATGCGCGCGGTCAACCCGGCCTTCATTCCGCGCAACCACCGGGTGGAAGCCGTGATCCAGGCCGCGATGCATAGCGACGACTACGCGCCGTTCGAACAACTGCTGACGGTGCTGTCGAAGCCGTACGAGGACCAGCCGGCATTCGCGGCCTATGCCAATCCACCAGAGCCCGAGCAGCGCGTGCTGCAGACGTTTTGCGGGACGTGAAGCGTTAACCGTCTACCCAACATTCAAGGGCGCGGTTCGGCCCAATAGCCGCGAATTAAGAAACGCTCAATGGCTTCCTTACAAGTCTATCGGCTTGGTTTGGGGGGATTGCCGTGGACGCGTTGGTGTTTGAATTCATGGGCTTGGCGATGCTCGCGCTGTGTGTCGTCGTGCTTGCCGTCCCCTCCGGGCGAAGGCCTGCCCGGCCTATCCGGGACATCTGACCAATCCGGGGTCATCGCCCCCGTCCGGGCCCCGTCAGCCGCGTCCCCGTGACTTGGTTGCCGGTGAAAAGTAGCAATGGAGCGGAATGCAAGGCTCGAATTCGCCGCAAGACCCTTGACATATCAACGCTTTCGGCAGAACGCCGTCTTAAGAAGCGTTATGGACCGTTCATGGATCTGATTACCACCACTTCCGAGCTATCAGCCGTTTGCACCCGTCTTGCGAAACACCCGGTCATCACCGTCGATACCGAATTTCTGCGGGAGACGACCTACTATCCCCTGCTCTGCGTCGTGCAGATGGCGAGCGCGGAGGAAGCGGTCGTCATCGACACACTGGCTGCGGGCATCGATCTCAAGCCGTTCTTCGAATTGATGGCCGACGAGAAGGTGCTGAAGGTTTTCCACGCCGCCCGTCAGGACATCGAGATCGTCTGGCATCAGGCGGGGATCGTGCCGCACCCGATCTTCGACACCCAAGTGGCGGCCATGGTGCTGGGCTACGGCGATTCCATCGCCTACGACCAGTTGGTCGAGCGCATCACCGGCCACCGGCCCGACAAGACCCACCGTTTCACCGACTGGTCGCGCCGGCCGCTGACCGAAGAGCAGATGCACTACGCGGTCTCCGACGTCACCCATCTGCGCGATGTGTTCGCAGCGCTCGACGCCGACCTCAAGAAGCGTGGCCGCAGCGACTGGGTGAGCGAGGAGATGGAGGTTCTGACCTCGCCCAAGACCTACGATTTTCACCCCGAGCGCGCCTGGGAACGGCTGAAGACGCGGGTTCGCAAGCCAAAGGAGCTTGCGGTGCTGATGGAGGTCGCGGCATGGCGCGAACAGGAGGCGCAAAGCCGCGACGTTCCGCGTAGCCGCGTGCTGAAGGACGATGCCGTCGGCGACATCGCCACCCATGCGCCGACCAGCCTTGAACGGCTGGCCAATCTGCGTTCGCTGCCCAAAGGCTTCGACCGATCGAAATGGGGCGTCGATATCGTGGCTGCCGTGCAGCGCGGCATCGCGCGCGATCCCGCGACGCTGCCGAAACTCGAAAAACCGCGCGGCAACTCAAATGGTGCGGCGACCGTCGAGCTTCTGAAAGTCCTGCTGCGGATGACATCCGAGCGCCACGCCGTCGCCAGCAAGGTAATCGCAACCGTCGACGATCTGGAACAGATCGCGGCTGACGATAACGCCGACGTCGGCGCGCTGCACGGCTGGCGCCGCGAGTTGTTCGGCGAAGCGGCGCTGTCGCTGAAACATGGCCGGCTGGCGCTCGCGGTCGAAAAGGGCCGGGTTATAAAGGTCGATCGAGACTGAGGTTTACCCCCTGTCCCGCGTCGAAACTCCCGGCTGAACCGGATCGCACCACGATCGCGGGATCGGCCTCAACGAGCTCCGCGCCCTCGAGGATGCCGGCGAAGTTGCCGATGACTTTGACGACCGCCATTTTGTAGGACGCCGCATCGTCAATTCCGGGACGCCTGCAGGCCACGGCATCGCTGACGATCTGGTAGCGGTGACTGCGGTGAAAGCCGTCGACGACGGTCGACAGAATGGTTTCATCGAGGGAGAAGCCCGACACCACGCAGCGAATGTTCTTCATATTCGTCATGTATTCGGCGAACCGCGAGGAGCTGTACGCCGACGGCAGCGGATGTTCGAAGGCAAGTTCTCCCGGTCTCGGCTTAAGGTCTGCGATCCAGTCCGTCAGGTTCGACGCCGGATTGAACCATGCCGCCTGGGCAATTCGCTTCAAGTGTATGATCGGCCAGAGGTTGGAACGCCAAAGCGTCATCAGTTCGAGACAGCGCGACGTGATCGCCTCAGCGTCCGCTATGACGTGACGGCGGCCCTCGGTGATGTACTCGATCTGCAGATCCGCGCAGATGAGGATCGGCGGATCGTCATGCATGGAGGGCATCATCTTTCGGTTCGAGATCATGGTTCGGCCAATGCCGCCGTACGCAGCGGAGAGGTCACCGGCCGCCCGGATGAGATGTCGAGAACGCCGGGCCGGTCCCAATCGCCCTCCGGCCGGATGATCACGTAGGGATCGCTGTCGAGCGTGATGGCGTCGGCGCACGGCTCGAGGTCGAGGACCATCTCGGTGTAGGAGAAATCGGAAAAGGTGATCTTGCGGTTGTGGCCGAGGGGCTTGCCACCGAAATGCGCCCAGAAGTTCACCAGCCTGTCTTGCGCGTGGCCGTAGATCTTCTTGAAACCCTTGCGCTTGACGTAGTCGAAGCTGGCCTGCACCAGCTTGAACGATATGCGCGTCCGTCGGAACTGATGGCGGACGGCGAGACGTTCGACCTTGGCGAACTCGCCAAAAAACCGCACGCGAAGACAGGCCGCGGGTTCGGTCCCGACAAATCCGATGAAGTGCGCCGCAACCAGATCGTTGCCATCGAACTCCTCTTCCATCGGGCAATCCTGCTCGGCCAGGTAAACGGCCGCGCGAATGGCGGTCACCAGCATGAGATCGTTGGGATCGCGTGCGATGCGGATCGAAATCGCGCGCGAGTCCGGCTTGGCCGACGATCGAGGTCTACTGCCGTGCATCTGCAAAACTCCTCGTTGATTTTATCGTTGACGCTATGGACGGAAGACGATTCCATGGCCGCTGGTAACACCAGAGGTCAGGTTGAGAGCTCGGTATCTGCTTGAAGCCGGTAGCGGTCAGCATATCGCGGCCTGCCGCCGTCGATGGCTGCGCGAAACAATCAGCGTTGACGTAACGCGGCGTTCTCAGATGCGCGGCGGCCTTGCCCAGCCCGGCAATCCCACGACCGGTTGCCGCTATCGCCCAGATGTAATTGGCAGACACCTCTTCATTGCTGCCGGCAAGCAACCCAATGTCCGGGTGTGTCAACGAGATCCCGCCGAGAATGAGAGCGTCGTGTCCGCGCTTGTTGAGATACAGAAACGCCATGGCGCCGAGCAATTTTTCCCGTCGGCTGAACGTCAGCATGCATTCCGGATCGAACACGAAGTATTTCCTTAAGCCCGGTTCCGTGATCTCAACTCCGGGGACGAGGCGATGGGCCATATCCGCCAAATTTGGAATTTCGGAGTACCGCGCCACGCGAACCTCGATCTCCGAACTCGTCGATAGCGAATCGAAATCGTGCCGTGCGACCAAAGAGGCCCTTTCCTTAACCGGAACGCGCATCTATCGTTACTCCTGCCCGCGGTGAGTACTATACCGGGCAAGGATTTGGGGTATGCAGCAGTTAGTGCATCGGGGTGCTGCGGTGACGCAGCACCGAAACGAAGAGGCTGTGGACGCGTCCTGGGACGATCTGAAATCGTTTCTCGTATGCGCAAGACAAAAGAGTTTCCGAAACGCGGCTGAAGTGCTCGGCCTGACGAGCACGACCCTGATGCGAAGGATCGACCGGCTTGAGGAACGGATCGGCTGCAAGTTGTTCTTGCGCGATCAAAGCGGGTTGACGCTTAGCGAAGAAGGTCTTGCGATGATCGGCGACGTGACGGAAATGGAACGTCACGCCTTCAATATTTTTCGGCGCGTGTCGCAGTCATCGAATGACGGCTCGGGCACGGTGCGGGTTTCGGTGACCGAGGGGCCGGGTAATTTCTGGATTCTTCCAAGGCTGATCGACTTCCAGAAAACCTACCGGAAGATCACGGTCGACCTTCACTGCGCGATGGAACATGCCGACGTCGCGCGGCTGGAATCCGATATCGCCATTCAGCTCGAACCGCCGACAAATCCCGACCTTATCGTCGCCAAGCTCGGCCGACTGCACATCTATCCCTTCGTATCCGAAGGGTACCAGAAGCTCTACGGCATTCCTGCATCCCTGGCCGAGCTTAAGAACCACCGGATTATCAAGCAAAACGCTCCGCAGGTGGACGATACCGCTTACGCTCGAATTCTGGGCTTGACCTCGCTGGACGGCATTGTCGGTCTGAAGACAAACTCCAGCATCGGCGTGCTGTATGCGGTGGAAAGAGGAGCAGGCGTGGGCTTTCTGCCAACCTCGTCGATCGCCTTGGGGGCTCCGTTGATCGCGGTCGATATGGGCGTCAGCCATCATTCCGACCTTTGGCTGACTTATCACAAGGAGTTTCGTAACTCCGATCGACACAAAACCGTCATTGCCTGGCTCAAGAAGATATTCGATCCCAAGACCTACCCATGCTTCAGGGATGAATTTATTCATCCAAATGATCTGGTACCGCTGATGGCGGGGGCGAAAAGCAGCTTCGGCCTGCAGGGATATGCCGCCGCCGGGTTGGTTCATGGGGGCGAGTTCGATTGATCTCCGGGGGTGCACGGTACCCGGGTCTGATCCAGCTTCACGCTCCAACCAGCCGCGTCACCACTTCAATTCGACGCCGGCAGTGCCCTGGTGCGACTGCATCGCGGCGCGAAACTTGCCGTCGTAGTTGAGATAGAGGCGTGCGGTATTGCTCAGGCTGAGCGATGCGGAGGCGCCGGCATCCGCGCCATATCTGCTTTCGCCGACGCCCTGCACCGTGATGCTCTCGGCGCCGAGGCTGACCGTGACCGAATTGAAATTCTGCGCGACATTGTCGACGAATTTGCCATAGGCGGACAGATCGAAAATCTTTCGATCGAAGATCCAGTAACGCCCGATCTCCGCGCCTATCAGCAACCGCGCGCGCTCCGCGGTCGCGCCAGACGCCGCGACAGGGTCAAGACCGCCGAATTCCTGCAGCGATCCGGTCGTGGCGCGGACATATTCGAACGCAGCCTTCGGCACGATGCGGTTCTGCTCCAGGCTCCAATAGTAGCTGAGTTCGGTCAACGCGCCGTCGAGATGGGCGTTATAATCTGCGCTGGCGATGCCAAAGCCGGTGTCGCGGCTCGAATTGATTTTTCCGAAACCATGGACCAGCGCAACGGCCCAGGTCCACGGACCCTTGTCGACCGAAGCGTTGAAGCCGAGCTGGGTGAGATCGAGCCTCGCCGACTGCAGCGCCAGGGGAACGTCGATTGAAGTACGGCTTTGGTCAACCGAAACCCCGACATTGACCCCGGGCGCGATGCGCGCGCCGAGTCCCGCGACGCCGCCCCAGGTCTCGCGACGATCGCCAACGAAAAACCCCAGCGGGCCGGTCTTGGCCGAGATGCCGTAGGCTTCGCCCCAGGTCCGGAACACCGGCGGATCGGCGCTTTCGGAGGCGCCGCCGCCGCCGGGATTGCTTGCGGTCGCTTTTCGAAAACCGTTGGTCGCCTGGTTTCCAAGACGCTCCAGGAAATTGCTGCCGAGATTGGTCACGGCAGTGCCGGCCGACCGGTCCGAATCAATCGAGGTTGGTGTCGGCGACGCGGCGGGCGTAGGTGTTGGCGTAGGGGTGGTCGATTGCGCCTGGGCGGCCGACGAAGCAACGGCAATGGCGAGCACGAACGCCAGCGCAACAGCCTGGGCAACCCTGCCGCCGGCCCCGGTCCGCCTTGCTCGCGCAGGCCGCGATGAGCAGCACATGATTTCTATTCCAAAAGTAGCGCCAGCCCGGCAAAAAATGCAAAAAACCGTCGGCCGGGTGCGATTTGTCCCCAGTTCCCCGGGAGCGTCAATCGGTCTTGGTCCTTCGCAACCGCCATTAACGGACGTTGTTGTTGCATTGCCACAGGGTGGTTACGCGCGGTCCCGTTGACGACTCGATTTCATCAACCATGCCATCGGCTTGCTAACGCCCAAATTTCGTGTTGCTATATCAGGTACAATCGGATCTAGGCCGTTCGACTGTGCGTTTCGCGACTAAGAAATTCAGCAGACATCCGGAAGCCCGCTTGTGGCGTGGCACGCGATCAGCGTGGCCGCGTCTTTTTTATGTCTAGACCAGGAGACAGGCGATGCAAAAAGGCACCGTCAAGTGGTTCAACCCGACAAAGGGTTATGGGTTCATCAAGCCGATGGCTGGCGATAAGGACGTGTTCGTCCATATCTCGGCGGTCGAGCGCGCCGGACTCTCAACCCTCAATGAAAATCAGGTGGTTGAGTATGACCTTGTGGAAAATCGCGGCAAGAGCTCCGCGGAAAATCTCAAGGTCTCTTAGACTTCGTCACGATCCGCGCAAGCAATCTTGATGCACCCCCGGCCAGCGCCGGGGGTTTTATTTAAGATGCGAGCATCCGGCGTTCGCGGGCCCGGATGATGCCGACGACCGTGTCATTGACCGGTGTCGCCACACCGAGCGGTTTGCCCAGCCGCGGAATCGCGCCGTTGATGGCGTCCACCTCGCATCGGCGCCCGGCGTTATAATCCAGCAGCATCGAAGGACGCGCATCGGGAATTTTGCCGCCCAGCTTGCGGATATGCTCGATCGGATCGCCGACGTTCAACCTGACATTGGAAGCCCTGGCCACCGCGATGGCTTCCTCAGCGCAGCTCCGCGCCACGCTCCAGGCATCGCCATCGCCGAGGATTTCGCCGACCGTCAGCCCGGTGGCGCAGGACGTGCCCGAGAAGGCGACGTTCATAATCAATTTTTCCCACACCATCTGCTTGATGTCGTCGAACAGCGCGACCTTGAAGCCGGCCGACTCCCAGATCTTGGCGGAGGCCTGCAGGAGCTGCTTCGGCAAGCCCGCAAATGCGCCGAACCGGATCATCTCCATGCCGTTGTGATGCGCATGGCCCGGCGCCCGGATCGACGCCCCGAACCCTCCGACCACGCCGACGGCGACACGATCGGCGCCAAGTATCGGGGCTGCGATCTCAGGCGATCCCAGACCGTTCTGGATGGTCTGCACGATCGTTTCCGGGCCCAGCAACGGCAGGCAGGAACGCGCCGCCGCTTCGACGTCAAAGGACTTGGTGGCAATGATGACGAGATCGCAGGGCCCTATCCCGTCGGTCGTCGTGGAAGCATGAATCGGCACCGTGCGATCGCCGCTGGCGCCCTCGCAACGCAGGCCCTTCGACGCCATCGCCTCGGCGTGGTCGGGCCACAACGTGACCGCGTGAACTTCGTGACCCGCGTCGACCATGAGCGCGGCATAGACCGACCCCATCGCGCCACAGCCGACAACCGCAATTTTCGCCATTCTACTCTCCGTGCAAGCGACGGGTGAAAAGCTCAGGTTACCGTGGCGAGATCAAGACGTCGCGGGAAGCGGCGCTGCCCGCCGTCTTGCAGATGTCGCCGTCCAGCCGGATTTTTCCCTCCGCGAGCAACCGCAACGCGTCGGGATAGATTCGGTGTTCGATTTCGAGGATCCGTGCCGCCAGCGTATCCGGCGTGTCGTCATCGCCAACCGCAACCGCGCCCTGCATCACGATCGGACCGGCGTCGGTTTCCGGAATCACGAAATGCACGGTCGCGCCGGAGATTTTCACGCCGGCGCGCAGCGCCTGGCCGTGCGGATCGAGGCCGGGAAACGACGGCAGCAGCGAGGGATGAATGTTGAGCATCCGCCCGTACCAGCGCTGCACGAATTCGGCCGTGAACAACCGCATGAATCCGCCGAGGCAAATCAGGTCGACCTTGTGCCGGTCCAGCGCCGGCTGCAGCACCGCCTCGAACGCCGCGCGATCGCCGCCGAACGGCTTGCTTTCGATGATGACGGTTGGAATACCCGCAGCCTGCGCCTTTGCAAGGCCCCCGGCATCCGCCCGGTTCGAAATCACCACCGCGATCTCGGCCGGGAAATCCTCGGCCTGTGCCGCCTCGATCAACGCGGCCATGTTCGATCCGCGCCCGGAAATCAGGATGGCGACACGGCGTTTCATGGCTTCACCATGCCAGATCGAGATGACCGTTATAGACCACGCGATGTTCGCCCTCGGCGGGGATCACCTCGCCCAGCAGCGCCACGCTCTCGCCGCCCTCGGTGAGAACCGCGGTGACTTCTTCGATTTTCTCGGGCCTGACGATAGCGATCATGCCGATGCCGCAGTTGAAGGTGCGCAGCAGTTCGAGTTCGGCGATACCGCCCTGCTCCGCCAGCCACTTGAACACCGGCAGCACCGGCAGGCGTGCCAGATCGATCCCGACGCCGAGGTGCTTTGGCAGCACGCGCGGAATATTATCGGTGAAACCGCCGCCGGTGATGTGGGCAAGGCCCTTGATCGCATCGGTGTCGCGGATCGCGCGCAAGCACGATCTGACATAGAGCCGCGTCGGCGTCAGCAGCGCGCCGCCCAGCGTCATGACCGGCGAAAACGGCGCCTGCGCCTGGAACCCGAGCCCGGACGTCTCGACGATCTTGCGGACCAGCGAAAATCCGTTGGAGTGAACGCCCGACGAGGCAAGGCCGATCACCGCATCGCCAGCCGCGATGCCGGAGCGAGGCAGCAGCGTGCCGCGTTCGGCAGCACCCACCGCAAACCCCGCAAGATCGTAATCGCCGTCTTTGTAGAGCCCGGGCATTTCCGCGGTTTCGCCGCCGATCAGCGCGCAGCCGGATTCCCGGCAGCCTTCGGCGATGCCGGCCACGATCGCGGCGGTGGCCTCGGGATCGAGCTTGCCGCAGGCAAAATAATCCAGGAAGAACAGCGGCTTGGCGCCGGCGCACAACAGGTCGTTGACATTCATCGCGACCAAATCAATACCCACGGTGTCATGACGGTCCGCCAGGAACGCGATCT
>Ga0137397_10003127_pt1 | contig 11529 bp, 15 predicted proteins | sample czorhiz116metaG_FD_106658 | JGI IMG/M metagenome (GOLD analysis project Ga0137397, IMG submission 106658) | Vadose zone soil microbial communities from Angelo Coast Range Reserve, California, USA - czorhiz1.16 metaG | ecosystem: Environmental > Terrestrial > Soil > Vadose zone | place: USA... | reverse complement strand
CTGCATGGAGTACGGGCATTCCTGTTGCGTCCTCCGTAGCCCCATCTGCCATCTGTCATAGATAAGAACGCGGTAACGACTCGGAGAGTCGGAAGTTCTCTTTTGCAGGTCGTCTCACATTTGCTAGGCCGCCGTCAAACAGTGCAGATTATTGGTAAAGCGAACAAACAAGCCATCTTCTGACATACAAACGTACTACTGTACGTAGAGGAACCCGGTCCCAGGCGCCTTAGGAAAATCGATATAAAGAAAATACCGTGTGCTTACTCAACTCTTTGGCGTTTCCGATTGGAAACCGGATGAGGTTTTGTCGCAAGCTCCGGAGCGCTCATTTTTGGAACGTATCAATTCGCCCGAAAGTGGATCCTGTACCCCAGATGCCTCGGCGCAGACAAGCGAGCTGCACAAATTTGGCTGTGATCGATAAAAAGGTTGGCGTGCGCGCCCTGGTTCTGGATGGGATACACAAAGACTGAGACGAGTTCAGGAAACAAAACAAGGTGAGCCAATGAGTAGCTTCTGTGTCAAGAAACAAATCAGGGCGTGCCTTCTGGATCAGCAGCTTCGAACCTGATGGCAACCGAATAATGCCATCAGAGGGTGCTGATAGACAAATGACGGGCGCGTAAAAACATGCATTATTTTGTCATGTGGGAGCGCAGCGTTGATGGCCGAGATCACATCCGTACGCCAAGAGCGAACGTTCTCTGTGATCTCCTTCACACTCTCGATCATGATCATCTGACCGACTTGTGTTTATCACTGACGTATCGCTTGTCAGGACTGCTGACCCACATACGCGCCCGCCTGGAGAAAGGTATTTGCGCAGTCGATAAACCACTTTGGTCTCTAGTCCCAGCTGACTCGAGCTCTTCAACAGATGCGTCACCCCCTGCTCCCCACCTTTTGCCAATAAGGCGTCAGGTTGTGTGCGTGCAGGATAGAAGTAAGTGTATTCACTGTATGCCCACTTCCGGCTTGGGTTTCAAGCCGTGCGACGCGGTGAGTTCGACAAGCGCAGCCCAGTCATCAGTAGGGATAGACAAGAAGCCAGATGAGAGCTCGAGCACGTCAAAGCCGAGATCCTTGCACTTGCGAAGGTACCCGGTGAGGACGTCTTTGTTTCCGGCAGAGGCAGCCAAGACTCATTCAACATAGCCTCCTCTGGGCAGAAAAAAAGTGTCGGCGATGGACGCCGTCTAATATACAAGACGAAAGCCGAGCGCACTGTGCTTGTGAGCGACCTCAATCAGGCCACGCAGCCTCTTTTCGGGCATGAGCCGCCAGCGAATTTGATGCCATCTACATGTTCGCCCCAATCGGACAAGAGCTCATCTAGGTAGGTGCGAGCGACGGGAAAATAGTACGCATCCACGGATCTCGGGGATTCCTTTATTGCGACCAAGTTTCGCGCCAAGGGCATTTACGGGGAGGAACGGAAATGCAACTGGGGTTGTGCGCGCGGGGGTAGCCGTGTCGCTCAGCGACGAGCAAGTGATAGCATGTTGCTGTAAATGCGAAGAGAGAGCTGCTGTTGTTCGGTGAGTGCCTCGGGGATACCCGTGACGGTTGCGGTGGCCGAATAAGCCAACGTAAGGGGTAGTCTAAGAATATCCGTGCCAAGAGAAAGTGCCCAAAATAGCACGTGCAATACGCGTCTGTCACTCACCCCACCTTGGTCCTTGGTCCTCAGGACTTGTCTTTCTTTCTTGCCATTTCGTCAAACAAGACCGTGATCATCCGACCGGAGCGTGAAGCGGGCAGACACGCAGTCGGGCAGACGGACTGTAAGCTGACCGCCAGTGATTGAAAGAATAAATAGCGCGTTGGTCTTGGCGTTTCTAAATATACCCCCTGGCCATGACAGAGATAGACCATGGTTTTGCTCAAAAGACTTGGCTTTCTCTTCTGCTGTTCGCCACATTTCTTTCGCTTCACCAGCACCAGCTCTCCCAGCTCTCCCATGACATCCATCGCTTCCACCTCTCACCCCTCCGATCCTCACAACGTTGCTGAACACCTCCCACCTCGCTCTTCAAAATCTCTTCTTGCCTCCACATGGCAAGTCCTCGACCAGGTATTCCCCTCTCCTTATGTTCCCTTAATCGAGGCCATCCCTCACCTTTTTCCTTCTAGCCTCCACCGCCAAGCCTCCGAGAAATTCTTGGCGCATACCGCACTCGAGGGGATGGTGACCGCGAGATGCTGATGGCCATGCTCAATGCCAAGAGCGCCGAGGACCAGGTATCAACGTTCTCGATCTGCTACTGTCACCGCCTTAACCATGTGTCCTACAGAGGATAGCGTCTGTCGCCTCTCTTCATCGTTCTATGCTCGAGCACTATCAGGTTTCCTTGAACCACCCACAAGAAGTTCCGTACACTTCCGCGCCGAATCCGACAGGGCCATCCTGCCAGAGTGGCGCTCATCAGTCCTCGAGTTTACCCGCTGCACCGGCTCCGCAATGCAATGCCAATGGCATGCAAAGCCAACGACCGACCCATGCGCATCCGCATAAGCGCATTCGGACTTCGGAGTCTCCCCCATCCACCTACCGCTCCATCCCAAAGTCGTATACTCCTTCGCCGCCTCCTGGACCTTCATCGTCGTATTCTTCGCGCAGTGCTTCTGTCGATCGGTCTCCGCGCTCGAGAGATGCCATGGCGATCGGGTCTTTACTGTCTGTAGGTGCTCGGAAACCGCGTGACGATGTCGACGATTCGATGCACGAGGATAGATCGCAATTGCGTCGCTAGTGTCGATGGTTGATTTTGTCTGTAGCGTCCGATATTTCCTTTTTCTTTTCTTCCCTCAGGGTCTCGCGTCTAGGTGGTTTTTCTTGGCGTGTTGTATTAATAGGTTTCCCGCTGTTGCTACTTGTTATTTGTCCACGCCCACATCCGTATCATCGTGTCTAGAGTGAACGAAGACGATATTCACAATGCATCACACACGGACGCAAATTGACCAGGGCGAGGTAGCACGTGTCGGAGAAGGTTTCGTCCGGTATTTGACAAGCGAACTAAAATAAAAAGGTGCACCTCGCCCATCTGATTTATTTTCTCCCATGGCCGCACCTCCCACCTGCTACGCACCGTTGCCTCTTCGCAGGGTCTCTCTTTCCCTCCCCGTAGCCCCCTTCGGCCCTTATGGACCCTCAAATTCCTCTGCAAGACTTGCCCCCGAAAATCTTGATTAATGACGAAGAATTCATAGACCATGACGACATTGTCCGTGGAGACAGACTCTCCACCACCCAAACAGAAGAGCAGGGATCGGCGGCCTCCCAAAAATTGTCTTCCATCGCGTCTTCGGGCTCTTTTCGTCTTGCCGGGGGACGTCTCGGCACTCTTGCAACTCGTTTGGAGCGAGCGATCACTCGCTGGGCGCGCAAAAATCGCGCAGACTCTTCGTCGTCCTTGACCTCCAGTGACACTTCGGAGACTTCCCGTTCGTCCTTCCGCACAACCAACAAGTCCAAGAGGTCGTCGCGCCGCAAGCGCCGCCCTCCCAGCCTTGCAGACATCCAGCAACATGAGCAGTCTCTTCGAGCCGTTGAGGCTCGCATAAGGTCCCGCGGGATTGGGCGTATTGTCCCTCGCGAATTCAACCTCTATACCCCACCTTCGTCTCCCTTGCAAGATGTGGACCTTATCGAAGAGGAACAGGGACAACGGTTCATACGCACGTTCTCGTTGGACGTGATGCTCCCACATTTAGAGCATATACGGCGTAAATCGGGCAAAACCCGTCGTTCCCGACGCCGCTCCTGCGCATCGCCGAATGAGCTTGATCATTCCCGTCCTTTCGATCCTCTGCAAAGTCATGCGGCCAAGTTTGAGCCCTGCGATGCAACTTACACAGATGCGCTTAAGGACCCATTACTCAAGGTGGAAAAGGGAAAGGGGAAAGATAAAGATAAGGTGTCCTTTACCATGCTGCCACCGAACCCTCCGCAAACCACATCGACGTTTCGGAGCGATCCGGTCGAGGGAAAGCCGCGGCAGGCTTGGTGGCTGGACGTCGCAAGTCCAACATGGGAGGATCTGAGGGCGCTGGGCAAGGTGAGTGGCTCTCCGTTTCTTCCCTTGACGGTCAATTAACTCGAGGCACAGCTGCTGCATCTCCACCCACTGACCCTGGAGGACATCCTGCATCAGGAACCACGCGAGAAACTTGAGTTGTTTCCAAAGCTCGGTTATTCTTTTGTCGCCTTTCGTGCCGTCGAAAATTCGACTCAGAATGAGCGGCTTGACGTCATCAGTCAGAAGACTGGCTCTTCGCTGCTTCCAGCTCAAAGTGTTGCGAATGAGATTTGTATATACCTCGTTGTATTCCGAGACGGTATATGCACAGTGAGTTGTGATCGCCTATCTTCTCACGCTTTCTCGTTACTAACAGTACTGTAGTTTCATTTTTCAAACATCGCAGGTGAATCCTTCGAGCAACATATATGCGCATTATTGATGTGATGTGGTGGTGCAGAGCATCTCGATCGTGTCCGTGGAAAGCTCCAAACCGCAGCACAAGCCACTCGCAGGTCGTCTGGTATGCCAAAGTTGTCCATGTTGTTTCTCAGTCCTGACACTTGGCGCATTTCTAGCGTGGATCGCTCACGGAATATTGGACTCTGTCGTTGATTCGTTTTTCCCTCTCGTGGAAGAGATTGGGGAACAGGTGGCAGCCATCGAATCACTCGTATATAACGAGGATAGCCCGGCATCCACTATCACCGCCATGCCCTCGGTCGAGTCGCGCTCGCTGCTGGCCCCGCCAGTTACGGAGAAAGTTGCCCCCCCAACTACCATTGTCAACGAAAAGCATGTCTTTGCTAGAGACGTCGCTTCCGTTAAGACAGTCAAGACCCAATTCTCACTTCCTAGGCTGACCTGTGGTCTGATGTGGCGGCGTTTGCGGCGTGTCTTCGTGCAACTTATCAGCTCTTGCATGCGAAACAAGCCCCGCAGGGTCAAACCGAGTTTTACCGGCACTGCCCTCGGTCTCCACCGCATGGCACGGACGAGGCGGCTGGCTACGTCCGTGGCACGTGTATTAGCAACTAAACCGGAGGTCGTCGCCGGGATTCGCAAGCGATTGCTTGCCTCACATGGCCCAGCTACCAGTGACGATGCGGAAGTTGCCATCTACTTCGGCGATGTCCAAGGTGAGACCGTGGAGAATCAGAGGGTATACCGTATGAAACTGAACACCGTCCGGTTGTAGACCATATCCTCACATTACAACAGTCCTTGGTACACTATGAACAGATGCTGAGCGAGTCGCATCCGACGTACTTACAGAATCTGCGCGTGGACCTGATACGTGCCCGCGCAAAGAGCGACTTTGCGGCCTTCGTGCTCGCCATTGTCTCCGTGCTGGTCTTACCACCCTTGGTCGTCATTGGTATGTATACACACTATGCTTATTGGGTGCCAACCGAGTTATGGAATGGTTTATAGGAGCAGTCTCAATGAACGTCACGTTGCCACACAACAACAATGGATTCAAGGTTTTCTCGGTGATACTAGTGATTATTTTGTGTATTCAGACGCTTTTCCTGGCCCTGATAAGGTACTGGTGGGTGAAGGCGGGGCGGATTCGTGGAGTTTTACATGAGTAAAAGTTGTTGACCGTGGTGTCACCAGGATGGATTCGGAATGCAAGAAGCCATGTTCTGAATGTATTCACGTTAGGATTAGCCTAGACTATTCCCCAACGTAGTGAGATATCATCACGGGATCCGCGAACGAGCTAAGTAAATAATCGATGGTTACTCGACAGAAAGAAACGAAGAAGTCATGAATGGGTCCAAGGTATATGTAGAAAGCAGGGCCGAATTTCATCACTTTTCCTTGGAACTCTCTAGTGCACGGAGGCCCACAGATGCTAGCTTTTGCAGTCGGAGCGCCATATCGACTGCAATGAACAATGGAATGATAAAATATGGTAAATAGCTAGCGAGAAGCACGATGCGTTGCTGAAGTGTTATAGAGACAACCTTCTGCACAATGGTTGCGGCGGATGTCGTGGGGGTATCGATGACAGTCGCAAGGCACGCAAGAGTGGTTGTGCAGGTAGATGCACCATACAACGCAAGGAGGGCGTATATTCCGGGCGAGTCTGAAACCATGGTTCACGATACGCAACGAAGGGGTATACGACTGAAGGTGAAAGCTAACCTTTCCAGAGGCCACGAGCGCCGAGAACAAAAACCGGAAGCTGAAACAAACTACAATATCCCGAAGCGGCCGAGACGGCGTCTGGTCAGAGGGGGGACGGAAACGGCGAGAGAATTTTGAATTTTGGGGAGTGGGAGACCGACGTACAGTTCGAGATAGATGAATGACTTCAACCACGTGAACGCGGAAGCATTCCCGTGGATGCCGACGACACCGCCAAGGAGGGGGTCCCCTGACATGCTCACGTACCAAGGGGGGATGGCTTGCAAGGTTTTGGGGACGATCTGCTTGGGCCATATCGCTTGGCAGTCTACCAGCAGCGTGACAGGTATGTGGGTCTATTTATTTATTTTGGCAAAAAAGTTAACGCGTGAGCAGGCGATTTTGTGATTTTGTCTGGCCAGGAAATAAAAATATTTTTGCCGGTGCCTTGAGGAGGAAGAAAGGGGTTTATGGATGGCGCCCCCAGTGTGAAATAGCAGTTGGGATAATTGTGGGGGCCGGTGGAGGTGGAGGAGGTCGTGAACGGACAACGGACTGATGGACTTACCACAAAAAATATAAAGTAAATGAGATCCATCGGTCGAGAAGTCAGTGGTCTGCGCGGGGCCATATCGTTGTTTATCGACGGTTACACCGACGGAAAACTCGAGGAGAGATGGATGATGGTGATCTGTGGAAGAGAAACCGATAAAGACAAGGAACGATGAGATGGGATTTCCCCAATGAGCCGTTGTGTTACAATAACCAAAAAAAAAATAACCAAAAAAAAATCGCGGTGCAGTAGTCGTGCGTCGTGCGAAGAGAGGCTTGTCGATGAGTGTGACCCTGCGCCACATCCTTTTTTTTTTCACCGTTCACCGCTTTACCGACACTGTGTAACACGTACCGTACGGTACGAGTCCAACGTGTTTGTGGGAAAGTAGGAAGTGGTACGGAAGTATCTTTTCCCTGAGCAATCGCATGGAGACAGGGAGCGCTCCGCGGGTGCGCATGTCTCTCTCTTCTTTGTCGTGTCGAAGATCCCTCAGGCCTACGTACCCGTACGTAGCTGACAATACAGTATGTTTGAAAAGCCATTCAAAACCCCAGAAATTTGGGTTTTCCGGTTGGTCCGGAATTAGCAGCGGGTATCGTCACTGGCAGGGTCAGTGGTGATAAGTTACGCGAACGGAGGGCAGCCCTGTTGTGTGCGCGCGTGCGCGCGCGCATCGAGGGATGCCCTGGAAAAAAAAAACGATGATCAGATCTTTCTGGTTGGAATTCTGACCCTTCTTCCTATGCTCCGTTTGATCACCGTGTCGTTTTGCATCGGCGCGATGTGGGTGGTAGATGAGGTGGGTTCTGCGGGGGGAACGGGGGCCGAGTTGCGGAGCTGGTTTGCATTGTAATTGAACCCGACACGCTCTGACGGTGTATGCGCACAGCTCGTCGCACCAAGCATCCCAGAAAAGAATTGTGAAACAACACGAACTTGATCCTCGATTCGACCGAAATACAAAAAAGCAGCTATGTACATAAAACCAGAAAGGTCCCGATCGTCGGGAATAACTTGAAATCGCAAAAACAACATTCCTTTATCGCTTGGGTGCCCAATATATTGGGCTATAACTTACATGGAAGTAAACTAGGCCGCGGCGTAGTTGCAGGGGGAGTCGATGTAGAATCTTGTGTAGATGGTATCGGATCGGCTCATCGCTCATCAGTCGCCGTTTTGACGTTTGTGCGGCACGCCATGATTGTCCGAAGAACGCCACGTTTCAGCCGACCGCAGCGCTCTCGCGTTTGTTATCGGCGGCGATGACGGCACGCTTACTTTCATCGACAACGGCTTGAACTATTGAGGAAGAAAGAAAACCAAACCGTCAGCGAAAATAGAGTAAAAAATAAATGCCTGAAATAAATTCTTACCTTTTTCCTTGTAAGTCGCTTCTTTCTCTTTCAGGCGCTCGAAGCTCGCGACGACACGTTCCTCATGCGCACGCAAGGCGGCCTGCTCGCGCTGCAACGTATCCGACTCGAGGCGCAGACGTTCGAGGGCACTTGTGATCGTCAACCGCAGGTTCTGTACACCAGTTATTTCTTCCTGGAATTTCTTGCGGGCTTCCTCCAGCTCGTTGTCTGAACTGGACATCAGAAACATACAGGAAGGAGACGGAGAAAGAAGACGGACCAGCAAACTCAGCCGCATATACGGTGTGATCGAACTTGGTCAAATGATCCGCCCAATCGCGGTCTATGGCCCACGACACCACCTTTGGCGTGCCATTCGCGCTGGAGCGCCCGCCAATCTGTCTGAGACTGCTGCGCCGCCGCACAACTTGTGGACGCGATGGCCCGGGGACTAGTTGATTTGGATCGAGGGGTATAGTGGGTTCGGGCATGCCAGGTGCCATTGGCTCTGTGGGCGCGAACGACTCGAGAAAAGGCTCGGGCATCGCGACAGGCTCCGGAGGACTCGTCATCATGGCGGCAGCAAGCTCGCCCATCGGCGCAAGCATGCTCGGCGGGCGATAGAGGTGTGGGAGTGGGTCTGGAGAGACGGTATCCGAGCGCACGGCCTCGGCGCTGGCGAACGCATTTTCCTCGGCGGCGCGTTGGGGGGTGTTACCGAACGGGTTTGGGAGCACATCGGGGGGCGGGGGCGACTCGGTTCGCTCCTCGACTACTGGGGAGAGGTAATGGTTGCGCGGCGGGGCGGTCTGGGTGTGAACCGAGGGCCTTTGGCGGGGGGATTCTACGGACCCGCGTGATTCAACGTAATTCGAACTGCGCGTCGAGCCGGAGCCATGACGCCTTAGGGTACCTGGTACGCGAGGCGGTATAGCACGTTGCCCTGGAGTCGGAGATGGTGGAACACGAGACGAGCGAGGGACGTGGGGCGATTGCGCAGGAGTGTATGCTCGCTGCGAGGACTGAGACTGCGTGTTGGCAGTCTCCACCGACGGCTGCCGGCGAACCTCCTTTGTGCCCTTGCCGCGAGGCTCTTGATCGCGCAACCAGCGCTCCATTTCCTTGAGGCGAAAATCGGGCGGCGCATGGACGATGCGGAAGGCAGCGGGAACCGTGCCGGGAGTGTGCGTCATTTTCGACAGACGCTGACATTTGCGTATCATACGGTCTTTCAGATGCCGCATGTAGAGGATGCGATCCCAGTCAGCGCCCCTACCCCGTTCCAGTTCTGATGATTCATATTGGAGAAGTTGGTTGTAGAGTAGTGAGGTCTTGGGGGGTAATAAAACCTAGAGAGCGGTTAGAACGGGCATAAGAACCAGCGGGCTAACACATACCTTGAGTTCGTTGGGAGTATCGGTACATTGTAGATAACGCCATCCTGCCCGGGATTGGGGTTCATAAGACTCGAGCTGACCTCGGACGGGACTGGTTTGAAAATATGCAAGGGCCGCGTGGTCGTGGTGGGAGGAAGACATGCTGTCTGCTAATTTAGAGAGTGATGAACGGACTCGCACGGGGAGGATTTCATATATACGGGAGAAGCGTTGTGGTTGGCTGTACACCCGCTTGATGCGGGTGGTGGGGGGAGTGGAGGATGGAGGCAGTTCAAGGGCCTCGAGTACAACAAAATTTGAGGTCAGATTTTGCCTCGTGGTCGCTTGAAGAAGGGGTTATGTGATACTCGAGGAAGGTATTGTAGTCCTCATAAACTTAAGGAAAGACGATCCATTGGACGCATTATTACTGAGACTGGGACTGGGACTACACGTACGGGTAGCAGAATAGCAAGTAATAACATAGAGTGTATCACATGGGTCAAAGACCCCGCAATCAAAGTCCGGTCCATTCGCCCACAGCTACCACTCACCACCACTCTCCCGGCCGCTTTCCCCTGTTCCCCTCTTATCCTAACTAGCTCGCCTTTCATGTCTTCTCCCCTCGTTCGTTATGAGTCCTTTCTAATTCAGAACGTTTCCACCATCTCTTCTCTCGAATCAACCCTTCGTTCGCTCACCTGGCTGCTCCCCGGCCGGTTTAAGGACGCTGAACTCGTCTCTGAGGCCTGTCCGTCCATCCCTCCCTCCCTTTTTTGTCCCTCTACTCAACTGTTCTGTGACAGTATATGCATCGCTCAATTCCCTGAGCTTGTACCACGACACTTTACTCAACAGGGCAGTCGGGAATGAACCAAAATACAGGCCACTGCTTCCCCCCAGCCTACACTCGCGGTTCACTCGTGCATGGGCAGACACTCATACTCGATACAGATGGACTGCGAGGACGCTCGAGCTTATCCGATTCGTCCAACTTCTCCTGGAAATGGGGCTTCGAAGAAGGGTCACCGCAAAGAGTCGGTGGAGAGCGATTACACTGTTAGAAGCAATCAAGTAAGTGGTAGTAAAAGTCCAAGCCGCTCGATGTGTACATCTTATCTCTCACATAGGGTCGTGCTCAAATTCACTCTTTTGCGTATCACCCGTCGGCCATTAATGTCGCCGCCTATCCCCGAGCGTGACATTGACCCAGAGAGTTTACCTCCCCTTTCCACCCGTTCATCACCAACTCTCGTCCCGTCCTCATTGGGCTCGTCGCCACCGGATACGCCCGATCACTTGCGAAATAATCATGAACCATTGCCACCCCATCCGCTGCTCGGGTCACCTCCGCCCACTAACGGGACATCTGTGGTCGAGAATTTCCTTTTGTCCAAAATCCTGACAACATCGTCTGTGAAAAACCCTACATCGCTCGTCAAACCGTTGCTAGCTCCTCATGAGTGGATCGCTGAGAGCATTTATATCATACGACCCTTCATCTACGGTTAGATCGCTTGTTCTCGTCTCTTGCTTTGGCTGAATGTCACTCTGCTAGTGCTTCTCCTCTCCTCGGATCGAGAACGCAAATCAAGTCGACCGCTCATGGTCTCCCTTGCCCTCGAACTTGTGTCTCGCAATCTGCGCCGCACACCCTCGAACTCATCTACACTTGAACGTCAGGAGTACGCTCGCAGGGACCGCAATCTCTTCTGGTATCTCTTAAGAGGCTCGATTTGGGAGAGCTGGACGAGGTATGGTGCCATCACTCACCTTGATTATTCGATGAACCCATATTTCGCTTTCATAGGCCCAAGTTGGAATCGTTCGCTGATAGCAGTGCCCAATGGCCTGTATTGAGTATTTTTGGTGCCTTCCTACGTGACTGGATGCCGCTCATTGATGAGTATCACTATTGTGAGTCCCGGTCACCCTTGACCCGCTTTCCTGCGCTTATCCTGTATGCAGATACGTCCAGATAGTCTTGGATCACACAGTACGTATTACCTATCAAGTCTGCTAGGATGTTGAGTCATAATTATACGCGCGATTGTGCTGGTCCCTGCCTATTTTCGACTGTG
>Ga0137397_10003125_pt1 | contig 11537 bp, 7 predicted proteins | sample czorhiz116metaG_FD_106658 | JGI IMG/M metagenome (GOLD analysis project Ga0137397, IMG submission 106658) | Vadose zone soil microbial communities from Angelo Coast Range Reserve, California, USA - czorhiz1.16 metaG | ecosystem: Environmental > Terrestrial > Soil > Vadose zone | place: USA... | reverse complement strand
CCCCTCGTACCGGTGCTGCCGGGGCTCGTACGGCCGGAGTTCCTGGCCCGGCTGGAGGCGCTGCCCCGCCCGGCCTTGCGCTCGGTCAGTGCGCCCACCGGTCCCAGCATCCGCGTGGCGGTCGAGCGCCTCGACACCCTGATGAACCTGGTCGGCGAGCTGATGATCGCGCGAAGCCGACTCGACCGGAGACTGGGCCAGCTCGATCAGGTGAGCCAGCTGCTGCTCGTCAGCCGAACGCGGCTCGGGCAAGTGGGGCGCGACTTCGAGTTTCGGCGCCACGCGCTCGGAATGCCCCCGCGCGCCACCGAGGCCGGCGGCCCGGTACGTGACGCCGTCGGCGACCTCCGCGATCTGTCCGAGCTCTTCGCGGAGTTGGAGTTCGACCGGTACGACGACGTCAACATCCTGGCCCGGAGCGTCGCCGAGATGTCGGCCGACGTGGGCGAGGTCCAGATCCAGCACGCGGCCCTCCTGCGGAGCATCCGGGAGGACACCGCCCAGGTTCAGCGCCTGACCGCGGCGCTGCGCAAGGAGATCACCCGGGCGCGCATGGTGCCCGTCGGACGTCTCTTCACCCGGGTGGCCCAGCAGGTGCGGGAGGCGGCCCGCGCCACCGGGAAGGCGGTCGCGCTGACGGTTCGAGGCGAGACGGCCGAGGTCGACAACAGCGTCATCGAGCAGATCGCGGATCCGCTCCTGCACCTGATCCAGAACGCCATCGGGCACGGGATCGAGTCGACCGATGAGCGTGAGCGTCTCGGCAAGCCCGCGCAGGGTCGGTTGACACTCTCGGCCTCCCAGGCGGGTGGCTTCATCCTGGTGGAGGTCGAGGATGATGGCCGCGGGATCGACGCGGACCTCCTCCGTCGGCGGGCGGTGGAGCGCGGCCTCTTGCTGGCCGGGGAGGCCGCCGCGCTTTCGGATCGGGACGCTCTCAACCTGATCTTCGTCACCGGATTCAGCACCGCTGCGGCGATCACCCGTACGTCCGGGCGCGGAGTGGGGCTGGACGTGGTGCGGACCAACGTGAGCCGACTCGACGGAGAGATTCACGTCGAGACCGAGCCGGGTCGCTCGACCAGATTCACGCTGAAGGTGCCACTCACCGTCGCCATCGCCGACGCCCTGATGGTGCGCTGCGGTCCCGAAACTCTCGCATTCCCGCTCACCGCGGTGAGCGTGATGCGTCCGGTCGCGCCCTCCGAGATCGTGACCGCGGGCGGCCGTGACTCGGTCCGGCTGGACGACCAGGCGCTGGACCTGGTCCGACTCGACCGGGTTCTGGGGCTCAAGGCCACGCGGCCGTCCAGGCGGCTGCCAGTGGTCGTCCTGCGTGGTGGTGGGAAACCGTTCGGGGTGGTCGTCGACGAGCTGCTCGGGAAGGAGGAGATCGTCATCAAGAGCCTCGGGACGCTGCTCGAGGGCGTGGGCCCGTTCTCGGGAGCCACCATCTCCGGCGAAGGGCGGGTCATCCTGCTCCTCGACCCGACCCGGCTGCGTGAGGCCGCGGCGACCTCTCCGGCGATGCCGACGACCACGTCCCGAGAGGAAGAGCGGGCGGACGAGGCCCGCTCGCGGATCCTGCTGGTGGACGACTCGGTCAGCATCCGCAAGTTCGTCGGACAGATGCTCGAGAAGGCCGGCTTCGACGTGCTCACCGCCGTCGACGGCCAGGATGCGATCCAGCAGCTCACCGAGCAGACGGTCGACGTGGTGATCACCGACCTCGAGATGCCGCGGGTGAACGGCTACGCGCTGATCGAGGATCTTCGCCGCCGCTCCACCACTCGGGAGGTGCCGGTCATCGTGCTGACCACGCGGGCCGGTGCCAAGCACGTCGGGCTCGCGCGTCGGCTGGGGGTCCGGCACTACGTCGCCAAGCCGGTGGAAGAGCAGAGCTTCATCCGGCTCGTGGCCTCGGTCACGAGCGTGCCGGAAGCGGTCCTCGCGGTGGCCGGGCGCTCCGGAACGATGGCGGACTAGCCGGTGGCCAACGCGAAGGTGCTCGTGGTGGATGCCAACCAGGACAGTCGCGCGGCTCTTGCCCACGCCCTGACCGAGGCCGGCTACGAGGCCGCGGTGGCCACCAGCGGATCGTTCGCGCTGACCATGCTGGAATGGGAGCAGCCCGACCTCATCGTGAGCTACGCCAAGGTGCAGGACATGGACGGCTACGAGCTGTTCACGATGGTCCGCCGCGACCCGGCCACGAAGGACACCCCGTTCCTCCTCCTGGCCGGGCGCGATCGGCCGATCGCGCTGGCCGCGACGGAGGCCGGGGTGGACATGACCGTGACCGGCGACTTCACGCTGGCGACCGTCATGACCCGCGTCCAGGAGCTCCTGGGCGACGTGCCGGCGCCCGCGCCTCCCAAGCTTCGTGCCGAGCCGCCGCCGCCCGTGTCGAAGGCGCCGGCCAAGATGCCGGCCCGACCACCCGCGGTCACCCCCGTCCCGATGCCCGCGCCCGCCGCGGCCGCCGTCCCGCCCCCGCCCCGGGCGAAGCCTCCGGTCGAGGCGGCACGAAGCAGCTTCCAGGGCTCGCTCGGAGTGATGGATCTCACCGAGCTGACCCAGGTGATCTCTCTCGGCGTCAAGACCGGTGAGCTCCACCTCTCGCTGTCGAAGGGGGAGGGGATCATCCTTTTCGAGGCGGGCCGGGTGGTGCACGCCGAGTTCGCGGAGCGCACGGGCGAGCCCGCGTTCGCCGCGATGGTCGCCGCCTCCCAGCGCGAAGGTGAGGCGCGATTCTGCTTCAACCGGGTGGACCGCGAGGCCATGGCGGGCCGGCCCCGGACCATCTCTCGCTCGGTCGAGCAACTGCTCCTGAGCGTGGCCCAGGAGATGGACGAGATGAGCCAAGGCGCCGGGGGGGGCCGGGAGCCGGCCGCCACTCGCGCGACACGAACGGGAGAAGCCTAGGTCATGCCCAAGGTACTGGTGGTCGACGACAGCTTGAGCGTCCGCAAGGTAGTGCAGCGAGCGCTCGAGTCCCGACGGATCGAGGTGCTGTCCGCAGCCTCGGGTACCGAGGCCCTCGAGCAGATCGGCCGCGAGGCGCCGGACCTGATCGTCTGCGACGTCATCATGCCGGACATGGACGGCTACCAGATCTGCGACTTCGTCAAGAAACACCCGACGCTCGGTCATACCCCGGTGCTCCTGATCTCGGGCATCGTCAACGGCACGGTGCTCGAACGCGCGGCCAAGGTCCGCTCCGACGACGTGATGCGGAAGCCGTTCGCGGCCGAGGAGCTGCTGCAGCGGATCGAGAGCTTCCTGAACGCGCAGAGCCGGACTCCGTCCGCGTCCCCGCTGCCGGCCGCGCCGGCCACGGTCACGGCCCCGGTTGAACGTCCCGCCGCCCCGGTTGAACGCCCTGCCCCGGTGGTCGACCGCCCTGTCGTCCTCGAGAGCGCGGCGCCCTCGGTGGACCTGAAGGCCCTCCTCGACGGGGTGGCTCAGTTGCCCGGGGTATCGTTGACCGCGCTGATCGACCGTGAAGGCGCGCTCATGGAGGTGGCCGGTGGGTTGCTCCCCGAGGCGACGCTCGCCGGTGCCCTGGCGGCCTGCCTCGTCGATTCGACAGTCGGAGTCGGGCAAGCCCTGGCGCAGGGTCGTCTGCAGAGTGTGATCCTCGAATATGACGCCGGGGTGGTCCTGCTCAATGGGGTCGGCGAGGGCGCGATGCTCGCCGTGGTCCTCGGTGATCCGGCCGTCCTCGGCAAGGTCCGTTACCACGTGAAGAAGGCCCTTCCGGACCTGGTCCGGGCGGTGTGAGGCATTCGTCCATGAGAACGTCCTACAACTTGGTCTCTAGTGCCCGGCGGGTCTCGTCGTGGCTGATGGTCATCCTGGGGCTGGCCGCGTACGTTGGCCTCCTATACGGGTTGACGATGCTGCCACTGCAGTTCGAGGTGCCGCTGCCGCACTGGGGGATCGCGGTGGTCCCTCCGCTCGTCTACGGTCTCCTCGTGCTGCTCGGCGTGCGCTGGCCGTCCCCGCTGAGGTGGCTCGTCGGTACGGCCCTCCTGAGCGGTCTCCATCTCCTGCTCGGCATGGCCCGCGGTCCGGTTTCCGCGTTCCTCGATCCTTCCCTGGCGGGCCGGCCGCTGCCCTGGGTGCTTCCCCCGCCGCTTCCCGAGCTGGTGGGCCTCATCCTGCTCCTGGTGCCGCTCCGCGACCTGCTGCGAGCGCGTCCGCGCTCTGCTCGGGAGCGAGTGTCAGCCGCCGGGCGCGCGGCGTCATCCGGTCGCGTCCGGACCCTCCCGGCCCGACCGACGCAACCCGTTCCGAGGGAAGGCCGCCAGACGCCGAGCGAGACCCTGGTCGCCCCTCAGATCGAGGTTTCTCCGGAGACGACCACTCCCGCGACCCCGGTCGCCCCTCCAATCATGGTGACGCCGCCCGTCGACCCGGAAGTGGCGGATGCGGCGCGCCGCCGTCGGGTGGCGGCCGGCGCCGAGCGCCGGCGTGAGACGACGGTTCCGCGCCCGGCCCGCCGGTCGGATGTCGTGCTGCGAATCGCGCTCGATCGGATCATGGGCCAGCTGCCGCCGGGCACGTTCCTCGCGCCCGAGGACGAGGTCGCGGCGAGCCTCAGCGATCCCGGGTATCTGCTCATCCCCGGACCGCTCGTTGTCACCCAGCTCTCGGAAGGCATCGCCCTGGTAGCGTGGAGCGACATTGTCGAGCAGTTCCCGCCGCGGCTCATCGGGCTCGGCCGCGCCGAGATCAGCGAGCACCTCGGCGATGGACTGCGGCTGCCGCTCGACGAGGTGGTCGGTCAGTTGCCGCACGAGCTGTTCGTCGCGGACACCCCGGAGGTCGAGCTGCCGGGTCTCGATCGCATCCCGGTGCCGTTCCATCCACTCGAAGAGTCCGAGCCGACGCCGGCCCCGACGGCCCAGATCGCCCCCGAGATCCGTCCCGCGCCATCGACCGAGCGGCCGCGTGTCGCACCATCACCCACGGTGGCGGCGCGACCGGTTGTCGAGCTCCCGGTCGAGCCGAAGCTCGAGTCAGCGCCGGCTCCTGTTCTCGTGCCGCCGACGCGAATCGAGGAGCCGGTTCTGTCCGGCCGCGAGCCGGATCCGCTGCCGGAGTCGGTCCACGTTCCCGAGCCGGAGCCGGTGGCTGCTCCGGCACCCATCTCCCAGATCGACGAGCCCACGGTCCGCATTTCCTTCGGTCGCGTGATGGCCGAGCTTCCGGCGGAAGGGTTCCGCGGGGCGCTCGATCAGCTGGGGGCGCGGATGCAGCACCCGGGCGCGCTGCTCATTCCCTTGGCGCAGGTCCTGCCGCAGCTGGGGGAGGGATTGATCCAGGTGGGCTGGGACGTGGTCGCGTCACAGTTCCCGCGTGAGCAGATGGCGATGTCGGATGCCGAGATGGCCGATCGGCTCCCGAATGGCATCCAGCTCCCGCTGGACGAGATCATCCGTCAGATTTCCGCCGACCTGTTCATGAGCGGTGGGCCGGCGGTCGATGTGAGCGGGCTCGAGAGCTTCCCCGCGCCGTTCCAGCCGCTCGTCTCGGACCCGGCGCCGGAGCCCGAGCCCGACGTCTCGGCGATGCCGGAGCCGGCACCCACGGTGAACCCAGAGAGTGTGTTCGAGCGGGCGCCCGAGCCGGAACCGATGGCCGAGCCGCCGGTCGTGGTCGAGGCAGCGTCACGGTTGGCGGCCGAGCCACCCCGCCCGAGCGAGCCCGTCGAGGTAGAACTCGCACCGGTCGTGGCTCCGCCCATTCCGGTGGTCGTCGAGCTGCCGCCGGTCATTGCGACGTCGATTCCCGCGGCGATCGAGACACCGGCCGTCCCCGAGCCCGCGCTCCCGATCGCGTCGGAGCCGGTGCTCATCGCCGAATCGCCGACGCCCGCCGTCCTGGATGTGAGCCACCGAGTCGACATCCGTCCCGAGTCGGAGGCGGCCCGCACCCAGGCCAAGGCACCGCAGGTCGTGGCGCCCGCTCCCGTGCTTGAGGCGGAGAAACCGACGGGCTTGCACGTCGCGCCATCCGCAACGCCGGAGCCGCGCTGGAAGGAGCGGGTACCGGAGTCGATCGCCGCCACGACGGCGCGGGAGTGGCGTGTCGCCGCATCCGTGGAGCCGACGCCGTCGTCCCGGATCGCGGACCCGACCGTGGCCGCCGAGGCGCGGCGAATCCTCACCCTCTTGGCACCGATCGCCTCGTTCGAGGTGACCATCCAGCCGATGGAGGGCGTCACCGTGTTCGCGATGACCGCGCCCGCAGTGGCGCCCGAGACCGCCGTCGCGGCGACCGGGCTCGCACTGCCCTTGCTGACGGACCGGCGGGCACCGTGGCCCCTCGATCAGATCACGTTGCGGGGTCCGGAGACCGCGCTGGTCCTGACGCCGCTCAGCCGCGGGAGCTCGGCCGCGTCCGTGCTCGCGACGGCGGCTCCCCGGGGCGGGTCCTTGGCCTTGCTCGAGATACTCTGCCGGCGCGTCGGCGCCGAGGGGAGTCGGCGAGCGGGCCCGGTGCCCGCGTCGCCGGACCGGCATCGCAACCTCGTCCCGGCGGCGGTGCCGGACCAGGTCACTCGCTACGCGTCGAGTTTCACCGCCTACGGTCCGGTCACCGCGTCGGTGCTCCGGGACACCGAGGGTGAAGGGGTCTTCTACTTCTTCCTGCCGCGAGGAGCCGATGTGCCCGCGGTGGGAGCGTTCGCGCAGGATCTCCAGGCCGTCATCCGGAAGGCTGCGGGGTCCGGCGCCGTGTTCCGCACTGCTGTGCTGAGATCGGGGAACACGCTTGTGGTCATCCAGCCCGAGGAGGTCGGGCACGGTCGGTCCATCGTGGTTGTCGCGGGTGGGGACGTCACCCGCCCCGGCCTGGCCTATCGCCAGGTCGAGCGAGCGACCGCGATTCTGGCCCACGCCTGAGGCGATCGATGTCCATCATCAACTACGCTCAAAAAGAGATCAGTTTCAAGGTCGTGTACTACGGCACCGGAGTCGCGGGCAAGACGGCCAACCTCCAGTACATCTACCGGGGGCTGCCGGACGTGAACCGCGGCAACATGGTGTCGCTCGCGACCGGAGACGACCGAACACTCTTCTTCGACTTTCTGCCCGTCTCCGCGGTGACGGTACGGAACTTCGTGGCGAAGTTCCAGCTCTACACCGTACCCGGGCAGGTGTACTACAACATGACCCGCAAGCTGGTGTTGCGTGGTGTCGACGGCATCGTGTTCGTCGCGGACTCGCAGTGGGACCGTCTGCGCGAGAACGTCGAGAGCTTCCGAAACCTGGAAGAGAATCTAAAGGAGTACGGGTACAATCTGGATGAGATCCCGTACGTGATCCAGTACAACAAGCGGGACCTGCCCAACGTGGCGCCGGTGGAATACCTCGAATACCTGCTGAACCGCAGGGGCCGGCGGGTTCCGTACTTCGAGTCGGTCGCCGTCGAGGGCAAAGGGGTCTTCGACACGCTGAACACGGTGTCGCGCATGGTCCTCGTCGCGGGTTTCGGACAAGAACAGGGGGCGCTCAATGAGTCTAAATGACAACCTGGCCATCCACGAGGAGGACGCGCAGCGGATCAACGGCGTCCTCCTGCACTTCCTGGGAGAGTCCGGAGCGATGGAGGCCCTCCTGATCGACCGGAGCGGGCAGCTCCTGGCCCGCGGCGGCGCATCCCGGTCGCTCGACACGGTGTCGCTGTCCGCTCTCGCGGCGGGCGCCTTCAGCTCGACCGCCGCGATGGCCCGCCTGCTGGGCGAGACCGAGTTCACGATGCTGTTTCATCAGGGCGTCAAGGAGAGCATCCACGTGGCGGCGGTGGACGAGCACGCGATCCTGCTCGCCATCTTCGACAGCCGGACCACGGTGGGCATGGTGCGTCTCTTCGCCAAGGAAGCCGGGACCGCCATCGGGGCGATCCTGGCGGAGACTCGCACCCGCCCGCACCGCACCGGGGCGCTCGCGGCACCGCTGCACAAGGACGAGGTGCAGTCCACTCTCCGGGAGCGCCCGGTCTGAGCTGACGGATACCAATCATGGCTCAGATCGAGAGCAAGCCACTGTCCCCCGAAGAGAAGCGCTCCCTGGCCGAGTCGGCCCGGCTCTGCGAGATGATCGTGGAGGCCAATCCCTCGGACACCGGGGCCCTCGAGACGCTGAAGGAGATCTACACAAAGCTCGGCGATCGGGAGAACCTGGGCCGCGTCGTCGCGCGTCTCGCCGGCACGGTCGGTGGACGCCCCTCCGCGAGCGTGACCCCGGTGCCCGAGGTGGCCGCCGCGCCGATCCCGGCCGCGCCGGCGCCGCTTGTGCCTGCGACGGTCGAGCTGGAACCGGGCATGCCGGGCGGGGACAACGGACTCGGGCGCGGGCCGGGCAAGCGGAGCGCCGCCGCGGTGGCGAGCGAGCGACGGCAGGGCAGCCTGTCCCGTCTCGGCGATCGTCTCGTGGCCGAGAAGCTGATCACCACCGAGCAGCTGCAGCGTGCCCTCTCCGAGCAGAAGGGGAGCACGGACAAGCTGGGGACCATCCTGGTCCGACTCAGCTTCATCACCGAGGACAGTCTCGTCTCTTTTCTGTCCAAGCAGTACTCGATCCCCGCGATCACGGTGGCGCAGGTCGATCCGGATCCGGACGTGCTGAAGCTGGTGCCCGAGCAGATCGCCAAGAAGCACAGCGTGCTGCCCATCAAGCGGATGGGCAACGTTCTCACTCTCGCGATGGCCGACCCCACCAACGTCTTCGCGCTCGACGACGTCGGCTTCATGACCGGCCTGCAGATCCAGCCGGTGGTCGCATCGGAGGCGGCCATCCGCAAGGCGTTCGAGCGCCTCTACGAGACCGGCGGCAGCGTCACCGACATGATGAGCGAGCTCGAGGAGGCCGACACCGACGTCGAGGTCGTCGAGGGCGGCGAGGAGACCTTCACCAAGGCCGACGTCTTCGACCTCAAGGAGTCGGCCGACGAAGCGCCGGTGGTCCGGCTCATCAACATGATCCTGACCGACGCGATCCGTCGGGGCGCCTCGGACATCCACCTGGAGCCGTACGAGAAGGTGTTCCGGGTGCGGTTCCGCATCGACGGCGTGCTCCACGAGATCATGACCCCGCCCAAGCGCCTCGAGGCCGCGCTGACCTCGCGCGTGAAGATCATGGCCACCCTCGACATCGCGGAGCGGCGGCTTCCCCAGGACGGGCGCATCAAGCTGCGCTACCACCAGCGCGAGATCGACTTCCGAGTCTCGACGCTACCGACGATCTTCGGCGAGAAGACGGTCATGCGTATCCTGGACAAGGATGCGCTGCAGCTCGACTTGACCGCGCTCGGCTTCGATCCCTGGAGCATGGAGCAGTTCACCAAGGCGATCCACAGTCCCTACGGCATGATCCTGATCACCGGGCCGACCGGGTCCGGCAAGACCACGACCCTGTATTCGGCGATCCACACCATCAACTCCCCGGACATCAACATCATGACCGCGGAGGATCCGGTCGAGTACAACCTGAAGGGCGTCAACCAGGTGCAGGTCAACGACGAGATCGGGCGCACCTTCGCGGCGTGCCTGCGGAGTTTCCTCCGCCAGGACCCGGACGTGATCCTGGTCGGTGAGACGCGTGACCTGGAGACCGCCCAGATCGGCATCCGCGCCGCGCTGACCGGCCACCTGGTGTTGTCCACCCTGCACACCAACGATTGCCCGTCGACCCCCGCGCGGCTCCTGGACATGGGCATCCCGCCCTTCCTGGTCTCCTCGTCGCTGCAGCTGATCCTGGCCCAGCGGCTCGGGCGACGCGTCTGTCGCGACTGCAAGGAGCCCTACGAGGCGAGCGAGGAGAGCCTGGTCCCCTACGGGCACGTGCCCCAGGGGCTCGGCACCGTGAACTTCTACAAGGGCAAGGGGTGCCAGACCTGCAACTTCACCGGGATGAAGGGCCGGGTGGCCATCTACGAGGTCATGCCGGTGAGCACCGAGATCCGCGACCTGATCTTGCGTAACGCGACCACCAACGAGATCCTGGACGCCGCCTGCTCGCAGGGCATGAAGACCCTCCGCCAGAACGCGCTACAGAAGGTGATCGACGGCGTGACGACGGTGGAGGAAGTCCTGCGGGTGACGCTCGGGACCTAGGTCGAGCTCAGGCGGCGCCGGCGGTCCGCCAGGTGCCGCGCAGGCGATCCACCGCGCGGCCGAGCGCGCCGCGAACCGCTTCCATGTTCACGTTGCGGTCCGCCACCAGGGTGACGTAGCCGACCGGGCTGCCTCCGATGAAGACGGTTCCGTCGTCCGCCGAGAACAGCGCCGTCCGGAAGGCGCCGCGCTCGAGGCGGGAGGCGCCCAGTTCCAGCTCTCTTCCCAGGGTCGCCGCGAGGGCGGCCAGCGCTTCCACCGGGAAGCGCGGGGGAAGCTCGGAAGTGATCACGAGCCCGTCCGGGGTCACGATGAGCCCCCCCCGGACCCCGTCCAGCCGGATCAGCTCGAAGAGCGTCTCGCGGAAGGCCTGGGCCCGCGAGGATGGTCGCGGGACGGTGGTCCCGGGATCGTGGGCCGCGTTCGAATCGGAGGTCTGCGAGTCGGCCACGGCTCAGGCCTTGATATTGAGATCGGTCCAGAGCCGGCCGACCTGCACGAGCCCGCCGCCGACCTCGATCTCGCGAGGGAGCGCGACCCCGAGGATCACGCCGCCGTCGCTTCGGAGGAATGTCATCTCCGACGAGCCCTCGATGACGCCTCGACGCATCGCGCCCAGGGCCGCCCGGGCGAGGGTGGCGGAGGCGATGCGATAGACCTGGGTCATGTGCATGGACAGGTGCCGCTGCCGCTCCTCGCTGCCCTGCGCGAACACGAGCGTCCCGTCGGCGTGTGTGAGAATGAGATCGTGCGCGCCCTGCGGCAGACGGAGCCGCTCGGTGTTGATGGCCCCGATCGTGCTTGGTACCGCCACGGCCGGCGCCGACCAGGTCGCGACCATCTCCTGGAGCGCCTTCGCTTCCGGGAAATCGGGGAAGTACTGGATCGCCCGATCCAGAAACGGCCGGCACCCCTCGATGTCGCCCTCTTCCAGGGCGATGCGGGCGAGCCCGAACAGGGCCCGCGGGTGATACGGATCGAGGGAGAGCACCCGCCGGAAGGAGGTCTTGGCCGCCGGCATCTCGCGGAACACCACGTGGACGTACGCGTCCAGCAGGTGCCCGACCGCGATATTGGGGGAGACCCGCAGGCCCTCCGCGATCAGATCGGCCGCTTCTTCGTAGCGGCCCTCGTGTCGGTACTGGTCGGCCAGACGGAACATCGCCGCCGCGGACCGAGGCTTGACGAGCCCGGTGAGACCGCTCCAGGTACGTTCGAGGAACGTGGCTAGACCCACGCGCCGACCTCCCTCGTCCAGGGGTTGCCCAGCCTGGAGATCATCGTTGTCGGCCATCATAGCATGCAGGCCCCGAGGGACTCCCAAACCCCTGTCCACCGACAAGCCCGCCCAGCAGACGGCCATATGAGGCGGCTCCCGCCCACCGGTGGCCGGTGCAGCGGCCGCGGGCATCCT
>Ga0137397_10003123_pt1 | contig 11540 bp, 8 predicted proteins | sample czorhiz116metaG_FD_106658 | JGI IMG/M metagenome (GOLD analysis project Ga0137397, IMG submission 106658) | Vadose zone soil microbial communities from Angelo Coast Range Reserve, California, USA - czorhiz1.16 metaG | ecosystem: Environmental > Terrestrial > Soil > Vadose zone | place: USA... | reverse complement strand
TATTTCGGGGCGTAGAACAGGTAGTCAGCGGAGTATGGAACGCGGACTTCCTGGCCGACGTGCGAAGCGTCGCAGCCGGAGGCCGGCGCTTTGCCACCTTTGGTGTTGAGGCGCTGGATGGTTGTGGCGCGAGAAAGCACGCCAATGCCATCGTGGCTGAGGATGTTGACGAGAAGCCATGGAATGGAATCGGCATCCGGCGAAGGCGCATTGGCGATGGCCTTTCCGGTAACGCGGCTGCCGTCGTTCGCTTCCCAGGAAGGTCCAGCGAAATGTTTGCCGAAGGGTTTGCCATCTTTGTCAAAGAGCTGGGCGTCGGGAGCTTTCAGAGTCCAAGCGAATTGCGCGCCATCGGCCTTGCAGGTGTAGATCTGGTCGCCCTTGGCATGCACGCGAAGAAAAAGTTGTTCGTTGGCCGGCGGCTGGATTTGCTGCGGGACTTCTTGCGCGGCGACGGAGAACGAAAGAACGGCGCCCGCGGCGGCGAGCAGCGTGGCTGATGCGAGTCGGTGAATGCGATTGGGCATGGAAGGTTTCCTCCGAATCTAGTAGCTCGACAGAGGCGGCAATGAACCAGCTCAGTTTACAGTAAGCATCACTGTAGTGGTGTGGGTTGTGGCACCTGAGGTTCCTGTAATGGTGACGGTGTAGGGGCCCGGTTGTGTGCCGTGTTGCGGAGGAGGACCGCTATTATTGCCGCCGCAACCTGCATGAACTACTGCAACGTCACAGTCACGTTGACAGAGTGAAAGAGGGTACTCGTTTGACCGTTCACTTGCATAACGGTGCTGCCGGTAACCGATTCACCCACTCCAGGCGATGTCGAGGTGAGGTTATTGAAATCACCAGCGTATTGAGCAGTGATGGAATAAATGCCTGGAAAAGGAAGTGCTGTGTTCAGCGTCGCAGTGCCAGCGGCTAGAGTCGACGCTCCAATCCAACCGCCATTCGCATAAAAAGTGACGGTGCCCGTTGGACTAGCCTGCCCCGTAACCTTGGCAGTCAGCGTAAAGGTCGTATTTTGAGCAACCTTCGCCGAACTCGTTGAGACCGCCGTGGACGTGGCGAAAGGGCCAGGCGGCGGTGGTGGCGGACCGCTGGAACTTCCTCCACCACCGCACCCGATGATGAGGCTGATGATGCAGATGAGCCCAAATCCCCAGAATGGGCGCAAGTCTGTCCTCTTCCATGCCAAGCAAAGAGACAACAGAGCGGCAAAAGCACTCAGGAGGCTAAGGGGCCATAACTGATTTGACCCGAACGCGAAGAAGAAAAAGCCCACGTGCCTACGTGCGATTGCATTTGACATCGGAACGGCGGCTGAGGGTGATGGCGACAAAGTCAGCATCGCAGTCGAGGTTGCCCCATTCGCGAGATTTACGGTGGACGGTTGCAGTGAGCAGGAGTAACCAATCGGCAGGTTTCCGTTGCACGAGAGGGTCACCGGACTGGCATTGTTGGTTGCAGGTGCTATGCCAATCTGCAAAGTTCCTGGCTGCCCTGCCGTAATCGTGAAGGGAGGACTGGGGACGCTGAGACTAAAATCTGGGATGTTCACGTTGACCAGCACGTTGGTCTGACCGTCAATGTAGTTCGGGTCTCCCCCGTATCCAACGGCGACATAGCCCGTGCTGTTGGGGACGAATGACATCGTTGCGGTCATGATCTGGTTGCCCTGGCCGTCTGTCGTGAGGTTTGTAGTGACAGTTCCGCTCGAAGGATTAAAGGTGAAAGCTCCCGCGAGAACAGGCGTTAGGTGTGGCGTAACCAACGTCGCGGTAAGTGTGACCGGAGAGCCGAATGTAACAGTACCGGGATTCGCGGAGGCGGTGAAGGCGTCCAAATACTTGGCTGTGAGCACCATCGGGGTTGCGCTTGTGGATGAAGCGTAATTTGCATCCCCGCTGTATGTCGCTGTGATGCTGTGCTTTCCCACCGTTGTAAACGTTGGCAAGATGCCGCCGATGATCGCCTCACCTCCTGGCATTGATGTGGTCACCGGTCCGGGCAGAGGAGTTCCATTGTCGTAAAACGTGAACGTACCTTTTGGATTGACGCCCTGTGTCACGTTTCCTATGGCGATAAACGCAATTGAAAAGGGTTGTCCGACGATAGGATAGAAGTCCGTCGAATAGTTCTCAGTTGTGGTCGGAGCCGGTGACACGGTGATGGTGTCTGCCCCCGCACTTGCTGCGTAGCTGGCATCACCGCTATATGTAGCGACGAGCTTGTGGGTTCCTCCCGTAAAAGTGGCCGGAGTCGCAGAGAGGTCGCGTGTGTATCCGGCATCGTTCAACTGGAAGGTGCTTTGATCCAAAGGGGTGCCGTTGTCGGTTAGAGTAGCCGTGCCTATCGGACAAGTCAGAAGGTTTTCCTGGTAACAAGTAGGATTTGGCGGGCCCGTTGTGCTGGCCACTGCATTCTTATCCGTGACATAAATGCGAGTGATAAACCTAGTCCCATACACAAAGGAAGTTGCGTTACCGTTCAGAAGATTCCCCTGAGAATCGAAGGTCGGGACAACGATGAACGTCTGGCTGTTCTCTTTTCCAACCGTGACCTGTATAGGAGTGGAATCACTCGGCGCATTGGAGCCGTCGCCGGCGTAGTGGGCTGAGACGTTATAAGTGCCGCCGGGGAGAGTCTGGGTTTTCACACCGCTGATTGCCCCGTTCGCCAGAGTGAATTGTTCCAGCCCCCGCGTTGTGCCATCGGGCGGAATGGGAGTACCAATGAGCGAGACATCGCCAACGGGGACGCCAGTTCCGATATTTGGTTTCACGGTGATGCCAACGGTGACATTTTCGCCGGTACCGTGGGTGATGCCGGTGGTCGGCGAAAGGGTCAGTGTAGTGGTCGTTGGAATTGTTGAAGCGCTACCCCAGTTCGTCGCCAGATTGTTCGCATTGACCGTTCCTAACCCTGTGGTCATGTCATAGCTGGCGGTCGCGGTCCAGGCTTCCGTCGTTGTGTGGCTTGGATCCACCAAAACACCGTTGCTACCGGCGGTGCTAACGCTGCAGTTTAGGGAACCTCCCTGGCAAGGCACGCTATTTGTTCCAACACCGGGTGCTCCGGTGGGCAAGAAGCTATTCCCTTTTGTTACGTCGTTGAAAATGCAGCCTGCTCCTTTTGTCGCGCTGGACATGCAGCTCGCACCCGATTTCTTCGCCAATGCGTACAATACGTAATTGGCGTTCCCCTGGCGATTCGTGCCTCCATGGGCCGACTGATACTGGTTAACAAGTGCCATGATTCCCGCAAGAGCCGGCGCCGACGCCGACGTTCCGCCGACAACCCCAAAATCGAGGAATCCATTGCTGGCGTTTAGATCACAAATCCGGGCACCGGAAATGGTTTGGTCACTCTGACAGTAAACGTATCCCGTTCCGTTGAACCCCGGACTTGCAAACAAGGAAATGTCCGGCTGGTCGCGGTGGCTGTCATTCGGCATTCCGGTCACGCCCATCTGCCATAGGGGTTTTCCATAAACGCTGCTGGCTCCGCCACTCCCAGCCACAATGTTTATGGACCCATTTGGCGCACCCGCCCCGCAACCGGTCAAGCTAATTTGCGCACAGTTCTCGCTCCAGGGGATCTCGGGTATGTAACTTTTCGCGGATGTTCCAGTAGGATCATTTGTCGGATTCCAGAACGCCGTCCAATTGTTGACTTCATCGAAATCCGTCCCGCCAACCGAGACGTTGAATGGAGTCGAAGCTAACCCGCTGACCGCCAGACCCTGCGTGGCAACTTGCTGCGTATTGAAATTGTCGCAGCCGGCCGATCCACCGTCTCCGGACGAAATCACCACCGTGATCCCTTGCGCGGCAGCTTGCTCCCACAGTTTGTTGTAAAAGGCGTTTCCCGCACTGCCCAGGTTTTTTTCACAGTCCCCGTAACTCTCGCTCATGACGCCGGCTAAATTGTGCTCGATAATGTAAAGGGCCGAAAGATCGATACCAGCTGAGGCCGGCGTCGAAGCTGACACCACAAACTTTACCGTCGCTCCAGGTGCAACCCCTCCCGACCACTCGACATCCAGATCGGCCTCTCCTTCCTCGCCAAGGGAGGTGATGCCCGGATCTTCTCCATTCAAAATCACATTCGTGGCATCGAAATTCGCCGGCAACCCGAACATCGCTCGAAACTGCTTCACGTCCTGGACATTAAGGTTGGTTTCGCCAACGACCGCGATGGTTTGACCGGTACCGTCGATCTTCGGGCTGCTATTAATGAGTGGCAGAGTGTTGTAGATCGTCGCAAAATCCCCCGGGCCTAACCCGTAAAAAGACCTGCCATTAAATGGATTGGGAAACGTAAAGAGCGGTTCGAGGCCGGTCTGGCCGCGAGTATGCCGAAATAGCCCCAGAAATTTCGCGTGAGATTTCCTAGGGAAGCTGTTCAACGACACGACGCCTGCCACTACGGGTGCTAGCGCTGCGGGAATCTGAGGATCCGCGGCGTTTGCGGTGTAGTCTTTGCCGTCTACCACGAAATGGTGAATTTCCGCATGGAATGCACTCCGCACTTGCCTTGCCGTGCCGCTGAACTCGATGATTTGGCGACCTGGACCTATGTTTATTCCTGTGAATCCTTGCGAGGTCAACCATTGCGTCACCGCTTGAATGTCAGCGTCGACCGGTCCGAATTGCTTGCCGAACTGCTCAGGTGTCAGCCAGGCGTGATAGTTGGGGGAAGGTCTACTCTGTTGATCGTCCAACAATTGTCGCAGCGCGGCTTCCTGGTCCTCACTTCGCCGCAAGAGCAGAAGCATGCGGTTTAGCAGTTGCGCGTCGGCAACGGGTCCCTGGCCGAATTCCGAGCAGCGCGAGCGGGTGCACGTTGCCGGACAGCACTACGAGATTCTTTTCATCAACCACCTGGGTGATACGGGCAGGGATGTTTGTCGTTTGGGCAGCCGCACGACCGACGGGGAAAGTTAGGAAGAAAACGAGGAGTAGGGCGCTATGGCACAGGTTCACTGTTGGGAGTTTCATGATCTACCCCACGCAACCGATTCGAGTAGAACGCGTGCAGCCCCGGGGACGCGGGAGACAGTAACTACCATCAAGTAGTGGCGATAGCGAGTGAATACCGTAATGGGTATTAAGGTAAAGACCTTAATTGGAAGCAATTGCTCACATCCGACGACCAGTCATGGGGCCCAAGGGTAAAGCTCAATTTGTCGTGCCACCAGAGGCAGCACAAAAATTACGATTAATAAAAGGATAGTGAATTGTCGGCGAAAGAGTGGGCCAAGCACCGCCCACTTTCCCCGATAGGAGTCGGGATGCGATTAGGATTGATGATGAGCCGGTGGTGAATGACGTCCCACCAGGAGCCGGGATGCGCTACGACTGGTCTATAAGCCTGTGATGTATCGCGTACAGCGCCAGTTCGAGGCGGTCGGAGACGCCGAGCTTGTCGAAAATGTTGTGCAGATGATTTTTTACGGTTTGCTCGGAGATGAAAAGTTTTTCGCCGATTTCCTTGTTGCGGAAACCTTGCGCGACGAGCTGGACGATTTCTTTCTCACGGTCGCTGAGCAACGGCTTTTCGCGGCGTGGCCCGGATTCGCTGGACTTCGAAAACGCCTTCATGACTTCGGCAGTCATGCGATTGTCGAGCCAGATTTCGCCGGCATGCACGCGGTGGATGCTTTTCACCAGAAGATCGGTGGCGGACTGCTTCAACACGACACCGCGCGCGCCAAGACGCATGGCGCGAACAACGTCGCGATCATCTTCGGCAGCGGTCAAAACGACGACGCGCGTAGGCAGCGTATCGAAATTGACTTCTTCAAGCACGGCCAAGCCGTCTTTATCGGGCATGCGTAGATCGAGCAAAAGAATATCGGGCTTGAGCTTGGCGAGAAGCTTGATGCACTCCGCGCCGTTCTGCGCTTCGCCGACGATGGTGATGTCTTCGTCGGCATCTAGAAGTTTCCTCAGGCCATCGCGAAAGATCGCGTGGTCATCGGCTAGTAGTACCCGTATCTGTGGTTTCGTTGTCTTGGCCATAATTATGTCAGGGTTTGTAAAACAGACCCTGAGACCTATTAATGTCAGGGTTTGTAAGTACAAACCCTGAAACCCGTCAACCGAGCGGTACTTCTATCGTTAAACGCGCTCCATGCCCCGGGTTCGACTCGACAGTCAGAACCCCGCCGACAGTGCGTGCGCGCTCCTTAATGGAAATGGGACCCAGCCGTAAACGATCCAACTCATCACCGGTAAACCGACCGGCAAAACTAAACCCTTCGCCATTATCATCCACAACGAGTACTAGACGGCTGTCATCCTGCGACAGTTTTACCACGACATGGGAAGCCTTGGCATGCTTTTTTATGTTGTTGAGTGCTTCTCGGTAAATCTGGAAAATCTCGCGACAGACGCGGTCGGGAGCCCGCAACTGGGCAGAATCGATCAGCAAATCCAGGGCAACCGTGGATTCGTTGCGGTAGCGCTCGGCAAATCCGCGCATTAGGTCGACCAGGTCGGCGCTCTGCACGCGGAGCGGACGGAGGTCTGTGACAGTCTGGCGCAGCTCGGCACCCTCGTTCTTGACCGTTTGCTGAAGGCTGGCAAGGCCGCTGACGGCCTGGTCCGGGGCGGCGGGCAGACGGCGGCGCAGGACGTCGAGCTGGATTTCGATGCTCAAGAGGGTCTGAAGAATGCCATCGTGGAGGTCGCGCGCAATCCGGCTGCGCTCGGCCTCAATCGCGCGGGCGCGTAAGTGCCTCAAAAGAAAGATGTTCTCCAAAGCGGGAGAGACGTGCGCTGCAATGTTTTCCAGCCAGGCTAAGTCCTGCTTTTGGAATGGCTTACGGCCGTTGAGGAGGAAGATTCGTCCCGTCGGTTGGCCTGCTTGATCGAAGGCCACGGACACAAAGGAGGTGACTTTCAGCTCCTGCTGCGCAGGGCCGGGCAGCCGCGGAAGATTCTTGATCGCCCTTCCATCGCGCCGGTCCCAGCCAAACCCCGAGCCAGGGCCGGATAGCGAGTTCCAGCAGATGGTCGCGTCCATATCATCCAGAAGGAAACCGTCGGTGCGCGACAAAGGCATGCTTTCGGGAACCAGGCGCTCGCTCTCCCCTGCTTTCAGGCGCCAAAGAAAAATGCGCTCGAGGTCCGTATCGCGGTAAAGCAAGAGCGCTTCTTCCGCGTTAAGGGTGGTCGCCAATTCTTCGAGGAACAGGCGCAGTGATTCGGCCAGTCCCTGGTCCACTTGCATGGTTGCGCTGATGCGCGAGAAGAATTCGATCTGCGAAGAGAATCGGCGGTTACGGTCGCCCAGAAAGGCAAGCCCGGCGCCACCTGCAAATGTGCCGGCGGTGAGGCCGAGCCAGGAAACCACCCGCATCCATTGAATGTCGCCCTTCACGGCAGTGAACAAAACCAGAGCCAGAGAGAGCGCGCCGGACAGCGGCAGCGTCAGTTCCAGGCCCCAGCGAATGCCGGCCGCATAGCAAAGGAACATGTACGGAAACCAAACTGGAACCGTGGAAGTACTGATGTACATGAAGAAGCCCAGAGCCAGAAGATCGCAGGCCAGAGGCAAGTGCCACGATCGTTTGCGCAGCAGGCGCTCCAATTGCGTGACGAGGAGAGCGACAATCAGATAGGCAACCAGGAAAGAGGCCGAGCGGTGCCCTCCGCGCGTTGGAGGTTGCTCAAGCACGGCGAGCAGCGCCAGCAAAACAAAAATGGGACGCGCATAAACGATCTGCCGCTCGAAATGATTTCGATCTGTTTGATGGGGGCTCATGCGCGGGGATGCGTATCCTATGAATTTAGTCTAACAAGATGCTGGAAGCTCGGGGCGCGGCGTGTCTCAGTTTGCAACGTGAAAGACAAGCATGGGGGGAGACCATGTTTCGCGAGCTGGGCTCAACTGGAATTGCGTCCGGAGTGCGGTTTCGAGTGGAACGCAACCGCCCACTTTTCGAGGCCCAGGAATTAGCGTAAACTAAGGTCGTTCCTTGGATGGTGGGAGTAGCTCAGCTGGTAGAGCGTCGGTCTGTGGCACCGAATGTCGCGGGTTCAATCCCCGTCTCCCACCCCAACTTCTGCTGAATCATTCGATTCCACAAATAGCGCGCGCATTCGCCAGGAGCGTCGCCAAATCATCGAGCTTGGAAAAGACAGCAGTTATTCCACAGGAGAGGGCCTTCTTCTCGAGCTTCACGCTGTAATCCGTCGTAAGCAAGAAAATCGGCAATTCAGGCATGGTTGCTTTGAGTTCCTCAGCCAACTGCAGTCCGCTCATGTCTGGCAATGAGAAGTCCAGAATCGCCAAGTCAGGAGATTGACGCTTAGTCTTAGCTAACGCCTCGGCGCCTTTTCGGGCCTCGATACAGGCATTGAACCCGCTGCCTTGACCGAAAACCTTGCGAAGCTGTTTCCGGAAAGCGCTATCGTCATTGACGATGAGCACCATAGGCATGATTCGTCCCGTCCTAAGCAATCCGTCATGAGAAAGTTCACTGGGTGTCTTTATCCATGGCGTTTCTTGACAAAAAAGGTTTCGATGAGCGGCCTATTGCAGGTACGCTTCCGGCTGCAGCGATCTTCTGCAATGTGAACAGCAAGGAACTTTGTTTTGCCAAGTAACCATTAGCGTCTGAAGACAGAATGGGCAGCGGCCTGACCATTCGTGATCGCACTCCGGACAGACACTGAGAATGAGATCCGCGCGGCGTACGAGCTTGTTGCCATCTCGAAGTGAAATCAGAAATCGGCACTCCCGGTTCCTGCAGATCAAGAATTCTTCCACTCCGAAAACCTCTTTGCGAGAGCACAGTTCTGCAATGGTGAGAGAGGCTGTGAGCGGCTCGAAATGTAATGGCCGCCCTCGAATCCCTGGCCTTTTCCATGCATCAACTTCAATCCGATCAAACGCCGCGTACGTTGAGGCATCCGCGTGGGCCGGCAACCCGGCGGCGGGATCGTCCACGAGGGAACATCCCTACGCCGGCGGTACTTTATGGGGCGCAGCGTTGTCGGGATGCAATCCCGAGAACTACGTACCAACAATCACGTATTGTCTTGCGTCTTTTACTCACGCCCGGCACGCGCTACCGGCCCACGCCTGGCAAGCGGCCGCCCCTTTCCCGCTCCACACTTGGACCCGCGAATGCAAGGCGGGCCCAGATGGATGGGACGGAGAGCCATTCCCTCAGGAAAGGAGTACTATCAGCCCAAAGAAACAGCTAAATCGTAAATAGGCTCCTCCGATTGAAAAGCGGGGTTGCATCTATGAAAAAGGGCAGCGTCTGGAGGAGGGCATCATGAGCGAGACCATGGCTAGAACACCTGAGAACAATGCTGATGAAGCATCCAATGCCATCGAAGGGCGCCTTCGGCTCATCATTGACACAATTCCCACGATGGTCTGGACCCTTCAGCCTGACGGCGCCGTTGATTTCGTCAATCAGCGTTGGATGGACTATACGGGGCTTTCTTTAGACGAGGAAATGGAAGACCCGACGCGCCCGGTTCATCCCGAGGATCTTCCAAGAGTCATGAAAAAGTGGCTCGTGGACTTGGCCGCCGGGGAACCCTCCGAGGATGAAATACGCCTGCGGCGGGCCGATGGAGAGTATCGCTGGTTCCTCGTTCGCACGGCGCCTCTGCGCGACGAGCAGGGAAACGTCGTTAAGTGGTTCGGGGTATCCATCGATATTGAGGACCGCAAACGGGCCGAGGAAGCCCTCAGATCGACAGAGAGCGAGCAGCGCCATGTAGCCGCGCAATTGGAAAAAGAGCGCGCTCGCTTGGTCGAGGCCCAGGAGATGGCGAAAATAGGAAGTTGGGAAGCGGAGTTACAGAGCTTGAACGTGATTTGGACAGACCAAACACACCGCATATTTGAGACTGATCCGTCTGGTTTCCACCCCACGCGTCCAAAGTTCCGCGAATTCATTCACCCGGAGGACCGGGCGAAAGTGGATGCAGCCTTTGTAGCGTCCCTCGACAAGCGCTCGCCCTGCACAGTCGAATATCGTATCGTCATGCCGGATGGACGCGTCAAAATTCTCGAGGAGCGCTGGCAAGCTTTTCATGATGACGAAGGAAAGCCAGTTCGTGTTGCGGGCACCTGCCGTGATATCACCGAACGCGTGCGAGCCGAGGAGGAACTCCAGCGCCTTTCCGGTCAGCTCTTGCGTTTGCAGGACGAGGAGCGGCGGAGAATGGCCAGGGACTTGCACGACTCCACCGGCCAGGACCTTGTCGCTCTGGCGACCACCTTGAGCCAACTCCATGGTTCCATTCCTTCGTCCAGCAGAAAGTTGCGCAAGCTCGCTTCGCAATGCCAAGGGTTGGCGGATAAGTGCATCCGGGAGGTCCGTACGCTCTCCTATCTATTGCACCCACCGATGTTGGATGAAGCCGGACTGGAGGATGCGATTCGTCATTACGCGAGCGGATTCACGGAACGAACCGGCATCGAGGTTGAAGTAGAGATATCACCGCGTTTGGGACGCATGACTCCTGATGTCGAAGTGGCGCTTTTCCGGGTCGTTCAAGAAAGCCTCACGAACATCCAGCGGCATTCGGGAAGTCCCCAGGCCGGAATACGAATTGACCGTGACCCGGTAAAGATCACACTAGAGATAGCCGACAAGGGCAGCGGAATCTCCGGAAACCTTCGGAGACGGAAGGCAGAATCACCCTTCGGACTCGGGGTTGGCATCCCCAGCATGCACGAGCGAGTGAAGCTCATCGGCGGCCACCTTGATATTGAATCCAGCAGCAGCGGCACCACGGTAAGCGTGACGATACCCATACATGACTAGAACCACGAAGAAACTTCGTATCCTCGTGGCGGACGACCACGAGCTGGTCCGCCGCGGCGTTCGGGGACTTCTCTGTGCGAGACGGGGCTGGAAAGTCGTCGGCGAGGCAGTGAACGGCCGGGAGGCAGTAGAAAAAACAAGCAAGCTGAAACCAGACGTAGCCATCGTTGATATCAGCATGCCCGATTTGGACGGGCTTCAGGCCACGCGCCAGATTCGAGAGGCAACTCCAAATACAGAAGTTGTAGTCCTCTCGATGCATGAGTCAGATCAAATGGTGCGCCGGGTACTGGAAGCGGGGGCTCTTGGCTATGTCTTGAAATCCGATCTCGCAACGCACCTCGTAAAGGCAGTAAAAGACGTCTCAGGCGGCAAGCTTTTCCTCACCCCCAAGGTATCCGACATTGTATTGAAGGGCTTTCTCAAGACCGGGAGTCAATCTGGCCCGTCGGAGGACTTGCAAGTTAGACCAACTCCCCGTGAGGTTGAGATTATTCGACTTCTGGCGGAGGGCAATTCAAATAAGAAGGTTGCTGCTGATTTGGGAATTACTGTCAGAACCGTGGAGACGCACCGGGCGAAAATCATGCTGAAGCTTGGCTTGCACTCTCTTGCGGACCTCATTCACTACGCCATCCGCAGCAAGATCGTCCCGCCACCAGACGCGTCAGAGTAAAGACGCAACGGAGTCTCACCTGTTCATCTCCTTCTCCCTGCAGCTTCACTTTCCACAAAAAAT
>Ga0137397_10003122_pt1 | contig 11542 bp, 13 predicted proteins | sample czorhiz116metaG_FD_106658 | JGI IMG/M metagenome (GOLD analysis project Ga0137397, IMG submission 106658) | Vadose zone soil microbial communities from Angelo Coast Range Reserve, California, USA - czorhiz1.16 metaG | ecosystem: Environmental > Terrestrial > Soil > Vadose zone | place: USA... | reverse complement strand
GCGAAGTCGGGTCATGGGGACCTCCTATGACCCGACAACTTATCTCAACCAACAGGCAACCATCGCTCCGTTCACCTCACGCGTAGCGTCTGCCGCCGGGCGGCTTCGTTCAAGTCGGCTTGTCGTCAGGAAATCAAGCACTGATGAGATGCGCGTTTATCAGGAGTTGAAGCGGTTCGGCGAACGGTAATACAATTTCTAGTTATTTAAGGAACACCCAGAAGGGAAAGAGTAAGAAAGAATATTGGTACCAGTACATTTTTCCGAGGATTCTGCAATGCAATGAGGGGACCACAGTTAGGGGAGACCGGCTGCGCGAACCAGAAGAGGGGTCTTGAGGGCGAGTTGCGTAGAGCGGGCGCCGCCGATTTGATAGATGGTTTGAGGCCAACACTCAAGCTGGCGCCGAACTTCCAGCCATCATCTGCGTCGATTGGACGCTACTGGAGCGCAAGAGTAGTAGCCAGAACTGTTTGAAATCTAACGGCGCCGGTCGCCAATCTTGGTGCTGTAAGGAACCCTGGGGAATGTTAGGTCATACTTTCCGGGCGCCGACGTCGTAACTCCTTCCGCGATGGTCTATTCCTGTGGAGCGAAGCCGGACAACGCACGATAGCGTCGTTGCCGTTGGGGCCACATACGGCTCATCGGCGGAGCGAGTTGCAGACGATGTAAGTGAAGTTCGAGGCTAAGATAGAAACTGAACCAGCGAGTCAGGGAGCAAGCTTGCGAGCGTCCCGGAGCACGACTACTGATGATCCACCCAAGAGTGGGGCCGGTCACGGCGTTCGGGAAAGAGGTGTTGCTGGACGAATCGCGTCGGGAGTCCCAGATTTGACGACGACCAGTCATTACGCCGTCATTCGCCGTTCGGTCAGCGGAACCACGGCTTCTCTCCGAGCCGGGTTGCTATAACTCTGAGGAACCGGCGCGTAGGGCCGGGTCTCGCGGGTCGCGACCGGTAAGGGCATGGACATCGACCCGGCGGTATGTCGAGTGGCTTCGCGCACCAGCTCCATGCGCCCGCGTACGCGAAACTTGGCGAGCAGCGATGAGACGTGGAACTTTATCGTGCGCTCAGAAAGATTCAGAGAGGCTGCGATCTCTTTATTGGCGAGACTCCGCATGATGCCGCCTAGCACTTCCTCTTCCCGCCGAGTGATCTTGACTTGACTCTTGACTGAGTGGCCAGCCTGGAGAAGCTTTTCCGCTTTTTCGGTCAGGCCTTTCAGAGCGTCGTGTTCGGCTGATACCATTACCACGTAATCTCTCGGGGATTGGCCGAGGACCATGCAGTGCATCGCCAGCAGACCGGCGGCCTGCTCCACGGGAAACCGTCCATCGGGAGTTGCCTCCACTTGAAAATGGGACACGCCAGTGTTTTTTTCGTAGAAGTAATAGAGATCGCGGGTAGTAAGTGCTAAATTCTTCATTATAGATCCTCTTTTCAGAAGTCTTTCTCCCAAGCTTGATCTGAGAACACGCCTCAATACGACAATCAAAAGGCCGCAAGGTACGAGGACCGCCACAATGAGAAGGATCATCTTGCGTACTGTCATAGCGTGTCCAGCTATGTCTCTCATGCCTGGTTCAAGTACCCAGTCAGCTGGTGCAATGAGTGCGCCAAAGCCGAAAATCTAATAAGTGTTTTATTGTGAATTACTTAAATGTTGCAAAGGGTCTTTGATGTGAGTGGGTTCAACACACACTTGGGTGGGTACAACCCGCTTCCCGGTCTGGATTCCACTGCGAATGTGCAGCAGAGCGCCGAAGTGCGACGCGGACACTGATGGAGAAGTCTGGTCGCCTAGCGGAGCGACGACCTGGCAGCAAAGAAGCGCCAGTCGGACCAGCAGAACTATTGTGGTTCCGAACCAGGCTTGGCGTCGGCCTCTACTGCCACCGCAGTCGGCTCAGAGATCTCTTGCAGCTCTATCATTTCCGTTTTCTCTGCAGACTCTCCTATCTCGACTTCTCGCTCTACTTCTGCCCGTTCGAATTCAACCTCCAATTCCGACTTTCCGCTTATTTCGTTTTCTCCGGATTCAGGCCTCTCCACTTCGGGACGCATTTCATTGGTCGGTTCTGGTTGTTCTGGACCAGAGTCCATTCCGACACGAGTGGAAAATCCGGGCTCCAGGAGAACTGAGCCTCCAGTAGCGTTCCGTCCGTAGACTTCGACAAGTCCGTCCACCACGTCTACTTCCGTGACATTGCGCCGATTGACTTCAACGTCGAACTGGGTCCCGCGAACTGCAATAACGGCACTGGGCGTTCCGAGTTCGAACGGCACGGCGCCACCTGTTCGCTTGTAGATGAGCGCACGGATTCGTCCCAGAAGCAATTGGAAGTAACTCGGATCGGTCAAAGAAGGTTGTTGCACCTGCAATCTCGTGTGCGCCCGAACCATCACCTCACTGCCGTCGCTCAGGCGAAGAAGCAATCTGCCGCCGCCCGTGTCAAGAATTGTGCCTGGAGGAAGCTGCTCTCCCCGCAGGGGATTAGAGGGCAACTGGCCCGGCAGGCTAAGGCGGATATTGCCCTTCCACTCTGCAATCGTGGCTCCAGCTATCGCAGCAGCGGCAGGTGTGCTGCTCGGCTGTTGCTCTTGGGCTAGGGCCATAGCGATAGTCGACGAGAAGATTAAAGGACAAAATAGGGTGCAACGAATTGCCGTATGTCTCATTGAAATACCTCACTGAAAACGTTTCGAGTTGCCGGCAGATGAATAAGAAAAGATGTGCCTGCCCCGGCTTCGCTGCGGGCCTCAACTTTTCCTCCATGTTGTTCAGCGATCCGTTTGACAAAGGCCAACCCGAGTCCCCATCCGCGTGCCATGTTTTCGTGCTCACTTCTGCGGTAAAAAGGTTCGAAAAGATGAACTAGCTCTTGTGGCGGAATCACGGGACCTGGATTCCACACCTCCAGTACTACGCCGTCTCCGTCAATTTGGGCTCGCAGCATCACTTCGCTTCCCCGTGCACTGTACTTGATGGCGTTACTCACGAGATTCAGCAAGGCGCCCTCGATCAAGTGCGGATCGCCCTGAAGTGCCGGTAAATCACGAGCAAATTCAGTCCGGACCTTAATTTCAGAAGCTTGGGCGATAGGCTGAATGACTCGCGCCACTTGCTCTATGGTGTCGCCGACCTGGAAAGTCTCGTTGCGCATGTTGCGCGCACCCACCTCAAGCCGCAGCACATCGAGATACGTATTGATCATTGCTACCATCCGGCCTGTCTCCTGGAAAATAGTCGCGGCCGCTTCGCTGCTGGCGCGTTCCTTCGAATACCGGAGCAGATACTCGGCGAAGCCTTGTATCGAGACGAGCGGCGTGCGAAGTTCGTGGGTAACGAAGCCAAGCGCTTCCGCACGCGCACGATCTCGTTCCAACCTGGCTGTCTGGTCCGTCGCGACCACCATGACCACTTCCGATGCGTCGGCAGCCGACGTGGATTTGAGCCTCACAGCCCGCAACTGCCAGAGTCCCTGACCCAGATTCACCTCAGCATCGAGCCACACCCCGGGAGTGACCAGTAATTTGCGGATATCGCTCCACGGTGCCTCACGGAGACCTGCGACGAAATTGTCGAGGCTGGAGTCCGCTCTCCATCCTTGCTTTTCGCAGAAGCTTTGCCACTGTGGATTGCGAAATACGAGCCGTCCATCGGATGCGAAGACGGCCAAGCCTTCTTGCATCGCTTCCAGAAGGGTTTCATCAAACGCATACAGCGAACTTAGCTCCGCCTGCAGTTGCCGAAGCAGGTCCACCTTCCAGTGTAAGTCGCCGGCTGTGCGTCCAATCTCTGCACGCAAGGCAGCAGGTAAACTATTCTTTTTTGTTGACTCGGCCGTCTTAAGAGCAATTTGCAGTTGCCGAAGGCCCTGCGTAAGGCCTTGGTCCACGACGACGAGGTTCTGCAACTGCGCCAACGGCCCGGCCAGGAGACCTACACACAAGAATGGTCCCAGTCCTATCAGCAGATGTATCCAAGCAAAAGCCAAGTAGCTCGCTACGAGGCCACCTGCGAGCAATACCGCGAGCGCAATCAACCCCCTCCAAACCGGCCAGCGCAGCACTACCCAGGTCGAACTGAAACTAAAAACACATAGAAGCACAAGGTTTAGCCATCCATTCAGAGGGCGCAAGCTCCGTCCGGCAAGGATGGCATCGACAAGATTGGCGTGGATTTCCACTCCGGGCATCGGCAGTCTGCCGCTGACTGGAGTCGGGATGCGGTCCCCTATTTCCGTGGAGCCGAATCCAATCAACACAGCTTTCGCTTGTAGTTGCCCGCCTGTCTTCCCTTCCAGTAGGTCCACGACGGAAACCGCGGAAAATGGGGGTGAGTTCTCACCCGGAGCTATTTGGCCGCGATAATCAATGAGTAGCAAACGCGGCGATTCGGACTCCACGCCGGCAATCACTGGGTGAGAAGACGTCTGCACCGCCGGGATGCGTCGCCCTCCGATCCGCAACTCGCGCCCGTCATCTTCGAGGAGTGCTCCTTTAGCAACGCGCGCCACTTCCAACGCAAAGGCCCAACGAGGGCCCTCGAGAGATAATTCCCGCACCGGGACAGTACGGCAGATACTGTCAGGTCCCAAAGCAGCTTGAGCGTGCCCCACGGCTATGGCTCTCTCCGCGAACAGTGGCATCGGTTCGACCCAGAGGGGCCCCTGCGGCGAATTGTTGATCTTGCCCACAAGAACAGCGTTCCCCGCATCTTTCAGCGCTGTCGCCAATTCACGATCATCGCTTTCGTCCTCGGGTTCCGAAAGTAGAATGTCCAAGCCCAGCGCTTTGGGTCGTTCGGCGCTTGTCACCCTTACTACCTTTGCCAGCAGCGAACGTTTCCAGGGCCATCGTCCGTAACGTTCTAGGCTGTCGTCGTCAATCAACACTAGCGCAACGTCTGGCGAAGTGCCCTGATTCTCCCTCAGCCGGAAATACAGGTCTCCCGCGCGCCGGCTAAGTTCTTCCACTGGATAACTGAGGCTGAGAACGCCGACCACGGACAGAAGCAAAACATTCAGCAACAGCCAGAGCGCCAGCTGCCGGCGCTTCTGGTGCGAGCGGCCTTTTCGTGAATCGCTCATGTTTCTTCTGACTGCAGGTCGATTGCCAAGCGGCGCGCCTTTTCGTACAGGGTCTTGCGTTCAATTCCAAGCTTCCGCGCCGCCAGCGATTTATTGCCACCTGATTCTCGCAATACACGGACGATTTCCTGGCGCTCCATATCCTGCAGCTTGCGCGTGAGCGTTGACGTCGAGTCTTCTGGCGCTGAGGTTGTCTGGCTTCTTCGCGTTCGCTCGCGTTCCACTTCCTCGCAAGAGATTTGCTCCGTCGCGGCGAAAATAGCCAGCCGCTCGATCCAGTTTTCGATCTCCCGCACGTTACCAGGCCAGCTCATGGAAGCGAGCAGCGAAACCGCGTCTTCGCTGATATTCACTTGGCGCGCATTGCGCTGGTTAAAGCGCTCCAGAAAATGCTGTACGAGCAGGGGAATGTCCTCGGGACGCTCTTCAAGCGAGGGAAGCTGAATCGTGACGACGCTGAGGCGGTAATAAAGGTCCTCGCGAAATTGCCCTGTCCGGATGAGCACGCTCAGATCCTTGTTGGTGGCTGCCACAATCCGGACGTCTAGAGGAATAAGGGTGTTCGATCCCAAACGGCGCACCTTCTGCTCCTGTAGAACACGAAGTAATTTCACCTGAAAACCCAGACTGGTCTCCGAGATCTCGTCCAAGAAAATCGTGCCGCCGTTGGTGGCCTCGAATAGTCCGCTGCGGTTGCTGTCGGCGCCGGTGAACGAGCCCTTCTCGTGCCCAAACAACTCGCTTTCCAGGATTGTCTCCGGAAAGGAGCCACAGTTGATGGGTGTGAAGGGCATCTTGGCGCGCAGGCTGTGCTCATGAATCGCCCGCGCGACAAGCTCTTTGCCCGACCCGCTCGCGCCGGTAATGAGCACGTTGGCCGTGCTGGGCGCGACCCGCGCGACGACGCGATATACCTCCACCATTTTCGTACTCCGCCCGACGATCGCCGTTTTAACAGAGAAAGTATCCTTAGGCGCAAGCGCAGCTGTGTGTCGCGGCCCTCGCAACTTGCGCAGCAGCGCGAGCAGTTCGTCAATCAGCAAGGGCTTGCTGAGATATTCGAGTGCTCCGCCTGCGACGGAGCGAGCCACGGTCTCGACACTGGCATGCGCCGTCATCACCACACACTTACACTCCGGTTGCAATGTTCTCAGTTTTTCGAGAAATTCGAGACCATTGGCCTGTCCAATATAGATATCCAGAAGCGCCAGATCGATCGGGCCCACATGAAGGAGCGGTTCGGCCTCCTCGACACTGCGCGCGGCGCAGCATTCGTAGCCTTCCTCCGTCAAAACGGCGTTCAGCCACCGGCAAATGGACTTGTCGTCATCGAGGACGAGTATTCTCAGCTGCCTCTCCATGTCCTTACCCGGCCTCCTGCCATCTCCATCTGAGCCAACTCTCTCCATAGTGACCGACTAAAAGCGGTACGCGAGCCCGAGGCGGCCCACCTGCGCCCGGAATGCTCCCGTGGTCTGCGCCAGGTGGAAGTAGGTATAGTCGGCGTTCAAGTCCCATTTGCCCAGTATAAGTCGATTCTTTGCTGTGACCGCCCACGCAATCTGGTAGGGGGTTTGCAACACAGATTCGGCGCCATACTGCCCGATGTATTCGCCGCGGTAGATTTTACCTACAACAAAACGGAACCCGCCGAGTCCGAGGTGGCTGTGATACTGGTTTGGATTGAAGTATCCGTGCGAAAAGGTCTGCGTGAATGAAGAATGGGTGTACTGGTATCCCAGCCCTACAGCAAAGTGCGAAGCTTCAGTCCAGTGCAACACCTCAGCATCTTCTCTTTGGGTTCGGTTTGAGTCGGAATAGTGCTGCTTGAAGAAATCGGCGGTGATCCGCCAGGAGCGCGGCTGCCAGTCGAGCCGGCTCCACCAACCTTCCGCCAACATGTCGAACTGAGTTGACTGGAATGTCGGGGTAATCGGAATCCGGGAGAAGCCTCCTTGCACCCAAAAACTCTGGAACGGATGGAGAATCAAGGTTCCGCGGTAGAGTGCCCGATTCGAATCGTCAGCAAAGCGAACGATCCCGGCACCCCCTGCAACGAAGAGCCACCGTGCCAACCGCACCCGGCCTTCATCATTGACGGTAAAGATGTTTGCTTTCGGACCCTGGCTCACCCAAAGAGACTTTTCATCTAGGCGGAAACTGTTAGTGAGTTGGTGTCCGATCTGCACATCCAACCTTTGTCCAGCACGCAAGGCACGATTTCCGGCGCTATCGCTGAAGTAGCTTGCATCCGCTTGTACTCGGTTTAGCGCGCCTTTCTCGCGGGAGACCGGAAGAGGCAACTGATTTTTTTGCAAGTCATCGCGATACTCCTGCAGGCGAATGCTGTTTGGATGGTGGGCCAGCGCTTGTTCCACCTCGCGGCGCGCCTCGTCTTTCTTTTTCTGAAGTAGCAGATTTCGCACCAGTCCGATAGCTGCGGCCTCATCGTTCGGATCTGTTGCAAGCACCTCGCGGAAAAATTGATTCGACGGTACGTATTCCCCGCGAAAACTCAGCAGGCGGCCCAACTCGAGCTTTGCCATCCAGTTCGAGGGATCGTCGCGCAGGACCGCACGGAAGATTTCCATTGCCCGCGCGTCCTGGCGCTGATAAACATAGGCCCTACCTAGTTCGACTCGGAGCCGGGAATCTCCCGGAAATCGCTTAAGAGCGTCCTCCAGTGTTCGGACCGCCTCCGAATAGTGCCGATGACGCAGAGCTACCTGTGCTGCGGCGATGCTCTGCTGGACCGAGGGCCCTTCCTGCCCGCGCGCCTGCTGGACTTCTCCCGCGAAAAACATAGCGGCAAACGCGATGCCTGCGCAGAGCATAGAACTTCGAATCATAACCTTCTCTTTCATAACCCTGCGACTTATGCTGCTGCCGATCCTTGCTTCCGGTTCGGAAATGCGGGGCTATCGATGCCTGTGCGTCTTCCCGGACGAGGGGAGGATCTGGAGCGTTAACCACATTGTAGTCAAGAGCCGGAGCGCGCTCGGCCCTCTCTCGGCCATCGTGCCCTAATACAAAGCATAGATAGCCGGACCAGGGCGTTATCACATTGATGCTTTGTAGCGCATGTCGAAATTACCTCGCTCATCGACCCCAATTGCGGGATTCAATGGATGACGTCGATAAACAGGTCGGGGACATCTGCTTGTGAGCGACCGCATCGTCCTCACAATCTGTTGTCAGTAGGGCACTTTCATCGCCAAACGCAAGAGGTATAACCTCTGCAAATTCACTGTGTCAGTTTGTGCTGACTGGGTCGGTCCAACACACCCTGTGTTGACCGGAACCCAGCGCAATGACCTGTCATCCTCCATGTCGGTCCCTCCAGCTAAGGGAGAAGCTCTGACTTACAAGGCCCCGTTATTGATCTCAGCTGCTGTTACATCGACTCATGGGTGTGGTGAGTCACCACAAATATATTTGAGAAAAAAGGTCTTCGGCCCCGAATTTCAATGACTTACGCCACCGCTTCTTTGGCCATTCAAATGCCATTGTTGACAAATAAGCTGTTTACGCACCTCAAAGGGGAGAGGCACTTAGTTTGCCGGGGGAGATCATAAATGACCATTCTTCTCGACGACGAGATGATGACGAACATGCGAGTGTCCTATGCGTTGCGCTGGGTTCCGCGTGCGAGTATGGCCACTCTGCTGCCCTGCTCTGTTTCTCCTTCCGCAGTTGATTACACATGACAAGGTGTTGGTGGATTGCGATTCTGAATTCGAAGAGTTCGTGAAAACGATGTCAGGGCTTGCATGAAGTTATGGGGCGTGCAAAGTCGCGTTTGTGGTGCAAGTGGAACCGTTCTTCGCATTAGTGGCGCAAGCACGAATGTTGGCCGAATAGGTTCCTCCGGCGCAGTGGACAACCAATTCGTGGTAAAAAGTTTCAGAGGTGGGATGCTGACCCGGTAAGTTGGGATCATAGCCTGAGTAGTCTCCTTGCTGAACGGTACCAATTCCCCCGCTGGACGTGTTGCAACTGAATCCCCCCTCAAAATGCAATGCTTGCAGACCGTCCCTGTCCTCCGCCAACGCAGTCAATCCTACAGTGCCGTTGCCACTGGCGCGAAATGTACGGCCACTCGTATCTGTGCTGGTAACATCGGCCCGCTCTATCACCCCGCCTTGTCCATCGCGGGTTTCTACGGTCATCCTGATTTTCGGAACGCACCCGCACAAGAACAGAGCCCCAGGAATAATCAGCATTATGTGAATCCGATTCATCGGGATTTTCTCTCCTTTTGTGGCAAACCAAACAGGAGCATCCAGGATCGGCCCAATCCAGCAGAGTATAACGGACGCTTACCAAGCAAGTAAATTTGAAACAAATGGAAAAGGAAGATATCGCAGAACATATCCAGCAGAATGCCAGCTAACGTGTTGAAAACAAGCCAAAGGTCCTGGCTGAAGGAAAGAGAGCGGTAGTTCTCAGCAGTCCGAGGAGCTGGCCATCAGAGGGCTACGTAGAGGCCGGTGAAATGACCGAGGAAAGAAAGTTCGCCATTTTGTTTGCTGCAACAATTCTTGCTGCGCGGAGGCTCATCGACATGGACCCGAACAAACCGAATATGGCGAAGGGGTTTTTCGTAGACCGTGCTATTGAGGATGCCGCTTTCATCCTTGAGAGGATAGATGCCCGATGGCCTACGATTGTGCATTCGTTTTCCGCCAAAACAGATTAATCCCGCCCTATCCTCCCTTTAAGGTCGGTTCTTCGCGTGGCCGACGCCGTTCGCCCCATGCACATGGCCACTGGAAATAAATGTTAGTAAAAAAGACAACTGATGTCGCTGAACAAATTGAAAGTGCAGTGGGTTCTGTTATTGCTAAGAAAGGTGTGGAGACCTGGGTTGCTGGTCCGCACCGCAGAAATTCACCGCCGTTTGATCCTTCCAGAAGAAGGCTCGTAGAGCGCAGGAAAACTCTATGAGTCTCAGAAAGAATTCTCCCCCTCTCGTTCGTCCTCAAGCAGTAGGCGAAGCTGCTGCGCCCGTGATAATGTTTCCGGCGCAACGCAGCGAGGGCACAGGCCGGAAAAGAGGCCCAGTGCCTAAGAGGCGATATCAAAAAGGCAGTTTTCAAGTGCAGAACGGCAAAGCATACACGTTGTTCTACGAGGATGTTGAGACGGCAGACGGGACGATCACGACTGAGCGTGCTCGTCATCTGATTGGCGATCTCAGCGTTACGTCTGAACGTGCTGCTCGCCGGGAACACGACTTGTTCATGGCAGATATCAATAGGCGTCGTGGCAGCGTTCCCGTCCCGATCACAGGCGAGACGTTTCAGGACGCAGTTGATGCATGGAAAGAAGATGTGGCTCCGCAACTATCGCCGGCAACGGTGAGGCAGCGGGAAAGCTATCTCCGCATCCATGTTCTTCCAGTCTTCGCAAAGGAAGCTCCGCATGCATTGGACATCCGGGCCTTGCAGCGATTCGCTACGAGTCTGCAAAGTGATCTGTCTCCGAAGACCATCATCAACATTTTGGAGACGATCTTTGCAGTGCTCCGCTATGCGAAGAGGTCCGGAATGAGAACGACTCCGGTTTCTTTCGCTGATTTGATTGTAAGAGAGCCGGAGACTCCAGCGCAGCCGTTCTTCACGAGCGAACAGGTCGGCCGGATCATCGGTGCTGCCGAAGAGCCTTACAAGACTATGTTTGCGCTGGCGTACGTCATGGGAACCAGGGCAGGCGAGTTGATGGCCCTAACGGTGCCTGATCTGGACTTCCATCGAAAGACAATTCGTGTGAACAAATCCGTAGACGATCTGACCGGGAAAGTCCGTCAACCCAAAACCAAGAAGTCCGTGGCGCTGCTACCAATGCCGTCCTACTTGGAAGACATGCTGCGTGACTTTCTCAAGCACCACTGGAAAGAGAACCCGAATCAACTTCTCTTCCCGGCGCCACGCAAAGACGGATTCTCTAGGGGGAGAAACAACGTTGTTCGTTCAGGGCTCAAGCCGATCCTCCGGAAACTTGGAATCCCTGCTGAGAATGTAGGTCTACACGCATTCAGGCACGGCCTAGCGACGGAATTGGCAGAGAGCGAGCCCATAACCGTGTTGCAGACTCAAATGCGCCACGCGGACGTTGGAACGACGTTGAAGGTCTACGCTCACGTCATTCCGCAATCGCAGCGTGACTCGATGGAGCGCATTGCTAAGCGTTCAATCGGAACAAATGTTCCGATTGGAACACGAGCAGTCGCTTAACGTGTTGATATGAAAGAAGGTTGGTAGGGGCGGTGGGGATCGAATTCAGCAAGCCGCGGAATTTAAAGGAACTCTACGGTTTGCCTTGGAGGCCTAAGTCATTTGTTGTCTATACCTGGAACTGCCGTTGCCCCCGGATTGCCCCCTGATTTTAGGCGCCAGTTTCACGCGCTTTTTCTCTCAGGCAAAATCATCCGAACCAGTTT
>Ga0137397_10003121_pt1 | contig 11543 bp, 16 predicted proteins | sample czorhiz116metaG_FD_106658 | JGI IMG/M metagenome (GOLD analysis project Ga0137397, IMG submission 106658) | Vadose zone soil microbial communities from Angelo Coast Range Reserve, California, USA - czorhiz1.16 metaG | ecosystem: Environmental > Terrestrial > Soil > Vadose zone | place: USA... | reverse complement strand
CTTCCACACCGGCATCTTGTCGAAGGGCGTCTGGGTACGGAAGGACAGCACGGCCGAGAGCGCGCGGCTGTGGACCTGGGCGAACATGCGCCCGCCGGCCGCCGCCGTCTCCTCCAGCAGGCTCACGTAATCCTTGTAGACCCCAGGGGCATCCTTGCGGGAAAACAGGCCGAAGGTGATCGGGCGACCGGACTCCACGGCCAGGTTCCGCAGGCGCACGTGGTAGTCGCGGCGCTTGGCCGGGTCGGCGTCCTTGTTGCGATCGACGTTCTCGCCCGCCAGCTCGAAGATGCCCGCGTTGAGCTCGCCCATCACCCCGACCAACCGCCGCACCTCGTCCCACTCGGCCATGCGGCTGGCGACGGGACGGCGGTCCGGCGTCTCGTGGCTCGGCGAGCGTGAGGTCGTGAAGCCGATGGCACCGGCCTGCAGCGCGTCGCGCAGCTCGGCCTCCATCGCCTTGATGTCGTCCTCGGTCGCCGCGCCGTCGAAGGCCCGCTCGCCCATCACGTAGGTGCGCAGGGCGGAGTGGCCGATGTAGCCCGAGTAGTTGATGCCCTTGGGCAGGCGCTCGAGCGTGTCGAGGTACTCGCGGTACGTCGTCCACGACCACTCGATGCCGACATTCATCGCGTCGGCCGAGATGTCCTCGGCGCGCTCGAGGTTGCGCATGACGAGCTGCTTGTCCTTGTCCGCGCACGGCGCCAGCGTGAAGCCGCAGTTGCCCATGACGACGCTGGTGATGCCGTGCCAGCAGGAGCACGTCCCGAGCGGATCCCAGAAGATCTGGGCGTCCATGTGCGTGTGGCCGTCGATGAACCCGGGTGCCACCACGTGCCCCTCGGCGTCGACGACCTTCTTGGCGCTCTCGCGGATGCGTCCGATGGACGCGATGCGGCCGTCCTGCACGGCCACGTCGGCGCGGAAGCGGGGCAGACCGGAGCCGTCGATCACCGTGCCGTTCTTGATCACCAGGTCGTACGACATGAGCGTTCGCTCCTCTCACCGGGCTACGGGGCACTGCGGGTCGGGTCGTTGTTGCGCCCAATCGTACTACAGGGATGCCGCCCGTATACTCGGGTCCCTCAAGGAGGGGAAGGGGGGAACCCTGCTAGGGTTCCCCCTCCCAAGGGAGGCTGTCATGGGGATGCTCGACGGCAAGGTGGCGGTGGTGACGGGCGGGGGGACGGGGATCGGGCGCGCCGTGTCCATCGGGCTGGCGGCTGCGGGGGCGGCGGTCGTGGTCAACGACTACGGCGTCGGCGTGGACGGCCGCGATCCGTCCAGCGAGCCGGCCAACGAGGTCGTGGCCACCATCAAGAAGGCGGGCGGCCGCGCGCTGGCCAGCCCCGAGAGCGTGGCCACGATGGCCGGCGGCCGCAACGTCGTCAACCTCGCCCTGAAGGAGTTCGGCGACCTCCACATCCTCGTCTGCTGCGCCGGCATCCTGCGCGAGCGGATGATCTTCAACATGTCGGAAGACGAATGGGACGCGGTCATCGCCGTCCACCTGAAGGGCCACTTCACCGTCATGCAGCCGGCTACCGCGCACATGCGCGAGAAGAAGCGCGGCTGCATCATCGGCTTCACGTCCACCGCGGGGCTCGAGGGCAGCCCGGGCCAGCCGAACTACTCCGCCGCCAAGGAAGGCATCGTCGGCCTCATGCGCTCGACGGCGCTCGCCATGGCCAAGTACGGCGTGCGCTGCAACGTGATCTCGCCGACCGCCGACACCCGCATGACGCAACGCCTGCCCAGTGAGCGCCGCGGCGCCTCGACGGCCACGCCGCCCGAGGCCATCGCGCCGGTGGTCGCGTACCTGACGAGCGATCGGGCGGCACACATCACCGGCCAGATCGTGGGTGTGCGCGGGGAAGAGGTCACGGTGTACTCGCACCAGGCGCCGCTGCGCACCGCCAGCCGCGCGACACCATGGACGCCGGAAGAGCTGGCGGACATCTGGGACCGCGCGCTGGGGCAGGACCGCCTGCGGCGGCTGGACGCGATGAAGATCCCGTGGCCGCCGGCGACAACGGCCTAGGACGAGGGGCGCTGCGGCTGCTCCCAGGACTCCACGCGGCCTGAGCGGAGGGTGACGACGACCGTCATGTCGGGCGGCGTCGTGCCCTCGCGCAGCTCGACCTTCTCGATGTCGGCGGCGCGGATGCCGCGGTGGTCGAGCTCCCACTCGAACGTCGGCCAGTGCTCGGGGCGAAAGCCGTAGGTCATGGCACGCCTCCCTCAGATCTCGGAGTAGCCCGTACCGCGTGTCTCGACGCCGCGGCCGCGCCCCGCGGTGATCCAGCCGAACTCCTTGAGGATCTGCTGGCTGTAGGTCACGCGGCCGGTGACGCGGTCGAGGGGTTCCGTGGCAAGGAGCAGGACGGCCATGGCCATCAGCTCGGGGCGCTCGCCGCGCGGGTCGTCGAGGTCCTTCACGAGCTTGTGATAGACGGTGCCCGGCGTCGGCACCACCTGCGAGGGCGACACGCAGCTCACCGACACGCCGAAGGGATAGACCTCGGCGGCCAGCCCCTGCGTGAAGCGCTCGAGCGCGGCCTTCTCGGCGCCATAGCACGTGCCGCCGCGCGTGCCGGCCGCCGGATCCTTGTACGGCCCGCGTCCCGGACCGATGGCCGCGCCCGAGCCGATGTTGACGATGACGCCGCGCTGGCGCTCCGTCATGTCGCGCAGGACGAGCTGGCTCAGCACGAACGGCGCGTGCACGTTGACGGCCCACGAGGCGAGCCACTTGTTGACGGGATAGTCGCGGACAGGCAGGAAGTACGTCAGCGCCGCGTTGTTCACCAGCACGTCGACGGGGCCGTACGCGGTGCGCGCCGCTTCCACCAGCTTCTCGCACTCGGCGGGATCCGCGATGTTCGCGGCCACGGCGTGCGCCTGGCCGCCCGCTTTGCGGATCTCGTCCACCGTGGTCTCGAGCGAGCCGGCCAGCCGGTGATCGCCTTCCTTGAGCGTGCGCGCGGCGCACACCACGCGCCCGCCCTCCGCCGCGAGCAGGCGGGCCACGTCGGCGCCGATGCCGCGGCTGGCGCCGGTGACGAGGACGACCTTGCCGTCCAGCTTGCCCATCAATCGACGGGTATGAACAGGCAGTGCCGCATCTTGCCGTCGATGGCCTTGGAGAGGTGGCCCTTGCCCCAGGTGTCCTCGACCAGGATGATCTCGCCCGCGCCGATCTTGCGGCTCTCGCCGTCGCTGGCGGTGATCTGCACGCCCGCGTCCAGGTTCACGATGTACTGGCGGCGCGGCGCCGGATGCCAGTCGAGGTCGTAGTCCGGCATGACCTCGCGGAAGATGATGCCCGTGGCCGGCATCCGCTCGGACAGCCGCCCGGCCCGCGAAGCCTCGGTCAGCGGGATCTCCACGGTCTCGAAGTGCGATTCCCCGTTCTTGTCGGCGTAGAGGCGATGAATTTTGATGGCCCTTCTCCTTGTCGTGCTGGTCTGCCTACATACGATCGAGAATCTGACGACGTTTTGCCTGATACTCCTCTTCGGTGATGAGGCCCCTCTCGCGCATCGTCTTCAGCTCGCTGAGACGGTCGGCTTCGGTGCGGGGGGAAGCGGGCCCCGTTGGCGCGATGTCACGAGCATCGCGTTTGAGACCCAGGTACGCGCGTCCATCGGTCTCGTACTGTCCGTCTCGGATGTTTGTGACCGTGACCGCGGTTCCCGTGGCGTCCAGCCACGAAAGGATCAGCCGGAGGAACTTTGTCCTTTCTTTGCCGATGGGGATCAAGGTGCCTCGACCCGAAATGTCGTACCAGTATCCCTGCACGTCTTTGCCGCTGGAATCAGTGCCAATGGCCGGAATCACGAGAACGCGATGCGTCCAGTAGTCGAGGCCCCAGCGCTGGTCGGCGCTGTAGCCGCGTCGGGTGCCGTCGATCACATCGTCGACGCTCTGCTTCGGAAGCAGGGTGGCATACGCCTTCAGCGCGGTGGTGAAAGCTGTTTCCTCGGAAATCCGGTAGATGACTTGTGCCCCACCCGAGTCCGGACGAACGAGGGTCGTGGCGCTCGTCGCACAGCCGGTCGTGGCCAGGGCGATGAGGGCAGCGGCGGCGATCGCGCCGCGAAATCCGAGAAGATCGCGCCATTGACGGTGTATTTTCATGGCGCCCGATTCTAACTGGAGGCGCGATGATCCGCTACGGCAAGCCCGCTCCCGAGTTCAGCCTGCCCTCGACCGAAGGCCGCCCGATGGCGCTCAGCGAGTTTCGCGGCAAGGACGTCATCCTCATCTTCTATTGCTACGCCTGGGGCTCCATCTGAACGCCTGAGCTGGCCGGCCTCGGTGAGGCCGTGGAGGCGCTGCAGGCGCGGGGCGTGGTGGTGCTCGGGATCAGCGGGGACAGCTCGCCCTGCCATACGGCGTTCGTCAAGGCGCGCGGCGTGAAGTTCCCCCAGCTCAGCGACCTGCACCGCACGGCGATCACCGCCTACGGCGTGCTGGACGAGGAGCGCAACGTGGCCTACCGCTCGACGTTCGTGGTGGACCGCGACGGCGTGCTGCGCTGGGGCCAGGCCGGCGACCGCCAGATGATCCGCGACGGCAAGGAGATCCTGCGCGTGATGAACGTGATCGAGGGGCTCAGGACGGCCTGAGCCGCCGCGTCCACGCCACCAGGGCTTCGAGCAGGGCGCGCACCGCGACGCGCGAGTGCTCGTCGCTCAGCCGGCCCTGCGCGTCCACCTTCTGGTGGGCCGCCGAGATGAAGACCTCCGGCTTGTTCAACGGGATCATGTCGAGGAACACGCACGTCTGCCGCAGGTGGTACTGCGCCCGCGCGGTGCCGAAGCCGCCCATCGAGGCGCCGGCGATGGCGACGGGCTTGCCGCTGAACGGCTGATCGGGCGGGCGCGAGGCCCAGTCGATCGCGTTCTTGAGGACCCCCGCCATCGAATAGTTGTACTCGGGCGTCACGATCAGCAGCGCGTCCGCGGCAGCGATCCGCTCGCGGAAGCGTCGCACGGTCTCGGGCAGCCCGACCGCCTCGACGTCGCCGTCGTAGAGCGGAATGCCGTGCAGGTCGAACGTCTCGAGCTTCAGGTCGGCGGGCGCCAGCTCGACGGCGGCGCGCAGCACGGCGCCGTTGTAGGAGTCTTTTCGCAGGCTGCCGGCGAACCCGAGCACGTTGATCGCGGCCATCGCATCTCCTCTTAGACCGGGACCAGGATGAGGACGAGCCAGCCGACGGCGAGCGTCAGGATGGTCAGCGGCACGCCGACCCGAGAATACTCCAGGAATCCGATCTCGACGCGGGCCTCGCGCGCCGCCTCGGCCACGATCAGGTTGGCGACGGAGCCGAGCAGGGTGAGGTTGCCGGCCAGCGTCGTGGCCATGGCCAGGATCAGCCACGCGCGATCCGGTTCGCCGAGCGTCGGAATGATCGGCTTGAAGAGCAGCACGGCGGGCACGTTGGACACGAGATTCGACACGACGGCGGCGACGATCGTCAGCATCGCGGGGCGGTGGAGGCCGAGCCGCCCCGCCCAGGCGGCGAGCTCCTCCACGAAGCCCGAGCGCTCCAGCGCGCCGGTCAGCACGAAGAGGCCGACGAACAGCACGAGCAGCCCCCAGTTCACCTCGCGGTAGACCTTCTCGGGCTTCACCCGCCGCGTCAGCAACGAGTACGCGGCGCCGGCGAGCGCCACCAGCGCGATCGGCACGCCGGCCAGGAACGCCACGAGCATCACCCCGACGGCGAGCAGCGTCTTGATCATCAGCGGGTAGTGCACCGCGTGTCGCGCGGGCGGCGCGCCCTCCATGATCTCGGCCGGCAGCGCGCGGCGGTAGACGAGCCACACGACGGCGAACACGGCGACGAGGCCGGCGAGGGCGATGGGCGCCTGGCGCACGAGGAAGGCGCGATACGTCACGCTCGAGAAGCTGCCCACCAGCATGTTCTGCGGATTGCCGGTGAGCGTGGCCACGCTGCCCACGTTGGCGGCCGGCGCCAGCGCGATCAGTTACGGCACCGGCGGCAGGCCCAGGCGCCGCGTGATCGCCAGGACCAGCGGCGCCAGGACCAGGCAGACGACGTCGTTGACGAACAGGGCCGACAGCACGCCCGCGGCAGCCACGATGGCGCCCAGCAGCCCGCGCGGCGTGCGCGCCCGGCGGATGGCCCACAAGGTGACCAGGCTGAAGAACCCCGAGAGGCGCAGATAGGCGGCCACGATCATCATCCCGAACAGCAGCACCAGCGTGTGCGCGTCCACGCTGCGGACCGCGTCGTCCCAGGCGAGACTGCCCGTCACCACGATGGCGGCGGCCGAGATGATGGCCACCCCCGTGCGGTCCACGCGCAGTCCGGGCACGCGACCCAGGCCCAGGGCGACATAGGCGGCCGTGAAGATGGCGAGCGTGACGGCATGATCGAACGGTGGAGACGGCACGACGTCCAGAATAGCCCGGCGGGCGCTAGTCGCTCGCCGCGTAGCTCCACTCGATGCGGCGTACGTGGTCGCCGCGGAAGTGGAGCTCGACCGTGTTGGGAAATCCGTCCGCGTCGAGATAGAGCACGCTCGTGTCGGAGGTGAGCTGCGGCTCGCCCAGCGTGGCCTCGACCTGCGCTCGCGGCGTCCCCACGTTGAGCCCGCGGGGCAGCGTCCAGCGCGGCTCGGTGATCTCGACCCCGCGTACGGTCGACGAGCGGCTCGACACGGTGACGACGAGCCCCGCGTAGGCGAGCGCGTGCGCGGGCTCGGGCGGCGCGGTGGGCGTGGCCGGCAGCGTGCGCGGCTGCACGCTGAGCGGGGGACCGAGCGCCTGCTCGACGGCGGCGCGCGTGCGCCCGAACAGGCCGCGCGGCGCGTTGATGAGGTCGTCAACGGCGACGATGTCCGTGCCGCCCGCGGCGCCGGCGGCGATCGACGTCAGCAGCAGCAGGCACAGCGCGAGGGCGGCGCGCATGCGAGCATCCTATCGCGTCGCTCGCCGCGTATCGTAAGATCCGCGCGCATGACCGACGACGCCGACGCGCTTGAGATGCTCTACGCCCGCGGTGTCACCGACGGCCTGCCCGTCGTGCCGCCGACCGCGGCCCGCGTGCGCGCGGCGGTGGAGGCGAGCGGGCGCGCGGCGGACGAGCTCATCGGGCTGGTGGCGCCGCGCCTCGGCCGCGCCACCGTGGAGAAGATCGCGGTCAACGCCGTGCTGGCCGGCTGCCGTCCCGAGTACCTGCCCGCGGTGATCGCCGGTGTCGAGGCCATCTGCGATCCGGCGTTCGCCCTCGTCGGGGTGTCGGGCACGACCGACGCGGTCGCGCCGCTGCTCATCCTCAACGGCCCCGTGCGCGCCGCGCTGGACGTCAACTGCGGAACCGGCGTGTTCGGCCCCGGGTGGCGTGCCAATGCCACCATCGGCCGCGCGGTGCGCCTGGTGTGGGCCAACGTGGGCGGCGCCGCCGCCACCAGCATGTCTACGTTCGCCCAGACGGGCCGCTACTCGTACTGCATCGGCGAGTACGAGGAGGAGAGCCCGTGGGAGCCGCTGCACGTCGAGCACGGCTTCGCCGCGGGGGAGAGCACCGTCGCGGCGCTGGCCGCCGAGGCGCCGCAGGTCGTGGTGGACGCGCGCCATCGCACCGCGCGCGAGATCCTCACGACCGTGGCGCGCAGCGGCGAGGCAATCGCCAGCCACAGCCAGGGCGCCCTCGGCGACACGGTCCTGGTGATCGCGCCCGAGCACGCGCGCACGATCGCCGGCGACGGCTGGACGAAGGTACAGGCGCGCGAGTTCGTGTGGGAGCATACGCGCGCCGAGGCCGACGGCGCGCGAGTGCCGAAGTTCCGCGAGCCCGCCAACGTCAAGATTATCGTGGCCGGCGGCATCGCCGGGCGCTTCTCGGCGTGGATCCCCGGCTGGCCGTTCCCGAACGCGCCGGCGAGCCTCGTGCTGAAGACGATCGCCGCGCGTTAGCCGAGCGTGGAGTCCACGACCGCCAGCGGATGCTGGCCGGGCACGTAGCGCACGTCCGTCACGCCGATCATCCGCCGCGCCTCGGCCTCCGGGATCTTCATGGGGCCCGGGGCGGGCGCGCTGCCCGGCGCCGGCTGCGGGAACGCCGTGGACATGGCGGTGTGGAACGTCACCGTGCCCTCGACCTTCTGCAGCACCTGGTGGATGTGGCCGTTGAGCACGGTCACGGAGCCGAAGCGCCGCAGGTGGCCGAGCGCGCGCTCGGCGTCCTCGGTCGTCCAGCCCCACTGCGGATAGACGGCCCACAGCGGCACGTGGCTGAACACGACGATCGGCGTGCTGCTGCCGAGCGCACCGACGTCCTTCGCCAGCCACTCGATCTGCTCCTCGCCGAGCGCGCCCATGCCTTCGCCCTTGTACTTGAGGACGTTCACGAGCCCGACGAAATGCGTTCCCTGGTAATCGAAGCTCTGCCAGCCACGGCCGTTGACGGTGCCGGCGCCGTAGCGGCCGAGATATTCCTTGCCGCCGTCCAGGAAGACGTCGTGCTCGCCGGGCACGTAGAACGTCCGCTCGGTCTTCACACCCTTCAGCAGCTCGGCCACGGTGTCGAACGCGCCGGCCTTCTGGCCGTGCGTCTGGTCCCCCGTGTGCAGCACGAACGCCGGGCGGGCGGGGGACGCGTTGATGCGCTCGATGACCTGCTGCAGCGTGACGGCCGCGTCGGGGTTGGCCTGGCCCTTGAAGCCGACGTGCGTGTCGCTGATCTGCACGAAGCTGAACGCGGCGGCCGGCGCCTCCGCCGCCTCCGCCACCGGGCGCGAGGAGAGCACGCCACCGCTGGCCGTCCACAGGACGGCCGCGCCCGTCCACGCCGCGCACTCGAGGAATCCCCTCCGGTCCATGCGATCCATCTCGTCCTCCGCTGGGTGAGTGGTTAGCGGACCACCACGACGGCTCGCATCTGCGGGTGCAGCGCGCAGAAGTACGCGTAGCGCCCGGGCCGTGTGAAGGTCTGCGTGAAGGTCTCGTCGTGGCTGAGCCCGGTGGAGCTGAACGCGCCCGTGGCCGAGGTGATCGTGTGCGGCTCCTCGTCGTGATTCGTCCACGTCACCCGGGCGCCGGTGGGGACCGTCAGCTCCGGCGGTCCGTACGTGAAGTCCTTGATGTCCACGCGCGGCGGCCCCGCCGCCGGCGCCTGCGTGCCCGTGACCAGCAGCGCGGCGAGAGCCACGAACGCGACGCGGCCGAGCTTCGTCATCTCTCATGTGCCTCCACCCATGCGAACGCATCGAGGGTGGCGTCGTTCCCATGACGGCGGCGATGGAACGAATGGCGCGGTGATGCGTTTGGAGTCTGGAAGGGACAGCGCGCGCGGCGCGCAGTACCATCGGCGGACATGGCGGGAGGAGGCGAGCGGGAGCACGATGCCCTCGGACGCGAGGCCCTGGCCTACGTGGACGCCTTGCACAATCTTGCGCGCTACCTGACCGGCCACGCCAGCGACGCGGAGGACCTCGTACAGGAGACGTACGCGCGGGCACTGCGGGCGGCCGACCAGTTCACGCCGGGCACCAACCTCAAGGCGTGGCTGTTCCGCATCCTGCGCAACACGTTCCTGAGCGACGCGCGCCGGCGCCGGGCAAACCCGGTCCTGGGCGGGCTCGACACGGTGATCCCGTCGGCCTCGGATGCGCCTGAGGCGGCGTGGCTGCGTGACGACGTCGAGCTCGATCGCCTGCGCCGCGTGGTCGCCGCCGAGATCGAGGCGGCGATGCTGCAGCTCTCGGAGGACGGGCGCACGGTGATCCTGCTGGACCTGGAGGGACTGACGGAGCACGAGGTGGCCGACGTGATGGGCTGTGCGGTGGGCACGGTGAAGTCGCGGCTCGCCCGGGCCCGGGCGGCGCTACGCGAGCGCCTGAAGGACTACGCGCGATGAGCCCCAACGAGCGGGACGAAGCCCTCGACGCGGCGCTGGAGCGCCTGCCCCAGTATCCGGCCTCGCTGGCGCTCAAGCGCCGTCTGCGCGAGGGATGGCCGGCCGAGCCGGCACGGCGGCCGTGGAACCGGCGGCTGCGCGTGCTGGTGCCCGCGCTCGCGCTGGTGGCCGCCGCGGTGGCGCTGGCGCCGCTCGCGTGGGAGCGCATGGTGACGCGGCCCGAGCGGGAGAGCGCCGGGCGGCTGGTCGCCGAGGCCGTGAACGACCACGTGCGGCTGCTCATCAGCCCGCAGCCGCTCGAGGTCAAGAGCGGCGGTATCCACCAGGTGCGCCCGTGGTTCGCCGGACGCGTCGACTTCGCCCCCGTGGTGCCGTTCGAGGGCGACGCGGAGTTCGCGCTGCAGGGCGGGGCGGTCGGCTACTTCCTCGACCGCAAGGCCGCCGTGCTCGTCTACGGCCATCGCCTGCACACGATCTCGCTGCTCGTCTTCCGCGCCGACGGCCTGCGCTGGCCCGAGCGCCGCCTCACGCGGGTCGGCGCCATCGAGGCCTACGCGGACGCGACGCGCGGCTTCAATGTGCTGCTCTGGCGGCAGGGCGATCTCGGCTACGCGCTGGTGTCGGACGTCGAGCCCGGCGCGCTGCGCGCGCTGGCCGCCCGCCTCGCGCCCGCTCCCTGATACCATCGCCGCTCGTGAGCCACCTCTTTGCCTACCTGGCGCGCATGAAGTTCATCAAGCGGTGGGGCCTCATGCACACCACGTATCCCGAGAGCATCCAGGAGCACAGCCACCGCGTGGCCGTGATCGCCCACACGCTGGCCACGATCCGCAACCGCCTCTTCGGCGGCCGTATCGATCCCGCGCGCGCCGCCGTGCTGGCCCTCTACCACGACGCTGGCGAGGTGCTGACCGGCGACCTGCCGGCGCCAGTGAAGTACTTCAACCCGGAGATCCGCGGCGCCTATCGCGAGATCGAGGCCGCCGCCAACCAGCGGCTGCTGGGGATGGTGCCGGAGGCCCTGCGCGAGGAATACCGGGCGCTCTTCGTGGCCGCCGAGGGCGACAAGGAGTGCTGGGAGCTGGTGAAGGCCGCCGACAAGCTGTGCGCCTACCTCAAGTGCGTGGAGGAGGTGGCGGCCGGCAACCGCGAGTTCTCGCGGGCCGAGCAGGCCCTGCGGGCCACCGTCGAGGCCCTGCCGCAGCCCGAGGTGCGCTACTTCCTCGAGACCTTCGCGCCGAGCCTCAAGCTCACCCTCGACGAGCTCGGCTGATCGGCTGATCGACGGCGCGAGTCTTGCTCCAGCAATGGAGTGCGCCGGCTCGTGTGGGAGGAGTTTTTGTCGCTTCCTCCTCCGGTCGGCCCCTGAAGCCGAGCGACGACAGGGGGCCGAGCGAGCCGGTCGTTCCCCCTTGCTTGACGGCCGCAGGTCTCTCCGCATAGCCTGCGCCGATGAAGACCTCGCCTGCGCTCGACGACCTCCTGACCTCCGATCCGGCCGCGTTCGACGTCGTGACGGCGGGCGCCGGCCCGCAGGGCGCGCTGCCCATCACCGCCGAGCAGCTCCGCGACAGCCCGAGCGGCGACATCTTCGGCCTGACCCAGAACGCGGGCATGGGCTGGGATCCGCGCGAGCTCGGCAGGCCGCAGT
>Ga0137397_10003119_pt1 | contig 11545 bp, 9 predicted proteins | sample czorhiz116metaG_FD_106658 | JGI IMG/M metagenome (GOLD analysis project Ga0137397, IMG submission 106658) | Vadose zone soil microbial communities from Angelo Coast Range Reserve, California, USA - czorhiz1.16 metaG | ecosystem: Environmental > Terrestrial > Soil > Vadose zone | place: USA... | reverse complement strand
GGAAGGCTTGCAGCTCGTAGGCATACACCGTGTCCACGACGCGATGAAACAGCTCGCTCAGTTTGGGATCGCTGTTGGGGTCGTAGCCGCTCTCCAGCATCCAGTCAACGGCGTCATCAAAGTCCTTGCGCGCCGCTTCCAAATGACCGGCCTTGAAATTTTGCTCGCCCGATGCGAACTTCTCCTGAACCTTCCGGATGAGATAGTCCTTCCCGGACGGAACTGGAGGCAGCAGCCACACGTAGTGGCGCCGCGGCGGATTCAATACCGGCAAGGGCGCCAGTTCCGCCACCGCCTGTTTCGCGTCTGCTGGCGCGGGAGCCAGCGCCGGTACTCGCGCCTGCACGGGCTTTTTCCCCGCGTCCTCGCAGCCCAAAAGTCCCGTTGCGAAAACTAGGGCGCATACCATGATGTTGAGCCTTTGCCGCATCCCATCATGGTAAGGAGCGCCTCCAGCAAGGTCAACGTTTTCCGGCAGGCAAGGGGGTAACACTTTCGACCTTTTCCACCAGCCTGCGCCGACCTTGTCGGGGTCGCCCATCACCGCCCTGCCCTTGCACCCCACAACACACCCCCACAAACCCCTTGCATAGTCCCGCATCCTGTGGTACTCTGTGTTTGCGTTTGTTGCTCTTGTATCGCCTTTGGGTAGTAAAGCGGTCGCAAGGTCACACTTGCGGCCATTTTTTTGTTCGCCAGACCGCTTTGCGGTTCTCCCGAACGAAGCTTGAAGACGGCCGCGGCTCTGTTGAGGGGCTCGGGACCTTGGGCATCAGATAGCTTAATGTTGTGCTCAGCCGTAACCCGGTTGACAGAAAAGAGTAAAGCAGTGAGTAAAGAACAAGGTACAGTGAAGTGGTTCAATGCCAGCAAGGGCTTCGGCTTCATCCAGCGCCAGAGCGGTGAGGACGTTTTCGTCCATTTCTCCGCGATCGTGGCTGATGGCTATAAGACGTTGAACGATGGCCAGGCGGTTGAATTCGAAGTTTCCAAGGGCCCCAAGGGCCTGCAGGCCTCGAACGTACAGCCCCTCTAAGGAACAGCTGCTTCCGGCCTGATCGGCCTTAAACCCCGATTCGACCGGTTTCAGCTCACTTCACAAAAATACAACGGGCGGCCCGACGCAAGTCGAGCCGCCCGTTCTGCTTTTCATTATAGATCTGAAAAAAGGCAGAGACCCATGGATGAAGCTCTAAGCGGCCAAATCCTGCCAGAGCCAGTCAACGCCCAAATGCCCTCACGAGTTCCTTGAGCAACTCGGGAAACCTGCCGCCGAATACCGACGTTCCTAGCAGGGCAACTCCGATACTGGTGAGAATGGCGCGTCGGCCTTTAGTGCCGATGTCTTGCATTTTGAAGAGGGTTCGGGTTAGGAGAGGCTAGAGGGCGCGGTGAAGCAGAAGTGTGACTGCTAGCAGCACAAACAAGAGTGCCAGTGCCGCATCGAAGACGTTAGAAACAGCTACGATGTCGGACAGCAATAGCGCGGGATTCGGACTATCGCCCAAAGAAAAAAGCAAAGGACTTACCAACAATAGGCCCAAGAGCAAATTTAACATTACCGTTGTCAATACCTTAGAAAGTGAGGTCATCTCTCCCGCCCAACGAACTAGGTACCTAGTCAAAGCGATGAAAATGGCATCGCAACCGAAGCCCAGCGCAGCGGCGAAAAGGATTACGGCCGCCGCAATGCCCGGGTCTGGCTCCCATTTCAACGTCCATGCGGTGAAGAAGATTAACGCCGCAAATCCAGCCATCCAACGGACGACTATATGTTGTCGAACTATGACAATGAGTATGCCCAGAGTCAGTGAACAACAGAAGAATCCTGTGAAAAGGAGGAGTTCATTGTTACCTGTATTATGATGTCCGAGTTCTATATAATCCGAGTAGATAAACAGTAAGGAAAAAGTCGCAACACTACAGCAGAACGAGACAGCAAGAGCTTGGGCTGAAATCAACTTAGCCCCAAAGACTCGGTCTAAGAAGCGCGTTTGAAGTTTGGCGACTTGTGTCATAAATGCGGCATTTCGCGACAACGCTAGTTTCTGATAGTCGTCTACTCTGACCCAGAAGTCCTCGAACTTGCTTTGAATTCTTCCCTCTTCACCCGGATAGAGAACTATCGCGCTCAGGACGCAGAATAGGCCGAGCAGAGCTTCGACCGGGCGTGCGATAACGTGGATGATGTGCCACATCGACAGGTAGCGTGCCCGGAATATAGCACGAGGGTGTTATTGCATGAATACTTCCGGTGGTTACATCTTCCGCCAGCTATTCGTCACTTCGTGACTCGCAATCCCGCATGACCGTTCTAGTTCCTGCGCGGGACTGCCGGCTGTCCTCTTACTGTTTTGGTTTTTTACGTCGAGACGATCCAAAGATAGACCTGATCTCGCCCCGACAGAGACGCATGAATAACAGGATATTGAGGGCTACGCCTTCGATTTCCGATACAATAAGGCTAAATTGACGAACGCTTTCAGGGTTGAGCATGTCACTTGCTCCCCTTGTCGTTGCCAGCCGTCGACACATCAATGAGCGGGGGCTCCAATTTCACAACCACTTGCACGGGGTACCCCAGGACTTCTCTCACTACGGCGCTAACTTTGGAAAGTGCTTCACGCCCTTTGAGCATCTCAGCAAATGGCTGCTTGTCGGCGGGAAAATAAATCTGTAGGCCACTAGGGTTGAGCACCCAACGACTTGTGCCTTCGAGAAGTTCGCCAACGAATTTTTGTTGATGCTGCACTCCCGCCAGGATAGCTGTGAGTTCCTCTGACGAAAGTCCGGCAGCAGTACGCTTGCCTGCTTTCTTAGATCGCTCTGTGCGACTGGGCTCTTTCGCCATTTTCTCAATGACGCTCGTCAGTTCGAGGACCTGCTTTGTCTTCTCCTGAACCTTTTTCGTCGTATTGAACGCTTCTTTACCCAAGGCCTCAATGAGTTCCGGTATCTTGTCCACTGCCAGGAGTCGCAACTCTCGCGGTGCATCATTGAAAAGCCACGGGCCGTCGCCCCCGAAATTTTCCAAGGTAAGGTCGCCCCAAATGGTGCGTAACGCGATGCCCCACTTTCCATCTACTTTGCCATACCCGATTTGATCGTCGTCGTATTCATCATTTGCAACACCACGGCTGCGAAACGACACCCAAGCAGTCACACCAATGTTCAGTTTCTTGAGGGCCTCATCTAGCGTGGTTACAGCCCGGGTTAGTTCGTCGGAGGCAGCGTTTAGTGTTGGAGCTACAGAGGAAAGGGCCTGAAAATGCGTTTGAATTTTTTCGGTCTTCGAGTCACTCGAAGGCATAAGACCTCCGCGCCCGACAGGCGCAGTTAAATTTTGCAACTCTTCCGGCTATCAACCGGAAGTCCTACAATCGGCTTCCACCGACTGACACCAACATAGCATATATTTTGAGCGAAAAGAAGTTGGCGGGTGGCAGGCCCTTGGCCGCTGGGTACGATCGGGGTGCCGCATCCCTTCGGGTTTGAGGGTGCGGTCTTTGACTTTGATTTCTTCTCGCCTCGTCGTCGTTGCGGAGACCGTTCACCCCGCCCAATTGCCGTTTAACCCCCGATTTCGGCCACTCGATGTAAAACACTTAACAACTTAAGTAAGACGTGCTATTCTCTCCCGTGTTTGCTAAACGAGTCCCCGGTCTACCCGCCGTCCCATCCCTGAGCCGAATCCCTGGTCCCCCACCCGTCTCCTGTAAGTCCTTATCCTATCAATCTTTTTGCTGACCCCCACTCTCTAAACCTATACACTGCAATCTTTTACAAAAATGTAGGGGGCCAGGGCGTATTCCCGAACGCCAAAACGTTCAAACGTTTCAAAGTGTTCTCGGATCTATCCCCTGTCCTTTCAAACTCTTGCGGACTCTTTTGCACATTTTTGCACTCTTTTGCATTCAGCAAAAACTCAACTCATTTATTTTCAAGCTCTTCCGCACTCTTTGCGCAAAAACACGGCGTGTGGGGTAGGGACATGACGTTGACTTCACGAACAGAAGGAATTCCGTCACTCGACGGATGTGTGGAAAGCGCCGTCGTCGGCGACGTAGCCGTACGCCATGCGCGGCGTATTGAACGCAAAGCCGGGATTGCCATGGCGGTCGAGGAGGATGAGGCCCCCGGTGGCGTGCGTGCGTTTGGCAAGCAGGTGGACAGCTTCGCGGGCGGCCAGCGAGGCGCTCGAGGTTCCGCAAGAAATGTTGGGCGGCGTATCCACGCAGACTGCGGGGCGGCAAAGAAAATCGACCGCGGACTTGGCCAGTACGACTTTCATGATGGCTTCGCCGTAGCCCGTGCAGGAAACTCCGCCGGCTTCCGCGTCGGCATAGCAGCCGCAGCCGATCAGCGGAGAATCGCCGACGCGGCCCGGCAGCTTGCAGCAGGTTCCGCCGGTGGAAGTGGCGGCAAAAAGTCCGCCGTTGGCGTCAATGGCGACGGCGCCGACGGTTCCCTGCTCGTGGCCACGATGATGTTCGGCGGCGTGCTTGTCGGACTTGCATTTCATCCAGGCTTCCCGCTCGGCTTCGCTGACCAGTTCCTCCGGCTTGCAAAGCTTGATGCCCTGTTTTTTCGCGAAAGCTTCCGCGCCTTCCGCGACGAGCATCATATGCGGGCACTTTTCCAGGATTCTGCGCGCGAGCTGGATGGGATTCTTGACGCGGTGCAAATTAGCCGCCGCGCCAGCGCGAAGCGTAGCGCCGTTCATCACGATCGCGTCACATTCGACGTGCCCGTCAAGATTGAGGTGCGAGCCGTAGCCGGCGTCGAACACGGGGTCGTCTTCGAGCACCATAATGGCGGCTTCGATGGCGTCGAGGGCCGATCCGCCTCGCGAAAGGATGGACCAGCCCGCGGTAAGCGCGCGATGGCAGCCGGATTTGCAAGCGTCAACGGCTTCGTCGGGAATGTCCCACGCGCCGCCGTGAACAATCAGAGATGGTTTCATGACCAAAGAATCGCAGAGAAAAAGGAAAATGGAAAATAGAAATCCGAGAAAGCGCGGAGAAGAAAGAAGATTCAGACTAAGAAATCGAGAAGGAAAAGAAGAAAGCCGAGAAAGAGAAGAATGGCAGGGCGGTTGACGCGGCGGCGAGGAAATCGCGTGATGGATCCCACGAAAGAAACCGGGATGGCTTTGAGGCGGGATTCCTCGCGGAGGGTGTAGAACGGCCCGGCCGGCGTGTATCGCGAAAAGTTGCGCCGGAAAAAAGAAAGTTCATCGTGGAACCACACGGAGAAATCATCGCGACTGCGCCACATGAGCGCGGCGCCAGCCAGGAACAACAGATAAGCGAAAACGGTCAGGGGCCCGAGCCCCGAGCCTGCTCCCCAATTCATAAATCCTCACAGGCGCCCCACACGGTTTGTTTAGTGAGACGCCCGGAACTACCAGAAGGTTACTCGCCCTCGTGGATGGTGACGAGGCGAACGACTTCGAACTCTTTCTTTCCCGCGGGCGTGGCAACTTCGATTTCGTCGCCAACCTTGCGATTGAGGAGCGCCTTGCCGATCGGCGAAGTGGTGGAAATCAGACCCTTCTCGGCGTCGGCTTCCTCGGTGCTCACGAGAGTGTAATCGATTTTTGTGTCGCGCTGTACATCCAGAACAGTAAGGCGCGAGCCGTAGCCGGAGCGGTCCTTGGGAATGTTTGTGAGGTTCAGCATGCTCAGATCGCCCATGCGCTTTTTGAGGTGGGTGATCTTGAGGTTGACGTAGCTCTGGCGCTCTTTGGCGAATTTGTACTCGGCGTTTTCGGAGAGGTCGCCGTGGGCGCGGGCGACGGCAATCTCCTTGGGAAGTTCGACGCTGAGCTCGTGAGAGAGCTGGTCGATCTCGTCCTGCAGCTTTTTCTTGATCTTCGCTAGTGGGTCGGACATGGTCGTCAGTTGTGCGTTCGCTAAAAAAGTCCGCGGAGTCCGGGAGCAACGCTTGGTCTCCCGTACCCCGCTGAAGGAAACATTATAGATGGGAGAGAATTGAAGTCACAAGGGGAAGCGCAACAATCGGCGCCAAGAGGCGCGGCCGGTAAGTCAGCGGACTTTTACTTCCAGAGTCTGCGTTTTGGTGTTGCCGGCAGCGTCAGCGATGGTCAGCGTGTAGGTAGTTGATTTCGTGGGAGTTACATCAACGCAGCGGGAATAGGAGGGCCAGACGGGATTGGACTGCGGTTCCAGCTTGACGATTTTGGCGTTGGCTACGCCGTAACACAACTGCACGGTTTCGCCGCGGCGAATCGTTCCTGGGGTGGCGTAGAAGTTTTGGATGGCGAGTTCCTTGCCACCCATTTGTTCGATAGTGGCGCGATCCTGTTCCTGCTGTTTCTGAGTGCGCTCTTCCCTGGCGCGTCTTTCGAGGGTGCGGTTTTCCAGCCAACGGGAGAAAAGAATTCCGCAAACGACTAGCGCGGCGACAGCGAGAACGGCCCAGGAATAGAGGAAAGGATTCTTGAGGGCGGATTTTTTTTGCGGGTCCGGTTCACCTAGCATGCGCGCTCCATTCAATGAAAGCTTCCATAGAAAAAATAACGCGAAACAGCTTCCGAAGGGAAGAAAATGCGCGGCGAGGAAAAACTCACGGATGGATAGCACGGGCCAATTCGCGCCAGGTAACGAGCCGGATGTTTTGTTGCTGAAGCAACTGGCGGAATTCGGGGCTGGTGAAGAAATCGAAATCGCGCTGGCGCCATGCGGCGCCCCAGGTGTCGCGCTCGCGCGTGGCGGCTTTCATTTCGTCGTCGGCGAAGGCGACGTGGATGACGAATTCGGTGACGCCGGGCTGAAGATTTTTGAGGGCAGTTTTGTAAAACTCGGACCATTTTTCAGGAGGAACAGTAGGAGGGACGGTAACGGTGTGGTCGAGGACGATATCGGCGGGAGTTAAGCTGGACTCCAAATAAGGGTGGTCCGCGAACCAATCGCGCGCGGTGAAGACCGGCAATTTGTATTCGTGGGCAAGCCGGAGAACGACTTCGAAAAGATCTTTGCCATTTTCGTAGAGGCGATATTGGTGGGAATCGAGATGGGTGGGGCGTACGCCCATGACGTAGGCGCGGTCGATTTGCGCACGAAGCTCCAACTCGACCTCGTGGGGGTTGATTTTTGGGGCGGCGTTCCAGTCGTGATGGAAATAGCCGTTCTCGTCGATGAGGCTCGGGACTTTATCTTTCGCGGCGACGGGACCCCAGCGGTAGTAGACGCGCTCGCTGGTCAGCGTAAGGTGGAGACCGAAATCGAGATCGGGATGCGATTTGGCATAGTCGGCAATTTCGGGGAACCATGGGCAGGGAACCATAATGCTCGCGGAGTTGACGAGCCCGGTGTCGAGAGCTTTGATGGTTGCGGCGTTCACGGAGTGGGTGACGCCAACGTCATCGGCGTGAACAATCAGGAGTTTTGCATCGCGGGGAAAGCCGAGCCGTTCGGCAAGAGTCTTGCCAGCATCCTGAGCGTGGGCGTCAAAGAGCGAGCCCGCAAGTAAAAAGATGAAGAGCAAGACGAGGATACGGTGTCGATTCATGGCCGACCTTTCGAACGCCTCAGGACCTGCAGTCCGAAGCAAATCCAGGAGCAAATCATCAGTCAGGTAGAGTCGCGCCGGATGTGATTTCGAATGATGTCCGGGCGCCCTTGGTTGGAGGCTGACGCGGGCCGGCGACTGGTTGGCCGCCGCCGATCCAGACATCGACCGCGCCGGGGACAATGCGGCGGGCTCCGGCTTCATCGACAATACTCAAGTCACGGTCGCGCAAAGTGAATTCCACAGTTTTGAAGGCTGCGGCGTCGAGATGGATGCGCTGGAATCCAGACAGAGCGCGAATCGGAGCGCCATTAACGCTTGGATGCGCGAGATAAAGCTGCACAACCTCGTCACCCAGGGCGGAACTCGAGTTGGTCACGCGAACAGAGACAGTGACCGTGCCGTCGGCGGCGATTTGCGGCGGGCTCACTTTCGCGTCGGAATAATTGAAGGACGAAAAACTCAAGCCGTACCCGAAGGGATAGAGCGGGGGCTCGGTGAAGTAGCGATAGGTGCGGCCCGACATAGAGTAGTTGCCAAACGGCGGGAGTTGCGCGACGGATTGATAGAAAGTAACCGGAAGCCTTCCTGCGGGATTGTAGTCGCCGGAAAGAACATCGGCGACAGCCGCGCCACCTTCTTCGCCCGGATACCAGGCTTCGAGAATGGCGGCCGCGTGTTCCTGCGCCCAATTGACGGCGAGTGCGCTGCCGCTGGTGAGGACAACGATCAGAGGCTTTCCCGTGGCGGCGACGGACTCGAGAAGCTCTTCTTGAGGTCGAGGAAGATTCAGGTCCAGGCGATCGCCACCAAAGAAACCCGGATCGCTGGAATCACTTTCCTCACCTTCGAATTGCGCGGTGATGCCGACGACAGCGATGACGACGTCCGCCCTGCGCGCGGCGTTGACGGCATCTTGGGTCAGATTCGGCGGCAGCCAGAGGAGGCGCGCCGTGGCTTCCCACCAGCCGTGGAAGTACTCGATTCGAATCGGATAGGGGCGGCCCGCCTGTAGATGAACGAGAGTAGTCATCGTGCGCGCGCCATGGGGCGCCGACTCATCGATAAACTTTTTTCCATCCAGGTAAATGCGATAGCCGCCGTCGGCGCTGGCGCCCAGGCGGTATTCACCGTCGACGGGCGGGACCAGTTCGCCGGTCCAGCGAATGGAATAATTGCCGGCGGGAACGCCGGGGCCGGGCGAGACATTGTTCCATTCGAAATCCACGCTCGCATCCACGCGTTTCAAGACCGGAGCGCCTGAAAAATTGAGATTGGCAAAGTATTCGGCGCTCAGGCCAGGTTGGGAATTTGCACCACCAGTGCGAAGGTGTTCGGAGGGAAGAACGACGGCGCTGGTTTCGGTGATCGGAGATCCCTTGGCGGTGAGAATTTTCGCGTTTCGAAAGCGCTTTCGAAGCCCATCGAGAATGGTGGTGTAGCTGGATGGGTTGCCATTGTAGTTGCCGAGGAGGACGCTCAAGGAATCGGCATTGGGGCCGATGACCGCGATGGTTTTCACGGAAGATTTCAGAGGCAACGTGTTGCGCTCGTTTTTCAACAGCACGATTGATTTACGCGCGGCTTCGAGCGAAATCCGGCGATGCTCAGGAGTGTCGTTGTCAGCGATAGTCAGTTTCGACCAGGGGACGTGGTCCGGCGGGTCAAACATGCCGAGGCGAAACCTGGCTTCGAACAGGCGCTTGACGGCGCGATCGATGTCGTCGCTTGAAAGCAGTCGATTCCTGACGGCGAACGGGAGAGCGGCAAATTCGGGGCCGCAGCTCAAGTCCGTTCCCGCTTTCACGGCGAGTGCTGCAGCTTGTTCGAGAGTGAGAACGAAACCGTGGCCTTGATGGAGGTCGCTGATGGCCCAGCAGTCCGAGACAACGTAGCCTTGGAAGCCCCATTTGTTGCGCAGAGTGTCAAAGAGAAAGTGATTGGCGCACGCCGGATCGCCGCGCACAGCGTTGTACGCGCACATGACCGAATCGGCTTTGCCTTCCATGATGGTGGCGCGAAATGCGGGAGTGTAGGTGTCCGCCAGATCGTGGGGGGAAACCGGCACGTTAAAGCGATGGCGCAGAACTTCAGGGCCGCTGTGAACGGCAAAGTGTTTGGGCGTCGAGACAGTTTTCAAGTAGTTCGGGTTGTCGCCTTGCAAACCAGTAACGAACGCCACTCCGATGCGGCTAGTGAGGTAGGGATCTTCGCCATAGGTTTCCTGGCCGCGTCCCCAGCGGGGGTCGCGAAAAATATTGATATTGGGAGACCAAAAGGTGAGGCCGTAGTAGCGGCTGGTGTTTCCATGCTGGATGGCGTCGTTGTATTTGGCGCGAGCTTCGGTGGAGATCACATCGCCGACGCGATGAATCAGATCGGTGTCCCAGGTAGCGGCAAGCCCGATGGCCTGGGGAAAGACGGTGGCATTCCCGGAACGCGCCACGCCGTGCAAGCCTTCGTTCCACCAATTGTAGGCGGGAATGCTGAGCCGCGGAATCCCCGGTGCGACATCCTGCATCTGCGCAACTTTTTCCTCGAGAGTCAGGCACGAGACCAGATCGTTCACGCGTTGTTCCACAGGAAGGCTGGGGTCGAGATATGCAGGTCGAGCGGGCTCATTGGCTACAGAGGTGTTCGCGGCGGTTTGCGCAATTAGACTCGAAGCGCCAGAAAACAGGCACAAAAATGCCGGGAGCAGTTGAAAGAAACGAGTGTACACGGCGAAGATTCTCTCTCACTCGATGCCTGGAGTCCACCTGCTGCCTACAAACACGGCGGGATAGCAACCGCCCTCGGTCCTGATTACTGATGCTGCAAATTAATTCTGAAATCGTGTGACCAGTTTATCGAGAAAGTGGTATGGTCAAGGTCTGGTTGTTGGCTCTCCCTCCGGCTCCCAGACACAGAACGTTTAGATCGCGGCTTTTCCGGCCCAGCGCTAGGAAAACTATCTAAATGGAGATCCGCACATGCGCATTTTGCTGTACAACCCCGATAACGGGGTCACTCGCAATTTCATGCCTCATCTGTGGATGTTTCTGCTCCAGTCGCTGACTCCCGAAGGCCACGAAGTGGTGTTGATTGACGGCAACGCGCAACCCATGGATGAAGCGGGCATCGCCCGTTTTGTGCGTGAACAAAATATCGGACTTGTGGGGATCGGCGCGATGACCCGTATGATCGCCAAGGCCTACCGCATGGCCGATGCGATCCGCGCCGTTGGCGTGCCGGTGGTGATGGGCGGACCTCACGTCACGGAAGAGGCTGACGAAGCCCTCGGTCGAAACGGCGGTCCGCGCCACGCCGACGCCGTGGCTCTAGGCGAAGCCGATGAAACCTGGCCAAGGATCGTCGAGGATGCCGCACGCGGCCAGCTCAAGGATGTTTATGCACCTGTGGATGACTTCGGCCAGGAACGCAAACCCAGCCTCAAGGAATATCCCGCGATTCCGTGGGACAAAATAAATCTCGACCAGTTTAATCTCGTTCCAAAAATGGCCAAGCGCACGCTCCAGCGTATCAGTGATGGCTGGGGCACATTTCGCATCATTCCGATGGAGTCCGGGCGCGGCTGTCCTTATGGCTGCGAGTTCTGCACGGTAACGGGATTTTTTGGCGACTCCATCCGCTTTCGCACCAACGAAAGCGTGGTGAATGAGCTGCTCCTCCTGAAAGCCCGGGCCAAGAGCGAGGGCGGCCAGATTGCCGTCTTCTTCATCGACGACAATTTCGCCATCAACATCAAGCGCACGAAATCCCTGTTGCGCGACATTATCGCCGCGGATGCTCAGGTCCACTGGGTCGCGCAGATCAGCGCCAATCTTCTGCGCGACGAAGAGCTCGTGGACCTCATCGCCGCCTCCGGAGGGAAGTGGGTCTTCATCGGCATGGAGTCCATCGATCCCACGAACCTCGCCGACGTAAACAAGGGCTTCAACAAACCGGGCGAGTATGCCGCCGTGCTCCAGAGGCTCGCCCAGCGCAACGTTTACGCGATTACCTCTTTCAT
>Ga0137397_10003118_pt1 | contig 11545 bp, 8 predicted proteins | sample czorhiz116metaG_FD_106658 | JGI IMG/M metagenome (GOLD analysis project Ga0137397, IMG submission 106658) | Vadose zone soil microbial communities from Angelo Coast Range Reserve, California, USA - czorhiz1.16 metaG | ecosystem: Environmental > Terrestrial > Soil > Vadose zone | place: USA... | reverse complement strand
CCGATTCGAGCGTACAACGATGATGCTCGACGAGACGGTGCGCTTCCTCCGGGCGTACGTTCGGCGCAAGCACGAAGCAGAGAAACTCGGCGAGGTCGCGCTGCGGCGCGCCCAGCGTCGCCAACTCCCAGTCGTAGGCGCAGAGGCGGAACCCGTTTCCTTCCTTGCGGAGTGCCACGTTGCGCGGGCTGAAATCGTTATGGATTAGCGTTCGTGGCAGCCCTTCGAGTGGCAGCCACCAATCGGCGATCGATTCCACCAGACTGCGGTGGGTGCGCGCAATGGACGGCCCGGCCCAGCTCGTAAAGTACGGGGAGGCATGGGCCGCCAACGCCTGCCACAGCGGGATCAGTTCAATCGCGCGGTCTCGCGAAAGCGGTTCGCCGATCCAGGCTGCACCGCTCACGTCCTGCTCACGGCCGTACCAGACCGCATGAAACTCGCTGAGATCCTTTATCACGCTGTCAATGTGGACCGGTGACCAGGCCTCGGGGGTGTGGACCGCATTCATGAGGACGAGCTGATCCAGACGTTCCAGCGCGAGCCCCCACTCTCCCCGCTCGTCGTCCCGCCACGTCCCGAAGCATCGGGGAAGCAAGCGTCGGAGCCGAGCCTCGGGCTGCTGATAGATCGCGACCTCACGCAGATGGCTGCCGGTGAGGCCAATCCTGTCCCGGTATTCACGGAACGCACGCGCGAGACGGGCGTCGCACATCGACGCGATGGTCTCGCCGACCTCGATCGCGTCGCGATCGGACGGCTTTGCCTTGATCGCCAGATCCAGCGTCTTGGTAACGCCCGGGCGCTGAACCGTGAGTCGACACTTGAAGAGGCCCGAGGGACGCTGGCGCCGCCACGACGTCAACTCGCTGATGATGCTGTGGTCGCGGCCAAAAGGCGCGAGCGTGACGCTGCGCACGCGCAGCGATGGATCTCCGTAATGCCGTTGCAGGAGACCTTCGAGAAATCGTGGGTCCTCGTAGCACGCGACGGACCGCTGCGCCGGTCGTCGCGAGCAGCGCTCGTGGGCGGGCGGCGGGAGAAAGCCGCGGTCGATGTAGCCGGCGAAGTAGCGATCGAACAAGTTGGCGTCGAGTCGTGGACAATCCAAGCCGGCGCGGGCGGCTGCGGCTCGCGTTTGATCGCCATTCACTGAACTTCGTCGTTCTTCCTGATACAGCTCGGGAATTGTCGAACCGCATCGCTCGCGCCGAAGAAAGAAGCTGCGGAGGCCGTGCAGTGCATGTTGCGGAGATTCGGCCTCGACCTTCAGGATCTCCAGCCATCGCGGATACGGTAATAGCCGCACGGGATAACCAAACAGGTTCATCCACAAGACGCACTCTCGCCAGTGCCGCGGCGCCGGATGGTGGAAGTGCGAACTGTGCGCGCCATGTTCGCTTGGGCGTCCCAATCGGACGATCGCCCGCGAAACGTAGTCAACGGGCATCGCGTCAAATGTCCAGTCGAGGTCGGGTGCGGATCCCATCTGGATGCAGCCCTTGACCAGCAGCGCCACCAGATCGTCGAGGTTCGACGCACCCGTTCTCGAATCACCCACGATGAGCGGGGGCCGATGAATCTGAACGGGCAGCCCCCGCGCGCCCGCCTGCCGCGCGAGCGACTCGGCCACGCATTTGCTCTGCGCGTACCCGAGCGGCAGCCGATCGATATAGGGCAACATGTCGTCGCTCTCTCGTACAATCGCGGGCCCCCCGGTCGCGTAACACACCGACAGGCTGGAGATGAAGTGAAAAGCCTTGGGCCGCTGCGCGCACGCCAGGCGCAATAATTCCCGTGTCGCAATCACGTTCGCGTGGCGAAGGGCGCCGTAGGGGAGCACCCAGTTCACGTCCGCCGCGGCGTGGTAGATCGCGCCGAGCGATTCCGACAACTCACGGTACTCCACCTCGCTCACGCCGAGATTCGGGAGGGTGAGATCGCCCGGAATCGCGCGGACGCGGCTTCCGCAGGCGTGCGCGTCGAGGCCGTATCGTTCGAGATTGACGTGCACCCGCCGCTGCACCTCGCCGGCGCTTCCGCGTACGAGACACCAGATTTCGGCGTCGGTCTCGTCCAGAAGATCACGCAGTAGATACGCACCAAGAAATCCAGTCGCACCGGTCAGCAGCACCCGCCGCTCGCTCGTGGGGCCTTCGGGCGGCTGAATGTCCTCCGGCAGCAGACTGTCGGCGAGCATCACGCTGAGCGCGTCATTTTCGTCGACGTGCCAGTCGTCCGAGAGCGCATGAGCCAGTGACTGCAGGTCCGGATGCTCGAGAAGCAGCCATTCCGGCAGTCCTCTTCCCAGGGCATCTTCGAGCACAGCGACCAGCTCGATGGATCCGAGCGAGTCGAGTCCGTAGAGTGCCAACGGCGTCCCCGGCTCGATCGTTTGAGGGTCAACGTGGAGGAATTCCGCCACGACCCTGACGACGCAACTGCGCGCCGACTCGCCGGCACGGGGATCGGAGGTCGACTTCAGGCGCACCGTTCATCCCCCGGCGTCGATTCCCGCCACACGGCAAGTATCGAGAGACGGTCGGACAGGAAGGCGTCGCGGCATGCGAATCGCTGCAGCTTGCCGCTCGTGGTCTTCGGAATCGCGCCGGGCGCGACCAGCGCCACTGCATCGAGCAACACCCCATGGAGCTCAGCAACACTGCGCCGGATGCTAGCAATGGCCGCTTGAGCGCTTTCGGGGGTGTTGAGCTGACGGACGTCCGCCTCGGCGACGATGGCGATGCGATCGCCAAGTAAGCCGGCCTCGATGGCAAACGCTGCCGTGCAGCCGGGTCTGATCGCCGGATGCGACTCGGTCGTCTGCTCCAGATCCTGCGGGTAATGCTTGCTCCCGCGCACGATGAGCACGTCCTTCAAGCGGCCCGTCACATACAGGTTGCCGTCGAGGACGAAACCGAGATCTCCAGTTCGCAAGAACGGCCCCTCTCCTCGATCGGTCCGCGCCCGAAATGTGTGTGCGGTGTCCTCCGATCGGTTCCAGTAGCCCTGCGCGACGCTTGGACCGGCGACCCAGATTTCACCGACGCATCCCGGATCGCGCGGCCGGCCAGTCTCCGGCTCGACGACCAGCACACGGGCATCGCATGCAGCCGTTCCGCACGAGATGCGTGATGGCGCGGCGATATCATCGTGCCGATCCAGGGCGGCGGCCGCCGGCTCCTGGGGATCGGGCACGCGTGACGAGAGCGAGTCGGCCCATCTGCCCGCGGTCACGAGGAGCGTGGCCTCCGCCAATCCAAAGCAGGGACGAAATGCCGAAGCGCTGAATCCGGAGGACGAGAAGGCATTCGTAAACGCGCGCAGCGTCTCATGCCGGATCGGCTCGGCCCCGCAGTAGGCCGAGCGCCACGTCGTCAGGTCGAGATTCCGCCGTTGATCCGGTCCTATCCGGCGCACGCAGAGGTCGTACGCGAAGTTGGGGCCGCCGCTGCGTGTGGCTCCGTAGCGGGAGATGGCGTTCAACCAACGGGCAGGGTGCTGAAGGAAGGCATTAGGCGACATGAGATACGCCGGCCGGCCGCTGAACGCCGGTTGAAGCACACCTTCAATCAGTCCCATGTCGTGAATGACGGGCAGCCACGACACCGACACACGTGATCGATCGCCTTCGCCAAGGTGAAACGCATAGGCGAGGTTGTGGAGGAGATTCCCGTGCGTGACCATCACCCCTTTGGGCGTCGACGTCGAACCGGAGGTGTACTGCAGAAACGCGAGTGTGGAGCAACCGGTCAGGGGATCGCGCCATCCATGAGCGTCCGCCTCGGCGATCGCATCCGTAGCCATCCATGCGACCGCGTGATCCCGCCGGTGCACTCGATGGTTGGCAGCCGAAACAGGGAAAAGATCAGCGCCAGCGTCCGCCGCGCGTGCGAGGTCATCGACGAGCTCACGCGTCGACAGGACGGCGGCGGGGCGCGCGTCGCTCGCAATTGCGCGGAGCCTGGGAAGCGCTCGGTCCGCTCGCGACAGGTTGGGAGGGTACGCTGGTACCGCTACCATCCCCGCATAAAGGCAGCCGAAAAACGCCGAGATGAATTCGAGTCCCGGCTGGTACAGCAGCAAGACCCGATCGCCGGGCCGGCAGCGCGCCTGCAGCCGGGCGGCAATCGCCTGACTGCGCAGATCGAGCGTCTGGTAGGTGACGAAGTCGCTTTCATCCTCACCGTCGCGCAAGAACGTGTACGCCACATCCAGGGGCTGCAACGCCGATCGCAGGCACAGTAATTCGACGAGCGAGACGCCGGAAAAAGCTTCTATTCCGGCGTGTGCCGGTGTGTCAGCGCGCTTCGAGAGCGGCTGGAAAGGCGGCTGCGGCATTCGATGGTTCTCCATGACTCATCCCCTGAATCTCACGGTGCCACTGCACGAACAGGCCGCGGATTCGTTCCGTGTTCGTTTCGAGATCCTCGATTCGCCAGGTCGTGGTGTCGATCGCCGGTTTCACGTACACGTGGACCGTCCCGGGCCGAGCGTTGTAACCAAGGCCTGGATCGATCGTGGAGGGAATGTGAATGAACAACGGGACAATTGGCGCTCTGAGGCTCGTCGCCAGGTGAAAGGAGCCCTTGTTGAACGGCCCGATCGTTCCCGTCGTGATCCGGCCGCCTTCCGGGCTCAGATAAACGGACTCTCGCGTCCGGCGCAGGATGCGGTCGGCGCGCTGAAAAATGCGAGTGCGCTGCGCAGGCTTGTTCTGCGGAACGGTGAAAAAGGTGCCCATCAGGTAGGCGATGATCCCGAGCGGTACATACTTCCGAAGGAAGCCGCTCAGAAAAAAACGGGTGTTGGGCAGGCCGAGGGCGACCAGTACGAACAGATCGAGCGTCGACGTGTGGTTGGAGACGTAGACCGTCTGTTTCCATGGAAACGGCTCGTCCTGGTGAATGACGACGCGGATGCCCCAGAGGCGCAGCACCATGTTCGCGAGGCGTGTGGCCGCCGCGGCATAGAGCCTCCGGGTGCAAAACAGCGTGGCCACCGCAAGCAGGAGCAGGACGAGTGCGCCGGCCGAGATCGCTCCGAAGCTCACGAGGGCCAGAATCACGACCCGCGCGGAGGGTCCGCGTTTCATATCGGCCTCCTGCAGACGACCGTCTGCATGGCGAGATTGAGCCGCTTGATGAAGGGGAGAACCGGCAGCAGCAACAGTTGTCCGGCAAAGTAAGGATAAATGGCGGTCCGAAAGTTCAGGCCGCGCCCCTTCAGCACCGTGAAGGCGATGCCGCAAAAGAGATAGAAGTACGGAGGGAACGCCCCGTACGGCAGGTAATCGATGACCTCGAAACCTGCGCGCGCCATCATCGTGACGAGCCGCTCGCGGTCGTAGAGCACCGTATGCTGAGGCGCCTGCAATCCCGGCCAGCGATGTCCGAACAGGCGGAACGTCACGCTGTCCAGACGAGGCACCTCGACGATCAGGCGGCCATCTGGCGCAAGCGCGTCCCGGGCGTGCGCCAGCGACCGCTGCGGATCGTAGTCGTGCTCCAGGAAGTGCCACATCGTGATCAGGTCGAAGCGCTCGCGACCGACACGCTGCTCGTAGAAGAGTCCGCAGTGGAACTCGGTGTGTTGCAACGCCGGTTGCTGAGAGAGATCGACGAAATCGACACCGGCCACGTGGGATCCGCGTTCCCTGCGCACTCGTTCCAGGAATGTCCCGGCGCCGCAGCCAACATCGAGCACCGTCGAAGCCGGACCCAGCTGCGCGTAGCGCGAGACAATTCGCAGCTTCTCTCGATCGAGCGAGTCCATCGCGGCGGCGAACAGCGGCGACAATACTCCCCAGTCACTGCGCTTCCGATGGGCCAGATATTCATCGTCGTAGAAGGGCTTGATGTGCTCGATCGTCAGCCTGGGCGATTGGTAGATCAGGCCGCACTCGTGGCAGCGCACGAAGGTGAACCGACCAGGACGGCCCGTCAGGTCATCCTCGGCGGTGATGAACGGAGACGAGCGATCGGCGCCGCACAGCGAGCATCGCGCCCTTTCGAAGGTCGGACGGTCGATCAGATCATCGGAGGTCTCCAGCACGGGCTGGAGCAGGGCTGCGGTTTTCATGAGATCGCTCCCAGAGGCAGCTGCCGATCGTGCAGCACCTCGTACGCGCAGGCGAACGCATAGACGACGGCGGCCGCCGACATCAGCCGCAATGGTCGCAGCGGGGCCAGAGCCGCGGCCACCAAGCCGACGAACACCGGGTACTTGAGCAAGAGAACCTGGAATCGCCAGATACGGTCCGGGACTCTGGGCCGAAGTTGGCGATATGCCAGCAAGAAGAACAAATCGAGACAGCCGAGACCGAGGACGGCGGCACGAAATCGGGCGACCGCGATCAGCAGTAGGTTCACTATGGTCAGCAGCACGCAGATCCGGCGAAACGGCGCCGGATCGCTGCGGGTCAGAACGCGCGCGGGATCGCGCTGGCGATCCAGCTCACGATCTTCGAGGTCGTCCCAAAGCCGGAACTGCAGGAGAAGAGCGACGGCCAGGCCCAGCGCCAGCGCACTTGTGGCCACCGCCGGACTCCTTCCCGTGACCCAGAGAGCAGCTGCAGCGTGCACGGCAGCCGCCGGACCAAAAATCCCGGGTTTGAACCGCTCGCGGAGATACGCGGCAATCACGGCAATCATCAGTGAGCTCCCGCGAAGACCGGGTCAGCTGGCATTGATTGCGGCTGGGCACCGACGGTGCAGGTGCCAAGATCACCGTCCACTGTCACGTGGGCGCCGTGCGGAATCCGTTGAGTGGCGTCCCGTACGCCGACGACGCACGGAAGCCCGAATTCACGCGCGATGATGGCGCCGTGCGACAGCATGCCGCCGCGTTCGATGACCAGACCAGAGATCAGGCAGAAGACCGGTCCCCAACCAGGATCGGTCTGGCGTGTGATCAGCACGTCACCGCGCTGAAGTCTCCCGGCTTCGCGGACGTCGGCCAGCACCGCCGCGCGAGCAGTCGTCCGCCCTCCGCAGACGCCGGTGCCCGTCAGTGTCGGCGAGCTCTCCTGACTTTCATCGGTCTCCCCGCAGGCTGTGGAGCTCGCGTCATCGGTGCACCGGAGGTACTCACCTTCTGGAAGGCGAACCGTATCGGGCGGGCGCATCGCCGTGAGCGCGGCATGCTCGTGAAGGCGGAGCGTGACCAGTTCACCGATCCGATACGGGAACATGGCGCGTCCGGTGCCAAGCTCATCAATCTCGTCACAAGTAAGCATGAAGATGTCGTCCCGGCGTCGCAGCATTCCGGTCTGAACGAAGCGGTCGCCGATGGCGAGCGCGATGCGCCGGCACCGTGTGTAAAGCAGCGCTTGCTTGAGTCTCGCCCGCTCGCGATAGGCGACTGCGCGTTGAGTCCAGCGGATCAGGAGCCAGACGGCCGCGGCTTTCGCGGGCGCTCGACGAACGAGCCGACGTAACAACCGCGAGGTTTCAGCGACCCGCTCGCTGGCCTGCCGCGCGATCGCGGCTTCGGGCGCTTCGCCCGCGCTCGCGGCATACTGCTGTAACAACTCGATCACCGGAATGGGATCTTCCTGAAGGCTCGGCATGGTCAGCATGAGCTCGGCCGACGATCGGAAGCCCCACTCCTCGAGAAACTGCTCGAATCCGCGCCGAAAGGTTTCGAATCGATCGTCGCGACGAATCGCGCTCAGAGCGTCTGCCGGGCAGGCGAAGGCAAAGAGCGCTCGCAAGCGCTCGTCGGCCCGAATGACCTCCGCGAGCCGCCAGAGATGAACCGCGGGCATGCTCGAGGGCACGCCCGGAATCGCTCGCAGCAGACGATTGTGCAGAGTCGAGCCGTAGCCCGCCGTCTTCAATACGTGCTGGAGGAGGGAGTAACAGATCATTGAAGCGGTGTCGGCGAGGGAGGCGTTTTTCCAGCGGTGGTTGCGAATCAGAACGAAAGCGCGGAGATCGTCGAGCAGTTCCGCGAGCGCCCGGTCTTTCAGGCGGTCGGGGTGCGTGTGGGCGGCAAAATCATCAGCGATGCGTTCGAATACGTCGAGACGGCTGCGCAGACGCAGGTACTGCCAGGTCGTGCAGGCGGCCATGCGCAGCAGCTCGCCCAAGGCGACAAGCCGGTTGCGAGCATCGGTCCATCTGACGGCGCCGTCGGGCTGCGACGTCATCTCCGAGGCGCCGACGAACTGGTTGAACGATCCGGCCAGCCGTTCACCGAATGGCGCCATCCGAAGGATGGCGTGGATGTTCGTGAGGTTGTAATACATCCGCCCGCCATGAACGCCAATGATTCCCCGCAGCGGTTGCTCCATGGCGACGAGCCTCCAGCGGGATATGCCGAAGGCGAGCCCGAGGTTCCGGAAGTAGTGGTAGTAGCCGCGCGACGCGATCGAGTACAGCAGCGGCGAAATCGGCTGCGGAAAGTTCTCATTGACGTTGGCATTGGACCAGGTCGACGTCCGAATCGAGCGATTGCCTTGTGACGGCAAGCTCACTGTTGTGATTGGCCTGCTCTGCAGAATCCACGGCTCCCCGTCGACGTCGATCGACCATTCGATGTCCTGCGGACCGCCCAGATCCTTTTCCGCACGGAGCGCGAGCCGAGCCAGATCGAGAATGCGACGCGGCGTCAGGAATGTCAGGACATCGTCACTGGTCCTGTCGGAAGGCGGCGCGTCAGCGTGGCGAACTGAGAGATCCGCCCGCGACAGAATCAGCCGGCCTGGTTCGACGCATCCTGAAACCAACGCATCGCCGAGGCCCGCGCAATACTCGATGACCATGTCGTTGGAATTCACGCCGGAGATGCCGGTTGGCGCGCAGCTGAAGAGCACGCCGGAGACTCGGGCCGTCACCTGCTGCTGCACGATGACGCCCATTCCGTCGAGACTGGCATTTCGCGCCAGGCGATAGAACAGCGCGCGCTCCGACCAGTACGACCCCCAGCAGGTCATCACGGCGCGCTCGAGGCCGGCGATATCGTGCAGGCCGAGCACTGTGTCGAGCTGGCCGGCGAATGACGCGCGCGCCCCGTCTTCTCCAACGGCCGAGCTGCGCGCGGCGAGTAACACACTGCCCGGCGATCGTTTGAAGATGTCGGCGATCAGGGCACGAACATCACGTGGAATGGTCGCAGCTTCGACGAGCGCGGCGATCGACACCGATCGCTTTCGGAGCGTGGCGAGATCCATGGGGTCGATCCCGCGGCAGAGCTCGCCGATGCGATCCCGCAACCCGTTCGCGTCCAGGAACCGCTCGAATGCCGGGCACGTCAGCACGAACCCGTCCGGTACGGGCATCCCCAGCGCGATAAGGCGCGCAAGATTCCGAGCCTTGCCACCGACGAGGCGTGCATCTGTCGCCTCGCTGAGGCGACAGATCCGGACCGGATCGGGTTCCCCCGTCATCGTCGGTTGCGTCATGCCGGCCTCGACTTCACACCCAGTCGAAACAGCGCCACGCTGAAGAGCCCGTGCAGAGCCGGCCCGATGAGCGCGACGAAGATCCAGGTGCGCCACGGCACCGGCACCGCGACGACAAGCGCCAGCATCAGGCCCAAGATCGAATCGAGTCGATCGATGGCAAGAAACAAGGGACCCGCGAAGCGGCTCTGCGCTGCGGCGCCAGGAGGAATGCCGAGTTGGCGCTTGATGAACGAATTTGGAAGCTCGCCGGCCATGAAACCCACGGCTCCCCAGGCGCCGAGGAGCGTGTAACCAACCGGCGAGAGCGGCCACAGACCGTTCAAGCCGCCCTGCACGATGTCGAGCAACGAGGCGAGTAACGCGAACGCAAGGCCGGTCGCCGGCACCATGACGACGAACCCGCGTACCGTTTTGTTGTCGCCGAACAGGCGGCGGCCGGCGATCGTTCGTCCGCCGTCGAGTGGTATCGCGAAACGGCGCGATGCGGGCGTTGCCAGCCAGGTGGTATGACAGGAGCCGGCCAGAGTAAAGGCGGCTATCAAGAATGCGGCGCACGTGAAAGGATTCAGATCAGCGGCGGTCATACGTCATAACCTGACTGGTCGCGGTTCTGAAACAGCAGCACTTCACCTGGCATCGCCCGCGCTGCGTGTATCCAGCGCCAGCAGCTCACCTCGTTGGCAGGCGAGTACGGAATTTCAGAAAGGCGGTGGCCTGGCACGAAGGGATACATGTGGTGAAGCTCGTGTGCGTCGAAATGCAGCAGCAGTCGCGAAAGCCACGCGGGGAACCGAAGCGAGCGCGTGAAATGTTCCTGCTCGATGGCTGGGTACGGAGTCACGCGGGCGCCGCAGCTGCGTCCCATGGGCACATGGGTGTGCTGGCTTATCAGCAGCATGTCCTCTGTAATCAGCGCGAGAAGGATGGCAAGGCCAAACAGGCGGGCCAGTGTCGCCGGACCGATCATCACCAGCCCAACGATGTAGATCGTCGCGAGTACAACCGCGTTAGCGATCAAGCGACGGCGCACGGCCCTCGTGCGAAAGAGTCCCATCAGCCGTGGCATATTCCAGAAGTTGTTCAACCGGTAAAGGATTGAAAACAGGGGGATCCAGTAGGCCCAGCACACATTGACCAGACCCCGGGCGAGGCGTCCAGCGGGCGCGGCCGTCAACAGGGCGGTTGTTGGATCGACATCCTGCCAACCGGTCCACTTGTGGTGCCGGTTGTGCACGCGTTTCCAGCAATCAAACGGGATGAGCGCGAAAAACCCCGCCAGCTGGCCCGCCGGCGCGTTCAGCCACGGCGTGCTGAACAGCGTCCCATGACCGCACTCGTGAAGCACGATGAACCATTGGATCAACGAAGCCGCGAGGAGGAGTTGACCGATGAGCCACCGCACGGGCATCTCGGCGATCGACAGCCAGACCCCTGCCACGGTGACCGCGATCGTCGCGCCCATGCAGAGCCATCCCGCGGTATCTCTCGCCCGCAGATGTTGCAGGCTGGATGGGTGTGGTGGTAGTTGAACGTCCATCGTCTGCTTCTGGTGCATCACCGAGTGCCACGATAGCAACCGTGGTGCTCGGGAGTCCTGAGCGAACCATGAGAGTTCTCTGAAATGTTGTGAGCGCCGGCCAAGGGCTCCCGCACGAAGGAATGGCGGCAGGGTACCACCGTCGCTTCGAGAGTACAAGCGGCTTCCTTTCTGATCCCCAGTCAGCGGGGAGCACTCGAGAATGCGAAAAAGAGAGCCGGACCGGCTCACGAAGGGGTGGGCGAGATGGTTGGTATCCGGCGAGCCGGCAGGCGGGTGTGCTGCGTTCGGTCAGCTGGTTGGCGTACTGCTGGCGGCCGAGACGGGCAATCTGGCGCAGCGCTCAGCGCCTGCGCCAGCCCTCACTTCACCGGCTCGGCGTCATCTGGCCGAATCAGCGTCACCGTGCAGCCGCTGTCAGGCGCGCACGCCAGCAGGCCGCGCCTGAGGATCTTGGCCGGCGCGTCGTCCGGGAACATGCGGCCGTACGAGGCGGCGCGAATCGCGTCGCCGCGCGGGCGGAGCGACTCGTCGCCACTGATGAAGCGGACGCTCTCGACGGTGCCGGGTGCCGAGAACAGCAGCAGGAACTCTGCCGT
>Ga0137397_10003112_pt1 | contig 11554 bp, 23 predicted proteins | sample czorhiz116metaG_FD_106658 | JGI IMG/M metagenome (GOLD analysis project Ga0137397, IMG submission 106658) | Vadose zone soil microbial communities from Angelo Coast Range Reserve, California, USA - czorhiz1.16 metaG | ecosystem: Environmental > Terrestrial > Soil > Vadose zone | place: USA... | reverse complement strand
CTGTCGCCCACCCTCGGCGAGCGCACGGGCTTTATCGAGCTCAAGCGCGAGCACGGTGGCCGGCTCAGCGATGCGCAACTCGTGATGCGCGAATTGTTCCTCATGCGCCGCGCCCCTTACGACGTTTGCTACGGCCGCGACGAGCCGATCGCCCGGCTTCGCGCTTGGGGGGCGATTCGATGAACGCGCCCCAAGCGCTCACTCGCTACGAGGCCGCGCGCTTCGCCCTGGCCGAGGCGCGCCGGGTCGACGAAGTGAAGACCATTCGCGACAAGGCCGTGGCGATGCAGGAATACGCGCGCCAGGCCAAGGACATGGCGCTCCTGCGCGACGCGACCGACATTCGGATGCGCGCGGAGCAAAGAGCGGGCGAAATGCTCGCGGCGACGCCGAAAGCTGTTGGCGGGGAGTATGGCGGCAAGGCGAAAATAGATGGTAGCCGGTCGCAACCGTCTAATCCGACGCCGACGCTCGCCGAGCTCGGAATCACCAAGACCCAATCCTCGAAATGGCAAAAGCTGGCCGCGCTGCCAGAAGACAAGTTTGAAATCCGGGTCGAGCACGCCAAGGCGCGCGTCGAAGGCATGACGACGAGCGCGCCGAGCTATTCGAAGGCGGAATACACTGGCGAAAATGAATGGTTCACGCCGCCCGAATGGGTCGAGCTCGCGCGCCGGGCGTTGGGGGGAATCGACCTCGACCCGGCGTCGCATGCGATCGCGCAAGAGACCGTGCGCGCCGACACGTTTTTCACCGCCACCGACAACGGACTCGAGCGGCCTTGGTTTGGGCGCGTGTGGCTCAATCCGCCCTATAACCGCGCCTTGCTGTCGCTGTTCGTCGACAAGTTGGTGGCGGAATACGCCAGCGGCGCGGTCTGGCAAGCGATTCTGCTCACCCACAATTACACCGACACCGAATGGTTTCACACGGCGGCGAGCGCCGCCCAAGCGATCTGTTTTCCGCGTGGGCGAATCCGCTTCCATGCGCCGTCGGGCGAGGAATGCTCGCCGACGCAAGGCCAGGCGCTGTTCTATTTCGGCGACGGCGTCGGCTTCGAAGCGACGTTCCGCGACGTCGGCCTGATTGTGGGGCCGATATGAGCTTCAATGAGCAGCTTGAAATCGGGCGCAGGTCCGAGCGCGCCGTCGCCTTCGCGCAACGGCTCAAGAGCTACATGCTGGTGCCGCTTGCCGACATCAACAATCAGATTCTCGCCAAGGGCGGCGCGCCGCGCATGCGCGACGGCTTCGGCTCGGCGATCGTCCTTCCCGACTTCGCCGTTATTGGCTTCGGCCGCATCTATCCATTGGAGGTGAAGGGCAAGTCGACGCCGACGTTCACCAGGATAACTAGGACGTGGGAACACGGCATTGATCTCAGGAAATACGAGCATTACTGCGCTTTCGAGCGCGCCAGCGGGCAAAAGCTCATCCTAACCATCCATGAGGGCAAGACCGGCGAGATTCTGGCGGCCAGCCTCAAACGCCTCGGCGAGCCGCGCGCCTATTACGGCGAGACTGGCAAGGCGCCGATGGTTTACTGGCCGCGCGATCGTTTCACCGTATTTGAGCAGGGCGAGCCGGCCGACTTGCCGCTATTCATCGGCCATTCCGTTCCTCCGACCTTGCTGCGCGCGCCAGCGTTGGAGGATCTATGAGCCTCGCCGCGCTTGTTCGTCGCATGGCGGCAGCGGGCGCGTCCCCCGAGGCGATCGCCATCGCGCCTGAGGCGGTCGAGGCCGCGCAAGCGGTCGACGCCGAGCGCCGCCGCAAGCGCGCCGCGCAAAAGGCTAAGGAGCGGCGAGAGAGGCGCACGCCGGGCAACGGCGGTGATGATCCGTCGCCCGACGGTGGCGCGACAGTCGCGCGACACGATGACGACAGTCGCCCGACACAATCCCTAGACAAAGAAAATCCCCCACACCCCCTTAAGAAAACTCAACCCTTGCCCTCACTTCGTTCGGGCCGCGCGCGCGAGGAAAAGCCGACGCCGCGTCAAATCCTTCTCGAATGCCCTGGTCTCTCGCCCGATAGCGCCGACGCGGTCCTCGCGCACCGAAAAGCCATGCGCCGTCCGCTGACCGGCCGCGCCGCCCAATTGCTGGCCAAAGGCTTCCTCGCGACCGCTGACCCGAACGCGGCGGCCGACATGATGATCGAACGCGGATGGCAGGGCTTCAAACCTGAATGGTTCGACAACGAGAGGCGCTCAAATGGGCAGGGAAACCGACAGGGAAAAGGGTCAATTGTCGAGGCTGGACGACGCCTCACGGAACGTCTTGTCGCGGCCGAGCGGGACCGCGACGTGCAAACCGAGCGTGGCTTCCGCGAGGGCGACGATGTTGTTCGGTTGCTACCCGGCGGGCTCGGCAAACGATCCTGAAATGTTCATCACGGCCGCGACGGCGATGCTCGCAAGCTATCCCGAGCTCGTCGTCGAGCGGGTGTGTGACCCCCTTCGCGGCTTGCCGTCGAAAAACAAATTCTTGCCGGCAATTGCGGAAATTCGCGAGGCGTGCGAGCGCGAAATGATCTGGCACGACGTCGTCGAGCGGCGCGAGCGAGAGCGGCGCCATACCGCCGAAGTGCTTGCCCCGGCGCCGACGCCGACGGAAGAGGCCCGCCGGCGGGTGCGGGCGGAAGCCGATGACTTGCTCGGCGAGCTCAAGGCCAAGGGCGGGCCGCGCAAAATCGACTTTCGGCCGCCGCGATCGCCGGCCGAAGCCGAGGCCGCCAGGCGGCATTTCGAGGCGCGCTTGCCCGAGCTTGCGGCCGAGTATGCGGCGCGGCCCGTGACGCCGACGCGTGACCCAATTTCGGATTTAGACCTCCCCCATTGTGACGAGGGCGTTGTGTGACGCAATGTTGACAAACCTGCAACCGTTGATGTTTCATGATTGGGTACAATTACGCAAAAACTGTCCGGGGGGCGACGGCAATTTTGAGGGCGACCCATGCACAATCAAGCTCTCTTGGGGCAACCAAATCCGCTTTACGATCGGCTGGTGCGCTGGCTCGAGCAGTTCGGCGAGGCGTCGATCAAACGAACGATTACGCACGAAGAAGAGCTCCCCAACGGGCGCTATATCGTCTGTGAGGAATGGCCGTCGCAGAGCGCCTATCTCGAGCTCGTCCGCCACCGCCTGGCGCTCGAATCGATGCTCTACACCGCTGTATCGTCTGAGGACGACGATTGAACGCCGGCCTTGGCCTCGATCGCCTCAAGCCGCCTCGATACGCCGGCGATCGCCCGGGCGGCTTGGCGCATTTCGTTGCGCAGCAAAAGCATGGTGTAGATTTGTGCGAGCGCTGTGACGACGAGCGCCGTCGTTTGGATGGCGTCGATGATTTGACCCGGGCGCAGATCGGCAGACAGCAAGGCTTTCACCCCCTTTTTTGACCGTGTTGCGCATTAAACAACAACGGGGGGCAAAAGTTCAACCGCCCTTTTTGTGGGGATTACGCCACGGCGATGGCGTTGGAGACGGCGGTGGCCGAGCCGGCGTTGTTGCTCGCGGTGACGGCGCCTGACACCGAGGTTCCGCTATCGGCGGCGACGAGCGTGTAAGACGTGGCCGTCGCGCCGGCAATGTTCACCCCATTGCGCCGCCATTGGCGGCTGTACGACGCCGGCGTCGGTTGCCATACGCCGTTGCTCAACGACAGTACGTTGCCGACGGTCCCCGTTCCGCTGACCACTGGCGCGGTGGTGTTGGACGGCGGGATGGCGTTGCCCAGGCCGAAATTGATCGCCGCCGCGATCTGGGCGTTGGGGACATTGCCGCCCTTGGCTTTATTGACCACGAGCAGCGCGGCGTTGCTGAAATTGGTCTGCGCCGCGCCGAGCCGGGTGCCTGCCGGCGGCGTTTCGATTGTCGCGTCATGGGTGGTGGCGTCGGGACCGAGATAGGTGGCGATATTCTGCAATTCGGTGACCCGCGTGGGATAGGCGGGCCACTTCATCGCTACCAAAGTGAGATCGCCGGTGACGTCGGCTTGAGTCATGCTCATGATCGGCCTCCGAAGAGATTGAGGGTGGTGTAAATCGGGCTCCTCGAGAGCGGCCCGCCCTGGCCCGAGCCGGGGATTTGATATTGCACCGTGCCAAAGCGCGGGTTGCCCGAGCTCGAGGTCGCGCCCGGCCGGGCCGGATAGGCGGTCGCCGGCGTCTTCGAATAGGGCCGCGCTGGCCTTGGCGTGTCGCTCGGCTGGCCTGGCGGGGCGTTGGCCATGGTCGCCGCCGGCGACGAGCCGCCAGGGCCAGGCGTCGGCCAGGACGGGTAATTTTGCGGCGTCGGCGAATAGGGGCGGTGCGGCATGCCAGCCTGCGCTGCAAGCGGGCCCGGCGCGCCGCTGCCGACATAAGGACCGCCTTGCGGAGGGTTGGCGGCCGCCGCCGCCGCGTAAGGGTTGATGCCGTCGGCGCCCGGCTGCGGGCCTGGCATGGCGCCGGTCGAAGCCGGGTGCATCGGCCGCGCGCCCGACATGCTCAGGGGGAGCTCGCCCGTGTCGGCCGGCGAGGGCGTCATGACACCGCCGGCCGCGATCATCGCCCGGGCGTAAGGGTTGCCACCGGCGAGCGCCGAAAGAATGCTCGTCGCGCCGCCGCCCGCGCCGGCGAACTCGCGCGGATCGATGGTGTTGGCGTCGGTGAAAGGATTGGTCCAGGGGCCGACCTGCTTGCCGGTGCCGACGTTTGAACCTTGGGGCCCGTACATTTGCGGGCCGCCCTGGGCCGGAAAGCCCATCGATGGCGCGCCTGGCGTGGCGCCCTGGTAGCCGAGCGCGCCACCGCCGGGCATGAGGCCCTGCGGCCCGGCCCCGCCCGCTGGCATGGCCCCTGGGCCGTAGGGCGTGCTCGCGCCAGGCGAGGGGATCAATTGCTTAAGCCAGTCGGGGAGGCCGCTCGACGGCCCATAAGAGCCGTCTGGCATTTGCGTCCAGCCTTGCGGCACACGGGTCTGCCAGGCGTCATCGATGCCGGTGAGCGGCATTTTAGCGGGACGCTTCGACCTTGGCGACGCCGGGAACCTGTTTGGGCCTGTCGGCCGGGTCGCGCTCGTCTTGCTCAGCCTTGATCGTCTCGACGCCCTTGGCTTGGAGCGCCTCGGAGCGCTCGCGTTGCTCGTCGGCGGCTGTCTTGACCGGCGGATCGGGCTCGGGCTTGGCGGCCTCGGGCTTGGCTGGCGGGGGCGAGGCGGGTTTGGCGGGCGGTTGCGGGGTGGTGGCCATCTGGCAAATCTCCTCGAAGGGGATTGCCCGCTTTCGTAGCATGTTATCGCGGGCCTCTAAAGCGGCCCTTCAAGATCAGCGCGGCCGCCTCGAGGCGCTTCAACTTGTCCTGGCTGTCCATGCCATCGAGGATGATTTGCTCGGCCCGGTCGAGATCCCGCTCGGCCGCCTCGAGGGCGATCTCCCACAGCTTGTGATGGCCCGACACGAACTTGCTCAAGGCGCCGCGCGGGACGTCGAGCGCTCGGGCGGCTTCGCGGATGCTGCCCTTGGCCGCGATCAGCGCGCGTTCGGCCTCGTCGGGGTCAATCATGACGGGCGCATGCGCTCGAGGCGCTCCTGGCGCTCGCGAATGAGCAGCCGGCGCAGCGAGGCCTCGAGCCGCCGGCGCCGGTCGATATTGATCCAGCGCGGCTTGTGCCTGGCCGGGCCGCCGTACAGAAGCGCGCGCAAGTGTGCGATCCGCCCCGACTTGTCATGGAGTTGGCAACGGTAGAGGAGGCCGTCGCAGTCGCAGCACGCAAGCTTGCCGGCCTCGGTCAGGCGCAGGACGCGCCGGGGGCGGCGGCATTGCGGGCAGATGAACAGGCTCCATCCGCCGCCGTTGGGAAAGCGCAGGTGCGCCAGGCCGATCACGAACCCCCCTGGCTTTTGGTCCCGGGGGGCGCCGATGCGCAGGGTGACGCTGGCCATGTCGGGCCGGACCGCGCCGGTCGCCCGCAAGCGCGAGATGCTGATTTTGGGCAGGTCGTCTTTGGTGAGCGGCCTTATCCGGTCCGATCGGCCGCCCACACTTGCGACCGACTCGGAACGCAATTGCACCATAGCTCGGTATCGATCAGGTTTTGCGCGCCAAGCAAACCCAGGGGGGCCAGGCCTTGGTTTCGCAGCTGCGCGGCTTGGTAGTTCTGATATTGCGCGAGCTGCTGCGCTTGCGGGTGGTTCGCTTGCGCTTGCATCGCCATGGCCTCCTGGGCCAGGGCGGCGTTCTGCTGTCGCCACGCGAAGGCAGTGTCCCCGTGAAGGACGTTCTGTTGCTGGGCGAGCTCGTGCTGCTGCAGCGGGTGCTGGCCAAGCCCAGGCGCGGGCCGCCCGCTCAGCGCCCACGCCTGCGCGGCGTTCTCGCGCCGTAAAGCGTTGTAATCCTCGCGCGCCTGGTCGAGCTCGCGGCGCAAGTCGGAATTGTCGATGCGAAGGGCGATGAGCTCGCGCTGCTTTTCATCCGCCCGATCGGCGCGCGAGGTTTTGGCGGCGACGCCGGCGAGCACGAAAGCCAGGATGCTGGAAACCGACATGGGCTTAGCCTTCGAGTTGCTGTCTTTGCAATTCAAGCGTCAGAAAGGGCGCACGTCAAGCTGCAGTAGACGGCCGGGCCGCGATAGGGCTTGCCGCAATGGTCGCACGGGCGTTCGGAATAGCACGCGTCGCGGTAGGGGTCCGCCGGCGGGGCGTCGGCGGCGACAAAGACATGGCAGCGGGCGCAATAGCCGTGCACGATGTCGTGGAGATTGAAGCTTTCGGCCCCGCAGCGCGGGCAGACAAACGACTTCGGAAAGACGAGCGGCTTGCCGCATTGATCGCAGCGGATGCGGCCCTGCGGTTGCTCGGCGCCGCAGCCGGCGCATTCGCAAATCATGACTTGATCCCGAGTTCGCGCCGGATCGTCGGATGCTTGAGGGCGATGCGCACGAGCAGCGCGACGACGTCGGGGATTTGGTGCGGGCGCCCGTTGCGCTCGCCTTGCTCCCAACCGCCGATTGCGCGCGCGCTCACTTGGAACGCCTTGGCGAACTCGGTTTGCGTCATGCCCAGGGCGAGGCGCGCGGCCTTGAGCTCCTCGGGGGTCATTTGATGAAATGCGCGACGGTGAGAATGAGCGCCGCCCATGCCGCTGTTGCGCTCAGCAAGACGGCGAGCGCCTTGAACGTCTCCCAACGGGCTTGGCGGGTGTAGAGCTCGATTTGCGTGCGCATAAGTTCAATCCTTAGTCGCTTTTCCTCGTCACTCTCGCTCACGCGGCCTCGGCGAAGCGCAAAATCGCCTCGCTAAAGCCCTCGCCGGGCGCACGGGCGGCCCGCAGGCGATTGAGGGTCACTTTGTCCAGCCAAAGGTAAAAGCCGCCCGTGGGGCTTGGCAGGGCTTCCAAGCGCCTTTGCGCCGGAACGCCCGCGCACAAGGCGGCATAGGCGCGGGCCGAAATTTCAATGCGGATCATTCACGCGTCCTCATTCCATTCAGGATTCCACGTCTTGGGCGCTCGCCAGCGATGGCCGCCGGGGGTGACGCGGTAGCATTCGCGCGTGCCGCGATCCTCGACGATCACACTTTTCCTGTGGTGACGAGCAATGCTTCGCGCGGTGTTGATGGTTTCGTCGCATACGCGCTGGCTTTGCACGCCGTCGGTTGCGACCATGGCTGTATCGAGCCAGTAGATGGTGCTGTAGGTCATTTGGCCGCTTTTTCCTTTCGGGTGAAATATGGGCATTGTGACTAGCTGTTGTCAACGCCGCACCCGCCGGCCGCGCTTGGCCTTCGCCAAGTCGTCCTTGCTCGCAATGCCCCACGGCATGGAATCATAGCCGGGCAGGGTTTCGGGATAGCCGGCCTTGATCGCGAGGTAGATTTGCCGGGCTTGCGAGGCCTCGTAGCCGTCATGCTCGCACGTCTGGTAATCGTAGCAGTCGGCGATCCTGGCCACCGCCTCCGGGCGCACGGGCCTCGATTTGAAGCGGTAGGCCTCGACGGCCTTGAGCTCGGGGAATTGGGCCTCGAGCTCGTCACGCGGGATATGGCGATAGCGGTAGGCGACGCTGGCGACATTCTCGCGCCACAAGAGGCGGCCGAGCGCGTTAAAATCAATGAGGCCATGGCCGGCCGGCTTGAGCTTGGCGATCGCGGTCACCAGGATATCGATATCGGTTTTCGAGACGACAAAAGCGGACATTTGAGCGGGTTCCTTTGTTATTAGCCATGATGGCCTGTTGCCGGGCACAAAGCGCCCGCTCATGGCCGCCAGCTTTGACGCCGACGGCCATGCACTGGCGTTTTCAGATGCGATTGCGCTCGAGGCGCGCGCTTGCGTAGCGCCACCATGTCGGCGGCGCCGGTTGCGGCTTAGGCGGATTGCGGCGTCGCGGAGGCGCGTCGGCGATTAACGAGCCGATCAAAGCGAAAAAAGCGATAACGAGGATATCGATGAACATCGGTCAAACCCTCCCGCTGGCGACCATGTAGAGGGCGAAGAAAAGGGCGATCGCGGTCATGAGGCCGGGCATTAGGCGGCCCTCTTGAAGCGCTTGGCGCGCGCGGGCTTAACGTGACCTTTGACGCGATCGGCGGCCGCCTTGAGCTTGGCGGCATAGGCTTGCGGGTTTGCGAGACGTTCGGCCTTTTCGGCCATGGCGCGCGCATAGGCTTGCGCGATCGTTTCGCCGCGATCGTTTTTCGACTGGCCTAAAGCCCAAGCGCGCTTGTCGGCGGCCGCTGTCGCGGCAAATTCAGCGCGGCATTTCGCCGCATAATCCGGCATGACGTATTTGAGCGAGACGCGCGGCGGCCGCTTGACCGAATTGAGGCCTTTGATCCAATCGCCGACGGCGGCGCCATGGGCGCGCTTTTCGTCCGGGCTAAGATCGCGGCCGCGCGCCGCCATGCGCCATTTCTCGACGGCCGCCGACGCGGTTTTCGGATAGACCGGGCCCCATGCGGCCGGTTCGGCCTTGCCGTTCAAGTCGGCGAAATCAAACGGCCGGGCGACATAGTCGGCGACGATTGTGGAGGCCTTTACGATCGCCGACGGCCTCGAGCGCCACGCGTCGACATGCGCGTCATGCTCGCCAGCGCTTCCGTAGTAATTGCCTTGCGCGTCGTAACCATATGCGGGCGCCCGCATGAAAGCAGGAACGCGCGAGCGCCACCCGCAATCGATCGGCGATATCGGGTCAAAGTAGTTCATTGAGCGGGTCTTTCTAGCCATGGTGGCCGGTTGCAAGTTATGCATATTGGCCAGAATGGCCAGTTGTCAAGCGCGAGCGCTCGCCTAAACCGGCCGGAATTGAACCGGCCGGCTTAAACTTGCTCTCACTTATCGCGTGGAAAGGTCCAACGGCCGTCGGGTTGAAGCTCAGCTTGCGTGACCGCGATCACGTCATGCTCTGGCCATTTAGCCTTGGCTTGCGCCAAGGCCTTGACCGCGTTGGGCGCGTCAAGCTCGACCGTGCTTTCAAGGCCTTCATTGCGCTTGGCGCCCTTAGGCCATGACACAGAAATTAGGTACTTTGTCATTTTAGGCAGCCTCGAGCATGTCGTCGGCGAGCTCGTCGGCCGGCGCCGCGATCGCCGCCTCGCGCATGAACTCGACGGCGCGCGACGCTGCAGCTGCAGCCGCAACAATTACCTTTTCGTGCTCCTCGAGGAGCTTAATCCAGGTGGCGATATAGTCGGCGTCGACGCCGTCATTGTCGAAACCGAACTCGCCGCACAAAAACGCGCTTGTGAGTTCGGCGACGAGCTCCTCGACGGCGTAAGCACGATCGCCGAAGCGCTTGCCGAACGTGCGCCCTAAGCGCTTGTCGGCGCCCGTCCAATGGCCCAATTCGTGAAAGGCGACGCCATAATAGAGCGAAGCGCTTTTGAACGTCGCAAACGCGGGCAGGTTCACGAAATCGCCGGCCGGCTGGTAATAGGCGCGCGCTTCGCCATGCCGCACGGTTGCGCCAGTCGACGCCATGAACGCGTCGGCGAGATCGTCGCGCGCGTTCGGATTGGTGGCGCGGGCTTGCGCGGCGCTCGGGTCTGTGACTTTCGCCGGCAGATTGTCGCATTGCGCGACGTTGAAAACGGTATAGGCCTTAAGGAACGGAATCGCGCGGCGCTCGCCGTCGTCATCGGTTCGAATGACTTTCGATACATAGATGACGGTCTCGCCCTTTTCGCCCTTGCGCACGTTTCCGCCAAGCTCGAGCGCTTGTTTGAACGTCAACCACAGCGGCGCCGCGAATCCGCTTTCTTGCGCCCGCGACCAAAGCAAAAGCACGTTGGCGCCTGAATAGGCGCGTTGCGTGAGGGCGTTGCGCGGCATGACGCCGAATCCTTTGCCGCTCCAGGGTTGACGCCACGGAACAACGCCAGCCTTGAGGCGCGCCACGATTCGATCGGTGATTTCTTGGTGTAGGTTTCTCATGGTTCTCTCGAGCGGTTACGTCTGGCCACAATGGCTAGTAACAAGGTTGGTATATGTGGCCATAATGGCCAGTGTCAAGAGGCCAGGGGATAAGTTTTCAAAAGAAATTGCGCACGTTCAAGCATAAGCTTAGGATTGGCGCTCATGTCATTGAACGCGCAACAAAACGACGCGTTGAAATTCCAGCTTGCGCAGCTGCTCGACTATGACGAACCGGCCGCGCTTATCGCCACCCTGCAGCGAATCGCCGAACGCAAGGCCTATGCGGCGTCACGCGCGTCCAATACCGACGCCGCGATCGAATGGCAACGGTTGGCAGAGGCGGCCAAACGCGTCGCGGCGGAGCTCGAGCGCGAGGCGCGCCTCGTCACAGATACTCAGCCGCCGGCCATCTAACGCCGCCTCACGCGCCAGCCCTGGCCCTTTTTCGCACGTGTCAACGCCCCACTAGCTCGCTAAGAGCGAGCGATCGTCGAGCTTCCAAAACAATCCAATCGCTCGCCTTGCAATCAACCGCGCTACAATCCGCGCTCCTCAACCCAGCCACAATCCAAACACCAGGACGGAAGGAAACTGGCCCGCGCCTATAAAACGCGCGGGCCACTAAGTACCGCACTTGGCATGGTGATATGCGCAATGTGCTAGTTGTTCGCATGCGTTACGTGATTATAGATCACGTGGTTTGATACGCTAACGCATTGATATCATTGATGATTGTATCATGACGTCATGGCCTATGTGTGTGTCATGTGGACATGTGGAAGCGAAGCACGGCCTCGTCGTTTTGCAGCCAGAAAAGGTTTGGCCCCCCACTCCCCGCCCTCGACCGGAACCGTTGCCGGGGGCCCCAGCCACCTCGCAACGGGCCTCCATAATCAACATACCCCCGTCGTGTAGTATGCAGGATTTGCAATTTATTGGGGAGCGTGAGACTAACGTGAGACTAACGTGAGACTAACGATGGGACTGAGATGTGTACTGTGCGGCCGCTCGCATTTGCCGACTGAGGTTTGTGGGCGGGATACGAATGCGGGGTTGGCGCGGGCTGTGGTTCGGGAGGCGGGGATTGTTGGACAGGCGTTTGTACAGGGGGGTCGGGTGCTGAGGGCCGAGGCGGTTCTGGCGCCGGGGGAGGGGG
>Ga0137397_10003111_pt1 | contig 11556 bp, 8 predicted proteins | sample czorhiz116metaG_FD_106658 | JGI IMG/M metagenome (GOLD analysis project Ga0137397, IMG submission 106658) | Vadose zone soil microbial communities from Angelo Coast Range Reserve, California, USA - czorhiz1.16 metaG | ecosystem: Environmental > Terrestrial > Soil > Vadose zone | place: USA... | reverse complement strand
CGCCGCCCAGACCGCTGTCAAGGAGGGGAAGAGGGGAACCCTGCGAAAGAGGGGAACCCTCCCAGGGTGTGCCACAATGCGCGTCGCGTATGAAGAATTCGAAGGGAGCGCCCCGCACGCCCCGCGTGCGCAGCCTCGGCCACGGGCGAAAGCTCCGGCGCTCGCTCTCGCGGGGTGGTACCGGGCCCGCCCGCGCGCTCAACACCACGCTGGGCGACTGGGACGGCGTGCGCATCACGCCGATGTTCGGCCGCTGGGGCTACTTCGTCGGCGAGCGGCTGTTCGCCTGCTTTCCGCTGCGCGACAAGGACCACGACCTCTGGGTCCGGCTGACCATGCCCGACCAGGCGCGCGCGCTGCGCGAGCCCGGCGTGCGCCCGCATCACCGCTTCGCGCGCCGGGGCTGGGTCGAGATCCTGATCGGGAGCGACGCCGAGGTCTCGGGCGCGCTGCGCTGGCTGCGGCGGGCGTGGCGGGCGGCCGGTGCCGCCGCGCCCGACGACGGATCCTGAGCGCGGACCGCAACGCTTTCCTCTCTTCCTGCAACACAACCATGGCGGGCGTTACCTAGTGACCCTGCCTCGCGCCGTCCGCACGGCGAGAGCGGACGATTTCTCCAGGCATCGCGCGGCGTTGACGGTGCGGCGCGAGCCTTGCACAACGCTGCTGTGGGAGCCACGCCATGATGCTGATCGAGACGGCGCCGAGCCCTCCGGATGTGTCCTCCGCCGCGATCGAGGCGTTTCACCGTGACGGATTCGCCGTCGTCGAGCAAGTGACGACGATCGCGGACCTCGAGCGGATCAGCCGAGTGATGGCTCGGCTCTATCGCCGGTACAACACGCTCGCCCGCATGCGCCGCGCTTGGGATCTCGGCACGGGCGGCGCCGGGGAGCTGCCGGAGATCCTCGAGATCAACCAGACGATCGACCTCGAGCCGGAGCTGGAGGCGACGCTGACATTCCAGCGCTGCCGGGCGCTGGCCGAGGCGCTGCTGAGCCGTCCGGTCGAGTACCGCTTCGACCACGCCATCTACAAGCCGGCGTTCAACGGCCGCGCCACGGCCTGGCACCAGGACGAGGCGTACACGCTCGATCCCCACCTGGTCACCGCGCACTTCTGGGTGCCCATGCACGACGTGTCGGTGGAGCGGGGCTGCATGCAGTTCATCCCCGGCAGCCACCGCGAGCGGGTGGCACACCACCGGCTGCAGCACCTGCGGCACGCCCACGCGCTGGAAGCCGAGGACGTGGACGTGAGCCGCGCGGTGGCGTGCCCGCTGCGCGCCGGCGATGTCACCGTGCACATGCCGCGCACGCTGCACTACACGGGACCGAACCTCACGGCGATGCCGCGCCTGGCGTGGTCGCTCGAGTTCGGGCCGCGCCGCGCCCTGCCCGGGCGAGTGGCGGCCAAGGCTCGGCTGGTGTGGCGCAAGGGGATGCCGGGCTGGCGTCAGGCGGGCGCGCTCGCGCTATCGCTCGGCGCCCGCGCGCGACGCTCGCTCCGGATCTTCGGCGACGAGCCGAGTCCCGAGCACAGTTAATCGGCCGGCGCCGGCGCGATCTCTGGCGGCGGCCCGGCCAGGGCCGCCCGCCGCTCGATCTCCGGGATGTCGAGGAGGGGAAGCAGGAAATACGCGGCGCCGGTCATCGCCGCCGAGATCAACACGAGCGGTGTGTAGCCCATCATGTCGTAGAGGTAGCCGCCCGTCACCTGCGAGCCCTGCACGCCGAGGTTGTACACCGACATCAGCAGCGCGAAGAACGTCCCCTCGGCGTGCCTGGGGCACGCCTTGGCCGCCAGGTCGAGGAACGCGAGCTGGATGATCATGCCGAGCCCGCCGAAGCTCGTGTCGATGATCATCGCCGAGATGGGGCCGTCGTACAGCAGGTAGACCAGCGTGCCGACGACGCCGAGCCCGATGGAGACCACGATGACCCGGTGCAGCGAGAAGCGCCGCGAGATCGGGGCGTAGAAGAACGCGCCCACGATCGAGGCCCCGGCGCCCAGCGAGCCGAGCATCCCGATGAACTGCTGGCTGAACTTCAGCGTGTCGGTCTGGAAGTAATAGAGCGGGATCCCGATCGACGGGCTGAACGTCCAGAAGAAGATGAAGCCGGCCACGATCCACATCGTGCGATCGCCGACGGCCTTGCCGATGCCCTCCCATGCCTCGCGCAGCTCCTCGCGCCGCGCCTTGGCCGGCGGCTCGCGGATGAAGAGCGCGCCCATGATGCCCGCCACGCACGGGAAGGCGGCGGCGACGAGGAAGGCGCCGCGCAGGTTGCCGTGCTGCGCGAAGTAGCCGCCGATGATGCCGACCAGGATGGTGGCGGCATTGAGGGCGCCCCACTGCACGGCCTGGAAGGTGCCGGTCAGCCCGAGCGGCTTGCCGTTCTCGACCATCATCGCGTCGGTCAGCACGTCGTTGAACGCGATGCCGAAGGCCATCAGCATGATCAGCAGCGCCAGGGACCAGTAGTGCGGCGTCTCCTGCGCGGCCAGCACGAGGCCCGCGAGCGTCGCGATTGTGCAGGTGATGAGGAAGTAGCTCTTGCGCCGGCGGCCGAAGAGCGGCACGGCATCCGAGAGCAGCCCGTAGACCGGCTTGATGACCCACGGAAACAGCGTGATCCAGCCGAACGTGCCGACCTGCGCCGCGGACAACCCCAGCCGCTCCTTGAGCGTGAAGGTGACGGGCTGGACGGAGACGTAGTACATGCCCTGCGAGAAGTAGACGACGGCGAAGAGCATCGCGAGGCGCCGGGCATCCGGGCTCTGGAAGGGATGGAGGCGATTCAGACGCTCGAGGACCGATACCACGAAGGCATAATAGGACGGATGCGGTCGGTCTGTCCCCACGATTGCCCGTCGTGCTGCAGCCTGGAGGTGACCGTCGAGGACGGCCGCATCGCCACCGTCACGGGCGCTGCCCATCCGTTCACCCAGTCGGTGATTTGCGGCAAGGTGCGCGAGTACGCCGAGCGCGTGCACTCGCCGCTGCGCGTGACCCAACCGCTGCGCTTGGTAGGCGCGAAGGGTGATGGCCGGTTCGAGCCGATCGGCTGGGACGCCGCCGTGGCCCAGATCGCCGAGCGCTGGCGCGCCGTCATCGCGGCCCACGGCGCTGAGGCCATCCTGCCGTTCTCCTACGCCGGCTCGATGGGGCAGGTGCAGTACCACGCCGGGCATCCGCTGTTCCACGCCCTCGGCGCCACGCAGCTCGACCGCACCATCTGCGTGTCGACCGCCTACACCGGCTGGCGCGCCACCGTGGGCACCGTCACCGGCAACGACTCCGAGCAGATGGTGGGCGCCGACCTCGTGGTGCTGTGGGGCATCAACGCGGCGTACTCCACGATCAACGTGATGACGCTGGTCAAGCAGGCGCGGGCGCGCGGCGCCTGGGTGGTCACGATCGATCCCTATCGCACGCCCACCGCCCAGCAGGCCGACGAGCACTTGATGGTGCGGCCCGGCACCGATGGCGCGCTCGCCCTCGCCGTGATGCACGTGCTGGTGGCCGAGGACCGCGTGGACCGTGAGTACCTGGCGCGGGCCACCGTGGGCTTCGAGCCGCTCGCGCGCCACGTCAAGGACTGGCCGCCCGAGCGCGTGGCCTCCATCACTGGACTGCCCTCCGAGACGATCGTGGCCTTCGCGCGCCGCTACGGCGCCACCCGCGCGTCGTTCCTGCGCATCGGCATCGGGCTCTCGCGCCACGACAACGGCGGCATGACGTGCCGCACACTGGCCTGCCTGCCGGCGCTCACCGGCGCCTACGCCGATCCGCACGGCGGCGCGCTGCTGTCCTCCGGCGACGCCGCCGGCTTCGCGCTCGGCGTCCTGCAGCGCCCCGACCTGCTGCCGCGGCCGGCCCCGCGCGTGATCAACATGATCCACCTGGGCCGCGCGCTCACCGATCCGGCGCTGGCGCCGCCGATCAAGGCGCTCTACGTGTACAGCTCCAACCCGGCCGCGGTGTGCCCGAACCAGACGCTGGTCATGCGCGGCCTGGCGCGCGAGGACCTGTTCACCGTCGTGCACGAGCAGGTGATGACCGACACCGCGCGCTTCGCCGATCTCGTGCTGCCGGCCACCACGTCGATGGAGCACGAGGACGTCTATCGCTCCTACGGCCAGTTCTACGTGCAGCTCGCACGGCCGGTGCTGCCGCCCATCGGCGAGTCGCGCTCCAACTGGGACGTGTGCGGCCGGCTCGCCCGGGCGCTGGGCGTGGCCGAGGATCACTACGCGAAGACACCGGAGGCGCTGATCCGCGAGGTGCTGGCGAAGGGCGACTCGAGCGTGCGCGACATCACCTACGAGCGGCTGGTGGCCGAGGGCTCGGTGCGCCTCGACCTGCCGCGGCCGTACCTGCCGTTCGCCGACGGCGCGCCGACGCCGTCCGGGAAGGTCGAGCTCTACTCCGCGCGGCTGGCGGCGCGCGGACTGCCCGCGCTGCCCACGTGGACACCGCTGCGCGAGGGGCCGGGTGATCGCGTGCTGGCCGCGCGCTATCCGCTGCAGTGCATCGTGCCGCCCAACCGCTTCTTCCTGAACTCCTCGTTCAGCCAGTCCGAGCTGCTGCGCCGGCGCCAGGGCACGCCGACGGTGATGCTGTCACCGGCCGATGCCGCCGACCGCGCGATCCGCGACGGCGACCGCGTGCGCGTGGAGAGCCCGCGCGGCGCCGCCGCCTTCACCGCACGCGTCACCGACGCCACACGCGCCGGCGTCGTCGTCATCGAGGGCGTCTGGTGGCACCGCTTCCACCCCGGCGGCCAGGGCGTCAACACGCTGACCGACGACCGCGAGACCGACATGGGCCGCGGGCCAGCCTTCCACTCCAACCTCGTAGAAGTCACGCGGGTCTAAGCACGCGGGTCGGAGTACGCGGGGCCTTGCTCCGAACCGGTGCGCGGGCGCAACGCGAACGGGGAGGTGCAGGAGGGGGCCCAGCGGGCCCCCTCCTGCGTTCAACAGAAATAGCGGATTGTTACAACCTCACCGATGCGTTCACGACGGCGTTGTTACAACCTCACGGATTGCGTTCACGACCGGCCGGTTACAACCTCACCGATGCGTTCACGACTGCGTTGTTACAACCTCACGGATGCGTTCACGAGCGGATTGTTACCAGGCGCACGACCGCGCGACGAAGCTCAGCGCGCCTGGAGCGTCTCGGAGGGCTCGGGCGTCTCCACCATGACCGGCCGGGCCGGCCGGTAGCAGAGGCGCAGCAGGACGGGCAGCACGATCAGCGCGGCGATCATGCTGGTGATGGTGCCGATGGTCAGCAGCAACCCCAGACCGTAGATGCCCCGGTGGTCGGCCAGCATGAGGCTCGCGAAGCCGACGAGCGTCGTCAGCGCCGCGATGAGCACGCCCATGACCGTGGAGCGCGCGATCAGCGGGCCGCCGTGCTCGCGGTCCTCCATGAAGCGCGTGACGATGCTCAGCCCGTACTCGGCGCCGGCGCCGAGGATCAACGGCAGCCCGAAGATGTTGCCCAGGTTGAACTGCAGGTCGAAGACCCACATGAACCCGGCCGTCCAGATGAGCCCGAACGCCAGCGGCGAGAGCGCCAGCAGCGTCTCGCGGACCCGGCGCAGCATCAACGCGGTGAGCCCGGACACCAGGACGATCGCGTACACGGTGCCCTGCTTGGCCGCGCGCTCCATGAGGCGGATCGCCTCGTAGGTGATGATCGGCGTCCCCGTCACGTCGGGATCGACGGTGCGCAGGTCGGTGACGAAGCGGGCGGCGCCGTCGCGGTCCCAGATGTTGACGGCCGGGTGGATCTGCAGCAGGAAGCGGCCGCGGTCGCTGATGAACTTGCGCTTGATCTCCGGCGGCACGTCGGCCAGCCCGATCATCCGTGGATTGAGATTGCTCTGCAGCCGCTGGAAGCTCGTGACGAAATCGCGGTACACCTGCCGCTGGAGCAGGGCCAGCGAGGCCTCCACGTTGCCGCTGTCCGTCTGGCGCAGCTTGACGACGAGGCGGCCGATGTCCTCGGCGACGCGCGTCAGCTCGCGCTGCGTGTCGCCGGGCGGCGCCTCGCCGGCGGCGATGTCGAAGCGGCGCTTGAGCGTCTCCAGGGACGTCACCAGGCGGTCGGGGTCCACCGCCAGCGGCCGGTTGACGCGCACGGGACCCACGATGGGCGCGAAGTCGGCGATGATCTTCTGCTTCTCCGGCTGGTCGTCGGGGATGAGGAGCAGTGCCGAGTCCACTTCCGACACGGTCGACAGCTTGCGGAACGCCTGGTGCTTGGCGCGCAGCTCGTCCAGCGTGCTGGCGGTGGACATCGCGGCGAAGCCCGAGCGCCCGGACGTCGCCAGGATCTTCATCTCCCACACGACCGACTCCGTGCCTCGGGCCTGGAGGTTCAGCAGGTTGTAGTCGAAGTGCACCGAGCGGAGCGCCAGCACCGAGAGGACCGTGAGGATGGCCGCGACGGCCAGCACCGTCTTGGGGTAGCCCGTCATGCGGTCGACCAGCGGCACGTGAATCGACTCCAGCGCCATCGCGCGCGGCACGGTGCCGCGCGGGCGCGCGGCATGGCGCCGGTCCATGAACATCAGGGTGGCCGGGAACACCGTGAACATGGCCACGAACGCGATGAGGATGGCCGAGCCCGAGATGAAGCCGAGCTCCTGGAGCCCGCGGAAGTCGGTGAGCATCAGCACGTAGAACGTCGCCGCGGCCGTGACCGCGCCCAGCAGGATGCCGGGACCGCTGCGCGCAGCCGTGATCTCCAGCGCTTCCTTCAGGTTGCGGCCGAGGAAGAGCTCCTCCTCGTAGCGGAACAGGAAGTAGATGCCGTAGTCGATGCCGATGCCGACGACGATCGAGATGAACATGACGGAGAACAGCGACAGGTGGCCGGGGAAGATGGTGGCCACGCCGACCGACCAGGCCAGGCTCATCGACAGCACGATGATCATCGCGATCGGCTTGCCGATCCGCATGAACCCCACCAGCAGAAGCCCCAGCGTGAGGACGAAGGAGACGACGCTGGCGTACTCGCTGTCGCGGAAGGCCGCGGTCATCTCGTCGTTGGCGAGGGCGGGCTTGCCGGTCACGCCCACGTTGACGTCGGGGAACTCCTTCTTGAGCTGTGCCACCACCGCGCGGACACCCTCGATGGCGCCCTGGTTGTTGGTGAAGGTGCCGCTGCTCGTCTCCACTGGGGCGGCCAGGATGAAGAGCAGCCGCTGGTCGTCGGAGAGGTAGTAGCCGGCGCCGGTGGAGTCGCCGCCCACCGAGAACAGCGCGCCCCACGGCGAGCGGTAGGGCGCGGGATGGTCGAGCCGGGTCGAGATCTGCGCGACGAGGTCGTGCACGAACTTCAGGTCGAGGGAGCCCTTGCTCTCGGACAGCCCCAGGTCGAGGAAGCCGCCCACGAAGGCCTGGGCGATCTGGGTGGCCACGCCCTCCACGAGCTGGTCGAGGGTGGGGCGGGCCGCGAAGGCCTCCATGAAGTCCTGGTAGTCGAAGATCCGGTTGCGGATCTCCTGCAGCTTGTCCTTGGACAGGTAGAGGAGCGCGCGGCCTTCGAACTGCTTGGGGTCGATGCGGTAGTTGATGCGGGTGAGCGGCACGCGCGCGGCCTTGATCTCGCGCACGAGGCGGTTGGCGTACACGGTGGCCTCGGGCAGGGACGGCGCCTCCACCACGATGGCGAGGTCGTCGAGGTCGCCGAACTCCTTGTCGTACTCGCCGTACCGCTCGATGTAGGTGGTGCGCGGCATGAGCGCGCGCGTGGAGGTGGCGAAGGTCAGCGTGGTGAGCGAGTAGACCATGGAGACAGCGGTCAACAGGACCGCCGCCAGCAGCGTGACGCGAGGGCGCCTGCAGGCCACTCGGACCAGCCGGCGCAGGAGCCGGCCGGTCTTGGACGTCGACGGCAAGACTACTCTTCGCCGGCGATGAACCGCTCCAGGCGGTGACGGGCGACGTCGTCCGTCCACTGCTCGGGCGGCGATTTCATGAGGTAGGCCGACGGCGCGAACAGGCCTCCCTTGAGCCCCCGATCCAGCGCGAGCTTGCAGCACCGGATGGCGTCGATGACGACGCCCGCCGAGTTGGGCGAGTCCCAGACTTCCAGCTTCAGCTCCACGTTGATGGGCTGCTCACCGAAGCCCTTGCCCTCGAGGCGGATGTGGGCCCACTTGCGGTCCTGCAGCCACGGCACGTAGTCGCTGGGCCCGATGTGGATGTCGTCGGCGGCCAGCTCGTGGGAGAGCTGCGAGCGCACGGCGTCGGTCTTGGAGATCTTCTTGGACTGCAGGCGATCGCGCTCCAGCATGTTGTAGAAGTCGGTGTTGCCGCCGAAGTTGAGCTGGCTGGTGTGCTCGAGCCGCACGCCGCGCGTCATGAAGAGATGCGTGAGGATGCGGTGGATGATCGTGGCGCCCACCTGCGATTTCACGTCGTCGCCGACGATCGGCAGCCCGCGCTCCTCGAAGCGCCGGCGCCAGTAGGCCTCGCGCGCGATGAAGACCGGGATGCAGTTCACGAACGCGCAGCCGGCCTCCAGCACCTGCTCGACGTACCACTTGGTCGCCATCTCGCTGCCCACCGGCAGGAAGTTGACGACGACCTGGGTGCCGGTCTCCTTCAGGATGCCGGTGATGTCAGCGGTGGAGCCCGGCGCCTTCTGGATCATCTGGGAGAGGTACAGCCCGAGACCGTCGTGTGTCATGCCGCGCTGCACGGTCACGCCGAGGTGCGGCACGTCGGCGAACTTCACGGTGTTGTTCGGCGGCTGCAGGATCGCCTCGCTCAGGTCCTTGCCGACCTTGCGCGCGTCGATGTCGAAGGCGGCCGAGAATTCGATGTCACCGACGTGATAGCCGCCCACGCGCGGGTGCATGAGGCCGGGGATGAACGTGTCATCGGCCGCGTTCTTGTAGAAGTGGACGCCCTGCACGAGCGACGAGGCGCAGTTGCCGACACCGACGATGGCCACTCGAACGGATCCCACGGCCGGCCTCCTGGCTGCAGACGAAAGTCCGCGCGGCGAGCGGCCGTGCGGCGGTCACAACGGTAGCGCCAGTTTAGCACAGGCATGCTAAATTCCTGGTCAACCCGGGCGGTGTGGGAGGCGAAGCCAGGTGAGTGGAACGTTGACGTCGGTGGCCGACACGGTGGCGCGGGCGCTCGAGGGTGTCGACGCGGCGGCGATCCGGCGTACGTACTGGGAGCAGAACGAGTTCGTCTCCCTCGAACGCTGGCTGCCCGCCCCATTGATCGCCGAGCTCGTGGCCGACGTCGAGCGCGTGCGGCCGTCCATCAATCGAAATTTCATCCCGCGCCACAAGAAGGGCGGCAGCGTGAGCTTCTACACGCTGCTCGAGCAGGCGCCGACGATCGTGGCGCTCTACCGGGCGCCGGCCTTCATCGCGTTCCTGTCGGCGCTCACGGGCCGCCCGCTGCAGGCGTGCCCGCCCGGCGATCCGCACTCGTGCGCGCTGTACTTCTACACCGAGCCCGGCGACCACATCGGCTTCCACTTCGATACGTCGTACTACAAAGGCGCGCGCTACACGGTGCTGGTGGGGCTGATCGAGCGCTCATCGAGCCGGCTGGTGTGCCAGCTCTACAAGAACGTGCCCGGGCGGACGCCGGAGGAGCGCGCGCTGACGACGCACCCCGGCACGGTGATCTTCTTCAACGGCGACAAGCTCTGGCACTCGATCACGCCGCTCGGCGCGGACGAGGAACGCGTGAGCCTCACGCTGGAGTACGTGACGGATCCGTCCATGAACCCGCTCAAGCGCTTCGTGTCCAACATGAAGGACGCGATCGCCTACTTCGGGTTCCGCCGGGTCTTCCTCGACAGCAGGAAGGCGACGCGCGCCACCCAGTAGGTGTGGGAGCCCGCCGCGATCACCACCAGCAGCACCGGCAGCAGCGCCGGCGCCACGATCCGGACCGCCACGAACGACAGCAGCATGCCGTAGAAGCCGTCGCGTGAGCTGAGCCGGTCCAGCAGCCCCCGCTCGGAGATGGACGGCGGCGCCGGCGGCCAGATCTTGCCGAGCATCCCGCTCACGATCACCGCGACGGCCCCGATGATGCCCGCCGCCAGCCCGCCGCCCGTCACGCGGAAGCAGGCCACGCCGAGGGCCAGCAGCATGGTCCCGTGGATGATGGTATCGACGATGATGTCGAGCCACTCGCCGAGGAGGGACTCGGTCAGCGTGAGGCGGGCCACCTCGCCGTCGGCGTGGTCCAGCACCACGGCGGCCACGTAGAGGAGGAAGCCGGCCACCACGGAGGGAATGTCGCCGTGCGCGAAGGCCGCGACCGAGGCCAGGCCCACCACGCCGCTGGCCAGGGTGATCGCGTTGGGGCTGAAGCCGGCGCCGACCGCCAGCCGGCTCACCGGGCGCGACAGGCGGCGGTGCAGCGCCGTGTCCAGCCGCGTGTCGATCGGCGAGCCGAGCCCGGCGTAGAGGTGTGACTCCGCCTCGCGGGCGGCCGCCGCGTCGGCCACGCGCACGTACCAGCGCCCGGCCATCACTACCGGCAGGTCGCGCAGCTTGCGCGCGCGGTCGAGGGCCTCGCCGAGCGGCGCGCCGGCCACGAGCGACGCGCGCAGCGAGGCGAGCAGCGGGCGGTCGGCCACGAACAGCGGCGCGTCCGCGGTGAGCGACTCGGCGAGCAGGGCGGCGGCCGGGGCCGCGGCCAGCCGGCGCAGCGCCTCGGGCGGCGTCAGGCCGGTGGCCGGCAGGATCAGCGTGGGCTCGTCGATGAGCGCGGCGGGGCTGTCGAGCCAGACGACGGCGGCGCGGGCGCGCGGCGAGGACTCCAGCGCGGCTTCGAGGTCGGGCGAGCGGAGCGCCACCGGGACCAGCACGCGCCCGAGGCCGGCGCGGACGGCCGCCACGATGGCGCGGAAGACGACGGGACGGCCGGCCACGCACAGCCGGGCGGTCCGGACGTCGTCAGCGCAGCCGAGGTAGAGAGCGGCCTGGCGTGTCACGCGCCGTCGTGCCGGACGACGCGGGGCAGCACGTCCGTCTCGGCGCGGCGGAGGTCTTCGACGAAGTCGATCTCGGTCCACGGCATGCCGGTCACATCCACCCAGCCGACGTGGCGCTGCGGCGCCAAGAGGTGAATGGCATCTTCCCACTCGCCGAGGCCGTGACTCTCCTCGATGACCTTGGCCAGACCGCGCAGCAGCTCGGGGGCGGCCTCGGCGCCGCACTTGAAGAACCCGATGCCCTCGCCCACGGCGTCCCACGCCTCCGGCACGACCTTCTTGCCGAGCGCGATGACGCGATCGCCGCGCGTGTAGATCTTCACTTCCTCGCCGGTGTCGGTGAAGCCGCGGTCCACGAGCAGCGCGCTCGGCGCGGGCACCGCCAGCAGGCGGGTCAGGAACTCGCGCGGGAACAGGACGTCGGCGTCCATGATCAGCGCCGGCTCGCGCAGGCACTGGCGGGCGGTGTAGAGCGAGATGACGGAGCCCCGCGTGTACTCGGGGTTGTGAATGTAGCGCACGGCCAGGCGGCCCACGCGCTCGCCCGCCACCTG
>Ga0137397_10003110_pt1 | contig 11558 bp, 8 predicted proteins | sample czorhiz116metaG_FD_106658 | JGI IMG/M metagenome (GOLD analysis project Ga0137397, IMG submission 106658) | Vadose zone soil microbial communities from Angelo Coast Range Reserve, California, USA - czorhiz1.16 metaG | ecosystem: Environmental > Terrestrial > Soil > Vadose zone | place: USA... | reverse complement strand
TCCAGACCCCCTCTTACGGCTCAAATCGGCGATTGCCCATCTTACACTTCGCGGTTTTTCTACGCGATGTTTATTGACCACATCCTCGATTGATACGGAACGACTGTGCGAAGCTATCAGGACGTGTCTCTTACGCCTTTGAGGAACACCCAACTCTGCGAGATCGACAATTCCAGCATCAACCTTGTAACCAAACGATACCAGTTGTTCCGCCGTCTTATCGAGCGCGCGTCCGTAACCGTGAATAACTGGGGGGACGTTTTCTACAAGAATGTGCTCTGGACCAGTAATCTCAACAAATCTCGCCACCTTCTCGTATAATTTATTTCTTCCATCTCGCCCTCTTGTGTGGTTGTTCAAGGCAGAATGTCCCTGGCATGGAGGGCCGGCCAGCAATAGGTCGACCGAACTAAACAGTTGGACCAACTCTTTTTCTGAGGGTTGAAGTCGTTGCCCAACATCCCCGTCCAGCAACTGGCTAATGTCGGAATCGTATGTCCAACTTGGAGTGAAATTATCCTCGAAAACTTGCAGGCTGGCCTGATCCTGATCGACGGCCAATAGAGATTCGAATCTTCGTCCAATAGCGGTGCTTGCTTCTCGTGCCCCTAAGGAGAGACCACCACAGCCACAAAATAAATCGACGGCACGCACGGGGCCGCGCGAAGGCTTATGCGACACGCCGTCTGGGCTTTGTAAGAAGGCTTGATCGAAAATGGATCTGGCATCTTGCCGAAGTGAGACACCAGCTGGGACGCGCAATCGAGAAACGAATTCGGTTCCATTCGTCTTAACGATGCTTCGTGAAACCTGTTTTATCCCCTTCAGGTATTTATATGTTTCCGGCCCGGCACTAGTCGACCGGGGTTGAGGTTCAGGGATTTGAACGAGGTGTCCATTGCCAGAATAGTTGCCATTACTTTTGGGCAGGAACCTCAAAAGCTTTTTTCTTGTCTCATCCTGATCTTTTAATTCGCATTGCCACAATGTAAGGACAGAATACCCTTGCGTTCTCAGCGCGGCAGATTTTTTCCTATCTCTCTTCTTGTTATCAGAAAACTTCTCCTTCCAGAACTCGGAGTTCGTCTTTGGAATTTTCCACAGCGAGCAATTATGAGCATGCCAGAAACATCCGTGGACAAAGATGGCCCACTTCAAGGTTTGATTGACAATGTCTGGCGTCCCCGGCAGGTTCTTTGCCTTAACCTGAAACGGGAATCCCATGTTCCGAAGAGCTTGTTGGACAAGCAACTCTGGTGCGGTCCCGGACTGGCGAACACGAGACATAAGCAGGGCTCGTGCAGCCTTAGTGGTTAAGGACAATCTTTGGTTCATACTCTAGGATTTGTGAATAGATCTCGGCGCTTTCGCGCCGAATTATAAAGGATAAAATGAAAAAGCGCATTGTATAGTTTGCGAGCGTGAGAATTGTTGATTTGAGTGTGCGGGATTGCTGCTTTGCCGAACTTCAAATTGCGCCCTTGCTTACACGCGGACTTCTATCCCGGCTCGGAAGACCCACCCGCTAACGCAGGTGGTACTGACCTCATCACTTCACGGCAAGCTAACGTTTCGGCTCTTCGCCGGGATGATAAGAGGCTTCGAGGTTGGCGCGGATCTCTCTGAGGGTGAACCAGGCCGGCTTGAATTCTCCGCGAGCGTACAATGTCGCCTGATCTGTGTAATGGCGGCTTTTTGGATCACTGCTCGACCCGAAGGTGTGAACCGACAAGGCCCTTACCTGTGGCGCGAACTCAACCACGCTCACGTACGTCGCGCCCGCAACTCCATAAAAGCGCTTTTGTCCCGGCGCTGGTCCCGCGTAGAACGTGAACACGGCGCCGTCATTACCACTGATGCCCGGAACTGCAAGACTCGGACGCGCATCATCAAACTGTTCATTCTTGCTTTCATCGCGGCGCTGGAGCCGGTTGAGTTCACCCCAGGTCACCCGCCACGTGCCAAAGCCTTGCTCGAGCGCGTCGAGGGCTTCGTTGAGCGAGGCTACGCGCATTTGTGGGGTTACAGGTGTTTGCGTTCCTCTGGCGATGCGATCTCGCCAACGGTTGAAGATGGTCATCGCCACAGAGTCGTTGGTGGCGCGGTGATCCCAGGCTGAGAGGAGATCATAAACCTGGCGTAAACGTGAAGATGCGGACGAGACGTCCGCGCTCCCAGCAACACGGGATGCGGACGAGACGTCCGCGCTCCCAGCAACACGGGATGCGGACGAGACATCCGCGCTCCCAGCAACACGCGGCTTCAACTCCGCGAGAAACTGAGGCAGAAGCTCGTCCGCCATAATCACGCGCGTATCAAACGCTGCCCGCTTCCACTCTGCGAAAGTCCAGGCCGGAGTGTTTGCCAGAAAGCGCCGGGCGATGCGGCCGCGAGGGTTGTCGCCTTCCTGGACCATGTATTTGGGAAAGCGCGCCGGGTCCGGGTTACCTTCGCTGGTCAAAAGAAAGGGCGTGGTGTTGCAGTTCTGCATCCAGCCGGTGCGCGGATTAGTTAGCTGCGGCAGCTCGTCGATAGTGTGATAGCCGCGCCACTCAGTTGCCGGATCGCTTCCATCCAACGGTTTTGTCCAATCGAACCGCGGGTCCCTGCGCGGCACGGCGCCGTTATACAAGTAGTAAGTGTTGCCCTGCCGGTCGGCATACATCACGTTACCAAACAGCATGTTTTGCGGCAGTAATGCGGATTTGAATTCAGCGAGCGTTCTGGCGCTTGTCATCTGGTACCATTCTCGCAGCCAACCGTCGCTCTCAAACTTCGCCATGCGGATTGCCAGGAGCTTGCCATCCTTTGCTGACAAGATCGGTCCGTGGTGAGTCTTAATCATTTTGAAGCGGCGGACCTCAACGCCCGCGCCGGTCTTCACGCGGATCTCTTCAATGCGCTCGGCGGCCAGCCGGTGGCCGGTCCCATAGCGATAAGCCAGAGGACGCGCTGGATCATCGAAAGTCTCTGCGTATACATCTTCCAGGTCAGCCGCGTTGTCCGTGCTCACCCAACCGAGGTCGTCGTTATGTCCGACATACGGAAAGGGAAATCCGAAGCGCGTGTAGCCGGTAAAGTTCCATCCTTCTTCACTGTGCACGTGGCCCTCATAGACCTGTCCCGGCCCAAAGAAGGGAAGATGTGGATTAATCAAAAGCATCGCGTGGCCGGTCTTGCTCCGTTTTGGCGCGATGACCCATCCATTAGAGCCCACGTTGTCAGCGAGCGCGCGATCATTTTCCGCGGTTTGCACATCACCGGTAAGGTTAGGGTCGCGAGCAAAGCCGTTCTGAAAATAGTTGTAGCGAATGAAAGCGAGCATGTACCACGGCTCGATCCTGTTGAGCAGTCGAGGGTGCGCTTCCGGATGTTTGGTCAGGTAGTAATTGAAGCCGGCAGCGAAGGCATCGCAAAGTGCCCGCATCTTCGGATCGAGCCGGCTATATTCTTCCCGGGCCAAACGCGGAATCTCGAGCGCGTGATTGAGGCGATCTTCGTTCAGGCTCTTCTCGCCGTACAACTCGGACGATCGGCCCAGAGCGAGAATGAAATTCTCTTCGACGCGCCAGAAATTGTCTTCCGCCTGGGCATAGGCGAAACCGAAAACGGTGCTCGCGTCGGTACTGCCAAAAACGTGAGGCACACCATAGGTGTCCCGATAAATTGTGACAGATGTGGCAAGTCGATCAGCGTTAATTGAGGTTGAAGTCATGCGGCGGGATTGTTGTCCGGCGACGACTGAGGCGCACAACAACGTAAGAGTGAGTGCCGTGGTCCACTTCATGTCGCCAATCGTAATTCGTGAATCGAAAATAGGAAAGGGGCGGTGGCAGTGTAAATCCCAGCTGGGAATCACGCGCGTCTTCCAAAATCACCTCGGCATCAATCGTGATCTCGACGGTGTTGCTGACGACGTACGGCTTTTGCGGTTTGTTTCGCTTCTTTGGCTTGTTGGGTCACTTCGGAATAGACTTCAGCAAATCTGCCGCCAGTTTTGGATTCAGTGTTTGCAGAATGTAGTACTGCTGCATCGCGCCGGTCTTTTCGCCGGTCCGGATATAAAGTACGCCCAGCGCATGCTGCGCGAAGACATTCCGGGGTTCGAGCTGCACAACTTTGCGCAGCAGCTCAATCGCTTCCTGTGGGCGGTCCTGTTTTGCATCGATCAGGGCGAGACTGTAGAGGCCTTGGATAAAAGTCGGTTTGATTTTTATCGATTCCTGATAAGCCTTTGCCGCTTCTTCCAGCTTACCCAACTTTTCATAAGCCGTTCCCAGGCTCAAATAGAAAACGTGATTGGGCTTTAGGTCTATCGCCTTCTGGTAATACTCGACCGCTTTTTCCGTCTTGCCCCACTCGTCGTAATTGATTGCCAGGCGGTTATTGAAATCCACATTTTTCGGATCCAGCTCCAACGCCCGGAGATATTCAGCCTCCGCTTCGGTAAACATACCAAATCCGTCATATGCCTGACCCAATTGTGCGTGAGCTAAAGCATCGTTGGGCCGCTCGGCCACATACTTTTTGTATTCATCCAACATCGGCCGCTCACGCTTGCGCACAGTGGCTGCTCGCAGCCGGTCGCGCGCGTCCGCGTGATCGGGATTCAGCTCCACGACTTTGGTTAGAGTCTTGATCGCCTCGTCATACTTCTGCGCCATCAGGTATGTGTTGCCGAGAAGATAAAGCGAGTCCACATCGTCGGGCCGCAGCTGTACGATATGCTGCACGATCTCGATCGCCTCGTCGTATTTTTTAGATTCTCGTAATGCGCGGGCCAGGCCATTCAGGATCTCAAAGTCGTTTGGCTTAAGGCGGGCAGCTTCCTTCGCGGCAGTCACGGCTTTTTCCTGCTGGCCGAGATCCAGATAGGCGACGCCAAGAAAGTGAAAAGCTTCAGCCCAGTCCTTCTGTAACTCAGTCGCGCGCTTCAGAGCCGCGGCTGCTTCTTCATGCCTGCCAAGTTTTTGTAAGGTGACGCCGAGGCTGTAACTCGCCGCCGCGTAATGCGGATCAAGCCGAACCGCTTCTTTGAAGGCTGCCGCAGCTTCTAACATCTGCCCCAAGTGTTCATACGCGATTCCCAAACTTAAATGCGCTTCGGCAAATTCAGGTTTGATCGCGACCGCGCGATTGAGGATTTCCACTGCGGCCGGCAACGATCCAAGCTCTATGTGAAGCTGGCCCAGCAAAAGAAGCAGCTGCGGATCGTTGTCGCGGATTTGAATTGCCTGCGACGCCAGACGCAGCGCGTCTTCGTTGCGGCCGAGGTGGCCATAGAAACGAGCGAGCGCTTCGTATGCCTCGACCATTTTTGGATCGAGCCTGATGGCTTCTTTAAAGGCATCGATAGCTTCCAAACTTTGACCGTTGGCCGCATAAGCAGTTCCCAAATTGAGCTGAAGACTTGGCTCGGTGGGAACGAGCGCAACCGCAGCTTTGTAAGCAGTGACAGCATTCTCAAACTTCCGCAGAGCCATGTAACAGACTCCTGAGTTTGCGTGTGCAATCCAATCTTTTGGGTTGAGCTTGAGAGCAGCGGCATAAAGTTGCAGAGCCTCCTCAAACTTACCTCCCTGTTGCGCCGTGATGCCGGCCTTATCGTAATCGACTGCGGTCTGAGGTTGAGGTGATTGGGCCGAGATCGAAAGAGCCAGGAGAAAGGTGCAAACGAGTGTGATGAGCAGTCTTTGAAGAGGAAGCATTTCGAGGCAAATCGTATCACAAGGCTTTCTTAGTCGGGAGTGTGGCAAGAATGTCGTGATCTGCGCGTTGTCCGCCTCTGAATCGTTCCGCCTCACTCATCTTCCAGAATCGCCTCGGCATCAATCGTGATCTCGACCGTGTTGCTGACAACGATGCCGCCTTTGTCCATGGTGTCGTTCCAACTGACGCCGAAGTCGTGCCGGTTGATTTTGGTTGTGGCGACAAAGCCGGCGCGGATCTTTGGTCCTTTGTCGACGCCGTCTTCCCACCAGGGTGTCAGCCATTGTCCGAGATAGTGGACATCGAGGAAGGCAGGCCGAGTGACGCCGCGAATCGTCAGGTCGCCCTTCACACGGTAATCAACCTCGCCAATCACCTCAACCTGTTGGCCGCGAAAAGTGATCTCGGGAAAATTTTCCGCGTCGAGAAAGTCTGCGCTGCGCAGGTGATTGTCGCGCGCCGGCTCTCCGGTCCAAATCTTACGCGCGTCGATGGTGACTTCGACGGAAGATTTCGTAGGATCATCCGGATCAAACACGAGTGAGCCGTGTACATCCTTAAAGTGTCCACGGACGTTGGTGACCATCATGTGCCGAGCGGTGAAGCCGGCGGCGGTGTGTCCAGGTTCGAAAGTCCATTTAGCCATAGTTAGTAAATCGTAAATGGTAAATCGTGAATCGTAAAGGGGGGGGAAGCGCGGGTAGTAATCAACCAGGATTGCGCAGTCAGTACCGGGAGCGGTAGCGACCGGGTTATTGCCTGGCAAACCCCAATGTGGCGTGGAATGAGACCCGGTCGCTACCGCTCCCGTACTGACCTCATCCCTCAACTCCATCCGCGACGGCGCTGCCTTCTCGTCCCGCGTTCTGGCGCTCGATCATCCAATGCGGATAAATCGCTGGCGGCGCCGTGGTTTGAGAGAGTTGTTCGACTTCCTCATCAGTAAGCTTCAGATCCGCAGCTTTCAGATTATCTTCCAACTGCGACATCTTGTTCGCGCCAATGATGATTGAAGTCACACCCTTCTGAGCCAGCAACCAGGCCAGCGCTACCTGCGCGACGGAAGCGCCTTTCTGTTTGGCAATCGCATCGAGCGCGTCCACGGCGTCAAAGCCGCGCGCTTCGTCAATCGGTGGAAAACCAAAGCCGGTGCGCCGCGCGCCTTCCGGATTCGGATTTTCGCGCCGGTATTTGCCCGAAAGAAATCCGCCCGACAGAGGCGACCATGTCAGCACTCCGATATTTTCTTCGCGACAGAGCGGCAGCAACTCGTGTTCGAGATCGCGGCCCACCAAAGAATAGTAAGCCTGCAAGGAAACAAAGCCGGCCCACTCTTTCTCCCGCGACAGCACCACCGCCTTCATCAAGTGTCGCGCCGACCAGTTTGAGCAGCCGACGTAGCGCACCTTGCCCTGGCGCACCAGATCGTCCAGCGCGCGCAGAGTTTCTTCCACCGGGGTGAGCAAATCCCAGCCGTGTACCTGATACAGATCGACATAGTCCATATCGAGCCGGCGCAGACTGTGCTCGATCGAGGAGAAAATATGTTGGCGCGAGAGGCCGACGTTGTTTGGATCACCGGTGCCGGTAGAGGCGCCTTCGCTCATTCCGCCGCGCACTTTGGTGGCGACGATGACTTTGTCGCGCGCTGTGCCGGCGTCTTTCAGCGCTTTTCCTAAAACGGTTTCGGATTCGCCATACGAATAGACGTCGGCGGTGTCGAAAAAGTTAATGCCCGATTCCAAGGAACGCGCCACCATCTGGTTAGCGCCCGCCTGATCGACGACTGCGATATTGAAGAAGTTTTCACCAAAGGTCATGGTGCCGAGACACAGCTCAGAGACCTTTAGGCCCGTGTTGCCCAGTAGTCTGTAGTTCATGAAGCTATCGTAAACCGGCGGAGCGCGCAGCGTAAACCGGAGAGCCTGAATTGTGATGGGTTAAGAAGGGATTCATCACGAGTGAGTTGATTCCTATAAATACTCGACGTGGTTCTGCATGTCCGCGGGAGTTAGAACGTCGTGAAGCAGCACGATTGCTCTGATGAGTTCACCAACTGAGGAACGAGGATTGGCGTAAGCGATCCCGGAATGTATGAAGGCACGGCTGGCGATAACGAGGAAATCAGAATCCATGGTTACCAGAACTCTTTGCTCCTGATGGGCGAAAGAGAGCTGTTCCGAATCGGATCATCCCGATCGACCAGCATTCTGCACGGTCAAGACATTTACCGCGCGTCGGCGCAAACCGTCTGCGTCCGCGCTGGGTACGTGCTCATCCAGGTAAAATCTAATCTGCTCCATTGAGCAGTTTCGTCTTCAGCTTTGAGGGAAACGACGCGCGCAACTGCTCCGCGACGCCGTTATTGCGAAGAATATCGTCGCGTACCTCATCAACGTTGTCGAAGTAGTAGGCGAGAGCTGCGTGGACGTCGCTGAGATTCAGCCCTGGGTAGACCGCGATTATTTCATCTGGGCTCATTCCCAGATCTTCGTGCCGGACTACTATGGTCCATCACGCGTATGCGATGTCCGGCGATGCAAGCCTTGCTGCCGCAAACGCCCGGCGCCTTCGTGATGCGATCTGTGATGACAGTTGACATGGTTCTAAACTGATTCGAATTCTAACACGAACGGATTTGTAAATATCCGGTGCCCTGTTGGCCGAGATGAACAATTTCCTAGTGATCTCGCAATGTGCGGCTCAGAGCCGCAAACCTCGCTCGTCCAAAACAAACGAGAGGCGACAATTGCTATTGCGGAAATCACGTCCAACAGCTATTCTCGATCAGTCGAACGGTCTTCCCGTCCTTCCGAACGACACAATCAATCAGTCAAATTCAAGAACATGGAGAATGAAGAATAATGCGTGTTAACAGTAAATTCGGCAAACTTTTAATGCTTGCCACCGCCCTGACCCTGATGAGCTTTACCGCTGGCTTTGCTCAGCCAAATGCGGAATACAAATTCAAAGTTCATAACAACACCAAGAACGACATCAAGAAGATCATGGTGTCGGAAGATGGCAAGAAGTGGGGCCTCTTTGATATCGGCGACGGTATTAAGGCCGGCGCCACGGATGAACTGGTTTGGGATAAATCGACTGACAACGGAAACTGCGAATGGACTTTCAAGGCAGTCTTTGACAACGATGAAGAGTCTGAGGCAGTTAAGTTTGATTTCTGTGAGAAGAACCTGGTCTTAGAGTTCAACTAAGAGAATCAAACCAGCTCTTTTTGACAAAGCCTCTGCCTTTCGGCAGGGGCTTTTTTCTTTGGAGTGCGCCGGCAGAGCGAAGCGGCGACGGCGCTTTGGATTGCGCCGAGCTACCACTCAAGCGCAACATCATATTCGTCAAGAACTTTCAATTTGTCAGTTTTGAAACCGTAGATTGTTGTCACTTGGGCTGGCTTGGCCGTGCGTTCAAACCAACTTGCCGAGCACCAGGGATACTGGTTGGCCACGTCTACCAAGCCGTGTCTGACCGGATTCTGATGCACATAGTTCAGGCGCGCAAGATAAGATTTCTCATAAGTAAGTCGCGTCTCCCAGAAGTTATGCCAGACTTTGCGCCCCACTATGTTTTCAAGCCGATTGATCCATTTGGCAGTTCTCTCGTGAAGCAGGCCGAGCATTTGCGAAAGGCTTTCAGCCCCGTCAACGTCGTGAGGAGAGTGCGCGATGAAGTGATAGTGATTCGAAAACACAGCCCAGGCCTCCAAGTGCCAATCGAAATCGCTTGTAACTTTCAGCAAGCCCCGATGCAAAACTCTCAACCGCGCAGATCCTCGAAAGTAATGTTGCTTCCGATATGTACCAGCGGTCAAAAAATAAGTACCGCGCGCGGAAAGCTCGTGCAACGGAGCGTGGGGCCATGAGATTCTGTCTGATACGTTGGCAGTCATTTGGATTTCGGCTTGTTCGTTAGGGGTGATCCAAAGCGGTGTCGCGCTGCGCTTGCCACCGCACTCCAAATTAGAAATCCAGACGAATGCCCAGACGAATCTGCCTTGGGCGCATGGTGCGTGTCGGTACCAGGAAGTTGTCGATGAAATTCTGCCGGGTCGTGGCCGTAGCCGTCGGCGAGAAGGAGCTGAAGTCGATGAACTCGCTGCCAAAACTGAATACGGTGGCGTTCAGGATGTTATCAAACTCGACCACCGGTCGCAGGTGAACTTTCTCACTGAGTTTGAAATCGCGCGTGACGTTGAGATCGAAAACGAATTGCGCCGGGCCGGTGCCGGCGTTGCGTGGCAAGTTTCCCGTCTGGCCGATAGGCGGCAGGCTGAACTGATTGATAATTGAAACATCGCCCGGCGTACCAGGCCTGCGCCACTTTAAAGTGCTCAATTCGCCGTTGAAGTTAGGCCGGTCGTTGCCAACATCATCCAGATTTCGATCGTCACCGCCCAGTCCCAGATTGAAAGGCGCACCCGAAGCAAGGCGCAGAATGGGCGCGACCTGAATCCGGCCCAGCTTACGCGGCGCGCCAAAGGTGCCGGACAGCGCAAAGCGATGACGGCGATCGAGCAGACTGCCCGAGATCTCGTGCTGGAAGTCTCCCGGCACCAGCGCATCGGAAGTATTCACGATGCCGTCGTCTTTCAAGCAGGAAAGCGTATAGACGGCGCGAAACGAAAGGCTGGCGCCGCTTTTCTTCTCGCGAAAGCGGTAACGCATTTCCAAAGTCAAACCGTGATAGAAACTGTTGCCGACGGGAATCAATTGCTCGACTTCACCTTTTGAGGGATCGGCTCGCAGAGAGTTCAACGCCGCCAGCGCCGCGTTCAGAGTATTGGTGGAAGAAACGCTGTTCAGACTCAGCACGTTTACGCCGACGCCCAGCTCGGTGATCCGAGTGATCGCGTTTGGATCCGCCGGGTTCACCGCCATTACAAAACGCACAAGATCGCCGGGCGCAGGACTGCTGCCGTTATAGAGCGGGCGCGAACCTCCAGGCACACCGATGAAGTTGGGAAAATCATGGGTGGCCAGGTACTCGGTGAAATTCTTGTAGCCCTTCGGCAGGGCGGGCGCGTTGACGTTGAACTCGCGCCATAAGTGCAGTCCGCGATTCCAGGTATAGTTCGCTTCAAAAACCAGATTGCGGCCGACCTGTCGCTCCAGGCCCAGGTTCGCCTGATAGCTTTCCGGAATCCGCAGACTGGGATCCAGGCGGCGCGAAAATCCGGAATTGAGCACGCCGAATTGCTGGACCAGGGGCGAGTCGGCGGTCAGGGTTTGGGGAAAGTGAAGATTGCCGGCGATAAAGGCGCGTTGCTGAGCGGCAGACAACTTCTGATGAGTAGCCGCGTTGGTTAACGCGTCCGTGTCAAAGAAACGTTGTTGCGCGCCGAGAGTGAAATCGTCGATCGTGCGCAGCAGCGCGCGATTGTAAAAGATTCCGGCGCCACCGCGAATGACAGTCTTACCGGTCTTGAAGGGGTCGTAAGCAAAGGCCAGGCGCGGCCCCCAATTATTCAAATCGCGCACGATGCTTTCATCTTCGAAACGCAGGCCGTAACTAATCATCAGATTCGGCTTCAGACGCCATTCGTCCTGAGCATAGAGGCCCGTATAGGTGTTGCGCTGGGTCGAGCTAGTGAGAAAATTCTGCCGGTAACGGCTCGGCGTGCTGGCGAGAAAGTCGCCGGCACTGTCAAAGTCCCAGGTGCCCGAGGCGTCGCTGAGATCGATGAAAGTCGATTTGATCTTCTGGATGTCGCCGCCGAACTTCATCGAGTGCGAGCCGTGAATATAGGCGAAGATTTCCTGGAATTGCCAGCGCGTCTCTTTGCGATCCGTAGCCCCGCTGGTCGACGTGCCGGCGATCAGCGTTCCTGAGTTCAG
>Ga0137397_10003109_pt1 | contig 11558 bp, 12 predicted proteins | sample czorhiz116metaG_FD_106658 | JGI IMG/M metagenome (GOLD analysis project Ga0137397, IMG submission 106658) | Vadose zone soil microbial communities from Angelo Coast Range Reserve, California, USA - czorhiz1.16 metaG | ecosystem: Environmental > Terrestrial > Soil > Vadose zone | place: USA... | reverse complement strand
GGCGCTCTCGCGTCCGTTCCTCTCCTCGCGGGCGTCGTCCCCTGGGGGATCGTCGCCGGCGTGGCGATGGTGGCCGCCGGTCTCACTCGAGGCGAGGCGGTGGCGATGAGCCTGCTCGTGTTCGCTGGTACGGCGCAACTTGCGGTCCTGCCGCTTCTGATCGCCAAGGCGCCGCTGTGGGTGATGTACGCCACGGCGCTCGTCGTGAATCTGCGCTACGTCATCTACAGCGCGGTGCTCGCGCCGCATTTCGAGCGCCTGTCGCGCGGTTGGCGGATCGCGCTCGCCTACATTACCGTGGACGGAATGTTCGCTCTTTTCGCCGGGAAATTCCGCGCCGACGACGCGAAGCCGTACAAGCACTGGTTCTATCTGGGCGGGTCGCTGGTGATGTGGGCCGGCTGGCAGATCGCTTCGTGGATCGGTATTTTCGCCGGCGCGTTGATCCCGCGCGCCTGGTCGCTGGAATTCGCGGCGACGCTCGCGCTGATCGGCGTGCTCGTGCCGCTTCTTTTCGACCGCGCGACGGTGTGCGCGGCTCTCGCCGCGGGCGCGGTGGCGCTCGCGGCTTCGCGATGGCCGCTCAACGTCGGACTGCTCGCGGCGATCGCCGTGGGAGTCGCGGTCGGACTGGCGGTGGCGCGCCTGGGTCCGTCCGGGAAAGGAGGCGGCGCGTGAGCGGCGAAGCCTGGGTCGCGTGGGCGCTGATCGCCGGTGCGGCGCTGGTCGCCTTTTTCACGCGCGCCGTTTTCATCCTGCCGGGAAGCCGTCTGCGCCTGCCCGCGACCGCCGAACGCGTGCTGCGCTACGCGCCCGCCGCCGCGCTCATGGCGATCGTCGTTCCGGATCTGGCTCTGACGCAGGGCGCGCTTTCGATCTCGTTCGAAAATCCGCGCCTCGTCGCAGGCTTGGTCGCGTTCGGTCTCGCCGCGGCGACGCGTAGCGTGCTTGCGACGATCGCAGGCGGGATGGCGGTGCTGCTGCTGATTCGCTAGCGTCGCAAAACAAAAAGCCCCGCGTGAGCGGGGCTTCGTCGATGCAGGGAGTGCTGCTTGCGTGTCAGTCTGAAAAGTCGGTGCGAATCTTGGAAACGGTGTAGTGCTTGACCTGATCGGTCCAGGCCGTATCGGGCGATTGAGAAGGAACTCCGGCGAGACGAACGTCCAGCGCAAGGTTGCTGACGTAGAGGAACTTGCCGTCCTTGCTGAACGCGGGGCTGGCGGGGAAGAGCAGACCTTTCGGGGTCCCGTTTCCACTCAGGCCTTCGAATCTTCCCAGTTTGGCGAGGAGTTTTCCGGCCGAATTGATGACGACGACTTGATCGGACTGGTTCGCGCACACCCAAATGTTGTCCTGCTTGTCGATGACGATTCCATCGGCGCCGTTGATCGCTTGTACCAATACCGCTGGCGTACCGGGGTTTCCGCCGGAAACCGGGATCTGGATGATCGTGTCGTCTCCGGTATTGGCGACCAAAAGAGCGTTGCCGGCGTTATTGAACTCGATTCCATTCGCGCCAAAAGGCGGAAATCCCTTGGTGGTCAGCAGAGGATCGCTGACCCAAGCGGTACCTGCGCCGCCGCCGGCTCCCGTTTTCCAGATGATTCCCTGGAAGGAATCCGAAACGTACACATTTCCGTCCTTATCGAAGGTAAGCGCGTTGAGACCGGGACTGCCCGTGACCGTCATGAAATCGGAGGATGCCCCGGAGAACGGATCGACCGTGAGAACCTTGCCGGCCCCGAAATCGATGACGAGCAAGGCACGGGTCATCGGATGGAAGGCAAGCCCGAGCAGGTGAACGCTTGAACCTTGAATATTCACCTGGCGCAGAAGGTGGCCGTCGTCGTCATCGAACACGTAGAGCTGGCCGTTTCCGGTCGCCGCGCCGGTCGCGTTGAACCCGAACGTCGTGACGTAGACATTCCCGTCGGGTCCGACGGTCAGGCCTTCCGGTCCTGTCGCTCCGTTGGGCAGCGTGGCGAAAGGCAGCGCTGGACCGTGCCCTATGGTCTGTCCGGAGTTGCCCTGATCGTCCGCGAAAACCGGGCCCGCGGCGATGCCGAGCGAGAAAAGCAATGGAGCTGCGAGTATTGCGACATTCTTTTTCATGTCCCCTCCTAGGGATTGGATGACCAGCAAACTTGAGGCTATACCATTTCTTCTGGCAAACACCTTACCGCGGCCCGGCATTCCGCCGGGCTTTTTATTATGGCGCGACGCTGACCCCCGGCACGGCGTGGCGGGCGATGGCCTGGGCGACGAAGCCCGAGGTCTTGATGTCCTTCGCGAATTCGCTCAGATAGTTGGCGGCGGCGGGCCGTCCCTGCGGCGCGCCGACCGACTGCTGCACCGCGGTGAAACGGCCATCGAGCACGCGCGAGCCGGGAAGCGCCTTGGCGTCGGTCATGAGCCGCGGCTTCAGTCCCGAGAGCACTTCCAGTTTGTCTTTCACGAAGATGTCGTATGAGCCTTGGATCCCCTCGACGCGCACCAGCGTCGCCTGCTTCAAGCTGCGGCTCAGGTACAGGTCGTAGGCGCTGTTCACCGCGGTGGCGATGCGAACGCCCTTCTTGTCCACGTCCGCGATGGTCCGAATGGCCGAGCCCGCGGGAACGAGGTAGGTCGCCTCGATCTCGAGATACGCGGGACTGAATGCGATGACGTTTGCGCGCTGCGGCTCGTTGCCGAGAAAGGCGACGTCCCAGGCGCCGGCCTTGACCGCGTCGGCGAGCTTGCCCGCCGTGGCGAAGGGGACGAGGTCGATGGGAACGCCCAGGCGCCGCCCGAGCTCGCTCCCCAGGTCGACCGCGATGCCGGTGTATTGGCCCTCGGAGTGGCGGGTGACGAGAAGGAAATTTCCGTAGTTGATGCCGACGCGGAGCTTCCCGGTCGGGGCCAGCTCGGATCGCGCGGCAGCCAGGGGCGTCATGGCGTAGGACGATACCACGGGCGCACTGAACGGCACCATCGCAAGGCGAAGCTCGTGACTACTCCGGAGAGTATCAGCCGGCGCGCGCTCAATAGACACCGATACAACCGGTCCGATGGTATCAATCGTGATGCCGGGATGCTCTCCTTGCCTCGGCCGGCGACGGCGGGTTTGACAAGACAGACTCGATGGCCCACGCAGGAAGCTCAACCCCTGCACTTTCTGCTGATTGCACAGGGTCTGGGCTTCGCACGAATCGCGAGGCGTCTGCACCTTCCGCGGATTGCTCGGCGTCAGCAGCTCCCGCAGATTGCACGGCGTCTGCACTTCCCGCCGATTGCACGCTGCGCAAAGGCAATCGCAGGAGATCGTCGCCGCGCTTGATCACGACTCCGCCGGGGTTCAAGGCGTACAGGACGACCCCGTCGGCGACCTGCTGCCCTTCGACGTACAGGATGGCGGGCCGATCATCGACGGAAATCAGCGCAGCCCTCGACGCCGGGGTGATCATGACGCCTTTGACTGCCAACTTGGGCGCGCTCGCGACAGCTGGGTGCGCAGCATCCCTGACGGTTGCGGGCCCCGGCACGCTCGTCGCTGAGTCCGCGGAAGAAAAGGGGACGCCGGTTTCCACGGCTGGCGGCGCGGATGAGGAATCTGCCGGCGCGCGCGAGTAGTAGTAATAGAAAAGGATCAGCCCGGCCGCGAGCGAGACCGAAATCCAAATCGTGCGACGCGACTTTGGCGTTCTACTGATCATTGATCTGCCTGCTCCGAGTGTCGCGCGATGCTTCGTCGGAGTCCATGATGCTTTGCACAATTAGCGAGGGCTAATGTTGCTTCGCACAATATGCATAAGGCGAGAGATGCGGCGTCAGCTTAATGCGAAACCTGACAAATTCTTAAGGGAACCTGCCCCAAGTATCCAATACGATCAACAGCTGTGCGCAAGACAGATTAAGAAATATTAATTGTGCGCAAGAGAGAATTAATTGGTTAGGGTTTGCCTGACAAGCAACGGCGATTTCCGAGTCAGGTCAACTACTAGTTTGCAGTATTTCTCTAAATGGGGGCAAACCAAATGAAGTTGAGACACTTGAAATATCCAGCGGCCATCGCCGCAGCAGTAGCACTCGCCAGTTGCGGAAGTGATTCGACCCACTCGGTCGCTACCAGCGGCGCCCAACCGGTGCTGGTACCCGTGCCAGGCATCTCGACTGCGGTGACGTATTCTTTTGACCTGGGTACGATCGATACTGCGACGGGCTTGTACTACGTCACGGATCGGACCAACAAGGCTGTCGACGTCATCAACATCAGCGGCGGCGCCGCCGGCGTTCTTAGCGCTCCCGTCACGCTGTTCAAGCAGGCCTATGCCGGCTGCAACTCCGGCGGCACGGGAGGGGGCTCGGCGAACTTTCCGTATGTTCCAATGCCGGGCTGCCTCAATATCGCCATCACCGCCAATAACACCCTGGTCACCAACAACGACCTTGACGGTCCCGACGGCCTGGATATTGTGGGGCCCGACCTCTTCGTCGGCGACGTCAATGCATTGTGGGTGGTCAACAAGACCACGGGCGTTCTCCTCGTGAAGATCGCCATTCCGAACACCGGCACCAAGCAGGGGTTCCGCTCGGATGAAGGCTGCTACGATCCGGTCAATCACCTCTACGCGAGCGCGCTGACGGGCGACCCCAGCACGCCGTTCTATACGATCCTGGATACGACGCAGCACGACCTGACCGGCGCCGCGCCCGTCGTCATCGCGCAACTGCTGATGAACGACAGCACCGGCGCGGCCTCAGCAGGGCTCGAAGCCTGCTTTTTCGATACGCGAGGTGCTGCGGCCGGAACGGGCTTCATGTGGCTCAACAACGACGGTTCGACCGCCTTTCCGCACGGCGAGGCGGATGGAATCCCCATTGCGGATCTGCTTGCATTAAAAACCGCGGGATTCCCCAGGAAGGTCGTTTTCGCGGGGCCCTTGACGGCGACTCCGGACTTCAACGCGGGCACGAGTTCCGCACCGGTGTGCGCTCTCGGCGGCGGAGGTGCATGCGGAGGTACGGCTGTGAAAGTATTCGGGTACCCAACGACGACCCTGGCGAATGGGAGCGTGGTAGGGTGCGATCCGACAGGGATTGCCGCAGGACCCGCGACCGGGAACGAGATGGGAGCCATGTGCAGGCCGGGTACCTTCGGCCTAAGGTTGGACTTCTTGATCCTCAATACCGGCGGCGCGGGCGTCACCGCACCCACCCTCGTCACGACGGTGCAGGGGGCGGGCGGCGGAGACCATGTTGCGTTCGACGACGTGAGCAACAGGTATTACCTGGCGAACAGCCGGGCGACGCCCAACGGCAAGTCGTGCTTTACCGGCGGAACGCAGGCCTGCAACCTTACTCCGAAGCTGACCGTGGTAGATGGCACGTCCCACGCGATCGTTACTAGCGTCGACTCCGGCAACAACGCGCACTCCGTAGCAGCGGGGCTCGGCATGGTTCTCATGCCGTTCGCCGCTACGAGCGCGACGGCCGGGGGAGCGAATTTCCCCAACGGCGGAGTCGCTTTGTATCCGACGATGTAAGGTGTAACTCTGCTATCGCGCCAAGCGGCGCGATAGCAACTCCACAAACCCGCAGGAGCTTCGGCTCCCGCGGGTTTTTTCTTTTATGCCGATGGGGATTGATCCGGGAAAGGTCCTAGGGCTTGCAATGCTGCGACAATCCACTAAGCTGTCGCTCCATCGCAATCTTTGGACCGCCCCATGCGAACGCTTGGACGTTTTGTAGCCGGTACCCTGGGTGCATTCTGCCTCGTGTGGGTGGCGATATTCGCTTATGGCCAGCTGGTCGGGCATCTGTTGATCACCCGCAATTGGTGGAGAGCTAACGCGGTTATCGAGTACGGGTTCGAGATCCTGGTTTTCGCGCCTTTCGTTGTGGTCATCGCGCTGCTGTCGCGCAGACTTTTCCTCCGCCACGCCGCAGCCAGCGCATGCGCGTGCACGCTCGTCGCGGTGGCTATCCTGTTTGTCCCGACTGCGGTGCACTCTTACGATGTTCTATGGCCCACTCTGAGGATGAACGCGGAGTTCATTCTCACGTTTGTGGTGGGTGTCCCGCTGATAGTCCTGGCTATCCAGCGCTGGCGAGCTCGCTCCGCATAGCGGATAAAGCGGGGCAGGCCGCGACGCTTCGAACCGTCTTACGCCCCGCCCCCGTAGAGCTTCACCAGCCGGTAGAGGAATTCCTGCCCCTCATAGAGCGAGCGCACGCGGATGCGCTCGTTCAGCCCGTGCACGCCCGAGCCGTCGGGATCGCGGAACATGCCGTTCACGCCGTAGGTCGGAATCCCGGCGTTGATGGTGAAGCGGCCGTCGGTGGTGGCGACGAGCATGGTCGGCACTACCGGCACGCCCGGCCACATCTGCGCGCTCACCGCCTCGACCGGTCCGAGGATCTCGCGCGACAGCGGCGGCGGAGGGGAGAGCGTCGGCTGGTGCGTCGGCGTCACCGCGATCTTGTCGTCGGCCATGACACGCTCGAGCGTCTTCTGCACCTCGGGGACCGATTCGCCCGGCAGGATGCGGCAATTCACCGTCGCGCGGGCGCGCTGGGGCAGGGCGTTGGTCGCGTGTCCCGCATCCAGCATGGTGGCGACGCAGGTGGTGCGGAAGCTCGAGTTGTTGAGCGGGTTCGCCGACAGGCGCGCGATCGCCTCGGGGTCGGGCGGATCGCGCAGGATCGCCTTCATGTCGGCGGCGGCCTGCCCGGTCTCGATCCCCGACATGCGCTCGAAGTAGGCGCGCGTCGTGGCGGAGAGCTTGAACGGGAAGTCGAAGGCTCCGAGGCGCGCGAGGCCGCCCGCGAGATGCGTGATCGCGTTGTCCTTCACCGGCAGCGAGCTGTGCCCTCCGGGGTTGGTGACTTCGAGCTGGTAGGTCTGGAACACTTTCTCGCCGGCCTGGATGGTCATTCGCTGGTAGTTGCCGCTCTTGTCGAGCAGGCCGTTTCCGCCTTCGTTCAGCGCGAACTCGGCGTCGATGAGCGGGCGATGGTTCTGGAGCAGATACACGATGCCGCTGAACTTCGACGGGATGATCTCCTCGTCGCAGGTCGCGACCTGTATCAGGTCGCGCTCGGGCCGGTAAGACTCCTTGCGGTAGCGGATGAGATTCGCCGTGAACACCGCCACCATCGCCTTGTCGTCGGACGCTCCGCGTGCGTAGAAATAGCCGTTCTCCTCGACGAGCCTGAACGGATCGCGCTGCCAGTCTTCGCGCTTCGCCTCGACCACGTCGAGGTGCCCGAGCAGCATGATCGGCTTCTTCGCGCCGGTGCCGCGGTAGCGCACCACCAGATTGCCTTTCTTCGGGGCGTCCGGCGGAGCGATCACCTGCACGTCCTGAGCCGGCAGTCCGGCGGTCTTGAGCCGCGCCGCGAGCGCTTGAGCGGCTTCGGTGCAGCTGCCGGCCGAGTCGGTGGTGTTGATCTCCACCAGCTCCCGGTAGATGTCGCGCAGGGCCTGCTGCTCCGGAGCGGGCGACTGTGAATAGGCGCTCGGTGCGAGAAGAGCGGCGCCGAGCCACCATGCAGAACGGAGTGAGCTCATGGGATCCCTCGAGAATTCTGGGTAATACCCGTCACGAGAAAACGACAAGTGCCAGAGCGACGAGTCCCGGAAGCGCCTGAACCCAGAATATCTTGCGGCTCGCGGTGAACCCGCCGAATATGCCGGCGACGATGACGCAGGCGAGGAAGAAGATCCTGATCGCGTCGCCCGCATTGCCGAGGAGCAAGCCCCAAAGGAGCCCCGCGGCGAGAAACCCGTTGTACAGGCCCTGGTTGGCCGCGAGCGCCTTGGAGGCCGCGGCGAACTCCGGCGTGAGGCCGAAAGTCTTCATGCCGGAGGGGCGTGTCCAGAGAAACATCTCGAGAACGAGGAAGTAGAAATGCAGGATCGCGACCAGCGCGACGGCGGCATAGGCGGCGCTTCTCATGGGTTCCTCATTTCTCGACTATTCTCGGTCTGCAGCTTGGCCAGAGTATATATGCGAGGTGGGGAGTAGACTGTGGAGCGCATCCCGCTGGATCGGAGCATGGGCACCGCCGATCCCTCGGGCCCGCAAGAGAGAAGGAGCCGAGCATGCCAATCAAGAAGATCCTGATCGTCGACGATTCCGCCACCGACCGGCAGTTCCTCGTCGAGACTCTGACCAAGCAGGGCTTTCAGTGCGTCACCGCGCAGAACGGCGACGAGGGCATCGCGAAATCGAAGACCGAACTGCCGGACCTGATACTCATGGACATCATCATGCCCGGCACCGACGGGTTCAAGGCGACGCGCGCGATCACCCACGACGAAGCGACCAAGCACATTCCCGTGATCGTGTGCACCAGCAAGAAGCTGGAAACCGACCGAGTCTGGGGTATGCGGCAGGGCGCGCGGGACTACGTCGTCAAACCCGTCGACTCGAAGGAGCTGCTCGCCAAGATCGCGGCGCTGGGCTGAATCCCCTAGACCAGCCCGTCCATCAGCATCACGTCTACATAGTCGCCGGCGGCGACCCCGCCCTGCTCGTGCCCGAGGACCACGAAGCAGTTGGCCTCGGACATCGAGCGCAGGATGCCCGAGCCCTGCGCGCCGGTGAGGCGCACGGTCCATTCGCCGTTCCTCAGCTCGAGGATGCCGCGCTGGTATTCGGTGCGCCCGGGCTTCTTGCGCATCGCGGCCTGCGATTTCGCGCGCAGCAGCGGCAGATCGGTGTCGCCGCGTCCCATCATGTGCAGCAGCGCCCCGCGCACGAAATGGTAGAAGGTCACCATCACCGCGACCGGATTGCCCGGCAAGCCGAAGAGATACGCCGCTTTTCCGCGGCCGCGGATGCGGCCGAACGCCATCGGACGGCCGGGGCGCATCGCGATTTTCCAGAACGCCACTTCGCCGAGCTTCGCCATCATCTGCTTGGTGAAATCGGCTTCGCCGACCGACACCCCGCCTGAGGTCACCACTGCGTCGGCGACCGCGGCGGCCTTGCGGAACGCGGCTTCGAGCTTCTTCGGGTCGTCGCGCACCACGCCCAGGTCGATGACGTCGCAGCCCAGCCGCGTGAGCATGGCCCACAGCGTGTAGCGGTTGGAGTCGTAGACCTCGCCCGCCTTGAGCTTCTTGCCCACGGAGACGAGCTCGTCGCCGGTGGAGAAGAACGCGACTTTCAGTTTCCGCCGCACGCTCACTTCGCCGATGCCGAGCGAGGCGACGAGGCCGAGGTCGGCCGGGCGCAGCAATCGCCCGGCGCGCAGCGCGGGCTTGCCTTTCGCCAGGTCTTCGCCGGCGAGCCTGCGGTTCTGCCCGGCTTCCTGTCCCGCAGGAAGGGTGACCCGTTTGCTGTCGATTTTCGCTATCTCCTGGATAACCACGGTGTCGGTGCCCCGCGGCATCACGGCGCCGGTCATGATGCGCACGCACTCTCCGAAGCCGACGGCTCGCGTGAATTCCTTGCCGGCAAACGCAGCGCCGACCTCTGTGAGAGTGACCGGACCCTCCGCGGAGAGGTCGGCCCCGCGCACCGCGTACCCGTCCATCGCCGAGTTGTCGTGCGAGGGAACATCGATCGGCGAGACGATGTCTTTGGCGAGCACGCGCCCGAGCGCCGAGCGCACGGGCAGCTTCTCGACGCCGGGCACGGGCTTGATGAAGCCGCGGATGACTTCGTTCGCCTTGGCGACGGGCAGCGCGTCCGGATCGTAGCCGCTGACGCAGCTGATGGCGTCCTGCAGCGAATTCATTTTTCGTACGCGGCCAGCTCGTCGAGCGTATTGATGTTGGAGAAAGCTTCCGCTTCGTCGTCGAATGCGACTTCGACGACGTTCAGGGTCGCGTACCAGGCGTCGATCTTGCGCCCGCCGCCTTTGAGGAAGTCGGCGAGGTGATCGAGCACGCCGCGGCGCATGAGCGAGAACACAGGGTGCGGCTGATCGCCGGTCTTCGCGACCGCGAGCTCGGCGCCGGTCTCGTCGATGCGCGCATACAAACGCGCGACCAGGTCCTCGGGAAGGAATGGCGAATCGCACGGCACCGAGGCGAGGAACGGGCGCTTGGAGACCGATAGACCGGTATGGAACCCCGCGAGCGGACCCGCGAAGCCTCCGATCGCGTCGCTCACCACGCGCACGCCGAAGCTGCGGTATTCCTCGTGGTTCTGGTTGGCGTTGATGATGATCCCGCCCACTTGCGGCGCGAGGCGTTCGTACACGTGATCGACGAGCCGCTTGCCGCGGAAGGGCTGCAGCCCCTTGTCGACCCCGCCCATGCGGCTGCCTTTGCCGCCCGCGAGAATCAGTCCGGTGACGCTCGAAACCATCTCTAGGCGATCATCGTCGGCGCAACGCGCTTCCTGAAGCGGTGCTTCCCGGTGAACAGGAGATAGTGCTTTCCGCCCGCCGCGCGTCCGATCATGGTGATGCCCGCCTTGAGCGCGATCTCGTAGCCCATCTGCGTGAGGCCCGAGCGCGAGACGAGGAAGGGGATCCCCATCTGCACCGTCTTGATCACCATTTCCGAGGTGAGGCGGCCGGTGGTGTAGAAGATCTTGTCCGAGCCGTCCACCCCGTCGAGCCACATCTGGCCGGCGATCGCGTCCACGGCATTGTGCCGGCCGACGTCCTCGACGAAATAGAGAATCTTGACGGCCACTGCGCTGTTCGCCGCCAGGGCGCAGCCGTGCACGGCGCCGGCGGATTTATACACGGTCTCCTCGTGGCGAACCGCCTCGAGCATGGCGTGCAGCGCGTCCTCCGTGAGCGAAACGTCGTTGCGCAGATGGACCGAGTCGATCTCCGCCATCAGATCGCCGAACACCGTACCCTGTCCGCAGCCGGTGGTGACGGTGCGCTTCTGGAGCTTCTCCTTGAGCGACTTGATCGGCTTGCGCGTGGTGACCGCGACCGACGCGGTCTCCCAGTCGACCTGCACCGCCTCGATTTCTTCGATCGATTTCACCAGTCGCTGATTGCGCAGGTAGCCGATGGCGAGCGCTTCGGGGGCCTGGCCGAGCGTCATCAGCGTGACGATCTCGCGCTTGTCCACGTAGAGCGTAAGCGGATGCTCGCCCGCGATGGGCGTCGGAACGGCCTCGCCGCGCTCGTTGATCGCCTCGACCTCGAAGGTGAGAGGCTTGGACGCGTGGCTGAGCTTGGGGCGGAGCGGCGCTTTCATCCGCCTATGTAGGACATCTCGATCTTGCGCAACTTCGCCGTCTCGGCCGTGCGCAGCTCGGAGTAGCGGTCGGCGCGGATGTGCCAGATGCCGGCGACGCTGTCGGAGATCTCTCCGTCGGCGGCGCCGCCGCGCAGCATGCCGCGCAGGTCGTAGCCCGCGGTCGCGAAGAGACATGTGTACAGCATGCCTTCGGTCGAGAGGCGCGCTCGGCTGCAGGTGGCGCAGAAAGCCTGGGTCACCGAGGAGATCACGCCGATCTCCCCCGAGCCGTCCTGGTAGCGCCAGCGCTCGGCGACTTCGCCCCGGTAGTTGGGATCGACGGGCTCCAGGGGCATGGTGTCCCCGATCCTGCTCACGATCTCGGCCGACGGGATCACGTCGTCCATGCGCCAGCCGTTGG
>Ga0137397_10003108_pt1 | contig 11558 bp, 10 predicted proteins | sample czorhiz116metaG_FD_106658 | JGI IMG/M metagenome (GOLD analysis project Ga0137397, IMG submission 106658) | Vadose zone soil microbial communities from Angelo Coast Range Reserve, California, USA - czorhiz1.16 metaG | ecosystem: Environmental > Terrestrial > Soil > Vadose zone | place: USA... | reverse complement strand
GTAGTGGTCGAGGATCTCCATGCACCCGGCCGGCGTGCAGGGCACCGCCCCCGGCTTGCCGCCGAGCAGGTTGCCCAGGTTGACCGGGTGCAGGCCGTCCGCGTCCTTCTCGGGCGCGATCGCGGCCACCGCCGCGTCCTCGTCCATGCCCTTGGGGAGCGGCAGCTGGAGCAGGATCCCGTGGATGGCGGGGTCGCGATTGATCCCCGCGATGGTGGCGAGCAGCTCCGCCTGCGTGCAGCCCTGGGGAAAGAGGTAGTCGCGGGTCGTGATGCCGACCTCGTCGGCCGCGCGCTTCTTGTTGCGGACGTAGATCTGCGAGGCGGGGTCCTCGCCGACCAGGATGACCGCGAGGGTGGGGTGCACGCCCGTCTTCTCGCCGAGCGCCGCGACACTGGCCTTGACGTCGGCCAGAACCTTCGCTGCGACCTCCTTGCCGCTCAGGATCAACGCCGACACGGTCAGCCGGCGAGGGGGACGCGCAGACGCTCGATGGACAGCCCGCGACCGGTCTCGGGATCGATGCGGATCACCGCGCCCTGGAGCATGGCTGGGCCCTTGGCGGGCTCGAACCGGTTCGGCATCTGGGAGAGGAAGCGGCCCAGGGCCAGCTCCGGCTCGACGCCGATGACCGAGTCCACCGGGCCGGTCAGCCCGAGGTCGGTGATGTAGGCGGTGCCCTTCGGGAGGAGCCGCTCGTCGGCGGTCTGCACGTGGCGGTGGGTGCCGACCACCGCGCTCACCCGCCCGTCGAGATGCCAGCCCATGGCCTGCGACTCGGAGGTGGCCTCGGCGTGCATGTCGACGACGATGAACGAGGTCTCCGCCCGCAGCTTCTCCAGCTCCTCGTCGGCCTTGCGGAAGGGACAATCGAGCTGGGGGAGGAACACCCGGCCCATCAGGTTGAGCACCGCGACCTTGTGCGGTCCGGCCTTCACCACGATCGACCCCGCCCCCGGCGTGCCGGGCGGATAGTTGGCCGGGCGCAGGAGGAGGTTCTCCTTGTTGATGTACTCGATGATCTCTTTCTTGTCCCAGATGTGGTTGCCGGAGGTCATCACGTCCACACCCTGCTCGAGGAAGGTCCGCGCGATCAGCGGCGTGACCCCGAAGCCGGAGGCGGAGTTCTCCACGTTGACCACCGCGAGATCCGCCTCGTGCTGCTTCTTGAGCTTGGGCAGCAGCATCTGGATCGCCCGCCGACCCGGCTCGCCGAAGACGTCGCCCACGCAGATGACGGTGAGGGGCTTGGTCACCGCGCCACCTCGACCGCGCGGGTCTCGCGGATCACCACCACCTTGATGTGGCCGGGGTACTGCATCTCGGCCTCGATGCGCTTGGAGATGTCCTTGGCGAGCTGGTGCGCGTCGAGATCCGAGATCTGCTCGGCGCGGGTCATCACCCGCAGCTCGCGGCCGGCCTGGATCGCGTAGCAGAGATCGACGCCCTTGTAGGAGAGCGCGATCTCCTCGAGCTTCGCCAGCCGCTTGATGTAGCTCTCCAGCACGTCGCGGCGCGCCCCGGGCCGGGCCGCCGAGATGCCGTCGGCGGCCTCGGTCAGCACCGCCTCGATGGTCTCGGCCTCGACGTTCTCGTGACCGCACAGCGCCGCGTTGATGACCTGCGGCGACTCGTTGTACTTGGTGAGTACCTGCAGAGAGAGCTCCGGGTGGCTCCCCTCCTGCTCGTGGGTGAGGGCCTTGCCGATGTCGTGGAGGAGGCCCATGCGCTTGGCCAGCTGCACGTCGGCGCCGATCTCGGCCGCCATCATGCCGGCGAGCCACGCCACTTCCTTCGAGTGCTGGAGGCAGTTCTGGCCATAGGAGGTGCGGAACTTCATCCGGCCCACCAGCTTGATCAGCTCGGGATGGAGCCCGTGCACGCCCACCTCGAAGCAGGCCTTGTCGCCTTCCTCGCGCAGGTGCTGCTCCATCTCCTTCTTGACCTTCTCCACCACTTCCTCGATACGGGCGGGATGGATGCGCCCGTCCGCGATCAAGCGCTGGAGCGCGAGGCGCGCGATCTCCCGGCGATAGGGATCGTAGGCCGAGATCAGCACCGCCTCCGGCGTGTCGTCCACGATCAGGTCCACGCCGGTGAAGCCCTCCAGGGCCCGGATGTTCCGCCCCTCGCGGCCGATGATGCGGCCCTTCATGTCGTCGGAGGGCAGGTCCACGATGGACACCGCGGTCTCCACCGTGTAGTCGGGGGCGAGACGCTGGATGGTGGTGGCCAGGACCTCCTTGGCCTTCATGTGCGCGGTCTCGCGGGCCTCCTCCTCGAGCCGCATGCCGAGCAGCTGCGCCTCGCGCCGGGCCTCGACCTCGGCCTGCGCCAGGACCTGCCGCTTGGCCTCCTCGGCGGTGAGCCCGGCGATGGACTCGAGCTTGCGGCGCTGCTCCTCGACCGCGGAGCCGAGCCGGGCTTCCTTGTCGGCCAGGCCCCGCTCGCGCTCGCCGAGCGCGCGGTCGCGGCTCTGGACGTCGGTCTCCCGCCGGTCGAGCTGATCGAGCCGGCGCCCGAGTTGCTCCTCTTGCTGGACGACGCGGCGCTCCACGTCCTGGATCTCCCGCTGACGGACCCGCGATTCCTGGTCCAGCTCGCTCCGGACCTTGAGCACCAGCTCCTTGGCCTCGAGGTCGGCGCTGCGGATCTTTGCCTCGGCCTCGCGGACCTTGGTGTCGGCCTCACGCACCTTGCCGTCGGCGTCGGCGCGCGCCTGGTCGACCAGGCGCTTGGCGTCCTCGAGGATGCGGGAGGCGCGCGTCTCGGCGTCGCCGAGCGTTCGCGCGGTGGCCGCGCGGGAGCCGAAATACCCGACCAGGAGAGCGAGGACCGCTACTAACGGCAGGAGTACCAGCCACGGCATAGAAATCATCGATCACTCCATCCCGGGACGAGGTCCGGTCCGGATCGTGTGCACTCGAGGTTGCGTGCGGCAAATAGCCGCTAAAGTTGACGAATTATAGGCCGCAAGGAAGCGGAATGTCAACGAACGCAGGAGTGCTACGGAAGTGCTACGGGAGGAAGCACGTGTCGACGGAGATGCCCCACCTCTGCCGTGTGCCGACGGTGTTTCGAACCTGGTATGCACCAGGTGGGCGCCAAAATGGAGGGCTTCAGGCTTCCCCTCTGGGAGGGGCATGCGCACCACCCTCGTGAGCGGCTCCCAATCTTTAAACGAGGTTGAAACTTCCCCCCGGCATCACGAACAGTGCAGGGCCCCTCTTGTGTACCCCCGGGCCCGTGGGCGGGTCAAGCGAATCGTTACTTCTCGGGCACCACGGCGTCGAGGAGTTGCCGCAGTGCGCCGAGCCGGGCGGTCACGTCCTTGTGGTCGACGTCCTGCTCCTTGCGCTCGTCGCGGAGGCGGAACAACTCGTCGGTGATATCGAGCGCGGTCAGGGCCAGGACCCGGACCGCGTCCTGCCCGGCCGCGTCGCCCCGGATCTCGCGAGCCCGGCGGTCGACGAAGGAGGCCAGCTGGCGCACGTAGTCGGGGCCGGCCTCGCTGCGGATCGGGTACTTCTGCCCCAGGATCTCGATGTCGACCCGCTGCTTCTCTGCCATGGCGTCCCCTTCCTACGGCTATTGGATGTCGAGCCGGTCCAGCTCTTTCAGGATGCCGTCCACCTGGGACAGCACTTCCTTCCGCTCCTGGCGCAGGCTCGCCAGCTCGGCCCGATCCCCCTCCGCGGCCCCCAGCTTGGCCTCGAGTCCCACCACCTTGGCCTGCAGCGAATCACGCTCCTTGCGCAGGCGGGTGATGGTCTCGGCGGCGCGCCGTACCGACTTCTCGAGCTGCTCGAGACGCTCCGTGAGCCCTTCCGCCATCCGCTCCTCCGTCATGCGCCGCGGACCTCGGCCCGGAACCGCCGCGCGACCTCGGCCACGATCAGCTCGTGCACCCGGTTCACCTCGGCGTCGGTGAGGGTGCGGTCGGGCGCCTGGAACGTGAGGCTCCAGGCGAGACTGCGGCGACCCCCCCCGACCTGGCCGCCAGTGTACACGTCGAACAGGGTCAAGCGGGTGAGCAGGGGCACGTTCATCGCGCGGATCGCGGCCTCGACCTGCCCCGCGGTCACCTCGGCGCTCACCACGATCGCCAGATCGCGCTGGACGGCCGGGAAGCGGGGAAGCGGCTCGTATCTCACGCCCGCGGGGGGCTGCGCGGCGAGCGCGGTCACCGATAGCTCCGCCGCGAAGACCGCGCCCGGCAGGTCGAAGGCCTCCCGGGCCGCGAGCGCCACCTCGCCGAACCAGCCGAGCTCGGTCGCGCCCCGCACGAGCCGCGCGGCGCGCCCCGGCTCGAGGTAGGCGGGCGCCTGATCATCGGGCCAGAGCGCCGCCTCCGCGTCGGTGACCCCGGCCGCGGCGAGGGCCGCCTCGGCCATCCCCTTCGCGTCGTACACGTCCACCCGGTCGCGGCCCCCGGTGAACCACGCGCGCGGGGCCCGGAGCCCGGTGAGCACGAGGCCGAGCCGCAGATCTTCATGCGCCGGCCGATCGCCGTCCTCGGGCCGGTGCGGCGCGAAGACGTTGCCGACCTCGAAGCACCGCGCGTCCGGCGTCTGGCGATTGGCGTTGATGGCCAAGATCTCCAGCAAGCCGGGGAGCAGCGACGGGCGCAGGATCGAGCGCTCCACCGAGAGCGGGTTCTGGAGCGCGATGAGCGCGGCCCGATCGCTCCAGCCCATCCGCGCGAGCCGAGCCGGATCGAGGAAGGCCCACGTCACGCACTCGTAGAGGCCCGCCGCGTTCAGCGCGCGGCTCATCACGCGGGCCACCCGGAGCCCGGCGGGGCGCTTGACCGGGATGATCTCCCCGCCCCCGGCCAGCGTGAGCGGGATCTTGTCGTAGCCCCAGATGCGGACGATCTCCTCGACCAGGTCGTCTTCCTGGTGGATGTCGCGCCGGAAGCTCGGCACCACCACCTGCAGCTCGTCGCCCGAGTCGTCCACCGCGAAGCCGAGCGCCTGCAGGATGCGCACCGCCTCCTCGCGCGACGGGCTCACCCCGATGACGCGCTCGACGCGGGCCAGGCGGAGGCCGAGCCTCCGGTGCGGCCGCGGCTCCGGGTAGGCGTCGAGCACTCCGCGCGCGACCGTGCCCCCACCCAGCTCGGCCATGAGCTGGGCCGCGCGGCCCAGCACGTCGGGCGGCGCCTCGATGTCGCCCCCGCGCTCGAAGCGGTAGGCCGCGTCGGTGGTCAGCGACAGCGCCCGCGCGGTGCGGCGGATCGAGCCCGGATCCCAGTAGGCCGCCTCGAGGAGCACCCGCGTGGTGGACGCGGTCACCTCGCTGTCGGCGCCGCCCATCACGCCCCCGATGCCGACCGCGTGCTCGGGATCGCACACCAGCGCCATGTCGGGGCCGAGCGCGCGCTCCTGGCCGTCGAGGGTCTTGATGCGCTCGCCCGGCCGCGCCCGGCGCACCACCACCGTGTGCTGGGCGAGGGTGTCGAGGTCGAAGGCGTGGAGCGGCTGGCCCAGCTCCCACATGATGTAGTTGGTCACGTCGACCAGGTTGTTGATCGGGCGCAGGCCCACCGCGCGCAGCCGCTGGGCGAGCCAGGGCGGCGAGGGCTTCACGGTGAGCCCGGTGATCACGCGGGCGCAGAAGCGCGGGCACAGATCGGGCGCCTGCACGTCCAGCGCCGCGAGCGTGGGGGCCTCGGGCTCGCTCTCGGCCGCGACCACGCGGGGGAAGCGGAAGGGCGCCCCGGTGAGCGCCGCGACCTCGCGGGCCACCCCGACCACCGAGAGGGCGTCGGGGCGGTTGGGGGTGATCTCGACGTCGAGGATCCAGTCGTCGAGGCCGAGATAGGTCGCGAGATCCGAGCCCAGCGGGGCCTCGGCGGGCAGCACGAGGATGCCGCTGTGGTCGTCGCTCAGGCCGAGCTCCTGCTCCGAGCACAGGATGCCTTCCGAGACCACGCCGCGGATCCTGGCCGCCTGCACCTCCCCGAGACCCGGCAGCCGCGCCCCGGGTGGCGCGAACGCGGCGCGCAGGCCCGGAGCCACGTTGGGCGCGCCGCAGACGACCTCGAAGCGCCGCTCGGGCAGCGCGACGCGCACGAGGCGATTCTGATGGCCCGCCGCGCTCGTTCCGAGGTCGCGCTCGATGGCCTCGATCTCTCCCACCACCACCCCCGCAAGCCCCTCGACCACCGGGGTGATCTGCTCGACCCCGATCCCGGCATTGGTGAGTCGGTCGGCGACCGCGCGCGCGTCGAGGTCGGTCTCGACGAACTCCTTGAGCCAGCGGTAGGAGATCTTCATCGCCCGGGCAGGCCGCCGAACTGCTGGAGGAAGCGGAGATCGTTGTCGAAGAAGAGCCGGATGTCGTCGATCTCGTACTTGAGCAGGGCCACGCGATCGATCCCCATCCCGAAGGCCCAGCCGGTGACCTCCTCCGGGTCGTAGCCCACGTTGCGCAGCACGTTCGGGTGGACCATGCCCGAGCCCAGGATCTCGAGCCAGCCCGACTCCTTGCAGAACCGGCACCCGTCGCCGCCGCACTTGAAGCAGCGCACGTCGACCTCGGCGGACGGCTCGGTGAACGGGAAGAACGACGGGCGGAAGCGCACGGTGGACTTCGCCCCGAACATCTCGCGCGCGAAGAGCTGGAGCGTGGCCTTCAGGTCGGCCATCGTGATGTGCGTGTCGACCGCGAGCCCCTCCACCTGGTGGAACATCGGCGAGTGGGTCGCGTCCAGGATGTTGCGCCGGTAGACTTTGCCGAGGCAGATGATCCGCACCGGCGGTCGCTGCGCCTTCATGGTGCGGATCTGCACCGGCGAGGTGTGGGTGCGCAGGAGCGTGTCCGCCGACAGGTGAAACGTGTCCTGCATGTCACGCGCGGGATGGTCGGCCGGGAAGTTCAGTGCCGCGAAGTTGTAGTAGTCCGACTCGACCTCGGGTCCCTCCGCGACCGAGAACCCGAGCCCCTCGAAGACCTCGATGATCTCCTCGGTCACCCGGGTGAGCGGATGGACCGGGCCAGGCAGCGGACGGCGCCCGGGCAGGGTGAGGTCGGGGCGATCGGCCGCGAGGGTGCGGCGGTGCTCCTCCACCTTCAGGCCCTCGAGGCGCGCGGCGATCGCGGCCTCGACCTCGGCCTTGGCCCGGTTGGTCTGCTCGCCCACCTTGGGCCGCTCCGCGGCCGGGATGGCCCCGAGGGAGCGGAGCAGAGTGGTGAGCTGGCCGGCGCGCCCCAGCATGCGGACGCGCACCTGCTCGAGGTCGGACGTGGAGCGGGCCCCGGCGACCTCCGCCAGGGCCCGCTCGAGGACCTCCTGGACCCGCGGGTCCCCCGCCACGCTCAGGCGCGCTGGGCGCGAGCCGTCTCGGCCAGCTTGGCGAAGGCCGTCGGATCGGACACCGCGAGCTCGGCGAGGATCTTCCGGTCCAGCGCGATACCCGCCTTCTTGAGCCCGGCGATGAAGGTGGAGTACGAGAGCCCCACCTGACGGCAGGCCGCGTTCACCCGGATAATCCACAGCGAGCGCGCCCGGCGCTTCTTCTGCTTGCGCCCTCGATAGGCGAAGGCGCCCGCGCGGAGCACCGTCTCCGCGGCCGGGCGGTAGAGCTTGCGCCGCCCGCCGAAATACCCCTTCGCCTGCTTGAGAATCTTCTTCCTGCGCTGGCGGGTCTTGGCCCCACCTTTTGCCCGTGGCATGACTGACTCCCTGTTGTTAGAGGTACGGAACCAGTCTCTTCAGGCGGGGCTGGTCCGCCTCGGAGATCATCTGGGGCTTCCGGAGGTGGCGCTTCCGCTTGGGGCTCTTGCCCTCGAGCTTGTGCCTCTTCCATCCGCTGCTCCGCTTGAGCTTGCCGGAGGCGGTCGCCTTGAACCGCTTGGCCGCCGCCCGCTTGGTCTTCATCTTCGGCATACGTCGTCCCTTCTAGTGGGGTTTCGGCGAGAGGATCATGCTGAGCATGCGGCCTTCCATCCGGGGGTGGTTCTCGATGACCGCGATGTCTTGCATGCCCTCCACCATCTTGTTGAGCATCTTCCACCCGAGCTCGGTGTGCGCCATCTCGCGCCCCTTGAAGCGTACCGTGACCTTGGCCTTGTTGCCCTCTTCCAGGAAGCGCCGCACGTGCTTGGCCTTGAAGTCGAAGTCGTGGGTGTCGGTCTTGGGCCCCAGCTTGACCTCTTTCACCTGGATGATCGTCTGCTTCTTGCGCGCGTCCTTCTGCCGCCGCGCCTGCATGTACTTGAACTTGCCGAAGTCCATGATCCGGCAGACCGGCGGCTGCGCCTCCGCCGCCACCTCCACCAGGTCCATGTCTCGCTGGCGCGCGAGATCGAGCGCCTGCTGGATCGGCAGGATCCCGAGCTGCTCGCCGTCGGCGCTCACCACTCGCACTTCCCTCACCCGAATGCCTTCATTGATCCGGATGTCTTTTGACTGGATGGCGCGCGCTCCTTCGGGTTCTGGGGCCGGCTCAGCCGGCGCGGCCCACGGTGAGGGTGGCGGAACGGCTAGAGATCTCGGCGACGAGCTCGGCCACGATGCGCTCCACCGGCACCGCGCCCAGGTCCTCGCCCGTCCGTCGGCGCAGGCTCGCGGCGCCGCTCTGGGCCTCCCGCTCCCCCACGACCAGCATGTAGGGCACCTTGCGGATCTGGGCGTCGCGGATGCGATAGCCCAGCTTCTCGTTGCGGTCGTCGAGCTCGGCGCGGATGCGCGCGGCCCGCAGCGCCGCGAACACCTTGCGGCCGTACTCGCCGTGCTTCTCGCTGATCGGGAGGACTCGCGCCTGCACCGGGGCGAGCCACGTCGGGAACACCCCCGCGAAGTGTTCGGTGAGGATCGCCACGAACCGCTCGTAGGACCCGAAGATCGCGCGGTGGATCACCACCGGGCGCTTGGCCTGGCCGTCGGTGTCGATGTACTCGCACTGCATGCGCTCGGGCAGCATCGTGAGATCGACCTGGATGGTGGCGAGCTGCCACTGGCGGCCGAGCGCGTCCTCCACGTCGATGTCGATCTTGGGCCCGTAGAAGGCCCCGCCCCCCTTGTCGAGGTCGTAGGGGAGCGAGTTCGCGCGCAGCGCCTGATGGAGCGCGTCCTCCGCCTGGTCCCACTGCTGCTCGCTGCCGAGCTTGTCGGGCGGGCGGGTGGCGAGCCGGTACGAGGGCTGCAGCGTGAAGGTGCCGTACCACTCGCGCACCAGGTCGATCAGGTCGGTGATCTCGGCCTGGAGCTGCTCCGGGCGGACGTAGAGATGCGCGTCGTCCTGGGTGAACTGCCGCACCCGCACCAGGCCGGAGAGCGCGCCCGACCGCTCGTTGCGGTGGCAGCGGCCCATCTCGGAGTAGCGGATCGGGAGGTCGCGGTAGGAGCGCAGCGCCCGCTTGTACACGTAGGCCGACTCGGGGCAGTTCATCGGCTTCAGGCTGAAGACGTCGCCCTCGACGTCGAACTTGAACATGTTCTCCTGATAGTGCTCCCAGTGCCCGGACTGCTCCCAGAGCTTCTTGTTGACGAGCAGCGGGGTCGCGATCTCCTGGTAGCCGCGGGCGTCGAGCGACTCGCGCGCGTACTTCTCCAGCTCGCGCACGAGCACCATCCCGCCCGGCAGCCAGAACGGCGCGCCGGGGGCGATGTCGTAGAAGTCGAACAGGTCGAGCTCTCGCCCGAGCTTGCGGTGGTCGCGCTTCTTCGCTTCCTCGAGCCGCCAGAGGTGCTTGTCGAGCTCCTCCTGGGTGAGCCAGGCGGTCCCGTAGATCCGCTGGAGCATCGGGTTCTTCTCGTCGCCGCGCCAGTAGGCGCCGGAGGCCGAGAGGAGCTTGAAGGCCTTGAGCTGGCCGGTCGACGCCACGTGCGGGCCGCGGCAGAGGTCGAGGAAGTCGCCCTGGCGGTAGATCGAGACGGTGGGCACCGAGAGCCCCCGCAGGATCTCCACCTTGAACGGCTCGCCCCGCTCCTCGAAGAACGCGATGGCCCGGTCTCGCGGCATCGCCTCACGCGTGAACGGGTAGTCCGCCTTGACGATCTCGCGCATGGTGTCCTCGATGCGCGCGAGGTCCTCGGGCGTGAACGGCTCCGCCTTGAGGAAGTCGTAGTAGAAGCCGTCCTCGATCGCGGGGCCGATGGCGACCTTCACCTGGGGAAAGAGCCGCTTCACCGCCTGCGCCATCACGTGCGAGGTGGAGTGGCGGAGCGTGGGCAAGGGCTCGGGGTCGCAGTCGAACTCCCCCGCCAGGTTCAGGTGCCGGGCCTCTTCAGCGTCCGCCATGCTCTCCCTGTCTCAGAAAACAACAAAGCATCACAGGGCTGCGCCCGGTGATGCTCGCAACTCCCTCGCTCAACTCACGCTCGACCGGCAAACGATGCGCACCCCCAGGTAGCCGACTCACTCCACATCAGGAATTGGTAGGCTCGGGCGGTTTCGAACCGCCGACCTCTACCGTGTCAAGGTAGCGCTCTCCCACTGAGCTACGAGCCTAGGTTCCCGAAAGCATTGAATACACTACCGGAGCCCCCAATCCCCGTCAAGGGGAGCGGCCCGCAACGAGCCCGTCCAGGATCGTCTCGATGAGGCCGGGGCCGTCCTCCGGGCCCAGCAGCACCCGGCCGGCGGCCAGCATCGGGTAGCCGTCCTGGCCGCGGGCGAGGTAGTCGAGGGTGGCGATCCGGTACCGGCCCCCCGGATCGAGCGGGCGGCCGCCCACCGTGATCGCGCCGACCCGGCGGCCGGCAGGCTGCGCCAGGTCGACGGGGAACGCCAGCCCGGAGGTCTGGAGGAAATGGCCGGTGGGCCGCGGCAGCTCGTCCACCGAGCGCTCGAGCGCGGCCCGGAGGGCCTCTCCCGTCAGCTCCAGCAGGACCACGGTGTTGGTGAAGGGCAGCAGCCCCCGGATGTCGCGCTTGGTGATCGGCCCGGCCGGAATCACCCGGTTGCCCCGGATGCCGCCGCTGTTGAGCAGCGCCACCTGGGCCCCGACCCGCTCCCGCATCAGGTCCGCGAAGAATCGGCCGAGCGGCGTCTCCTCCCGGCGGACGAGGCTCTCCCGCGCGTCGAGCGGGACGACGGTGCGGCCCACCGTGGTGTCGAGCTCCCGGGCGAGCAGCGCGGCCTGACCGCGCACGAGATCGGCCACGTCCGGGGCCTCGGCGAGGCGCTCGTCGACCGGGATCAGGCGCTGGCGCCGGCTGAGCACCGCGCCGCAGCGCAGCTCGTACACGACCTGGCCGACGTTGACCGCGTCCGAGCCCGCCTTGACGATGACCGCGCGGCCCTCCTCGACGAGCATCGGATCGTGATCGTGCCCGCCCAGGACCGCGTCGATCGGGAGCGCCGCGACCAGCGCGCGGTCCTGCGCGAGCGGGAGGTGGGTCACCGCCACGGCCAGGTCCACCGCCCCGAGGGCGGCGAGCGCGCCGCGCGCCGCCTCCAGCGGATCGTCGAAGCGCACCCCGGGCCCGCCGTTCGAGGTCCGGGCCGCGTCGGGAGTGGTGAGGCCGATCACTCCCACCCGCGCCCCGTCGAAGTCGCGACGGAGCCAGGGGCGCGCCCCTTCCAGCGGCCGGCCGCTTGCGCGGT